>Ga0208124_100237_pt1 | contig 24130 bp, 17 predicted proteins | sample LakWasM104_HOW12_2_FD_183922 | JGI IMG/M metagenome (GOLD analysis project Ga0208124, IMG submission 183922) | Freshwater sediment methanotrophic microbial communities from Lake Washington under simulated oxygen tension - Sediment Metagenome... | ecosystem: Environmental > Aquatic > Freshwater >...
CAAGGAGCGCTGGGTTTCGTAGAGGTGGTACAGCATGGGGCGAAACTCCGTTTTGTTGCAGTGCAATATAGCAGCACTTGGTAACAAGCGCATGGAGTAAAACCACCAATGTCCAGTCGCCTATGCGACAAATTGACGTGGCCCCAGGGGCGGCGCGCCGGTACGGCGATGAAGGCTGCGAAGCTATCAAAAATGATAGCGACTCAGGCAATTAGCACTAGCGCTTGCGCCGATTTTTGCCTCAACCCTGAACTTTGGGCTCCGCGTTGTCGCTCAGCCAGGCCTCGAACGACTCGCGGGCCGAGTTGCGAAGTGCGGGGCGGAACGCCGTCTTGTTACTCAGATACAGGCAATGCCGGATCACGGTGTACGGGTTGAAGCTGCCCTGCGGGTTTTGCTCTTCAAAGTGCTGCTTGTAGCGTTTGACCACTCCGATCGTCTCGCGCATGAGACTGTTGAAGCGCGCACGTGTCATGCCGGCGGACCAGGCCTGGATGTCGTCCACAAACCCATCGACCTTGGACGGCTCGAATTCGAAGTCCTTGAAAAAATGCGTGGCGATCTTCAAGAACGTGAACGCGTTCAGCTCGCTGCTGGTGGTGGCTGCGCGGGTGGGCGCCTGCAAATCGGCGGCGACATCGGTTGCGGGTTCGGCGGTTTCGTCGGGGGCCTGCAGCAGCTCGGCCGCCGTGGCATCGCGGATCTGGCGGAACTCGCGGTCGGCCAGCTCGAACAGGGCGGACAGCACGTTGATGCGCCGCTTGAGCTGGCCCGGGATGGATTTTTTGTACTTGATCTTGTGGTCCAGCACGCTCCACGAGTCCTGGATGATGGTGCGCACCTGCAGCTCGAAGGGCCACTCGGCATAGGCCGCGTGCTCCGGCAGGTCGCGTTCGGCCACGCTCAGCCGCAGGTCCAGGTGCAGCCCTTTGTAGCCGAAGGACGCCTCGGTGCTTTCCACCGCCGAGACCTTGTCGGTCACGTCGATCACCGCGAAATGGGCGCGCACGATCTGGGCAATCTTCTCCAGCTCGTCTTCATACAGGCACACCACCCGCACGCCAATCAGGTCGGTGATGTAGGTCTCTATGTCGTAGGGGGTGTTGCTCTCTTCCAGCGCCGGACGGTATTTGCGCACGAACTTGCGCACGCATTCGTCCACATCTTTCACGCGGCCCTCCACCTTGGTGATGTCCACGCCGCCCGCCTGGGTTACCACCGCCGCCACCCGCGCGGTCAGCGCTGCGCAGGCGTCTTCCAGAGCAACCGCCTGCGCGGTGTACCAGCTGCGAAATTGGGATTCCTCCAGGTCGAAATCGAGCGATGCCATGCCAGGCCTTTGTGATGGGTATTGCCAGGGTTGATACGGGAAGTGGGTGCGGGCGCATAGCCCTTGGCCCAGCGGTGCGAGCATAAACGGCATGCTGGGAGCCAGCATGTGCAGTTTGCGCGCAAATGCCCCTTTTCGGCGCAGGACAGATGCTCATAATGGGGCAGCACCGCCGGTGCACGATGCCGGTGCATCGAAGTCACACCATCCACCATGACACCCCACCCAGCCCCCGACAACGAGGACCTCGCCGCGCCAGGGCAGGCGGCATGGGTGTCTGAAGGGGTTGCGGGCACCAGCAACCACCGCTGGTTGCCCGTGGTGCTGCCCCCCTTGATTGCGCTGCTGACCCTGGGGCTGACCTTCCTGTACTGGCAGAGCGAAGAAAAGAACACGAGGACCAAGCGCGAGCAGAACTTTGAGGTGGCGGCCGACCAGATTGCCTACAACCTCAAGGACCGCATGGCGACCTACGAGGTGGTGTTGCGCGGCGTCAAGGGCTACTTTGAGGGGTCGGAGCGCATCGACCGCGAGGAGTTTCAGGCCTATGTGAGCGCGCTGCAGCTGCAGGCAACCCGTCCCGGGCTGCAGGGGGTGTCGCTGATTTTGCAGTTTCCTGGCAAGGCGCTCGCTGCCCATCTGGAGGACATGCGCCAGCGCGGTTTTGACCAGTATGCAGTGCGCCCACCCGGCGAGCGCGAGTGGCTCGCACCCATCACCCACATCGAGCCGCTGGAGGGCCCCAACCTGAAGGCGCTGGGACTGGATGTGTTGACCATTCCCCCCGCCAAGGAGGCGCTGGACCGGGCCCGTGACACCGGAGCGCTGGCATTGTCCGGGCGACTGACCCTGATGCAAAACGCTGCCCCTGGGCTGGTCATGTACATGCCCCTGTACCGCGCCGACGCTGACAACAGTGCGGTGGAAGGGCGTCGGCAGGGACTGGCGGGCTGGGTGTCCGCACCGTTTCGCATGGAGGACGTGATCCATGGCATGTCCCGGGAGTTTGACGCGGACATCGGCCTGCAGATCACCGACAGCACCCCGGACGCGGGTGCGGCATCCCCCGGCACCGGACCAGGAGATGCCGGTGCCGGAGCGGGCGCGCTGCTGTTCAGCAACCTGAAGACACCGGCCCAGGGCGCTGGCGCCCCGGCGTTGCAAGCGCGGCGCGAGCTGGAGCTGGGCGGGCGCCGCTGGACCTTGCACATGGCCCCACTACCGGGCTTTGCGCAGCGCTTTCAGGACGATGGACACCACCCGGTGGCGCTTTTGGGCACGGTGCTGAGCCTGATCCTTGCGTGGTTCACCTGGCTGCTCGCCACGGGGCGCGAGCGTGCGGTGGCACTGGCGCGCGACATGACGGCCGAACTGCGCGCCACCCGGGATGACTTGGAGAGCACGCTCAGCGCCATTCCTGATTTGTTGTTCGAACTGGGGCTGGACGGCTGTATCCACCACTACCGGTCGGCACGATCGGGAGAGCTGGCTGTGCCGCCAGAGATGTTTCTGGGCCGCCTGCTGCGCGATGTGGTCCCCCCCGAAGCCGCTGCCGGCTGCCGTGCGGCGCTGCAAGCGGCCCACCAGACCGGGTACTCTTCAGGCCACCAGTTCCGGCTGGAGCTGGGCGGGGTGACCCACTGGTTTGAGTTGTCGATTGCGCGCAAGGAGAGCGCCGCCCCGGGCGACGAACCTCGGTTCATCGCGCTGTCGCGCGACATCACCGAACGCAAGCAGGCCGAGGCGCGGTCGCACCAGCTGGCGTACTTTGACGCGCTCACCGGCCTGCCCAACCGGCGCATGCTGCTGGACCGTATGGAACACGCACTGGCCAACGCTCTGAAGGCCGCCCAGGTGGGGGCGGTGCTCTACATCGACCTGGACAACTTCAAGCAGATCAACGATGCACGGGGCCACACGGTGGGCGACATGCTGCTCATGCAGGTGGCCCAGCGGCTCACGCAGTTGCAACGCACGGGCGACACCGTGGCACGCCTGGGTGGGGACGAGTTTGTGGTGCTGGTCCACAACGTGGCGTCGGATATGGAGTCCGCCGGGCGCGCTGCGCTGCTGGTGGCCGAAGAAATGCGCGCCGCACTGGAAGCTCCTTACACCATCGACACCCACCTCTACAGCACCACCGGCAGCATCGGCATCACGCTCTTCCCCAAGCGGGGCGAGGGTGTGGAAGACCTTCTGCGGGAGGCCGACACGGCCATGTACCGCGCCAAGGACCTGGGCCGCAACCGCATCCGCTTTTACGAAGCCGCGATGCAGGCCGACGTGCAGGAGCGCCTGGCGCTGGAGCAGGACCTGAAAAAAGCGCAAACCTTGGGCCAGTTGGCCGCCTTTGTGCAAAACCAGGTGGACGCTGCGGGCAACGTCGTGGGCGGCGAGCTGCTGATGCGCTGGGACCACCCCGTGCGCGGCAATGTCCCGCCCAGCCGCTTCATCCCCATCGCCGAGGCCTCGGGCCTCATCCTGCGCATGGGCGACTGGATGATCCAGCAGGCCTGTGAGACCCTGGCACGCTTGCAGGTGGCAGGGCACGCGCTATCGCTGTCCGTCAACGTGAGCGAGCGGCAGTTCCGCCAGGACGACTTTGTGGAGCGCGTGCGCCACATCCTGGCCCACACCGGCGCCAACCCGGCCCATCTGATCCTGGAGGTGACCGAAAGCCTGCTCATCGAAGACCTGGACGACACCATCGCCCGCATGACCGAGATCGTGCAGTTGGGCGTGCGTTTCTCCATCGACGACTTTGGCACCGGCTATTCGAGCCTGGCCTACCTCAAGCGGCTCCCGCTCTACGAGCTCAAGATCGACAAGAGCTTTGTGGACGACACGCCCGACGACCCCAATGACACGGCCATCGTGCAGTCCATCATCTCGGTGGCCCGCCATCTCAACCTGCGCGTGGTGGCCGAGGGGGTGGAGACACGCGCCCAGGCCGACTTTCTGGTCGAAAGCCAGTGCGAGTGCCTGCAGGGCTACCTCTTCGGGCGGCCCGAGCCGCTGGCTGCCTGGGTGGGGCGGCTGGAGTCCCGCGCCTCAGGCTGACAGCGAGCCCAACGTGCAAGAGGTCTGGCGAGCGCAGACAACTTTTCTGACTCAGCTAGACTCAGCTGGCCACGATGGCCCAACGTTCATGGTCGCGCCACCGACCGTTGATCTTGAGGTAGCGGGGCGAAAACCCTTCTTGCTGAAATCCGCAGCTGCGCACCAGGGCGATGGACGCCTCATTACCGGGCTGGATGTTGGCTTCCAGCCGGTGCAACTTCAGAGTGCCAAAGGCATAGCGCAACAGATGCCGCAAACCCAAGCCCATCAGGCCCCGGCGCTCAAACCCTGCAAAGACGTAATAGCCCAGGTAGGCGCTGCAAAAGTCGCCCATCACGATTTGGGAAAGGTTGAAGACCCCTGCGATCTGTTCACTGCCATCATGCTGGTCCGGCGTACACACCAACATCGCCCGGTGCGTGGGCAGGTTCATTTGTGCGAGATAGCTGGCAAACGCTTCCGGGGTTGAAGGGGCCGAAGTCCAGGGCGCGTGCAGCGTGCTGCTGTGCTGGGCCAGTGCAACAAGCCGCGCGCCATCAGCCGCGACGGGCGGGCGCAAACACACCTGCACTGTGGACGGACTATTCGCACGTTTGCTCATCACCGCCTGCGTTACAGCTCCGACCAGTCGATGATTCAGTTCAGACCGACAACGCCGGTTGCGCGTGAGCGGCTTCTGGCTCGGCCGTTCCACTTGCATAGGCCTGCATCGCTAACGCATGCACCTCCCGCGCGGGGCGGTCCTTGAGCAGATGGTTGCTCCACACCTGGCGCCAGATGCGGGCGCCGGGCAGGCTGTGGCGCAGGCCCAGCATGTGGCGGGCGATGTGGGGCCAGGGGGTGCCATGCTGCGCGGCTTCACGCTCCATGTACTCGACCATGGCCAGTTCCACTTCTTCGCGGGTCAGGGGGCAGGGAGCGCCGCCGTAGTAGAGCTGGTCCCAGCGGGCCAGCCACCAGGGGTTGTGGTACGCCTCGCGGCCGATCATCACGCCGTCCAGGTGTTGCAACTGCTCCTGCACCACGTCATCGGTGGTGATGCCGCCGTTGATGGCGATGGTGAACTGCGGAAACTCGGCCTTGAGGCGGTGGACCACCTCGTAGCGCAGCGGCGGGATGTCGCGGTTTTCCTTGGGGGAGAGGCCCTGCAGCCACGCGTTGCGCGCATGCACGATGAACACGGTGCAACCGGCCTCGGCCACGGTGCCGACGAAGTCGCGCACAAAGCCGTAGTCCTCCACCTTGTCAATGCCGATGCGGTGCTTGACGGTAACGGGTACGCTAACCACGTCCTTCATGGCCTTGACGCCATCGGCCACCAGCTGGGGGGCTTTCATCAGGCTGGCGCCGAAGGCACCGCGTTGCACGCGGTCGCTGGGGCAACCGCAGTTCAGGTTGATTTCGTCGTAGCCCCATTCCTCACCCAGCCTGGCGGCCTGGGCGAGCTTGTCGGGCTCGTTGCCGCCCAGCTGCAGGGCTACGGGGTGCTCTTCGGCGTTGAAGCGCAGGTGGCGCTCGGTGCCGCCATACAGGATGCCGCCCGCGTTCACCATCTCGGTGTACAGCAGGGTCTGGCGCGTCAGCAGCCGGTGAAAGTAACGGCAGTGGCGGTCAGTCCAGTCCATCATGGGGGCGACGGACATGCGCCAGGGGCTCAGGGTGGTTTCCACAGGCAAACAGCGAAGGCGGGGAGGGGAATGTTCTGCAGCAGAACGCCCCTCTGGTCGGGGGCGCTGCGGGGCTGCAGGTGCAAAACCCGCATTATCCCACTGGCTGCGTGAGGGGCGCCAGAGGAGGGTTTTGGGTCAGAACGGGCGCAGGTGCTAGTGCCGATTGTTCTGGGTGCTATCAATAGAGGAGTGCTGGAGGTGTCGGGTGTCGGCCCGCAGGGTGCCCGTGCCCGGTCGCCAGCGCATCCACACTCGTTCTATCCCAGGTCCTGCAACCCGTATTTCCGCACGATCGCGGCCCGCCGGCGCGGGTCGATGTTGATGTGGGCGGCGTTGCGCCCCACCTGGGCCAGCAGGCGCGGGTCCATCACGCGGCGCCACAGGGGCGGCACATAGGCCAGCGTGAACATGCCGAAGTAGCCGATGGGCAGCTGCGGCACATCGTCAAAGTGCCGCAGCGACTGGTAGCGGCGCAGCGGGTGCGCGTGGTGGTCGGAGTGCCGCTGCAGATGGAACAGGGCCCAGTTGGAGAATACGTGGTTGCTGTTCCACGAATGCTGGGGGCGGCAGGGTTCGTAGCGGCCGCTGGCGTCCTTTTGCCGCAGCAGCCCGTAGTGCTCGACATAGTTGGCCGAGGTCAGCTGAAAGTTGGCCCAGAAAGACGCCACCAGCAAAAACGGCAGGATGACCACGCCCAGCCACAGCGCCAGCCCTACCCACAGCAGCGCCGTGATGAGCGCGGGCTGCAGGATCTCGTTGTGCCACGACAGCAACGGCAGGTGCTGGCGGGCCAGGCGGTCTTTTTCCAGCGCCCAGGCGCGGCGTGCGGCGCCGGGCATCTCGCGCAGCACAAAGCGGTAGATGGACTCGCCCATGCGCGACGAGGCCGGGTCGGCCGGTGTGGCCACATCGCGGTGGTGGCCCCGGTTGTGTTCGATGAAGAAGTGCCCATACGCCGTGGGCGCCAGCACCAGCTTGGCCAGCCAGCGCTCCAGCGGCGTGTTCTTGTGGCCCAGCTCGTGCCCCAGATTGATGCAGAACCCGCCCACCGTCCCCGTGGTCAGCACCATCGCCAGCGCGCCATGCCAGGGCAGGGGCTGCGTGGCCACCCACCAGGCGCTGAAGATGAAGGCCGCCCACAGCACCGGCACCAGCAGGAAGGTGATGCGGCGGTAGTAGCGGTCGTCTTCGAGCGCAGGCACGGCGGATTCGGGCGGGTTGCTCTGGTCCACGCCCAGCATCCCGTCGAGCAACGGGGCGACGAGGTAGAAAAACGCCACCGGCGCCCACAGCACCAGCGGTTCGCCGGTCCATGCCATCAGTGCCGGGCCTACGCCCACGGTGCAGGGCACCACCAGGGACAGCAGCCGTGCGTACCGCTTGCGGTCGCGGTAGGGCGGGGTGGTGGGCAATAGGGTTGGCAGCATGGGGCGGCAGCGACAATGCGGACCTGCTGGTGGTGCATTCTGGACCGGTGGAGATCCAACGCCAGTTTTATTTGGCATGGCGCCTTTGCTCCGGCAATTGAAGCAAAAATGGCTGGTAGCGCCAGTGTTTATTGTCCTGATTGCTATGAAATTGGGAGTAATCTGCAGGGGCGCACGCGAGCTGCGGCGACTCCACTTTGCCTTGCGTCAAGGCGGGATATTGGCACCATCAGCGATACTCGCGGCGCTCTCGATGCCTGTGGAGCCAAGCGCCCACTGCCTGTTTCAGCGCCCCGGGCTCCGTTCTGTCACCCCTTTTCCCATGCACCACACCATTTTTGACACGCCGGTTGTCAACACGCTCCTGCGCGCTTTTTCCCGCTTCACCCTGCGCATCACCGGCTGGAAGGTCGAGGGCGTCTTGCCAGACCATGCCGCCAAAAGCGTGCTCATTGCCGCACCCCACACCAGCAACTGGGACTTGCCGTACACGCTGATGCTGGCGTTCTCTCTGCGCCTGCGGGTGTACTGGATGGGCAAGCACAGCCTGTTCAAGGCGCCGTTTGGCGGGGTGATGCGCTGGCTGGGGGGCATCCCGGTGGACCGCAGCCAGGCCAACAACCTGGTCGCCAGCTCGGCCCAGGCCATGCGCGATGCCGACGGACCCATGCAGCTCATCGTGCCGCCCGAGGGCACGCGGGGCAAGACGCGGCACTGGAAGACGGGCTTTTACTTCATCGCCCAGCAGGCGGGCGTGCCCATCGTGCTCGCGTTTGTGGACTATGGCCGCAAGGTCGGCGGCCTGGGCCCGGTGTTCGAGCCCACGGGCGATGTGGATCGTGACATGGCGCGCATCAAGGCGTTTTATGCGTCGATCCGGGGCAAGAACCCGACGCAGTTCGAGGCTTGAACGAACTGTAGTCAAATTCGCCTCTAGCGCATGATGAATAAGCGCTAGGTGCTTCAATAAGCATAGCATTCAAGGGCCATTGCGGGCGCGCTGGTCGTGACTGGCGCAACCCAAGCAAGGGATGCCGAGCAAGGGCCGCGGCGCAGCCGCTCAGGGGGACGTCACCCTACCTGTCGCCGGTCGATCTTGCGGCTGAGCACGATGCTGGTCTGGGTCTGGTGCACCCCGTCGAGCTGGCCCACGCGGTCGAGCAGGGTGTCGAGCTGCTCGTGGCTGGCGCAGCGCAAGAACACCAGGTAGTCAAACGGCCCGCTCACGGCCGACACCTCTTCAACCTCGGGCATGGCCTCCAGCGCGCGCAGCACGGCGGGTGCTGCCTTGGGCAGCACGCTGATGCTGCACCAGGCCCGCACGGTGGTGGCGTCAAGCCGCGTACCCAGCCGCACCCCGTAGCCCGCGACCACACCCGAACGCTCCAGCCGCGCGATGCGCGCCACCACGGTGGTGCGGGCCAGGCCAAGCTTGCGCGCCAGCGTGGCCGTGCCCTCGCGCGCATTGGCCTGCAGCAGGCTGAGCAGTTGCCGGTCGGTGTCATCCAGGGCCTGGGTCATGCGCATTTCCTCAAAAAGTCATAACGCCCATCATATTCGCCATTATGGCAAAACAAAGAACAGCTTTCGACGTTTTGAACGCTACACATTGACAGCGCTGTTGCCTAGCATCAAGGCATCCACAACACCTCTCCGCCATGTGCGGAGAGCACTACCGGGAGCACTGCCATGACCACCTTCGACATTTCCTCGCACTCCACCTCCCGCCGCCCCATCACCATCCTGGGGGCGGGCCACATCGGCTTTGCCATGGCGCTCTTGCTGCAGCGGTCGGGCGACTACGACATCCTGGTGGTGGACCGCGACCCGGTGCGGCTGGCCGAGGTGGCAACTCTGGGTATTTCCACCCGATTGGCCACAGACGACGCGAGCCTGCAGGCCGCCATCGACGGCCGCTTCGCCGTGCTGAACGCATTGCCGTTCCATCGCGCCGTGCCCGTGGCCACGTTGTGCGCACGCGCAGGCGTGCATTACTTTGACCTGACCGAGGACGTGGCCAGCACCCAGGCCATCCGCGCCCTGGCCGCCAAGGCCCACAGCGTGCTCATGCCGCAATGTGGCCTCGCCCCGGGCTTCATCGGCATCGTGGGCAATGACCTGGCCCGGCGTTTTGACACCCTGCACACGCTGCGCATGCGCGTGGGGGCGCTGCCCAGCTACCCACAGGGTGCCCTGCGCTACAACCTGACCTGGAGCACCGAGGGGCTCATCAATGAGTACTGCAACCCCTGCGAAGCCATTGTGGACGGCGTGCGCACCACGGTGCCCGCGCTGGAGGGGTTGGAAACCTTTGCGCTGGACGGCGTGGAGTACGAGGCCTTCAACACCTCGGGTGGGCTGGGCACGCTGACGGAAACCTTGGCGGGCAAGGCGCGGCATGTGGACTACCAGTCCATCCGCTACCCGGGCCACAACGCCATCCTCAAGCTGTTACTCAATGACCTGCGCCTGCGGGACCGGCGCGATCTGCTCAAGGACATTCTGGAAACCGCCATTCCCACCACGGACCAGGACGTGATCGTGGTGTTTGCCACCGCATCAGGCCTCAAGGGCGGGCGGCTGGTGCAGGACTCGTACTCGGCCCGTATCGTGGGCACGCAAGTGGCTGGGCATACGCTGAGCGCCATCCAGCTCACCACGGCCGCAGGCATCTGCACGGCGCTGGACCTGGTGTCGCAAGGCAAGTTGCCGCAGCAGGGCTTTGTCGGGCAGGAGTCCATGGCGCTTGCGGACTTCCTGACCAACCGCTTTGGCTCCGCCTACGCGGGAGAAGGCGAGCTGGTGCTTTAAGGGAGCCTGGGCAAGCGGGGCTCAGCGCCCCGGCTTTTGGTACATGCCCTCAATGGCCTCGGCAAAGTGCGCCATCAGGTTGTTGCGCTTGAGCTTGAGCGTGGGCGTCATGAAGGTGTTTTCAATCGTCCACGGCTCCAGCGTCAGGTGCACCGTGCGCGGCACGGCATAGCGGGCAAAGCTGGCCGTGTTCTTCTCGATGCGGGCCAGCACGGCGCGGTGCACGCTGGGGTGGTTCAGGCTGTCCGCCGCCTGGGGGTTCAGGCCCAGGTCAGCGGCCAGGCGCTGCCACTCGCCCGGGTTCAGCACGGCCACACAGGCGATGAAGGGGCGGTTTTCGCCCACCACAAAGGCCTGCTCCAGCAGCGGGTCGGCCAGCAGGGCCAGTTCCAGGTCGCCCGGCGGGATCTTTTCGCCGGTGGATGTGACGATGATTTCCTTGATGCGGCCCTTGATGTAGATGCGGCCATTCACGATGTCGGCCTGGTCGCCGGTGCCCAGCCAGCCGTCGGGGCTCAGGATCTTGGCCGTGTCTTCGGGCCGCTTCCAGTAGCCCTTCATCACGATGGGGCCACGCACCTGCAGCTCGTGGTTGTCGCCGATGCGCACCTCCACACCGGGCAGTGCCTTGCCCACGCAGGCGGGGTCGTTGTCGTCCAGTGCGTTGACCGACACCACGGGTGCGGTCTCGGTCATACCGTAGCCCTGAATCAGCGGCAGCCCCAGCCCCAGAAAACACTTGGCAATGGTGGGCGACAGCGGGGCGCCGCCACTCACCGCCACGCGCACGCGGCCGCCAAACTGGGCCAGCAAAGGCTTGGCCACCAGGGCCTGCAGCACCGGCCAGGGCAGGGCGGCCATCCAGCCAGCAGCCTGGCTGCTGGCGTCCGGCGTGGGGGCCGGCAGGCGCTGTGCGGCACAAAACCGGGCCCAGCCCTTGTTCTGCGCGGCTTCGTAGAGCTGCATCTTCCACGGGGTGGGCGAGAGCTTTTCGATCAGCTTGGCGTGGATGCGCTCGTAAATGCGCGGCACCGACACCAGCACGGTGGGGCGTATGGTTTTCAGATCTTCCGCCAGCTGGGCCACCGAGCGCGCATAGGCCACACAACTGCCCGCCGCAATCGGCAGGTAGTAGCCGCCCGTGCGTTCAAAGGTGTGCGACAGCGGCAGGAACGACAGGAACACGTCGTCCACCGTGGGAGCAATGCGCTCCAGCACGGCTTTCACATCGCTCACCACGTTGCGGTGGGTCAGCATCACGCCCTTGGGTTTGCCGGTGGTGCCAGAGGTGTAGACGATGGCCGCCAGGTCATCGGCCTGCGGGCCTGTGGCCACGGTGGCCGCGTCCGTTTGTGCCGCGCCCGTCAGCCACTGCGCGAGCGAGCCCACGGCCGGGCTGTCGCCCGACGCCGGGGTAGCCTTGAACGCGTCGTCGTCATCAGTGATCACCACGGCGCGCAGGGCCGGGAAGGGCGTGCCCACGGCGCGGATCTTTTCCCATTGCTCGGCCTGGCTCACGATCAGCATCGATGCCTCGCAGTCGGCCAGGATGTAGGCGATGCTGCCGGGGTTGTCGATGGCGTGCAGAGGCACAGGCACGCCGCCGACGGCCAGCGTGGCTTGGTCTGCGCACATGGCATTGAGGCCGTTGGGCAGCAAGATGGCCACGCGGGCTGCCGGTGGCAACTGCATGGCGGCCAGGGCTTGGGCCCACGTGCTCACGCGCTCTGCGGTTTGTGCCCAGGTCAGGCTGGCCCATGCCTGGCGAGGGGGATCAAAAGCCCGGTAGGCCTCGGCATGGGGGGTACGCGCGGCGCGGTAGGCCAGGAGCTGGGGCAGCGTTTGCACGCTGGCGATATCGGCGGGGGTAGAAGTCATCAAACTCGGCGGTAGAGGCTGCGGTGGCGAGCGGCGCCACGGCCTCGGTGGAAACCCGGGGGATGATAACGAGCGCAACCTGGGCCGGGCCGTGTGCGATCACCCCATGTGTTGCAAATGGTGCGTTCCTGTTTGCGGAATGATCGTGGCCGCGTGGGTGCATGCCAGCACGGCCCGCAGCACCTCAGGTCGCTGCTTCCAGCCCCTGCGCAAAGTGCGCTTGCATGGCCTTGACCGTGGCCTTGGCGTCGCGCGCCACCATGGCGGCCAGAATGGCGCGGTGCTCGCCCAGCGAATCTTCAATGCGCCCTTGTTTGAACAGCGAGTTGTGGCGGTTGAGCTTCATCACCTTGCGCAGGTCGGCCACCATCTGGCTGCGCCAGCGGTTGTCGGCCATCTCCAGCAGGTGCATGTGAAAGCGCTCGTTGATGGCAAAGAACTTTTCGCGGTCGGCCACGGCGGCTTCCAGCTCGGCGTGCAGGTCCTGCAGCGTTTTCAACTGCGCCTCGGTGGCGTGTTCGGCCACCACACCGGCGGCGTCGCTCTCGAGCAGGCTGAGCAGGTGGTACACGTCGCGCAGGTCTTTTTCGCTCATCTCCGTCACATAGGCGCCACGCCGCACCTTCATCGTGACCAGGCCTTCAGCGGCCAGCACCTTCAGCGCCTCGCGCAGGGGGGTGCGGCTGATGCCGAATTCCTCGGCAATCTTGAGTTCGTCAATCCAGCTGCCCGGCTCCAGTTCGCGCCGGAAGATGCGCTGGCGCAATTGCTCGGCCACTTCTTCGTAGAGCGCGCGGGGAGTGAGGGTAAGGGCAGACATGGGGTGGATTGTAAGCTGGGCGGAATATTTTGAATCAATAATTATGAATGATGTAAACTCGCCGCCACACCACTGCACCTGTGCGGTCACCGCCTGTGCGCTGTGTTGGACGCCCCAACGCCATCTTCGGAGTAGCTTTTGCCATGAGTGACAACCCCACCAACAACGCCCCAGAGTTCGCCGCGTCTTCGCTGGAAGCCTGGGCCAAGGCCGCAGCCAAGTCGGCGCCAGGGGGCGATGTCAACGCCCTCAACTGGGTCACGCCCGATGGCATCACCGTCAAGCCGCTGTACACCGCCGAAGACACGGCCAGCCTGCCGTACGCCAACACGCTGCCGGGTTTTGAACCCTACCTGCGCGGCCCCCAGGCCACCATGTATGCGGTGCGCCCCTGGACCATTCGCCAGTACGCAGGCTTTTCGACCGCCGAAGAATCCAACGCCTTCTACCGCAAGGCCCTGGCTGCGGGCGGGCAGGGCGTGAGTGTGGCGTTCGATCTGGCCACCCACCGGGGTTACGACAGCGACCACCCCCGCGTGACGGGCGATGTGGGCAAGGCCGGGGTGGCGATCGACTCGGTCGAGGACATGAAGATCCTGTTCGACCAGATCCCGCTGGACAAGGTCAGCGTATCGATGACCATGAACGGCGCGGTGTTGCCCGTGCTGGCGGGCTATGTAGTGGCGGCAGAAGAGCAGGGCGTCTCGCAAGACAAGCTCTCAGGAACCATTCAGAACGACATTCTGAAAGAGTTCATGGTGCGCAACACCTACATCTACCCGCCCAAGCCGTCGATGAAGATCATTGGCGACATCATCGAGTACACGGCCAAGAACATGCCGAAGTTCAACTCGATCTCGATCAGCGGCTACCACATGCAGGAAGCCGGGGCCAACCAGGCACTGGAGCTGGCCTTCACACTGGCCGATGGCAAGGAGTATGTGAAGACTGCCATCGCCAAGGGCATGGACGTGGACGAGTTCGCCGGGCGCCTGTCGTTCTTCTGGGCGATTGGCATGAACTTCTATCTCGAAGTCGCCAAGATGCGCGCCGCGCGCCTGCTGTGGTGCCGCATCATGAAGGCCACGGGCGCCAAGAACCCCAAGAGCCTCATGCTGCGCACGCACTGCCAGACCTCGGGCTGGAGCCTCACCGAGCAGGACCCCTACAACAACGTGGTGCGCACCACCATCGAGGCCATGGCGGCCGTGTTTGGCGGCACCCAAAGCCTGCACACCAACAGCTTTGACGAAGCCATTGCGCTGCCCACCGAGTTCAGTGCCCGCATTGCGCGCAACACACAACTCATCATCCAGGAAGAGACCCACATCACCAACGTGATCGACCCCTGGGCCGGCAGCTACATGATGGAAAAGCTGACCCAGGACATGGCCGACGCGGCCTGGAAGATCATCGAAGAGGTCGAGGCCATGGGTGGCATGACCCAGGCCGTGGACAGCGGCTGGGCCAAGCTCAAGATCGAAGCTGCTGCCGCCGAGAAGCAGGCGCGCATCGACAGTGGTAAGGACGTGATCGTCGGCGTCAACAAATACAAGCTGGCCAAGGAAGACCCGGTCGATATCCTGCAAATCGACAACATGAAGGTGCGCGACGGCCAGATTGCCCGCCTGCAAAAGATCAAGGCCACCCGCGACGCTGCCAAGGTGCAGGCTGCGCTGGACACCCTGACTGCAGCAGCGGAGAGCGGCGAGGGCAACCTTCTGGACCTGTCCATCCAGGCCATGCGCCTGCGCGCCACGGTGGGCGAGGTGAGCGATGCCCTGGAAAAGGTTTACGGGCGCCACCGCGCCGACACACAAAAGGTGACCGGTGTGTACGCAGCTGCCTATGACTCGGCCGAAGGCTGGGACAAACTCAAGACCGAAATCAACGCCTTTGCCGAAGAACAAGGCCGCCGCCCCCGAGTGATGATCGCCAAGCTGGGCCAGGACGGCCACGACCGGGGCGCCAAGGTGGTCGCCACTGCGTTTGCCGACCTGGGCTTTGACGTGGACATGGGTCCGCTGTTCCAGACGCCCGAGGAATGCGCCCGCCAGGCCATCGAAAACGACGTGCACGCCGTGGGCGTGAGTACGCTGGCTGCGGGCCACAAGACGCTGGTGCCCGCCATCATCCAGTCGCTCAAGGACCAGGGCGCGGACGACATCATCGTGTTTGTGGGTGGTGTGATCCCCGCGCAGGACTATGACTTTTTGTACGAATCCGGCGTGAAGGGCGTGTATGGCCCAGGCACACCCATTCCCGCCAGCGCGAAGGATGTGCTGGAGCAAATTCGCAAGGCGGTGGCGTGACCCCTGCGGCGCTTTTGGAGGGGGTGGTGCAGGGCACGGCGGCGGTGCAACGCCGCGCCATGTCCAAAGCCATCACCCTGCTCGAATCGACGCGTGTAGACCACCGCGCCCAGGCCGACGAGCTGCTGACCCAGCTGCTCCCGCACACCGGCAAGGCCTTCCGCCTGGGCATCAGCGGCGTGCCGGGCGTGGGCAAATCCACCTTCATCGAGGCGCTGGGCCTGTACCTCATCAGCCAGGGCCACCGCGTGGCTGTGCTCACCATTGACCCGTCCAGCACCGTCTCGGGCGGCTCCATCCTGGGCGACAAGACGCGCATGGAACACCTGTCGGTGCACGAAAAGGCCTACATCCGCCCCAGCCCCAGCAGCGGCACGCTGGGCGGAGTCGCAGAGAAGACGCGCGAGGCCATGCTGGTCTGCGAGGCCGCAGGCTACGACGTGGTCATCGTCGAGACCGTGGGCGTGGGCCAGAGCGAGATTGCGGTGGCGGGCATGACGGACATGTTTGTGCTCATGCAGCTGCCCAATGCGGGCGACGATCTGCAGGCCATCAAGAAGGGCGTGATGGAGATTGCCGACCTGGTGGTCATCAACAAGGCCGACATCGACAAGAACGCTGCCACGCGCGCCGAGGCGCAGATCACCTCCAGCCTGCGTCTGCTCAGCCAACACGGCAATCCGGAAAACGCGCACCACGACGAAACGCTGTGGCACCCGAAGGTAGTGCAAATCAGCGCGCTGCTGGGGCAGGGTGTGGACAGCTTCTGGGCCGCCGTCACGCAGTTCCGCCAGTTGCAGATCGCCAATGGGCGGCTGGCCACGCGGCGCGAGAAGCAGGCGCTGGCCTGGATGTGGGAGCGCATCGACGCAGGTCTCAAGCTCGCGTTTCGCCAGCACCCGCAGGTCAAGGAGCTGTTGCCCCAGATGCAGGCTGACGTTGCCGCCGGGCGCATTGCTGCATCGACTGCAGCAAGAAATCTGCTGCTAGCGCAATCCAATCATGCGCTGGTAGCTATCAAATAAATAGTAGACACCAACCCATTCACCAAAGGACGACCATGCAAGACATCCTGGATCAACTGGAGAAAAAGCGTGCGCTGGCACGCCTGGGCGGCGGGCAAAAGCGCATTGATGCGCAGCACGCCAAGGGCAAGCTCACGGCGCGCGAGCGCATCGAGCTGCTGCTGGACGACGGCACGTTCGAGGAATGGGACATGTTTGTCGAGCACCGCTGCACCGACTTTGGCATGGAGGACAACAAGATCCCCGGCGACGGTGTGGTGACGGGCTACGGCATGATCAATGGCCGCCTGGTGTTCGTGTTCAGCCAGGACTTCACCGTGTTCGGCGGCGCACTCAGCGAGACGCACGCCGAGAAGATCTGCAAGGTGATGGACCAGGCCATGAAGGTCGGCGCTCCTGTCATCGGCTTGAACGACTCGGGCGGCGCCCGCATCCAGGAAGGCGTGGCGTCCCTCGGCGGCTATGCCGATGTGTTCCAGAAGAATGTGCTGGCCAGCGGCGTGATTCCGCAGATCAGCATGATCATGGGCCCCAGCGCCGGTGGCGCCGTGTACTCGCCCGCTATGACGGACTTCATCTTCATGGTGAAAGACAGCTCGTACATGTTCGTCACCGGCCCCGAAGTGGTGAAGACCGTGACGCACGAAGAAGTCACCGCCGAGGAACTGGGCGGCGCCGTGACGCACACCACCAAGAGCGGTGTGGCCGACATGGCGTTTGAGAACGACGTGGAGGCGCTGATGATGCTGCGCCGCCTGTACAACTACCTGCCGCTCAACAACCGCGAAAAAGCCCCGGTGCGCCCCAGCAACGACCCGGCCGACCGCATGGACCTGAGCCTGGACACCCTGGTGCCCGAGAACCCCAACAAGCCCTACGACATGAAGGAGCTGATCCTCAAGACCGTGGACGACGGGGACTTCTTCGAGCTGCAGCCCGAGTACGCCAAGAACATCCTCATCGGCTTTGCCCGCATGGAAGGCCAGACCGTGGGCATCGTGGCCAACCAGCCGCTGGTGCTGGCGGGCTGCCTGGACATCAAGTCGAGCATCAAGGCCGCGCGTTTTGTGCGCTTCTGCGACGCGTTCAACATCCCGGTGGTCACGTTTGTGGACGTGCCCGGCTTCATGCCCGGCACCAGCCAGGAGTACGGCGGCATCATCAAGCACGGCGCCAAGCTGCTATACGCATACGCCGAGTGCACGGTGCCCAAGATCACCGTCATCACCCGCAAGGCCTACGGTGGCGCGTACGACGTGATGAGCTCCAAACACCTGCGCGGCGACGTGAACCTGGCCTGGCCCAACGCCGAGATTGCGGTGATGGGCGCCAAGGGCGCGGTGGAAATCATCTTCCGCGAAGACAAGAACGACCCCGTGAAGCTGGCCGCGCGTGAGGCCGAATACAAGCAGCGTTTTGCCAACCCGTTTGTGGCCGGTGCACGCGGCTTTATCGACGATGTGATCCTGCCGCACGAGACACGCAAGCGCATCTGCCGCTCGCTGGTGATGCTGCGCGATAAGAAGCTGGAAAACCCATGGCGCAAGCACGGCAACATTCCGCTGTGATCTGAGAGCTTGAGCATGGACACCGCTGATCTTCAGCCTCAAATTCGTGCCGATTGGCAGCCGCTGTCGCAGTTGGTGGTGCCAGGGCTTTGGCGCGGAACTGTGCTTCGAATTACGGCTGCTCAGTGGCCATACGAGCCAGTCGTTGATTTGATGTGTCTGGAGTCACGGGTCTCCGATTGCGGTTTGAGTTTGATTGTCTGTACGGGGCAAAAAGCTGGGCTTACGCTGATCGAACTTCCTCTGGAAGCGAAGTTTCAGCCTGACGCAAGCTCTTTGTCTGTTGAATGGCTCAGGGCGAATTGGGGACGATGGATCTATCCAGAATGCTCGGTGGAGCAAGTTCTGGTGATTCCTCAATACCCAAGCAATATGTGTATCAACCACCGCGAAGCCGCCGCTTCGCGGGACCTCCAAGTTGAGTAGGGCAAAGCAATGTTTACAAAAATTCTCATCGCCAACCGTGGCGAAATCGCCTGCCGAGTGATTGCAACGGCCAAGAAAATGGGCATCGCCACCGTCGCCGTCTACTCCGACGCCGACAAGGAAGCCCGCCACGTCAAGCTGGCCGATGAGGCCGTGCACATTGGTGCCGCGCCCAGCCGCGAGTCGTACCTGCTGGCCGACAAGATCATTGCGGCCTGCAAGCAGACGGGCGCGCAAGCGGTACACCCCGGCTATGGCTTCCTCTCTGAGAACGAAGCCTTCGCCAAACGCTGCGAGGACGAAGGCATTGCCTTCATCGGCCCCAAGGCGCATTCGATTGCGGCCATGGGCGACAAGATCGCGTCCAAGAAGCTGGCCAACGAGGCCAAGGTCAACACGATTCCTGGCTACAACGACGCCATCTCGGGCCCCGAGCAGGCGGTGGAGATCGCCAAGGGCATTGGCTACCCCGTGATGATCAAGGCTTCGGCCGGCGGCGGCGGCAAGGGCCTGCGCGTGGCGTTCAACGACAAGGAAGCGTTTGAAGGCTTTGCCAGCTGCCAGAACGAAGCCCGCAACAGCTTTGGCGACGACCGCATCTTCATTGAGAAGTTCGTGCAGGAGCCGCGCCACATCGAGATCCAGGTGCTGGGCGATTCTCATGGCAACGTGATCTATCTGAACGAGCGCGAGTGCTCCATCCAGCGCCGCCATCAGAAGGTGATCGAAGAGGCACCATCGCCCTTCATCAGCGACGCCACCCGCAAGGCCATGGGCGAGCAAGCGGTGCAACTGGCCAAGGCCGTGAAGTACCAGAGCGCGGGCACGGTGGAGTTCGTGGTCGGCAAGGACCAGGACTTCTACTTCCTGGAGATGAACACCCGCCTGCAGGTGGAGCACCCGGTGACGGAGTGCATCACCGGCCTGGACCTGGTGGAGCTGATGATCCGCGTGGCCGCGGGCGAGAAGCTGCCCCTCACGCAAGCCGATGTGAAGCGCGACGGCTGGGCCATTGAGTGCCGCATCAACGCCGAAGACCCGTTCCGCAATTTCCTGCCGTCCACCGGCCGCCTGGTGCGCTTTCAGCCGCCGGAGGAGTCGATGTTCCAGTCCGATACGACCAAAAAATTGGGCGTGCGGGTGGACACGGGCGTGTACGAGGGTGGCGAGATCCCCATGTACTACGACTCGATGATCGCCAAGCTCATCGTGCACGGCACGGACCGCAATGACGCAATTGCCAAGATGCGCGCAGCACTCAACGGCTTTGTGATTCGTGGCATCAGCAGCAACATCCCGTTCCAGGCCGCGCTGCTGGCGCACCCCAAGTTTGTGACGGGCGACTTCAACACCGGCTTCATTGCCGAGAACTACGGCAAGGGCTTCCACGCCGAAGACGTGCCGCACAGCGACCCGCTGTTCCTGGTGGCGCTGGCCGCCTACATGAACCGCCGCTACCGCGCACGCGCCTCGGGCATCAGCGGTCAGCTGGCCGGCCACGAGGTGAAGGTGGGCGAGCAGTTTGTGGTGGTGACGCTGGGCGCCGAAGGGCAGAACCAGCACCACGAAGTTACGGTCTCTGACTTTGAAGACAAATCGGGCTCTAGCTCAGTCTCTGTGGGCGGTAACAGCTATCAGATCAGTAGCAACGCCACGCTGGGTCAGATCCGGGTGCAGGGCGCATGCAACGGCCAGGGCTTCACCGCCCAGGTGGAGCGCGGTGTGGGCAAGAACCCGCTGGCGCTGCGCATTGCGCACAACGGCACGCAGATCGACGCGCTGGTGCTGTCGCCGCTGGGCGCCCGGCTGCACAAGCTGATGCCCTTCAAGGCGCCGCCAGACCTGTCCAAATTCCTGCTCTCGCCCATGCCCGGTTTGCTGGTGGATGTGGCGGTGCAGCCCGGCCAGAAGGTGCAGGCGGGTGAGAAGCTGGCTGTGATCGAAGCCATGAAGATGGAGAACATCCTCTTCGCCGCGCAGGACGGTGTGGTGGGCAAGATCGTGGCGGGCAAGGGCGAGTCGTTGGCGGTCGATCAGGTGATCCTGGAATTCCAGTGATCCCCAGGGCCCGACAGCCCATCTGGAGGGGCCTTGCGCCCCTTTTTTAGTCTTTTTGGCCGATAGCGCTAGAGGAATATGCGCTGGCGGCTATCAAATCAGGAGTAATCATGAGCACGACCCCACGCCCCTTCAAGGTCCTGGGCATCCAGCAGGTCGCCATTGGTGGCACCGACAAACAGCGGATGAAGACGCTGTGGGTCGACATGCTGGGCCTGGAGCAGACCGGCACTTTCCAGAGCGAGCGCGAGAACGTGGACGAAGACATCCTGGCCATGGGCAAGGGTGCCTTCAAGGTGGAGGTGGACATCATGCAGCCGCTGGACATCGAGAAAAAGCCAGCCGTGCACACCACGCCGCTCAACCACATCGGCCTGTGGATCGACGACCTGCCCAAGGCGGTGGAATGGCTCACCGCCAAGGGTGTGCGCTTTGCCCCCGGTGGCATCCGCAAGGGCGCTGCGGGCTACGACATCACGTTTTTGCACCCCAAGAGCAATGACGAGTTTCCGATTGCCGGTGAGGGCGTGCTGATCGAGCTGGTGCAGGCCCCGGCGGATGTGATTGCGGCGCTGGGCTGAACGGCGCGATCACCAACTCCCGTGCATTCCGTGTTTTCTCTGCAGCGTGCGCTTCGGGTCGGCACCAGGGTGTGTGCCGCGCTCGTGTTGGCGCTGGCAGGGCAAGGGGCCGGAGCCGCAGGCGGCACTGGCGCCTATCAGCTCGATTGGGGCAGGGCGGGGGAAACCTAGCAGTACCGGTCCTGCGGCTGCGCAGACCGCTGCTGGGTGGCGGAAGTGAAACACCAGCGGTCTCGCAAGACGCTGGCCACGCTGCGTTGCGACTGCGAACGCCTGTTCGCTCGGGTCGGCACCAGCGGTCCGGAGGTGGAGCGCAGCCCCACATGCTCTGCAATGGATGATGGGGGCAACAAGCCCCGCGCCATCCGCGAGGCGCTGGAGCAGATGCTGGGGCGCTGAACCGCGCGGCGTCCATGACCGGGCACGTCATGGTCGCCAACCCCGACGGGGGCTACAACAGCGGCACCTTGTCTTTGGTGTCGCCTGCCCATGAAAAAGATTGCTTCTCTGGCCCTGCTGCTCGCAGGTGCCATCCACCTGATTCCGTTGCTCGGCGTGCTTGGCGCAGCGCAACTGGCCAGCCTCCACGGCACGACCCCTTCTGATCCGAACACCCTCATCCTGTTGCGCCACCGTGCCGTGCTGTTTGGCATTGTGGGTGGCATCTGCCTGAGGGCGGCGTTCAAGCCCTGCTACCAGTGGCTGGGGCTGACTGTGGGTGCGGTCAGTGTTCTCTCATTCCTGCTGCTGGCGTGGTCCACCGGCGGCTTCAACACACATTTGCAGCGCGTTTTGGTGGCTGACGGGCTGGCGTTGGTGTGCCTGGTTGCGGGCGCTGTGGCCAGAGCGCGGTCCGAGCGGGACCCGGCCTGCATCTAACTTGGTCTAACTTCGGGCCGCGCAAGCGGGCCCCGGCTGCAAGATGCAAGCCAAAGCCGCCCGTTGGGAGCATGTTGTGCGGGCGGGTTTTGCCGCCGTTTGAACGTGCTCTCTACAGCGGCCAACGGCCGCCTTTTTCTGCGTTTTTGTCCGGAAAGATCGGGGCAGTTGTGGGCCTAATAACAGTGGCACCTTTTGTGACCATGTTGAGGGCAATTGCACCAAAATCTCCTTCAAAATCATGGTGATAGCGACGCAGGGCGGCTCTTTGGGACACCGTGATGTGGCGCTTTATGTGATCGCTGATGCAATCCCTGGTGCTTGCAGCAGCAGGCTCTCGAAAGGAATCCACCCATGGCCAATGCAACCCTCTCCGCCCCCCAGCCCATCCAGATCCATCGCCCCGTCCCTGCGCCGGCCGTGCCGGGTAAGTGGTCGGTCGAGGCCATCCAGTCGCTGCTCGACAAGCCGTTGATGGACTTGCTGTTCGAGGCACAAACCGTGCACCGCCAGCATTGGCCTGCGGGCGACATCGAGCTGGCCACGCTGCTGTCGGTCAAGACCGGCGGCTGCCCAGAAAACTGCGGCTATTGCCCGCAGGCGGCCGAGTTCGACACCGGGGTAAAGGCCGACAAGCTCATGGAGGTGGATGAGGTGGTACGCGCCGCCCAGGCCGCCAAGGACGCGGGCGCCACGCGCTTTTGCATGGGTGCCGCCTGGCGTGCGCCCAAAGACCGCGACATTGAAAAAGTCAGCGCCCTGATTGGCGCGGTGAAGGGCCTGGGCCTGCAGACCTGCGCCACGCTGGGCATGCTCGAATCGCACCAGGCAAAAGCATTGAAAGACGCCGGGCTGGACTACTACAACCACAATCTGGACACCGCGCCCGAGTACTACACCGACGTGGTGAGCACCCGCGCTTACCAGGACCGGTTGGACACGCTGCAGAACGTGCGCAATGCGGGCATCAGCGTGTGCTGCGGTGGCATTGTGGGCATGGGCGAAGCGCCCGTGCACCGTGCGGGCCTGATTGCGCAGCTGGCCAACCTGCAGCCGTACCCTGAGTCGGTGCCCATCAACAGCCTGGTGCGCGTGCCTGGAACACCTTTGGCCGACAGCGAGCCCATCGACCCGTTTGACTTTGTGCGCGTGATTGCCGTGGCCCGCATCACCATGCCCAAGGCGCGCGTGCGCCTGTCGGCGGGGCGCCAGCAACTGGGTGACGCCGTGCAGGCGCTGTGCTTCATGGCCGGGGCCAATTCCATCTTTTATGGCGACAAGCTGCTGGTGACGGGCAACCCCGATGTGGAGGCCGATGTGCAACTGCTGGCCAAGCTGGGGCTGAACGGCCACCGCACCACGACCACCACCCTCGACGGGCACAGCCACAGCGCTTGATGCCCCCCCGACGCGGCGGCGTGCTTCTGCTGGAGCCCGCTGCGGCGCCACCGAATGCCGTGCCTCAGTGCTGCGCTACGGTAATGCGGTACGGTAACGCGCGGGGCACTGCCATTCAGAGCGGCTCTTCGCGCGAGGTCAGTTCGATGCGCTCCATGGGCAGATCGGCGGCCATGCGGTCTACCTGGGCCAGCCGTGCTGGCTCGGCATCGGCAAACTGCTGGGCAATGCGCCGGAACTCCTCGGACAGGGTCAGGAAGGCATCGACCATGTCGGGGTCGAAGTGGCTGCCCCGGCCGTCGCGAATGATCTCTACCGCCTGTTCGTGGGAGTACGCGGGCTTGTAGACGCGTTCGGAAATCAGTGCGTCGTACACGTCGGCCACGGCCATGAGCCGCGCTGACAGTGGAATGGTGTTGCCCACCAGGCCTTCGGGGTAGCCCGAGCCGTCCCATTTCTCCTGGTGGCTGTAGGCGATCTCCTTGGCATACCGGAAAAACGGGTTGTCCTGTGTGGTCCCCGTCTCGGCCGCGATGATGGCGTCGCGCCCCAGCGTGGTATGCGTCTTCATGATCTCGAACTCTTCCGGCGTGAGCTTGCCGGGCTTGAGCAGGATGCGGTCGGGGATGCCCACCTTCCCGATGTCGTGCAGCGGGGCGGACTTGAAGATGGTCTCGATGGCGGCGTCGGTCAGCTCGTCCTTGAAGCGCGGGTGGTTTTGCAGGTGGCGGGCCAGCGCTTCCATGTAGTGCTGCGTGCGCCGGATGTGGTTGCCCGTTTCGTTGTCGCGCGTTTCGGCCAGCGAGGCCATGGCGCGGATCGTGGCGTCCTGCAGCTCGGCCATCGCCCGCGTGCGGTTGGCGACCTCCTGCTCCAGAAAGTGGTTG
>Ga0208124_100239_pt1 | contig 23972 bp, 21 predicted proteins | sample LakWasM104_HOW12_2_FD_183922 | JGI IMG/M metagenome (GOLD analysis project Ga0208124, IMG submission 183922) | Freshwater sediment methanotrophic microbial communities from Lake Washington under simulated oxygen tension - Sediment Metagenome... | ecosystem: Environmental > Aquatic > Freshwater >...
TGCACTGGGTTGGGGCGGGGTCCACCTGCAGGCTGTGGGTCAGCACGCGCTGCACCATGCCGGTGCGCGGGCGCAGATGGGCCATGTGCTGGGCGTTCTGCACCGTGGGGGTGTAGTGGTACACCGTTTCGTGGATGACGCGCAGTTTCATAAAAATCCAGGCTTTGAAATCAGACGCAGGCTACGAAACCGGCGCGCCCGAGGCGAGGGCGGCCGAGCAAGGGCCGCCCCGCAGCAAAGGCTGCGTCCCCCTGCCCGCATCGCATCGCGATGCGAGAGCGGGGGGAAGGCGCGCAGCGCCTCAGGGGGGTGTCCCATATCAAGCTCCTACGCTGTGCCGAAGTGCATCCGCCGAATGCGTGAAGTAGCGCGTGGCCAGCACATCCGACAAGCCCATCACGCCCCGCACACACCGGCCCAGATAATCCTCCAGCGCGGCATGGCGGCCCTCGGCATCTAGCGCGCACAGGGCTGCCAGCGACAGTTCGGACGCCTCTGGGATGCCCGTGGCGGCGGATTCGCCGGGCGTGCCCGCAGCCGCTTCGATCTTGGCGATGCGCCCGCGCAGCGTCTGCGCCACCCAGGCCAGCGAGCGGGGATTGTCGCGGTCGATCACCAGCAAGTCCAGCAGGGCGGGCATATCGCGCCGCTGCTGGTACTGCGCGTGGAAGGTGATGGTGCTGTCAAACAGCGCCACCATGGCCTCAAAGCCGCCTTCATCGTGCACGGCGCCGGTCTGCAGGCCACTTTCCAGTGCCGAGGCCAGAAAGCCCAGGCGCTCCAGATGGCGGCCAATGGAGAGCAGGCGCCAGCCGTCGTCGCGGGTCATGCGGTCGGTCTGCTGGCCGGTCATGGCGGCGGTGTGGCCGCTCAGCACTTCCAGCTGGCGCAGCGCATCCAGCGGCGAATAGTCGCCGTCGTCTTCGGCCCCAGTGCGGGGCGCAAAAAACTCCGCCTCGGCCCGCACGATGAGGTTCCAGTGCTCTTGCGACAGGCGGTCGCGCACGGCCGATGCGGCGCCCAGAATGCCGCGCAGGTTGAAGCCCACGCTGGTCACCTGAGCGGGCTGCGTCAGCCCGGCGATCAGCGAGCGCTCGAACACGCGCCGTGCCTGCCCCGCCGCCGGCACCGTGGGCAGCACCAGCCCCTGGCTCACGCCCATGGCGCTCAGCCAAGCCAGCAGCGGTTGCGAGGTCTGGTCCTCGCCGTTCAGGCACTGCAGCGTGATGCGCGCCAGGCGCGTGACGTTCTCGGTGCGCTCGGTGTAGCGGCCCAGCCAGAACAGGTTTTCGGCCGCGCGGCTGGTCACCTGGCGGCTGCGGTGCACCACGGCGGGCGCGGCCTGGTTGTGGGCCAGCAGCGTGGTGGTGTCCACGGGGCCATCGGTCTGCACCCATACATCGGCGCTGCTGCCGCCGCGCTGCATCGATGTAATGCCGCTGTCGCCCTGGGCCAGGCGGGCCAGCCCGCCCGGCAGCACGCGCCACGAGCCGGGGCCGTCGCACACCGCAAACACGCGCAGCATCACCGAGCGGGGGGCGATGGGGCCACCGTCCTGGCCCACACCCTCTGCGGCGTCACTGCGCCAGGTGGGCATTTGCGACAGCGGCAGGTGGGCCTGCACGGTGTATTCGTCGCCCTGGGCTTCGATGCGTGCGGACCACTGCGCCAGGTCTTGCGCCGACAGCGCACCGCCCAGCACGGGCACGCGCTGCGCCATGGGCCAGGTGGGGCGGATCACGCTGTGCGCGAGCTGCGGCAGCACCGCCTGCATGGCCGAGCGCTCGCCACACCACCAGGTGGGCAGCGACGGCAGGGCCAGCTCTTCGCCCAGCAGGTGGCGCGACAGCGCGGGCATGAAGCCCAGCAGCGCCGACGATTCGAGGAACGCCGAGCCCGGCGCATTGGCCACCAGCACATTGCCCGCGCGGATGGCCTGCAGCAGGCCTGGCACGCCCAGGCGCGAGTCGCTGCGCAGCTCCAGTGGGTCCAGAAACTCGTCGTCCAGGCGCTTCAAGATGCCGTGCACCGGCTGCAGGCCGTGCAGCGTCTTGAGGTACAGGCGCGCGTCGCGCACCGTGAGGTCGTTGCCCTCCACCAGCGTCAGACCCAGGTAGCGCGCCAGGTACGCGTGCTCAAAATAGGTCTCGTTGTACGGGCCGGGCGTGAGCAGCACGATGCGCGCATCCGCCCCCGCCGGGCTCATCTGCCGCAGCCCGTCGAGCAGTGCGCGGTAGGTGGCGGCCAGGCGCTGCACATGCATCTGGCTGAACGCCTCGGGGAACAGGCGCGAGATGAGCAGCCGGTTCTCCAGCAAGTATCCCAGGCCTGAGGGTGCCTGCGTGCGCTGCGTCACCACCCACCAGTCGCCCTGCGCGTCGCGCGCCATGTCGAACGCCGCGATGTGCAAATGGGTGCCGCCCACGGGCTGCACGCCATGCATGGCGCGCAGGTAGCCCGGGTGGCCCTGCACCAGCGCGCTGGGCAGCAGGCCACTGCGCAGCAGCTCCTGCGGGCCATAGACGTCGGCCATCACGCGGTCGAGCAGGCGGGCGCGCTGCAACACGCCGCGCTCGATGTGTGCCCAGTCACCCTGCGAAAGGATCAGCGGAAACAGGTCCACCGACCAGGGCCGCTGCGGGCCGTCGGCGTCGGCATAGACGTTGTAGGTGATGCCGTTGTCGCGCACCTGGCGCTGCAGGCTCTGCATGCGCCGGTCCAGGTCCTGGAAGCCCTCGGGCCCCAATTGATCAAAGAATTGGGCCCAGGCGCTAGTGATATCTGGCTTGTTTGCTATTGATTTGGAAGTGACTGATGCAGTGGCAGCACCGGGGGCGTCCGCCACGCTGGCACCCCGCAGCTCGTCAAAATGCCCGGCCGCCGCAGCAGGCGCCAGTGCAGCCGCCAACTGGGCTGCGCTGTCAGAAGGGTCGGGGGTGGGGAGGCTGTCGTTGAGGTGGTTCACTGTGCTCGATTTTCGGGCATTTGGTCGACAACACTCTGCGGGTAACCCACAGCCTTCAAAACCGGCGCGATCCCTACCAGGGACGCCAAGCAAGGGCCGCCCCGCAGCAAGGGCGTCGTCCCCCTTGGGGGGAATGCGCCGCAGGCGACTCAGGGGGGCTTCTCTACCTCCGCATCTTGCGCCGCAGATCCAGCGTGAATGGAAACTCCCGGCTGCCCGGCAGTTCAATGGTCGCAGGCGGTACCGCCAGCCGTCCCGGCGTGTGCCCCATGCGCGAGAAGCGCGCCAGGCGGCGGCTTTCGGCCTCATACGCGTTGACCGGGAAGGTGTCGTAGTTGCGCCCGCCCGGGTGGGCCACGTGGTACTGGCAGCCACCGAGCGAGCGGTTCATCCAGGTGTCCACGATGTCGAACGTGAGCGGTGCATGCGCGCCAATGGTGGGGTGCAGGGCAGAGGGCGGGTTCCAGGCCTTGTAGCGCACGCCCGCCACAAACTCGCCGGTGGTGCCGGTGCTTTGCAGCGGCAGCGGCTGACCGTTGACGGTGACCACATGGCGGCTTTCGTTCATGCCGGTCACGCGCACCTCGATGCGCTCCAGCGACGAGTCCACATAGCGCACGGTGCCCCCGGCGGAGCCTTCCTCGCCCATCACATGCCAGGGCTCCAGCGCGTTGCGCAGGGTCAGCTCCACGCCCATCGATTTCACCGTGCCGACCATGGGGAAGCGGAACTCGAACTGCGGTGCAAACCAGGCCGCGTCAAACGCGTAGCCTGCGGCGTTCATCTCGGCCACCACGTCGTGCATGTCCTGCTGGATGAACGTGGGCAGCATCCAGCGGTCGTGCAGCTCGGTGCCCCAGCGGGCGGCGGGCGCGCGGTAGGGCGTCTTCCAGAAGCGGGCGATCAGGGCGCGCAGCAGCAGCTGCTGCACCACGCTCATGTGGGCGTGGGGCGGCATCTCGAACGCGCGCAGCTCCAGCAGGCCTAGGCGGCCGGTGCTGCTGTCGGGCGAGAACATCTTGTCGATGCTGAATTCGCTGCGGTGCGTGTTGCCCGTCACGTCCACCAGGATGTTGCGCAGCGTGCGGTCCACCAGCCACGGCGGCATGTCCTGGCCATAGGTTGTGCGGTTGGTTTCGATCTCGCGCAGTGCGATCTCCAGCTCGTACAGCTGGTCGTTGCGTGCCTCGTCCACACGCGGCGACTGGCTGGTGGGGCCGATGAACAGGCCACTGAACAGGTAGCTCAGGCTGGGGTGGTTGTGCCAGTACAGCAGCAGGCTGGCCAGCAGCTCGGGCTTGCGCAAGAACGGCGAGTCGGCCGGTGTGGCACCACCCATCACGAAGTGGTTGCCGCCACCGGTGCCGGTGTGGCGGCCATCGGTCATGAACTTCTCGGCCGACAGGCGCGTCTCCCACGCGGCCTGGTACAGAAACTCGGTGTGCTGCACCAGCTCCTTCCAATGGCTGGCGGGGTGGATGTTCACTTCGATCACGCCCGGGTCGGGCGTGACCGCCAGCACCTTCAGGCGCGCATCGCGTGGCGGCGGGTAGCCTTCCAGCACGATCTTCATGCCCAGCTCTTCGGCAGTCGCTTCGATGGCGGCCAGCAGGTCCAGGTAATCATCCAGGCGCGCCAGCGGCGGCATGAAGACATAGAGCACGCCGTATTTCTCGCCCACCTTCTCGGCCTTGGGGCCGCTGGCGCGGCGCGGGTCGCGCACTTCCACGCACAGCGCCGTGCGCGACAGGCCTGCGGCCGACTGGAACTTGCCCGGGGGCTGCACGTCCGCATGCGGGTCGGGCTGCCCGGCCAGGCGCGCGTGGTCGCCACCAGCCGTGCCTTGCGTCATGCGGCGTGCCTCGCCCGGCGCCGTGGCACCCGCCAGATAGGGCAGGTCGCGGTCGCCGGTGACCGGGCCGGATGGCACGGAATACCGCGCCCGCAGCGTGGTGGCAGCGGGCAGCGTGCCCTGCGGCGCGGTCGGGTCTTGCGGGATCAGGTGCTCGGTGTCTGATGCCTTCACCCAGGGCAGGGCGTCCAGCGGCAGGCGGTAGCCCATGGGCGAATCGCCGGGGATGAGCAGCATGCGGTCGTCGCGGAAGAACCACGGCCCGGTGCTCCACACGCTGCCCGCCAGCGTGCCTGCGCCTTCGCCTGCCTGCAGCGGCAGCACATAGCCCACCACGCTGTCGAGTTTTTGCTCGAACACGCGGCGCAGGCGTGCGCGCTCCAGCTCGTCGTCCAGGCGCGCGTCAAACGGGTCCACGTTGACCGGCAGGCGCCGCTCGCGCCACAGGTAGTAGAAGGTGTCTTCGTAGCCGGGCAGAATGAATCGGTCCGTCACGCCCAGCTTGCGCGTGAGGTGGCGCACAAAACGCTCGGCGTCGGCGCTGGTGTAGTGCGAGGGGTTGCGTTCGTCGGCAAACAGCGCGGGGTTTTGCCACGCGGGCTGGCCGTCGGCGCGCCAGCAGATCGACAGTGCCCAGCGCGGCAACTGCTCGCCCGGGTACCACTTGCCCTGGCCAAAGTGCAGGAAGCCGCCCTGGCCGTATTCGGCGCGCAGCTTGTGCGTGAGTTCGGTGGCGAAACCGCGTTTGGTGGGGCCCAGGGCGTCGGTGTTCCACTCCGGCGCATCGCGGTCGCCCACAGCCACAAAGGTGGGCTCGCCGCCCATCGTCAGCCGCACGTCGCCCGCCACCAGGTCGGCGTCCACCTGCTCGCCCAGGGCCAGCACGGCCTGCCACTGGTCTTCGGTGTAGGGCTTGGTCACGCGGGGCGATTCGTAGATGCGCGTCACGCGCATCTCGTGGCTGAACTCCACCTCGGCCTTGTCCACGCCGCCTTCAATCGGCGCGGCGCCCGAGGGCTGGGGTGTGCAAGCGAGCGGGATGTGGCCCTCGCCCGCCATCAGGCCGCTGGTGGCATCCAGGCCGATCCAGCCTGCGCCGGGCAGGTAGACCTCGCACCAGGCGTGCAGGTCGGTGAAGTCGTGGTCGGTGCCGCTGGGGCCATCGAGCGCCTTCACGTCCGGCGTGAGCTGGATCAGGTAGCCCGACACAAACCGTGCTGCCAGCCCCAGGTGGCGCAGCAGCTGCACCAGCAGCCAGCCCGAGTCGCGGCAGGAGCCGCTGGCCTTTTGCAGCGTTTCCTCGGGTGTCTGCACGCCGGGCTCCAGGCGGATGAGGTAGCGGATGTCCTGCGATACCTGCTGGTTGAGCTTGACCAGGAAATCGATGGTGCGCTGCTTGCTGCGGTCCACCTTGTCCAGATAGGCCTGCACCAGCGGTGTCATTGGGTCGGTGGCCAGGTAGGGCGCCAGCTCCTGCTGCACATCGCTGCTGTACTTGAAAGGGATGTTCTCGGCCTCGGGCTCCAGGAAGAAGTCGAAGGGGTTGTACACCGCCATTTCCACCACCAGGTCCACCGTGACCTTGAACTCGCGCGTCTTCTCGGGGAAGACCAGCCGCGCCTGGTAGTTGGCAAACGGGTCCTGCTGCCAGTTGATGAAGTGCTGCGCAGGCTCGACCTTGAGCGAATACGAAATCACATTGCTGCGGCAATGGGGCGCGGGCCGCAATCGGATGGTCTGCGGCCCGAGGCCTACCAGCCGGTCGTATTGGTAATGCGTGACGTGGTGGAGCGCGGCGTGGATGGGCATATGCAGGCCATGCTAGCAAGTCCCGAGCCATCGCGGGCAACTATTCCGGGGGCGGTGACAAGCGGTCATCGGCTGTTCACAATGTGCGGTCCGTGCCCCGCTGCTGGGGCTGTCTCTCTTTAGCTTATCGCGCACCAACTTGGTGATGCCCTGATTCACCCATGTCCCATTCCCCCCAACTACTGCTCCTGCCGGGCCTGGCCGCTGATGAACGCATGTGGCGCGGCGTGCTGCCACTGCTGCCCGCCGCGCTGCGCCCCGAGGCCGCCACCGCCCACCAGGATGTGAACCTGCACCGCATCGAAGACTTTGCCGCACGCCTGCTGGCACAACACGCGGGGCCGCTGGTGCTGGCGGGTGCGTCGATGGGCGGCATGATCGCCATGGAGGCCGCGCGCCAGGCGCCGCAGCGTGTGGCAGGGCTGGCGCTGCTGGGTACCACCGCGCGACCCGAGACGCCCGACATGCGTGCCCTGCGCGAGGGCGCCATCGAGCTGTTTGAACAGGGCCGCATGCGCGAAGTCATCGAGCCCAACGTGGCCCTGGCCTTCCACCCCGTGAACGCCGCCAAGGCGGACCTGGTGCAGGCCTACCTGGACTTTGTGCTGGATGCGGGCCCCGACCACCTGGTGCGCCAGAACCGCGCCGTGATCCATCGGCCCGATGCGCGGGTGCATCTGCCGCAGGTGGCCTGCCCCGTGCTGGTGGTGTGTGGCGCGGCCGACCAGCTCACGCCGCCCGAATGTTCTGCGGAGATCGTGGCGCTGGTGCCCGGCGCCGAACACCACCTGCTGCCCGACAGCGGCCACATGCTGACCATGGAACAGCCCGAGGTGGTGACCCGCTTGCTGGTGCAGTGGCTGGCCCGCAACGGATGGATTTGAATAAATTGAAGAGTTTTTGGCTGCAAGCGCTAGTGGAATTTGCCTGGGCAGCTATGAAAATAGTAGCTAATCAGAACTCCAGGTTGTCAATCAGCCGCGTGCTGCCCAGCCGTGCAGCACCCAGCGCCACCAGCGTGCCTGCGGCATCTTCGGCCGTGGCGGGCAGCAGGTCGGCACGGCGACGCACCGTGAGGTAGTCGGGCGCCCAGCCCCGGGCGCGCAGCGCGTCTTGCGCCTGGGCCTCCAGCGCGCTGCGGTCGCTGGCGCCCAGCCACTGCTGCGCCAGCCGCTTCAGGGCCTGCGACAGGGCCACGGCCTCCTTCCGTTCTTCCAGGCCCAGGTAGCCATTGCGCGAGCTCAGCGCCAGCCCGTCGGCCGCGCGGCAGGTTTCGCCCGCTACGACGTCAATGGGCAGCGCAAACTGCCGCACCATGTGGCGGATCACCATGAGCTGCTGGTAGTCCTTCTTGCCAAACACGGCCGTGCCGCCGGTCTGGCCCAGCACGCAGGCAAACAGCTTCATCACCACCGTGCTCACGCCCACAAAAAAGCCGGGGCGGAAATGGCCCTCCAGCATGTCGGCGAGCTGCGGGTTGGGGTGCACCTTGAAGGTCTGGGGCTCGGGGTACAGGTCCGTCTCGCGCGGGGCAAACAGCACGTCGCAACCGGCGGCCTGCAGCTGGGCGCAGTCGGCCTCCCAGGTGCGCGGGTAGCTGTCAAAGTCCTCGTGCGGCAGAAACTGCAGGCGGTTCACAAAGATGCTGGCCACGGTCACATCGCCCAGGGGCTTGGCCTGGCGCACCAGGGCAATGTGCCCGTCGTGCAGGTTGCCCATGGTGGGCACAAACGCAGGGCGGCGGTAGGGGGCCAGGGCCTGGCGCAGGTCGGCAACGGAGCGGGCAATCAGCATGGGGTCGGAGGGGTCAGAAGGAGAGAAGAAAAGGGCTCACCAGGCGTGCACAGCGTTGTCCGGGAAACGCCCTTGCTTCACGGCCTGCACATACGCCTCCAGGGCGCCGCGCACGCTGCCCGCGTCCTGCATGAAGTTGTGCACGAACTTCGGCATCTTCCCGAGGTTCATGCCCAGCATGTCGTGCAACACCAGCACCTGGCCGGCCGTGCCGTTGCCCGCGCCGATGCCGATGGTGTGGCAGTGCGGCAGCTCGGCCGTGATGTCTGCGGCCAGCGCTGCGGGCACCATCTCCAGCACCAGCATGGCGGCGCCCGCGTCCTGCAGCTCATGGGCCTCTTTGCGCAGCGTGCGGGCCGCGTCGTCGGTTTTGCCCTGCACGCGGTAGCCACCCAGCGCGTGCACCGTTTGCGGCGTCAGGCCCAGGTGGGCGCACACCGGCACGCCGCGCTGCACCAGGAATTCCACTGTGGCCGCCGTCCAGCCGCCACCTTCGAGCTTGACCATGTGCGCGCCCGCCTGCATCAGCACGCAGGCGCTGCGCAGCGCCTGTTCGCGGCTTTCGGCGTAGGTGCCATAGGGCAGGTCGGCCACCAGCCAGGCCGTGCCCTGCACGCGGTGCAGGCCGCGCGCCACGCTGGCCGTGTGGTAGGCCATGGTGTCCAGCGTCACTCCCACCGTGCTGGGCAGGCCCTGGCACACCATGCCCAGCGAGTCACCCACCAAAATGCATTCCACCCCCGCCGCATCGGCCACGGCCGCAAAGGTGGCGTCGTAGGCGGTGAGCATGGTGATCTTCTCGCCCGCAGCGCGCATTTGCGCCAGGCGCGGCAGGCTCACGGGGCGGCGCTGGGGCAGGGGCGATGCAGGCGGCAGCGTGCCGTAGGGCGTGGCGGAAACAGGGCTGGTGGCGGTCATGGAGCGCGGTGGTGCCAAAAAATTGCCGCGAGTCTATGCGACCAATACTGGGTGTACTTATTGGTTTCCAGCGCGGGCCCCAGGGGCCAGCGCTGGCACAGTGGCCTTTGCGTTCCCGGTATGCTCGCGGCCCATGACAGCTGCGACATATTCCGCACATTCCCCCGCAAAGACCCCCATGAGCGATACCGAAGTGAAGGCCCTGGCCCAGGCCGATGTGGCCCGCGCCCTGGCCGAAGACGTGGGCACCGGCGACCTCACCGCCGGCCTGATCGACCCCGCCCGCCGCGCCCGCGCGCGCATCCTGGCACGCGAAGCCGCCGTCATCTGCGGCGCCCCCTGGGCCGAGGCCGCGCTGCGCGCCCTCGACCCCACGGTGCAGATCACCTGGCATGTGGCCGAGGGCCAGCGCTGCGCCCCCGACCAGGTGGTGCTGGAGCTTGAAGGCAATGCCCGCGCGCTGCTGAGCGCCGAGCGCACGGCACTCAACTTCCTGCAACTGCTGTCGGCAGTGGCCACCAAAACCCGTACCTATGTGGATGTGGTGGCTGGCACCCGCGCCCAGATCGTGGATACGCGCAAGACCATTCCCGGCCTGCGCCTGGCGCAAAAGTACGCCGTGCGCGTGGGCGGCGGCACCAACCACCGCATTGGCCTGCACGATGCGGTGCTGATCAAAGAGAACCACATTGCCGCTGCGGGAGGCGTGACCGCCGTGCTGCGCGCGGCCGAGCGGGTGGCGTCTCAGGCAAAGTTCATCGAGATCGAAGTCGAAACCCTGGAGCAACTGACCGAGGCGCTGAACGCGGGCGCCAAGATGGTGTTGCTGGACAACATGCCGCTGCCCATGCTGCGCGAGGCCGTGCGCATCAATGCAGGCCGCGCCATCCTCGAAATATCGGGCGGCGTCACGCTCGACGGCCTGCGCGAACTGGCCGAGACCGGCGTGGACCGCATCTCCATCGGCACCCTGACCAAGGACGTGAAGGCCACCGACTTTTCGATGCGCCTGCAGGAGCTGGCATGAGCACCGCAACCCTGAACCGTATCGACGTCGAATACGAGCAGCCTGACGAGGCGACACCGGGCGCTGTTTGCTCTACAAAACATGCCTGGGCGCGCGTGCCGCCTGAGCCCTCGGAAACTGAGCGTGCAGCGCTGAAAGACAAGATCCGCCGCCTGCTGAAGGAAAAGAACGCGGTCATGGTGTCTCACTACTACGTGCACCCCGACCTGCAGGACCTGGCCGAGGAAACCGGCGGCCTGGTGAGCGATTCGCTGGAAATGGCGCGCTTTGGCCGTGACCACGCGGCGCAGACCCTGGTGGTGAGCGGCGTGCGCTTCATGGGCGAGACAGCCAAAATCTTGAGCCCGGAAAAGACCGTGCTCATGCCCGACCTGGACGCCACCTGCTCGCTGGACCTGGGCTGCCCCATCGACGAATTCAGCGCGTTTTGCGATCAGCACCCAGACCGCACCGTGGTCGTCTACGCCAACACCAGTGCCGCTGTGAAGGCGCGGGCCGATTGGCTGGTCACCTCGAGCTGCGCGCTCGACATCGTGAGCGCCCTCAAGGCCGCAGGCCAGAAGATCCTGTGGGCGCCCGACCGCCACCTGGGCGCCTACATCCAGCGTGAGACGGGCGCTGACATGGTGTTCTGGAACGGCGCCTGCATCGTGCACGACGAGTTCAAGGCGCTGGAGCTGGAGCTGCTGAAAAAGCAGCACCCACAGGCCAAAGTGCTGGTCCACCCCGAAAGTCCCGCCGACGTGGTGGCCCTGGCCGACGCCGTGGGTTCCACCAGCGCCATCCTCAAGGCCGCGCGCGAGATGGATGCCACCGAGTTCATCGTGGCCACCGACAACGGCATGATGCACAAGCTGCGCACGCTCAACCCCGGTAAAACGTTCTACGAAGCCCCCACGGCGGGTAACAGCGCCACTTGCAAAAGCTGCGCACACTGCCCCTGGATGGCGATGAACGGCCTGGCCGATGTGGCCCGCGTGCTGGAGACCGGTGCGAACGCTGTGCACGTGGACCCTGCACTGATCCCGCGTGCGCGCCAGCCGATTGACCGCATGCTGGCCTTCACGGCGGCGCTCAGGAATGGTCAGCCCACCGGCGCACTGTTGCCCCACCTGGGCGCTGCCTGAGTGCGCACGACGTGTTGATGTTTGCTCATGTTTTGATAGCTACAGGCGCATGATCCACTAGCGCCTCCGCCTGCTTTGACTTCTAGTTGCCACATTGACTTCACCCAGCCGCTGAGCGCAGGCGCCGCGCGCCTGCGCCACCGTTTCGAGGCCCCGCGCGAGGTGCTGGTGGCCCAGGCACTGCACGAGGTGCGCGGTGTGCTCGACGCCGTGTTTGCCACCGCACAGCAAGGACGCTGGTGCGTGGGCCATGTGCGCTACGAGGCCGCCCCGGCCTTCGATGCCGCATTGCAGACCCATGCGGCCGACGGCCCGCTGGCCTGGTTCGCCGTGTACGACGCGCCCCAGCCCGGGACCGACGACGCGGCGGATGCTGCCGCAGCGGCAACCCCAGCGCAGGTGGTGTGGGACGACAGCCCCGAGCGCGAGCAATTTGACGCGGCACTGGCGCAGATCCAGCAGGCCATCGCGGCGGGCGAGCTCTACCAGGTCAACTACACCGCGCCCTTTCGCGGCACGCTGCAGGGCTCGCCGCAGGCCCTGTTTGCTGCACTGTTGCGCGCCCAGCCCGGGGGCTATGCCGCCTACCTGCAGGCGGGTGACGAGCATGTGCTGTCGGTGTCGCCCGAGCTGTTTTTTGACTGGCTGGACGCGTCTGAAGGCGGCACCCTGCTGGCCCGCCCCATGAAGGGTACGGCCCCGCGCGGCGCCACCCCCGAGCAGGACGCGCAGCAGGCCGAGCACCTGCGCACGGCGCCCAAGGAGCGTGCCGAGAACGTGATGATCGTGGACCTGCTGCGCAACGACATGTCGCGCATTGCGCTGCCGCACAGCGTGCAGGTGCCTGCGCTGTTTGCCACGCAGGCCTTGCCCACGGTGTGGCAGATGACCTCGGACGTGACGGCGCGCACGCGGCCCGGCACCACGCTGACGGATGTGTTTGCGGCGCTGTTCCCTTGTGGCTCCGTCACGGGGGCGCCCAAGGTGCGCGCCATGCAGATGATCCGCGCGCTGGAGCCCGCGCCGCGCGGTGTGTATTGCGGCGCGGTAGGTGTGGTGCGGCCTGGCGGGGCGGCGGGGCCGGACGGCCTGCACCCGGTGGCGGCCACGTTCAACGTGCCCATCCGCACCGTGGTGCTGCGTGGCGTGGGTACGGGTGCCGGTGCGGAGGCCTCCCCCGGCGTTGCCAAAGCCACCTGCGGCATTGGCAGCGGCATCACCTCGGGTGCCGAGGCGGGCGCCGAATGGGCCGAGTGGCACCACAAGCGCGCCTTTGTCGAGCGGGCCAGCGCTCCGTTCGAGGTGCTCGAAACGCTGGGCTTGCACCACGGCAAGTTCACGCACGCCGACCAGCATGTGCGCCGCATGGGCGAGGCGGCTGCGCATTTCGGCTTTGTGTTCAACGCCCATGCGGTGCGCCAGGAGCTGCAGATTGCCGCCCTGCAACACCGCGATGGCGACTGGCGGGTGCGCCTGCTGCTGGCGGCGGACGGCAGCGCCCGCGCCGAGGCCTTTGCGCTGCAGACCACGGCAGTGCCTGTGCGCCTGCAACTGGCGCTGCGCCCCTTTGCGGCCGCACACAGCGAGTTTGTGCGCTACAAGACCACGCGGCGCGCGCACTACGCGGCGTTTGCACCCACCACCCCCGGCGTGTTCGATACCGTGCTGTGGAACGAGGCGGGCGAGATCACCGAAGGCACCTTTGGCAACATCGCCGCGCTCATCGATGGGCGCTGGGTGACGCCGCCCCTGTCCTGCGGCCTGCTGCCCGGCGTGGGCCGCGCCGTGGCACTGCAGGACGGCCACGTGGTGGAGGCCGTGCTGCGCGTGGCCGACATCCCCCGCGTGCAAGGCTGGGCCTTCATCAACAGCCTGCGCGGCTGGCTGGACGCCACGCTGGACGCGTAGCCAGTCCTTTTCTCGCAACCTCCCTGTTGGCGTCCCGCCCCCAGGTGTTTGGCGGCCGCCGCAGGAGCCGTTCAGCGCAGTGGATAAGGCCGTGGGTGTGTTGCCTTCGGTGGTCGTTCAGTCAGGGGGCCGAGCGTGCCAACGCGCATCCTGTGCATCAGGATGTGACGCAGCTTGCCCGGGCTGTAGGCGCTTGCATGGCGCCTACCCAGCCTGACCGCACCGGCCTGGCAAGGCCGGTTGCTGCGGTCTGGCAAATGCCCCCTTTTGCATCCCGCTACCTGCTGTGCGCTTGCTTACACCGCATCGCACCTGGCCCACAGGCCTATAGGACACGGCCTACAAAAAGCGCTGCGGTGCCCCTCGAACATGAACCCACACAAGACGCCTTTGAAGGCTTTTTGTGCCACCTTTGTTCAACCACTTCGACAGGAGCCACCATGTCTCAAAACAACCCGCAGAACCAGCCCAACACCCCTTCGTCTCAGCGCCAGTCGCCCGCCGGGCAGCAGCAGGCCGAGCAGAGCACGGGCGGCAACACCCACCGCCAGCAAGGCGCCCGCAACGACGCCGACACACACGCGCAGGGCCGCGACCAGAAGCAGCAAGGCAGCCGCGATTCGCACAAGAGCCAGCCCTGAGACCGGGCGGGCCACAACAGCATGTGGCCAGCCGCACCCTTCCATTCCTATTCACTTTCAACTTTTGATATTCCCATTGACCGCAAGGAGAACACCATGGGCTACAGAGACAGCGACGACAGCAACTTTTCCCGCCATGGCATGGGCCGCGATGCCGACGACATGCGCTTTACCGAGCGCGGTGACCACCAGGGCTACGGCAGCGAAGACCATCGCGGCAGCAGCCCTGGCGGTTACCGCCAGGAGTTCGAGAACCGCAATGACCGCAGCGACCGCTATGAGCAAGAACGCTATGGCCACGAACGCTATGGCCAGTACGGCCTGAACCGCAGCCGTAGCGAATCGCAGGGCTACCCGCGCTCGGGGCGTGAAGGTTTTGGCGCGTATGGGCCTCAGGGCCGCTCGGGCTACGACAACGGCCCCGGCCGTCAGCACCAGGCCTGGGGCGCCCCGTACGAGAGCCAGGGTTTTCGCGACGACGAAGGGCGCTTTGCCTCGCCCTATCGCGACGATGAACGCGGCCAGGGTGGCTATGGCAACGCCTATGGCTTCACCCGCAATGCACCGCCCGCCCAGCAGAGCCGGGGCCACCGCGATCCCGACTACCAGCAGTGGCGCGACGAGCAACTGCGCATGCTGGATGACGACTACGACAGTTGGCGCAAGGAGCGCTACCAGAAGTTCTCGGATGACTTCAGCCAGTGGCGCTCCACACGCACCAGCGGCAGTTCGGGCCAGCAGCAGCCTGGCCAGCAGAACCAGAAAGGTGCGGGCTCCCAGAGCGCATCCAGCACTGCGTCTGGCGGCAACCAGGGCAATACTGGCAAGTCCAAGGATGCCGGCTGACCGTTGCTGCGACTGAAGTGGCCGGGCCGGGGCAGTGTGTACTGCCCCGGCCCGGTCGTTGAACTCGCCGTCCGTACCACCGTGGGCGCACTGGCCTTGAAGCCCAGGCGCCCCTTTTTTGGCTCCGGTTGACCTGGAGCCCCTGTCGGCAGAAAGACATTCCGCCGTGACCGCCTCCGACCCCTTCGCTCCCGGCCACCGAGGGCGCGATCCATGCCTTTACCAAGGTGCTGGCGCACAACTGGCCGACCTGGGAATCCGCGGGAAAGCGGTGGCGCCGGGGCCGGTGTGGGCACCGCTGATCCCGGCGGAGCGCCTGGCCAAGGAAGTGGAAAAGGTTGGCGTCACAACGCGTCTGGACCGCCCGGCGCAACCCGAGGAGATCTCGCCCGCCGACGTGTTCCTGGCGGCCCCGTGTTGCTCCAGCTACATCACGGGCATCGTGCAGCCCATCACCGGCAACGCAGGCGACGGGGCCTGAGGCGGGGGCAAGAGCGCAGCGTCAGAGCCGCTCTTTGGCGTACGAGCCCCGGTCCATATCGACGATCTCCACGCTCAATTGCACCATCACGCCCTGGGGCTTGGGGGTGCGCTCGCGCAGGACCGCGGCAATGAGGTCGGACAGCTCCTTCTTGGCCTCGGGCGTGCGGCCTGACAGCAGGCGCAGTTGTGCGTGCACAAAGGCGCGGTTGGCGGGCGCGATGCCGATCTCGAAGCTGTCGGCCACGATGAAGCGCGTCTTCAGGTCGGCCTCGTCCTGCACCTGGGGATGGGCGCACAGGGCGGCGTTCAGGGCCGTCAACGTTTCGGCTTCGGGGTAGTGGGGCAGGTTGGCCGAGTATTCGATGGTCAGGTGGGGCATGGAATCGTCTCGCTGGAAGGATAGGGGAGGGCCTGCACTGGCAGGGCGCCTGGGCTGTGCATGGTACTGCGGCTTGTCAGCGACTCACCAACGGTGTCGCCAGCGCATGCAGCGCGGCCAGCAGTTGCGCCACATCGTCGGTGGTGTGCGCGGCGGACAGCGCAATGCGCAGCCGCGCCGTGCCCGCTGGCACGGTGGGCGGGCGGATGGCAGGCACCCACAGTCCTTTGGCGCGCAGGCCTTCCATCACCGCCAGCGCCGCTTCGTTGCTGCCGATGATCAGGGCCTGCACGGGGGTGTGCGACGGCAGCAGGTGCCAGCCCAGCGATGCAGGCAGCGTGGACAGGCCTTGGCGCAGTTGCGCGATGAGTCCGTCCAAGTGCGCGCGCCGGTCGTCGGCTTCCTCCATGAGCTGCAGGCTTTGGCGCAGTGCGCTCGCCAGCAGCGGTGGCGCGGCGGTGGCAAAGATGTAGGTGCGCGTTTTCTGCAGCAGCCATTCGATGAGGGCTGCATCGCCGGCCACAAAAGCGCCCGCCACGCCCGCTGCCTTGCCCAGCGTGGCCATGTACAGCACGCGGCGCGAGGCGTGGGGGCCCGTCAGCCCCGCCCGTGCCAGGCTGCCGCGCCCTTGGGGGCCCAGCACGCCAAAGCCGTGGGCATCGTCCAGCAACAACAGTGCGTCGTAGCGCTCACACAGCGCGAGCAGGGCTGGGATGTCGATGAGATCGCCGTCCATGCTGAACACCGCATCGCTGATCACCAGCTTGCGCCGAGCGGGGCTGGCGGCAAGCTGCGCTTCCAGCGCTGCCAGGTCGGCGTGGGGATAGCGGTGGATGGTGGCGCGCGACAGGCGGGCACCGTCGATCAGGCAGGCGTGGTTGAGTGCATCGGAGAACAGCGCATCGCCGTCACCCACCAGCGCGGGGATGATGCCGGTGTTGGTGGCATAGCCCGCGTAGAAGTACAGCGCACGGGGCAGTTGCACGAAGGCGGCCAGGTCGTGCTCGAGCGCATCGTTGGCGGCGCTGTGCCCGCTCACCAGGGGCGAGCCGCCGGAGCCCACGCCAAAGGTGTGCGTGGCGTCGCGGGCAGCCTCGGCCAGCGCTGGGTGGCTGGCCAAGCCCAGGTAGTCGTTGCTGCAAAAGGCCAGCATGGGCTGGCCGTCCACCAACAGGCGGGCACCCTCGGCGGGCACCACCACGCGGCGGCGGCGCAGCAGGTGCGCGCGCTCGATGTCGGCCAGGCGCGCGGGGATCTCGTCGAGCCACGACGTTTGTGGTGCCGTGGCGCTTGTCATCGCCAGTCCTTGGGCAAATCAAACACCAGGCTGCCGGGTTCGGGTAGCTCCTGGTGCGGCACATCGGCCAGCAGCGGTGCACCCAGCCGGGTACGCAGGTAGGCAATGTTGTCCTCCACCGCCTCCATGTCGGGGTCCACCCGGTTGGCCACCCAGCCCGCCAGCGTGAGGCCCCGCGCACGGATGGCCTCGGCGGTCAGCAACGCATGGTTCAGGCAGCCCAGCCGCAAACCCACCACCAGCACCACCGGCAAGGCCAAGGCCTGGGCAAGGTCTGCGCCAGTCAGCGTATCGGTGAGCGGCACATGAAAACCGCCTGCCCCCTCCACCACCACGGCGTCGGCCTGTGCGGCCAGCGTTTGGTAGCTGGCGACGATGGCAGCGATGTCGATCTGCACACCCGCCCGCGCTGCGGCGATGTGGGGCGAGAGCGGGTCGGGCAGCAGCACGGGGTTGTCCAGCGCTGGCGGCACGGCCAGGGTAGAGGCCGAGCGCAGCGCAATCGCGTCTTCACTGGCCCAGTCGTCCCCCCAGGGCACCAGGCCAGCCGCCACGGGCTTCATGCCCACCACGCGGCGGTGGTGGCGCGCCAGAGCGTGTAGCAGCCCGGCGGACACCAGCGTCTTGCCGACACCGGTGTCGGTGCCGGTCACAAAACATCCCATCATCAACTTTCCTCCTGCAGGGTGGCGTTCAGCGCATCGAGCGCGCCGCTGGCAAGGCTCTGCACGGCCTCGTCGTCGAGCGCATAGGGTGGCATGGCGTACAGCGTCTTGCCAATGGGCCGCAGCACCAATCCGCGTGCCATGGCGTGCTGGTGGTAACGGCGCGCAAAGTCGGGCAGGGTAGTGTCTACATCCCAGGCCCAGATCATTCCGATACGGCGTGCATGCCGCACACGCGGGTGCTGCGTGAGGGGTGCACAGGCCACATCGATGCGCTGCGCCAGCGTCTGGTTGGTTTTCAGTGCATCCAGTTGCTCAAACAATTCGAGCGTGGCCAGCGCTGCGCGGCAGGCCAGAGGGTTGCCGGTGTACGAGTGCGAATGCAGAAAGCCCCGCGCCACATCGTCGTCGTAGAACGCGGCGTACACCGCATCGGTGGTGAGCACGGCCGACAGCGGCAGTGTGCCGCCCGTGAGGCCTTTGGACAGGCAAATGAAATCCGGCCGGATTCCGGCCTGCTGGTGGGCGAACATGGTGCCCGTGCGGCCAAAGCCCACGGCGATTTCGTCTACCACCAGGTGCACCTCGTAGCGGCTGCACAGCGCACGCGCCAGGCGCAGGTATTCGGGGTCGTGCATCGCCATGCCCGCTGCGCATTGCACCAGGGGCTCCACGATCAGCGCGGCGGTGGTGGCGTGGTGCTCCTGCAACCACGCCTCCAGCGCCGCAGCGGCACGTCGGGCCACGTCCTGGGCTGTCTCGCCGGGGCCTGCGCCGCGTGCATCGGGGCTGGGCACGGTGTCAGCCAGGCGCACCAGGGGCGCGTAGGCCTCGCGGAAGATCGCTATGTCGGTCACGGCCAGCGCGCCCACGGTTTCGCCGTGGTAGCCACCGGCCAGACCCACAAAGCGGCTCTTGGCGGGGCGACCGGTGTTGCGCCAGTAGTGCGCGCTCATCTTCAGGGCGATCTCGGTGGCGGCGGCACCATCGCTGCCGTAGAACGCATGGCCCAGGCCGGTGAGCGTGGCCAGGCGCTCGGAGAGTTCCACCACGGGCGCATGGGTAAAGCCCGCGAGCATCACGTGGTCCAGATGTCCCAGCTGGTCCACCAGCGCGGCCTGGATGTGTGGGTGGCTGTGGCCGAACAGGTTGACCCACCAGGAGCTGATGCCGTCCAGGTAGCGCTTCCCATCGGTGCTGTAGAGCCACGGGCCCTGCGCGCGGGCAATCGCCACGGGAGGCTGGGCCTCGTGCCGCTTCATCTGGGTGCACGGGTGCCAGACGGCAGCCAGGCTGCGGGCCACCAGAGCGTCATGGGTTGGCGCCATCGTTACAGGGCCTGCGTGGGCACTTCGTGGCGCAGTTCCGTCTGGCGGTTGCGGTCGTCCACAAACACCAGTTGCGGCTGGTGCGCGGCCACCTGGTCTTCGTGCACCTGGGCGAAGGCCGCAATGATGATGAGATCGCCCACTGCAGCACGGCGTGCAGCCGAGCCGTTCACCGAGATCATGCCGCTGCCGCGCTGGCCCTTGATGGCATAGGTGACAAAGCGCTCGCCGTTGTTGATGTTCCAGATATGGATCTGCTCGTTCTCGGCGATGTTGGCGGCGTCCAGCAGGTCTTCGTCGATGGCGCAGGAGCCTTCGTAGTGCAGCTCGCACTGGGTCACGGCCACGCGGTGGATCTTGGATTTGAGCAGGGTGCGGAACATCGGGCTTCCTTGGGTGAAGTCTGTGAACTTTTGGGGGGTGACCTGCCGGTGGCAGGGCCGTTGCCGGTCAGGGCTGTGGAAAGTCCAGCGCGCAGCTGTCGCCCAGCGCCTCGCGCCACACGCGCACGCGGCTCAGGCTGGCGCGCAGGTCTGCGGGCAGTGCCTGGGCGATGAACAGGCACAGGTTCTCCAGCGTGGGTGTGCCCAGGCCGGGCACCTCGTCGAGCATGTGGTGGTCCAGCTGCTCGCGCACCACGGCCAGGCCCTGGCGCAGCAGGCCCAGGTCCAGCACCATGCCGGTGGCGGGGTCGCGCGGGCCGGTCAGGAACACTTCGGCGTGGTAGGTGTGGCCGTGTACGCGACGGCTGCCTTCGGCCTCGATCTCGCGGCGCAGGGTGTGGGCGGCGTCGAAGAAGAAGCGCTGGGAGATGGTGAACAACATACGGTGATTTAGAAGGACTTGGAGAGGCTAACAAAGCTCAGCGAAGCGGCCCTGGCTAGGCGTTCCGCCGCAGGCAGTACGAGTAGTACGACAAGGCGGGACAACGACGCCAGGGGAGTTTTGTTGGCCTCTCTCAGCGGATGCCGGTGAGCTTGTGGGTTTGCAGGCTCAATCGCCATGCAGGGTGGGCCAGGCAGGCGTCAATGCAGGCGGCAGTGTTCTGGCGCTGCAGCAGGCCGTCCATGGGCTGCAGAAAGCGGAGGGTGAACTGCGTGTCCTGCTCCAGCGCCAACAGGTCAAAGCCGGGCTGGGGCCAGACGAGTTTCAGCTCCTGCCCGCTGCGCTGCACCCACGGTGCACCCGCCTTGGGGCTGATGCACAGCCAGTCGATGCCTTCGGGGGCGGCAACCGTGCCGTTGCTTTCGACGGCAATGCGGAACTGCTGGGCGTGCAGCGCGTCGATCAGCGCTGCATCGACCTGCAGCAGGGGCTCGCCACCCGTCAGCACCACCAGGCGGTGGCCCGCGCCTGCAGGCCATTGGGCGGCGATCAGCTCTGCGAGTGCCGTGGCCGTTTCGAACTTGCCGCCCAGCGTGCCGTCGGTGCCCACAAAGTCGGTGTCGCAGAACTGGCAGACGGCCTGCGCACGGTCCTGCTCACGGCCCGTCCAGAGGTTGCAGCCTGCAAAGCGGCAGAACACGGCGGGTGTGCCCGCCTGGCCGCCTTCGCCTTGCAGGGTGTAGAAAATTTCTTTGACGCTGTAGGTCATCGGGGCACCGGTGGGACGAGGATGGTAGGGGCGGCAGGCGCTGCCACCTCGGGGTAGTCGCGGCTGAAATGCAGGCCCCGGCTTTCGCGGCGCAGCTGGGCGCTTTTCACGATCAGGTCGGCCACCTGCACCAGGTTGCGCAGCTCCAGCAGGTCGCGCGTGACGTGGAAGTGTGCGTAGAACTCCTGGATCTCGCCCTGCAGCATCGCAATGCGGTGCGCGGCGCGCTCCAGCCGCTTGTTGGTGCGCACGATGCCCACATAGTCCCACATGAAGCGGCGCAGCTCGTCCCAGTTGTGGGAGATGACGACGGATTCATCCGCATCGGTCACGCGGCTGTCGTCCCAGGCGGGCACGGTGGGCAGTTCTGTGGTCGGCGCTGCGGCGATGGCCTGAGCGGCGGCGCGGGCGAACACCATGCATTCGAGCAGCGAGTTGCTGGCCAGGCGGTTGGCGCCATGCAGGCCGGTGCAGGCCACCTCGCCCACGGCGTACAGGCCGGGCAGGTCGGTGCGGCCCGCCAGGTCGGTCAGCACGCCGCCACAGGTGAAGTGGGCGGTGGGCACCACGGGGATCGGCTCCTTCGTGATGTCGATGCCCAGCGACGCGCAGTGGGCCAGGATGTTGGGGAAATGTTCCTGCAAAAACGCGGGGCTCTGGTGCGAGATGTCGAGGTGCACGCAATCGAGGCCGTGTTTTTTCATCTCGAAGTCGATGGCGCGGGCCACCACGTCGCGCGGGGCCAGTTCGGCGCGCGGGTCGTGGTCGAGCATGAAGCGCGTGCCGCCTGCCGAGGGCGGCAGCTTGAGCTGCCCGCCCTCGCCACGCACGGCCTCGCTGATGAGGAAGGATTTTTCGTGCGGGTGGTAGAGGCCCGTGGGGTGGAACTGGATGAACTCCATGTTCGCTACGCGGCAGCCCGCGCGCCAGGCGGCGGCAATGCCGTCGCCCGTGGCGGTGTCGGGGTTGGTGGTGTACAGGTACACCTTGCCTGCGCCGCCCGTGGCCAGGATGGTTTGTGGCGCGCGGAAGGTGACGACCTCGTCGGTGTCGCTGTCCAGCGCATACAGCCCCAGGCAGCGGTGGCCCGGCAAGCCCAGCTTGCGCGTGGTGATCAGGTCCACCAGCGTGTGCTGCTCGAACAGCGTGATGCCGGGCGTGGCGCGCACCACATCGATCAGCGTGCGCTGCACGGCGGCGCCGGTCGCGTCGGTCACATGGGCAATGCGGCGGGCGCTGTGGCCGCCTTCGCGCGTGAGGTGCAGCTGGTCGCCTTCGAGCGTGAAGGGCACGCCCAGCTGGCGCAGCCAGGCGATCGATGCGGGTGCGTTTTCCACCACAAAGCGTGTGGTGGCCAGGTCGCACAGGCCTGCGCCGGCCACCAGCGTGTCTTCGATGTGGGCAGCAAAGCTGTCGTCGTCGGCCAGCACGGCGGCAATACCGCCCTGGGCCCAGCCGCTCGATCCATCTTGCAGCGTGCGCTTGGTGATGACGGCCACGCGGTGCGTGGGCGCCAGGTGCAGGGCGGCCGAGAGGCCGGCGAGGCCGCTGCCTACGATGAGAACGTCGAAGTCGTGGGATGCCATGGCTTGCGTGTGAAGGGGGTAATGCCACGGCCACCGGCCAGGGCGGTGAACAGTGGACGGCGGCCCTAGGCCGGCGTGTAGGCCAGGCGCACGTAGATGGGCGCAAACGCTTCGGCCTGCGTGATCTCGATCAGCGTCTCTTTGGCCAGCTCCAGCAGCGCGATGAAGGTCACCACCAGCACGGTGCTGCCTTTTTCGGGCTCGAAGAGTTCTTCAAACTCCACAAAACGGCGGCCCTGCAGGGTCTTGAGCACCATGCTCATGTATTCGCGCACGCTGAGTTCCTCGCGCGTGATCCGGTGGTGCTGTACCAGCTTGGCGCGCTTGAGGATGTCGCGCCAGGCCTCCTGCAGCTCCACCACATGCACGTCGGGAAAACGCGGCTGCAGGCTTTGCTCGATGTAGACCTGGGCTTTCAGGAAGTCGCGGCCATATTGCGGCATCTGCCCCAGGCGGGCGGCAGCCATCTTCATCTGCTCGTATTCGAGCAGGCGGCGCACCAGCTCGGCGCGTGGGTCCTCGGGTTCTTCGCCTTCTGCCTGCTTCTTGGGCGGCAGCAGCATGCGCGACTTGATCTCGATCAGCATGGCGGCCATCAGCAAATACTCGGCCGCCAGTTCCAGGTTGCGGCTGCGGATCTCGTCCACATACGCAAGGTACTGCTTGGTCACCCCCACCATGGGGATGTCGAGGATGTTGAAATTCTGCTTGCGGATCAGGTACAGCAGCAAATCCAGCGGGCCTTCAAAGGCTTCGAGGAAGACCTCGAGCGCGTCGGGCGGGATGTACAGGTCCTGCGGCAGCGCAAACAGCGGCTCGCCGTACAGGCGCGCCAAGGCCACCTGGTCCACCACCACGGGCATGCCCGCCGCGTCCAGCGAGGGCGCGCCGGGCGAGTCTGCCGCTTCGCCTGCGTTCGCGGTGGTCATGTTTTGCTATTGAATCAGGAGCTATCAGCGCAATAAATACCTGCGCTTGCGGCTCAAAAGATGCTCAATCGGCGTTGGTCTGGTACACGTAGGGCTTCTGGGCCACCTGGGCGTCGCGATACTCGCCCCAGATCTTGCGGTCCACCTGCTTGTCCCACAGCAGGGCACGGCCGGCTTGTTGCTGCTGGTCCAGTTCGGGACGGCTCGCCTTGAGCTGGTTGATGAACTGGGTGGCGTCGGATTGGTAGTCGGGGCGGCGGAAAATAGACATGGACTGTGAACTCTTTCTTGGAACGCGTCAGGCACAGTGATGCACCGAAGGTCCAAGATTTTACCGGGACGAATTTATGCGCTTGATATATCGCTCCGCTGCCCTGGCGGCCGCCACCCTTTCCCTGCTGGTGCTTGCCGCCTGCGACCCGCAACGCATCAGCGAACTCAAGGAGGGGGTTTCGACCGAAGCCGACGTGCGCGACCGCTTCGGCGCCCCCGAGAACGTGTGGGACGAGCCCGGTGGCGCACGCACCTTCGAGTACAACCGCCAGCCTGCCGGCCAGGTCAACTACATGATCACCATCGGCCCCGACGGCCGCATGACCGCGCTGCGCCAGGTGCTGACGCCCGAGACCTTTGCGCGTGTGTCGCCCGGCATGCGCATGGACGAGGTGCGCCGCCTGCTGGGCAAGCCCGCCAAGGTCACGCCCTACGAGCTGAAAAAGGAGACCTGGGCCGACTGGCGCTACCTGGAGGCACCCAACCAGTCCAAGGTCTTCACGGTGGTCTATGGGCCCGACCAGTTTGTGCTGCGCACGCAGACGGGTGCG
>Ga0208124_100242_pt1 | contig 23716 bp, 20 predicted proteins | sample LakWasM104_HOW12_2_FD_183922 | JGI IMG/M metagenome (GOLD analysis project Ga0208124, IMG submission 183922) | Freshwater sediment methanotrophic microbial communities from Lake Washington under simulated oxygen tension - Sediment Metagenome... | ecosystem: Environmental > Aquatic > Freshwater >...
TGACATCGTTTCAGTGCATGCCGCACCCGATGCTGAAAAAGGACGCTTGCGGTGCGAACGCAACCGCAGTCGTTAAGCGTACAGACTTCAATATGGGAAAGTACGCGCCTAACGTCAGTGACGAGGTTACCCTTACCATTGCCGTTGAAGCCGTCAAGGAATAATCCTTTGGTTAAAGCCATATCAGAATAGAAATAAACAACGGTAACAGGAATTACTGTTATCGTTATCAAGGAGTACGACTCGCCCACTCGCGCGTTGTAACGATTCATCGCCGACTTTCCAGACCGCCCTCATCGTGGATTTGAGACGCTTGCCTGCATATAGGTTACACAAGTATCATCCGGGTAACCCAAGGCGATCACAGTAATACGCACATTGGCCAAGCAATCATGAACAGCGAATCAAATATTTTACCCGGTTCTGTTGTGTACCTTTCTCATGGAGGAGGCCCTTTACCCTTGCTTGGAGATAAAGGCCACCAGAACATGGTCCATATTATTAGGGAGGTTGCGCAAACGCTTGCAAAGCCCAGCGCTATTTTAGTCATTAGCGCGCATTGGGAAGAGGGAAAGCCAACCATTACCAGCGGGGCATCTCCTGCATTGATATATGATTATTGTGGATTTCCCAAAGAATCCTATGAAATCGAGTATCCTGCACCGGGCTCGCCTGAGCTGGCGAATACGATTTTTAATCTCTTGGGAAGAGCGGGTATTGAAGCAAAACTCGACGACCAGCGCGGTTTTGATCATGGCTTGTTTGTGCCGTTAAAGCTTATGTATCCGGAGGCAAACATTCCCTGTGTTCAATTATCCCTGGTAAACAGTTTGCAGCCCGAAGAGCATATCCGGATTGGCAAGGCCTTAGCTGATTTGAGAAAAAATAACGTTCTTGTTATTGGTTCCGGGTTTTCATTCCATAATCTCAAAGAATTTTTTGTGCCGTCGACAAAAGCAGCCCGAGCCATGAATGAGTCCTTCGAGCAATGGCTTATTGATACCTGTTCTAATAGCCGGTTGACTGAAGAGCAGCGGGAGCAAAGGTTGAAAAACTGGGATAGCGCCCCTGCTGCAAGATTCTGTCATCCAAGAGCAGAGCACTTATTGCCCTTACACGTTTGCTATGGCGTCGCCGGTACTGCGGCAAAAAGAGTATTCGAATTTGAAATAATGGGAAAAATGGCGAGTGCTTATCTTTGGTAAAACGATTTTATTCGAAACAAAACATGCAAAATCATTGGGGGGAAATCCGCCAAATCGCTGTACATTTTATAAGTAATCGAAAAGCTGGAATTTTCCATAATCAGGATTGCTGTCCGCAAAGAAGACGGTACACTTAGCGTCTATTTTGACTCAATTGCCCTATTCAGGCAGGCCGCTATTAATCATCGGACATTCATGCAATTTTTTGTTAAACCCAATCCTTTTCTCAAGCTGCTATCTTTTCGCGTCCTAATCGTTCTCGCCTACCAAGTGATGGCGATCGTAGTGGGCTGGCACATTTACGAACTGACGCATGACACATTTGCGCTGGGTTTGATCGGACTGGCCGAGGTCATCCCCTACTTCTGTTGCGCGCTATTTGCAGGTTATGCGATAGATCACTACTCTCGCCGCCTGTTCGGCGTGCTCGCCTGCCTGATGCTATTTCTCACCGCGCTGACGCTGACAGCCGTATCGGCAGGTTGGATAGGCGGCAATCCTTCGTGGTGGATCTACGGCTCTATCGCTTTTACCGGGGTGGCTCGCGCGTTTATCGGCCCATCGTATAGCGCGATGTTTGCCCTGGTTTTGCGGCGTGACCAATATGCACGGGCTTCGGGAATCGGCAGTTCCGTGTTCCAGTTCGGACTCGTAGTCGGACCTGCGTTAGGCGGCATCCTGGTCGGATGGGCTGGCAAGACTGCCGCCTACGGCGTTGCCGCCGGTCTGTGTTTGGTTGCCGCAGTGGCCCTGCTGTCGCTACGCGTCGAGGAGCCTCCTCCGGCGGCAAGCGCGCCTATCTTCACCAGCATCGCTGAAGGACTGCGCTTCGTGTTCAGCAACCAGATCATCTTGGGTGCGCAGTCGCTGGATATGTTTGCCGTGCTGTTCGGGGGCGCGGTTTCCATGCTGCCTGCGTTCATTCACGATGTCTTTCATTACGGTCCTCAAGGACTGGGTATTCTTCGTGCCGCTCCGGCAATCGGCGCCGTGATGACAGGATTGTTGCTCGCCCGCCATCCGATCAACCTGTATGCCGGACGCTGGCTGCTGGCAGCCGTGGCGGGATTCGGATTCTGTATGATCGGCTTTGCCATATCAACAAACTTCTGGGTTGCCGGGCTGCTGTTGATACTCTCCGGTGTTTGCGACGGGGTATCTGTGGTCATGCGCACGACCATCCTGCAGCTGGCGACACCCGATGCCATGCGCGGCCGGGTTTCCGCTATCAACGGTATATTTATCGGCTCATCCAACGAGCTGGGAGCGTTTGAATCGGGTATTGCGGCGCGCTTGATGGGGCTGGTGCCATCGGTAGTTTTCGGTGGTGTGATGACGCTGACTGTCGTGGCTGCGACGGCAAAACTGGCACCGAAATTACGCCGACTGGAACTTCACCAGCTGCACTGATTCTTGTGTCCAGGCTGTCAATCCATTGCTGTACTGAAATGGTTTAATTAACTCCAGAATCCTGAATTACTATACTTAGTGCGGGAAGATAAAAGCCAATCATGATCGGTTAGGGAGAATATAGTCGCACGGAGTTTGACCACTCATGCCGCACTGGAATCGCTAGTTTCTTTAACGGTGTGGTCCAGAGAAAAACGGTTTTGTACATGTTTTGTCGAGACAGATAAACCTGCACCACCCGATCCGGGATAATCCCGGCCATGTCGAAGTCATGGGAGATAATACGAGCTCCCGGTTTCATTCTATCGAGTTGCGGGATTAATCGAACGTTCAACTCCGGCAAGAGGTAGATCGTAACCACATCCGCTTGGCTGAGATCGACTGTGAAAATGTCCCGCTGTTCAATTCGCGCCAAGTGCTCGACTTGATTGATTTTTAGGTTTTGCCTGGCTTCCGCCACCCGTTCCCGATCGATATCGAAACCGACCGCTCGGCAGCCGAATAGTTTCGCGGCAGTCACCACAATGCGGCCATCGCCACAGCCAAGATCGTAGAGAAGTTCACCCGGTTTCAAGCTTGCCAAGGCTAGCATTTCATCCACCGCTTCCTCGGGCGTAGGGATGAAAATGACATCGGGACGGCGAGGCGGTGGAGAAATCTCCTCTAGGCTGAAGCTATGGGCCTGGGCAGGCGGCGTGGCGGTGCCTGACGGATTCCCTGTGGTGGAAGTGGTTTGCCGATTTCCACCCCCTGTACTAACCGGCGCGGGTGCCTGAGTGTTCGCGCCGGTCTTTCCTCCGCGCTGGGTCGCAGATTGGTTAGCTGGCTGGGTGGATGGATTGGCACCGGTTGTTCTCTGCGGTGTTGTTTCGCTTTTCTTTTTTTCCTTATCTTTCTTATCGCGTTCTTCGGCATCTTTGCGCGCCTTCTCCGCCGCCTCGGGACTGCCCGGAGCGCCGGGAGCTGGAGCTGGAGCTGGCGGTGCGGCGGGTGGCGGAGCAAAGGATTTGTCCAGAGATTCCCGGCGCTTGGTTTCGCTCTCGGCGATGCGTTTTTCCCGTGCTGTGCGGGCTTCCGCATCGGCTTTGCGTTCTGCTTCCGGATTCAGCGTGTTGACCTTGATGCGATCCACCTGATCGCGCCCGGCCAGCCGGTCCAGAGGCAAATAATCGGTCTTGAACACCAATTCCACAGAGGAATCCAGGTTCAGATCGGTATTCATCTCCTCCGTAGTCTGGGTCTTCTGGGTGGAGACGTAACCGATGGTGTTGGTCATGCTGGCACTAGCCCCCCAAGGGCCGTACCCGAAACTGCCGGATGCCGACGTGGTGTTGCGGAGGTCAAACTGGCTTCCGGCATCTGCCTGGGCGGCGCTGCGCGTGTCAATATGGAAGCGCATGGACGCATGCAGCCGTCCGCTTTCAATGACGATGCGCTGCAAACCCAGCATGACCATGGTGGACAGCATCTGCTGGCGATTGCGGGCAAGGGAGCTGCGTGCCAGCGGCACCAGGTTTTCCGGATCCCCCGTAGTAGGTACGGAATCCTGCGGACCCAGCCCGAAGGCAAGGCGCAAAGCTGCTTCGCCGGGCATGGAAGCTCCCGGCCGCAGCCGCAGCCGGGTTTCCTCCTCGCGCGCCTCCTTTTCCTCCGGACTTAGAGGTTGTCCGGGTTCTCCCCAGGAGGAATCTTCCTCCCCTTCCACTACGAAAGAGCCGGGAAAGCGCTCCGCCAACCAGCTGCGCGCACCAGCCAAACCTACGTTGGCATCGGCAAAGCCTTCCGTGGAGGCGGCAACATTTTGGATAAGTTCCACGTAGGACTGCATCTGCTGCTGGTTGGTATCAACCATTGCCTTGAACACGCCATTGATGAGTTCGGTGACGAAACGGGGAAAGGAGACTGCGTTGAGAATCTGCCGGGTGGTGTCCGCGACGCGCTGCGCGGCGACACCACTGAACTCGCTACCGGCACTTTGGGCAACTGCCAGAGGCTGGTCGGACGGCAAGGCACCGGTTGCTGCCTCGGCTTCCGACGCGAAATCCAGCGCAGCGGCGCAGATCTTGACCAAACCTTGAGCCAACGCCAAACGATTATGCGGTTCCAGCGCAAGGAACCCCGGGCTAGCAATCAACAACTCCCGAATGGCGGTGCGTACACCATTGGGAGGTTGTTTTGTTCCGCTTCCCGAAGGCGTCATACTGGTCACCCCGCCAGCGCAGTCCAAGGAGAATTGGGCCGGATTGGTGTAGCAGGTGCTGCCGGTCCTACATCTTCACTGAGGGCGAGCGAAGCCTCCAGCCATTCCAAAGCTGCGACGATAACCGGATGGTCCAGCCCGACGATCGGTTTGTTGTTCGCATCGAGGATCGGCGCTGCATCGGCTAGCCACGCCAAGAGGGTCATTCCCGCCTGTCCCCGCTGCACGTGAAGCTCGTATCCACGCGTTGTCTCCTTGCTTTGCCGCTCGATGGCGGCTACCACCTCCCAGGGTGTCCTAGAATGAAATGCAGCCTTCACTGCAGAATGGCCGAGAATCTCCAGCGCCGCCCGTATGGCAGCCAAAACTTCCTGAGCCAGGAATACCGTGATGCCGCTAGATATGCGAACCAGATTGATGATCAGGCGTTGCGCCGCGCCGCGCACCCGCGCTTGCTGGGCCACTCCGCCCCAACTGGCGTTACTGGCCTGTTCGTCGAGTTTGTAAAGCGCTTCGCAAAGATCGAGCAGGCGGTCTTCGAATTCATTGTTGCGTGGATGTTCTGTGTGGTCAGGTCCCTCCACAACTCCAAACAAACCGGAAAAAAAACCGAGTCTTTCCTCCTCCGTAGCACGTTCGTTGCGGCTTTGCCAGAAGGCCTGTATCAGGGGGGCCGCCTCGCCTAGGTCGACGGGCAAGCTCCCACTACGCGCGAGCCGGGTCAGCGTCTCTACCGCCGGGATGACACCAGCAGCCTCCAGTTCAGAAGCGAGATAAAGCGTCGCAATAGCGCGAAGTTGCGCCTGATCCACGGCGCCGCTGGAAACCGGCGGTAGTTCGATGCCAAAGTCTTCCAGTGCCAGGGTCAGGGCCGCAGCGCTCCGAACGAGGGACTCCGCCCGCCGCAGGATCAGTTCCAGACCGACTTCCTGCCCGGTAGCCATGGAGCTACACCTTCGCTGCGGGCGGATTGGCCCGGTTAGGGTTGTACGGCGTGGAATTTCCCTGAATCACCGACATCATCTCTGGCGTCGCCATCTTTTCCAACGGCAGGTAATCGCTCTTGAAGTTGACCCGCACCTCGCCGGACAGCTTGGCCTTGACCTCGGCCTTGGATTCGCTGGTTTCGTCCACGGCCGAGCCCACCGTCGCGACGTGTTCCTGTTCGCCCTCGGCCGAGAACGACGCCGATCCGGGGGAATACCACGCACTGAAGCTGGTACTGGCGCTCTCCTTGTAACGCTGTGCTTCCTGGTCGTACATGGAGGCGGTGTATTTGCGTTTGGCCTTGTCCTCGGCGCGCATGTCAAAAACCACCTTGGCGTTGATGCTGCCATCGGTCACCACGATGCGGTTGATGCCCAGCATGACCATCGAGGCCAGCAGTTGCTGGCGGGACTTGGCCATGTGCAGCCGGGCCGCCGTAGTCAGCCGCAATTCGGCGTTGGCATCGGAGATGTCGGTGACCGGCGGGTTAAGGTTAAGGTCGCGGCTGATCTCGGCCAGACGTGCCTCCGGGTTTTCGCCGCGAGCGGTAAGTTGAGCCGTCGGCGCCGGCGCCTCGCCGTCCTCCGCGAAACTTCCGGCGCCCGCATTCACTTCCACGCCCAAGGCATCCGGATAACGCTCGGACAGCCAGTCGCGTCCGGCGCCCGCCGAAATATTGTCGGTCATGAACTGGTCCACCGTCTTCGCTACGTTGCCGATCAACTCGCCGTAGGCCCGCATCTGCTCGATGGAGGACTCGACGATGGCCTGGAAGACGTTTTTGATAAGACCGCCGACAAACTTGGGGAAATCCACTTTCTGAACCAGGGCGCCGAATTGCTCGACCCCCTCACGCACCGCGCCGGCCTTAAACTTTTCCCCGACCATGCCGGGGGATTTTGACAGACTGCGCTTGGTGTCTTCCACCGGATCGTCTTCCTGGGCCCGCGCCAGCGGAGTCTTCGCCTCCTGGGGGCTAAGCAAATCCACCAAGCCGCTAGGGTCGGAGATGTAAGACAACACCTTGACCATGTTGCTGGCGAGTTGGGTGCGCTCTTCGGGACTCATCTGCGAGAAAGACGGGATCGCCGTCAGGACTTCTCGCACCTGTGGTCGCACGGCCTCAAGGGTTCGACGTGTAGTCCAGGGAATTTGTGGGGGGGCTGTCATGACACCTTATCTCCTTGAAGTCATCGAGTCGCTAGTGCTGGTGTTTGTTGTGGCGTCTGTGCCTGTCCAGACTCGGCGGATTTCTCCGGATTACGCGCCGATGGCAAGACGTTCGGATCAACCGGTGTCGAATTGCCCTGGATCGCCGCGATCATGCCGGGCGTCGCCATCTTGTCGAGCGGAAGGTAGTCGCTTTTGAAGTTCACTTCGACGTTGCCGGCCAGTTGGGCCCGGGTCGACAGCACCGAATCGCTTGCCTCGGCCGCCGCGCTCATCGCCGTCATTACGGGCTTGTCCTCGTATTTCGAGGTTCCCTTGAGGAAAGATTGGGCACTGTCCTGGGAGCCACCCGAGTCCTTGCCGAAGTTGGAGCTGTGGCTCGATGTATCTCCCTTGTCCACAGTTTCCTCGCCGGTCCGCGTTGTCGCAAGCTTCGAACTGCCCCACGGACCGCCATCCTCGTGCGCATAGTCATACGCCGCGGCGCTTTTGCTCAGGCGGCGTGTGTCGCGTGCCTGGAAGTCGTACATGATCTTAGCTGATATCTTGCCGTCCGTGATCACGATGCGGTTTATGCCCATCAGCACGAGACTGGCCATGAGTTGTTGGCGCTGTCGGGCGAGTTGAGTGCGGGCCGCAGTTACCAATGCCTTCTCGACGGCTTCGTCGGACAAGTCCATGCTCTTGAGAGCGCCGCCCTCGAAGGTGATGGTGCTGTTTATCCTCTTGAGAGCATCGCTTTCGTCAACCTCGTCGCGCAATTTGAGCCGCGGCTGCGGACTGTCGCTGAAGTCGTCGACGGCGATCTCAAAGAGGTCTGGAAACTTCTCGGCCATGTGGTCGCGGCCTTGGTTCTCGGTGACGTTGTCGTCGCGGAATTGCTGCAGCGATTGCGCAACTGCGGCGATCATCTTGGAGTAAGCTTCCATCTGTTCGATCGATGCCTTAACGATCGCGTGGAACACGCCCTCGATCAACCCAGCCACGAAAGTCGGAAAATTAACCTGTCTCATCAAAAGTCCGGCCACTTCCGCTCCCTCGCGAGCCGCGCCCGCCTTGAACTCCCCTTGGTTTGAGATGTTCTGGACAGCCTTGCGAGCGTCTTCAGAGGCAGTGAAATTGGGGGATTCATCCAGCGTCCGCGCGGTGGGTATTCCCAATCCATCGGGAATGTCCTGACCCTCGATGCCCTCCGGCGCCACCAGGTAATCCGCGATCAATGCCGTATTTCGAGCAGTCTGCTGCTGTTGGGCAGTGGGCAACTGGGCGAAAGCGGGCGACTGAGTTAGGAGTTCCTTGACTGCCTGACGCACTTCCGGTCTGGGGGGGGGCGGAGCGATGGCTGATTTCTGAGGACTCATGGCAGTGGCGTTCATGGCGAATATCCTGTGCGCGAAGAGTTAAATAATATTAGGTTAGCTTTGCCCATTAGCGCCACGGTATGCTTGTGACGGCACTTCGAATTCCACTGGGCGTAGATATAGGCTGACCCGTGCAGAAATAGCGGGGCTTGTGCGAACACTTATGATCGAAAAGCGGCCAGGCCAGACGTCATCTTCCGGAGTAAACGCAGACATCCAGCTTTCCAATGCCGTCAGTTCACGGGGGCGTTCGCTTAAGCCCAGCGTGAGCAAGCCGAGGAAATTCGGCGGTAAATCCGGGATCATTCCCAAGAGCACATAAATCTCGATCTCGGGTCCATCTTGACCCTGCCCCACCCCGATGAGCGTAGCGTTGGCGGGCAGATCAAACCGACCTCCTAGCACCAAGCCCAGGATTTGCAGAATGCCCGGCATCCTGTATCCGAGACCCAAGGCATCGAGTAACGGTTGCAGGTCGGCGATTCGCAATGCTTGCGGATGGGCGAAGGTCAGACGCTCACTCCCTAGATCGCGCTGTGCGGAAATGGTGGTAAATAATGGGCGTAGCTTAGGCATCACCGACATTGCGGTTGAAACCAATCCGAAAAGGCTCATCGGCAACGATTCAATCTGACCGGGACCGCTTTCATAATAGACCTTGGAGTTATAAAGACCGTTGCGATCATAGCCGGTGCCGAAAAATGCCCCGAAATTGAGATTGGATCCGGAACCGAAACCACGCCACGGCTCGCTGCGCTCATCGAACCAGCGTAGCGCTTCGCGCCCGAAAAAAGTGTTCACCAAACGGCGCATTTCGCGCGTCGATTCGTCACGCCGGTCGATTCCGGATGCGTCCGGTCCCAAGGGCTGGATATTGAAACGGAGTTGTCCTGATTGCAGGTCCGAAGACGGCTCAAATGGCGCTGCACCGGGCGTAAGGGCATTGTCGGCGTAACGGGGATCACCCTGCGGCAAAACAAAAGTGCGATTGAGCAATCCGCCTAATGATGGAACCGGATCGACAGTCCCCAATTTATTGGCAGATTGACGCAACATGTCAGCGATGCGGGAAGCTAATGCTTGTGCCATGATGTTGTTCTCCCATATCTAGTTTTCATTAACGTCTCATGCCCATACCCATACCAAATCCGGGAACATTTACGCCCGCTTGATCCAGCATTTCACGTGCTATAGAAGGAATCTGCACTGGCCGAGAGGTCATTGTTGGTGATTCACGCGGCTGAGACAGTTCCTCAATGCGCGCGTCCGAAGTGGCAGTTTCAGCAAGCCACAGTTCGCAAGCGTTCACCAAATCGTAATCGGTGGGTTTTGTGGTGGCTTCAGAACCAGCGGTCGCAGGATCTGAAGATAACACCTCGTCGACATCGATAATCCGTCTGCTTGTGGCGCTCTTATACTTGTGGACGTTGTTGGCCAGCCACGCGGTGATGATGGCGCCGCAGTTAGCCAATGTCGAGTAACGAGCGGTGTTGCGAGCACCGCCAAGTTCGAGCGTCGCGACCTTATCGATTATTTGCCATATGTTATCCGCGCCAATTGCTCGTAGCATTTCTTTGTCGCTCAACAGCTCGATGATAAAATTGATTAATGCCTGTTCTTCCCGCGCCACAAAATGAGACATACCATAGGCGTGACTCGAAAGATTGAGTGCAAGGTCGCGCGCCGTTTTTCGTACCTGTTGTTGGCTGATAGCGGCGGGGATGTTGGCACGTAGTATTTGGTCAGCAGTCTTTTGCCGTATCAGTGACGATATGGAGGATGCAAAGCGTATCCATTGATCATTAAATTGATCATTATACATGCCGCTAGGAGGGCCTCCAGGTATACCTAACGTGATTGCAAGAAAGCGATCCCGCTCCACATCCGACAGTCTGTTAGGGGTGCTTTTCCAGTGTTGATAGAGCATTTCGTTCGCTTTGCCTGCAGTGAGTACCAGCGTACCGTCCTGAGCCTGCTCTACCAGTTTGTCGACTACTTCATAGACTTTCAGCTCCTTAAACATTGCGACGTAGATCCACACTCCTACTTGCCTCACGTTTTCAGGTTCTATTTGGTAATCAGTCACGGAGTTTAGATCCGGCAATGCTATGCCTATGTCGGACAGCGGTTTGTCCACGCCGACTTTCTGAATTTTATCGAGGCATTCACTAACACGCCTTTTCAGCTGAGGTTCCTCGTCATTAATACCTTTTTTCCGTAAACAGCGAATGACATAAGCGAACTCGGCAGTGTCGACAGTACCATCCACAGTAGTGGTAGACTTAGGATCTCCCTCATTTGCCAGTATGGGCAGTACCTTTTGGGCAAGATCGAGGATCCCGATGACCTCACCAAAAGCAGCAAAAAAAGCGCTACTAAATGAAGTATTAACCGAATCAGTGGGATCGACACTTATTTCACTGTCACCGGCTTTGCTCGTTTTTTTAACGATTAAACGTGGTGGTTGTACCTCATCGATTGCTAACAAACCAAGTACTAACGAAATTTTAACGATGTCGGAAATACCTCCTTTATCATTTTCAATAACCAAGTGACCATCATCGTGATTAAACACTTCTTTGCCAATCAACCCTTCATTTGCATTGAAATAATCACGTGTTGCCACATAGAGTGGATAGACCAGTTCAAGCTTATGAGCAGTATTAAAACGACTCAATAGCTTTGTGATGCGATCAAGATCCCTATCTTCATCAAGTGTTCGGCGTTTTCGTTGCTCTAAACTTTCCTTTTCGTTTTTCAGTTGAGCAAGAGCTTTCTCTTCACGTTTGACAAGATCCCCAAAGCGGATCTTGTCAATATAATTTTTCGATGTTCCTGCTGTAGTTGCAGACATGTTAGTTCTCCTCGCAATTAGAGTTTAAGTAAATCAAGGGTTTCATACCATTGTTGATCAGCTATCCTCGACATCCCCGGAATCGTTGTCGGGGAGAGTTTTATCAATAAAGGCATCCAATGCCTGGAGCGCCGCAAAAGCGTCCAATATTCCTGAGCCGCAGCCATCCACATGAGGTCCTGAGAACGCTGCCGTCGACTCGACGAGCAAGCGTCTTACCTGAACACTGTCAAGCGGTGATGAACGTCTTTGTGCACGCGCCACTAATAGCGCGGCTGTTGCCGCCGTAAAGGGCGCGGCAAAACTGGTGCCGGTAGCCTGTTGGTAGCCATCCAGGCTCAATGTCAATATCCGCTCTCCCGGTGCGCAAAGCGCAACATGATCGCCGCGTGTAGAAAAATGACAAGGCCGGGCGTTGGCATCGGCCGCACCGACTGCAATGACGCCTGGATAGGCCGCTGGCCAGTACAGGGTCTCACTGCCATTGTTGCCGCTGGCCGCCACCAAAACACAGCCGCGCTCCAAAGCATAGGCAACTACATCGGCATGGGGCTTGGGCGTGCCGGGATCTAGCGCAGAATCATCAGTGCCAAAACTCATATTAATGATCTTGGCGCCAAGATCGACCGCCATCTTCATTGCCATATCGAGATCTGTAGTAGCGCCTATGCCTACTGCTTGCGTCTTGCCGGGGAAACGTGCCGCGCCCAGCGCCCGTAAAGGCAGTATCTGGGTATTTCCCGCCAACCCCGGTGGCATGGATTGTCCGAGCGCACCGATGATGCCGGCGCAGCCCATGCCGTGCCCCACAAAGAGATCGGTGGGATTGGTATCAACCCGCGTACTATCGCCGAGCAATTCAAGCCCGAGGGCCAGGTCCGATTTACCCAACTGAACAGTATCGAAACCTGGACGTAACCGCCCAGCCAATTCCGGGTGTTGGGAGGCGATCCCGGTGTCTACAATCGCTACTATTACCGCAGGATCGCCCGGTTCATAGGCAAGCGCTTCATGCGCGCGGATGATTTGCCAAGGAGTGTAGTCAATGTCCTGCACCACCGGCATTGCACTTCCGAAGGGGGTGACACAAACATGATTAGGCATAGCCGCTTCGACCGTCGGTATCTGATTCAGCGAATCAATCAACGGGCCAATCGGCGTGCCAAATGGAACATCGAAACGAAAAGTACGCGCCAGCCCCAGAATTTGTTCGCGGTCATTAAAATGCAGATGCCGTGTATCGGGCTGCAAGATCCTCGCAGCAGCGGTATGTACGTGCGCGACGCGGATGTCCCCGGCAAAACGGTTTATGATTCTGTCAATAACACCGCCGTCCAGGCTTTGTGCAGCCGCAAGCCGACCACGGCGGACATCCGCCGCAGCCGGTATTGAATCAGGTGCTTCACCCAAAGCCATTTTCACGACGATGCTGCCGGGAAGACAGTAGCCATGTTTAGCAGATGCCCAAGGCATAGCAAGTTGTGCTGCTGTCATGTAGCACCTCCTTTGTCCTTGGCGCTTTCATTACGTGTGTTTTTATTTACGTCCTGTTGCCGCCAGAAGGGGCGCAGATCGAAGGCCATCGCTGTGACGATTTGCGGCGACGGTGCGATGGTCAATTCGCCTGCCATTTGATGTTCTTGCGGTGCAATTACAACTTCCCTGTCAGTTGCCCGCACAACGCTGACCGGTTCACCGCTGATCATTACGCCAGGGAGAGACTTCAGCATCAAATTGCGGCCCCGAATACGCAACAAATTGGGCAGATCAGGCGAATCATCCGATGTTCGCTCGACCGGTAGGATGTGTTCAACCAGCGGAGCAGATGCACGGTCTAGCGCACGTTTCAGCCTTTCCACCGGCAGATTCGTGACACGGCCCACGGTTCTCGATGCTCCCTGCTCTTCCATCTCCCGCAATTTCGATACAGTGCGCACACCGGCCCATTCAAGCCTGCGTCTTTCCTCGTCCGATAGATCGTCTTTGAGTTCATCGAGAGAACGATCTTCCGGATCTTCGGAAAAAGCGATGGCATTTTCTTCGATCATCGGGCGAGTGATAGCAGTAAAAACCAGATGAAAGACACTGGCTTCTTTATCGCTCGGACCGGCAGGCCGGATGCGGATCTCCGAGCGAGCGAACTCGACATGTGCTCGCAGGTCAAGCGAAATGTCCTTGATCGCGAAAGTGAGAGGAAGATTCAAGTTGCGAGCTTTAACCGCCATTGCCGTTTGCGCATTATCAAGCTGGCTTTGGACAGCTTGTATAAAATGTTCGAGCGGCAGGCTGGTTTCGGTTGTCATGAGAGTTCTTCTATCTCCCAGACGACTTCGATGCGTCCGGGCTGGAGATCAAACGCGGTACGCGTGACCGACTGTGGTATATCGCCGATAAGCTGAACTTCATCACCTATTTGGCGTAGGCTCAACTCCACCGGCAGAGTAACCTCGATCCGGTTGACCCTAAGATCAGGTGCACTGCCGAGAGCCTCTAACGTGCCGGAAGCGACCTCGCTCAGCATTTCACCCAAGGGGCGGCGACCGCTCATTGTCTTCCTCCTGTAGTTGACGGCGGTAAGGGGGCTGTCTCGGGCGACGGGGTCGTTGGGACCGTCGGAACCGAGGCAATCGGCGCTGTAGCAGCGGGCGTGGTCGCCGGTGGCGCCACCAATGCGGGCCGCGCCGGCGCGACGCTTGATGACCTAGCGTGACGTTCAAGGAGAGTGCGCTTCGCCTCATCGACGAACCGGTCCAGCGGTACCGTCTCGCTGGCGAAGTTGATTTTCACCTCGCCGAAGAGCTCGGCCTTGAGTTCACTATCGGACTGAACGTTGACCCCGACGGTTGAGACCTTGACACTGGGCACGGAATAGGTGCGGCTTCCCCGTTGCCCCCATTCAGCGCTTCCGCCACCCGGGTCGTCGGACACCGCGTAGTCGACCTTCGCTTGATCCGCCGCCGCCGCACGGAAACGCAGGCGTGCGGCGATGGTACCGTCTTTTACGACCACCCGGTTCATACCGAGCAGTACCATGGTGGCGAGAGTCTGGAGCCGGTTTCGCGCGACCCGCTCGCGGGCCAGCGGCAACAACTGTTCCTCGACGAATTCCGGCGTCAGTTCCTCACCGGAAAAGCCGAAATCGTCCAGCCAATCCGGCGATTGCGGTTCGCTATCGCTGCCAGGCAATACTCGGGGAACCACCCGGAACGACTCCGCGTCTCGGGCCATCGCCAAATCCCGGGGATACTGCTCCACCAACCAATCGCGAGCCTGATTGGGAGTCACGTTCTCTTGGGTGAACTGGTCTATAGGTTTGGCGACGGCGCTTACCAGGTCGGCGAAGCTCTCCATCTGCCGAATTGAAGAATCGACGATAGCATCGAAAGTACCGTGCACCAGGGTGGCTACGAACTCGGGAAAATCGAGCTCGTCGCTGAGTGCTCCGGCCCGGCGGCCTATAGATTCGGTGGCCGCTTCGCGGCGCGGCTTTCCGTCGTCGCCATTGGCCAGCGGGTCGAATGGCTGATTAGGTGGCTGATTAGGCTGTTGCTCGGGCTGCACGATCTCGCGCCCGAAGGCGTCTCGGGCAAGTGTGCGGACGCTTGCCAAGCCAGTTGAGCCTCCCGCGCTTGGGGCGGGAGCTGGTGGCAGATGATTGATCGGACGCTGGGCTGTCACGGCAATTGACTCCTCAACTCATTTTAGGCGGCGGCGATCTGTGGGGGCAGGTCCCAACGGTTTTGTCGCTCGTACCTGCCGTCGCCGTAGAGTGTAACCTCGACAACTGCAACGTGACTTGGCTCACCTGGACGGCTGAACTCATGGCGGATAGCAATCCTGAGCGCCGCGACCGTAGCAGTATCTGGTCCGTCGGAGATGTCGGCAGTCACCTTAAGCGCGCATCCGTCATTAGCCATCGACAGCGGTACTGCGATCTGCACCTCACCGACCCTGCCACTCTCGTGTCTCCAATCAATCAGCACTGTCGCATGGGTTCGCCCGGTCGGGCCGTCTAAATACGGCCAGTCGGAGAGGTTGATGGTGGGGCCTGCTACGGGTGTCACTGTACCGGTAACGACCATGGCGGCAGGCGCCTTCATCTCATCGTACTGGTCGAGTTCCCAGGAAACTTCCGCGTTGCCCCCCCTGACTCGTCGTCGCGAGGGCTGGGTGGAAGATACCGCCGGAGCATCGAAAGCGTGAGCCTTGGGCGGTAGCGGGATGCGCATTGGTAATGGCGCTCCCTCCGAGTGCACAGCTGGCCGCGGTATACTGCGGCCTTCGCCCCTCGCCCGCACCTGAGAAGCCGACAGTGACAGCGCGAAGGGCGCTGCAGTGGCTGGACTGCGGCCCTCTGCGCTGGCAGCATGTAAGATCTGCACGTCGACCACGCCGCCACTCTCGGTCATGCGGCCCTCGTAGAGCTGTACAAACTCGTTGAAGGGCATGCGGATGCGCCCCGCGCTGTCGGGCCACGGGTCGTAGAGAAACATCGTGGTGTCGGAGCCGTCGTCCGCGCCACCGCTTTCCATTCCGACTAGCACACGTGCATGGCCACCGCCCTGATGGTCCCAGTTCATGCCCACATACAGCGGGCCGTAGTCGGCCAGCATGAGCCGGAAACCCTTGATGGTGTAAGATGCCGGCGACTCGGTCACCAGATCCCAGGCATCGGCCAGGACTCGGCGTTCAGATGGCGGCAGGCCATTGCGGTAGGCATCAATCGCCGGCACGTGGGCGGCGATCTCCGAGTCAGCGATGCAAACACGATCGCGCCAGCCCACCACCATTGCGGCGGTCGCTGCCCAGCACGAGGCAGTCGAACTCTGCGGCTGATAGGGCGTGTCGTCCCAGTGTAGCGAAAAGGACTGGAACGACAGTGACTGCGCCACAGTGCCATGACCGTAAAGAATGTCAACCACCTTGGGGTGGAAGCGTTCGCTGAAGGGCGTGAGCGCGATCGCGCTGCCACCGTTGGCGTTGACCCAGTCACTGAGCTTATTCTGGAAACTTTTCCACAGCCGGTCTGCGCCAAAGAAGGCGATACTTTCACCGATGCCATCGGTCGCACGGTCGGCACCGCGGGTGTAGACAACAAACGTACCATCGGCATCGGTGCGCACGCCGAATTCACGGTGACCGCTCACTGGGTGGTCGCCGGACCATTCGGTGTGGATTGTTGTGAAGCGCCAGCGCTTTGCCTCGACCAGACTTGTAACCACCGCCGCGTTGTCGGGGCCGACGATGTCGATCTTGAAGACCGTACCCACCGGGGACGGGGAAGTCCACTTCACGTCATCGTCACCGACGGCGTAGGGAATGAACTCGCTATAATCAGTATCGAGGAAGTCGTTCAGGTGCGTGCGTACATGCTCGAGCAACGACTCGTCCGTCCAGTCCACGGGCACCTGGGGAATGCGCACCTCGTAGCGGTCGAGGTTGAGCGCGCCTGCGGCATCGGCGATACGCTGTACGCTCATGTTGCGACCTGCGAGGTAGCCATGAATCCAGTCGGGGACGCTCCAGTTGAAAAGATCGGCCCACTGTGGCGCATAGCGCTGCGCCTGTTCCACATCTTCAGGGCCGATGACCATGGCGCGGACGCGCGGCGCGGCATAAGCGGCGGGCCGCGCGAAAGCAGTGGCTCGACCTTCGATCCAGTCGATCTTGTTCGGCGTGATAAAGCAGCCGCGGTTCAGACCCTGCTCCGCCGGCTCGCCGGTGACGTGCACTGCGCACACCAGCGCCTGCAAGGCTCCGCTACCGCCGTCCAGATTGTAGACCGGAGAGCCGCTGTTACCTTTAAGCGTGAGTAGCGGATACTCAATGACCTCAAGGTTGCTCTGGTTGGTGGCGTAGCCACCGTGCAAGTGCTGCTTATCACCGTCGATCGCCTGAGTGAGCTCGGGGATGGTGACCGACTCCTTGGCATAGCCACACACTACGATGGGCATACGGTCCGAAGGCGTGGCATTGAGGAAGCCGAACCACAGGGCATTGGGAGCGGCTATGGGCACGTTGTCAATCACCGCAAGGTCGTTCTCCCAGTTGCCGGAGCCGGTGTAGGCCGGCGCAATGCGCCACGATGAGGACTGCACAGTGCATTGGCCGAATGGACTGTCTGTGCCGTTGCGCCCCGGAATGATGGTTACACTGGACATCTGGTCCAAGTTGTGGGCACAAGTGAGGACGCGGTTGGAACCAATGTAGAAGCCGGTCCCAATGTAGCGCCTGCCGTCGGGCGCCGTCATGCGCAGCTGGCAGATCGCTGAATGCGGGAATATGGTTGTGTTAGGCACGCCCGCAAACCACTCTTCGCGCGCCAGGCTGAAGGCATCGTTCTGGCAAGTCAATGCCGAAATTGGATCGGCTGGATCGTAGAATGGAGTAATGATCTCTTGTGCACGTGCCAGTGGAGCCCGGTGTCGCGTGCCGAACGCTTGTGTTTGTGCCTGAGGTCCATAGCCTGATTGATTTTCATGGGATAATGAGCTTACACACTCTGTAGAACCATAATACGACTGCGTTGCAACAGGTGCTATGGGTTGCTTCATTGCTGATTGCTGCCCTCCAGAACTTTTATCTGCGGGTGAGGACGGTGGGAGCGGCCCGAATCCATCATCGTAGTCGTGGTCACCCCCGTTCTGCACGGTCTTGCCCCCAGTAACAATGCCATCTGATGGTGCAGGTATCGGGATAGTACCTTTGGTCAGTGTTTCCTGGCCCGGAGTAGCCGTATCGCCAGCCCATTCAAGCGCACTCTGCCCATCAATTCCATAGCCTGCGGCTCGTTGTTGCCGGCTCGGCAATAGTCGGACACGTTTAAGGCTCCGTCCTGTTAAACCTTTCAGTGATATATAGGGGCTGGCTTCGGTAGGTAAAACTTCTACGACCGGTATTGCGCCTGTGCGATCGGCCATAGCCGCCAAGGCAACGTAAAGCCGATCATTTCCAACAAAGCGTGCAAGAACTTCCGATGGAACAACGTAGACTGCTTCACCTTTCGGGACCGAAAGCGGTCCACCCGCACGACTCGAATAGAAATTCGTTAATGTGCGTTGGGCTTTATTGGCTGCACTGAATAATTTCGTATCCGTTGCAATAGCAACTTCGGCACGCTGTGGCGTTCCGTCAGTACGTATCGTGAACCCCAGCATTGGAAAGCGATCAGTGACTTCAAGCCTGTTGGCACGGATCTGAGCATTCATCTTCAGTCACCTCTTTTTTAGTTATTGCTTGAATAAACTTTATTACCGTTATGATTGTTATTACATTTTACGACTGACTTCGAGCCCAGATAATTGAGGGCTTGCTGAACGATTAAACTCGATACCTCGGTCCCTTGTTCTAGCAACCACCATTTTGTGATGCCTTCGATTGTATCTGCTGCTTTTGGATGTTTTTTCAAATAACATTCAATTTGATCGGCTATTTGCTTCACATCAGAATCGTTGAATTTAGGCATTTTCTGACCCGACTTTAATCTTTCTCTAAAGTATCAAACAATTATCATGCCAAAATATATGCACCTGATTTTATTAGTAATCAATATGATTGACTGGAAGAATCGGGTTAATTATGACCCGGTTGTTTTGATGAGATAAGCTATATGCTTATGATTGTTAATGCTTTTATATGGTTGACCTAGAAAAGGATCAAGTGGGTTAGTTTTTACCCACTACTAACGACCTATCAGTCAAACACCGGCTTGGCAATTCCCGCCATGCAGTAATGGTTAAGGGTTTTAAAAGAACGCACAAAACATACCCTCTGTTAGCCTCTTATCAGCCAAGTCTTAACATTTTTTGACAAGATTTTGATGCAAATTGAATTTATTAGTGTAAAAATTACTGCGCCGTAAGAGCTTGAACCTGCAAAGATTATTTCATTTAAATCTGCCAAAGCAGAAACATATTGGGGAACGTGAATCGACGAATCGTCTAAAATCCCCGTACAGACGAGAATCTTTTTTTGCCCCAAAATACGTTGTCTCTTGGTTCCGGCTTGTCCGGGTTTGGAGTGTATATACTGAGACATGAGGGAAGGTGAATAGATAAATTTGTGGGGTTAACCATAAATAATAAATCTCATCTTACTTGTTAACAAGATGGCGGAAATCCCACAGTATTCAAGTAGTTTTGAATAAACTCATATCAGTTTCCGCGATACTGAATAGGATTAATATCATGTTTTTTCAGCAGCTTGCCTAAAGCTCTACGCTCTTTTTGCGCTATTTCTGCCGCTTGCGTTACATTGCCTTTAGAGCTGGATATGAGCCAGGTAAGATAGTGTTGTTCAAACTGATTGATGACATGATTTTTCGCTTCGTTGAACACAGCATCAAATTTGAAGTTTTGTCTACGCTCAAATAATTTTCTGCGTGAACGGAGTTGCGCATCATCATAATGATGAATATCGGTTGGAATAATTTCAACATCCTGCGACATAAGAAAAGACCTGTGAACAAAATTCTCAAGCTCACGCACATTTCCAGGCCAATGATAATCGTTCATCCATGTAACCGCATCAGGATGAAACCGTTTGTCCGGTTGTTGATACTTGCACCGGTATTTTTGCATAAAATGTTCTGCAAGAGGCTGAATATCAGCTTTACGATTCCTGAGCGACGGCAAGTTCAGATGCAAAAGGTTTAATCGAAAAAATAAATCCTGCCGGAATAGGCCTTGGGCAACAAGTTCGGATAAACAAACATTACTTGCGGCAATAATTCTAACATTCACTTTCCTGCTTTTTATTGCTCCCAAGGGCTTGATCACATTATCTTCAATAAAACGTAATAAGGCTACCTGACCTTTAGCTGACAAGGCTTCAATCTCATCAAGAAACAATGTTCCACCGTCTGCTTGCTCTGTTAACCCTGCCTGACTCTGTTTTGCATCGGTATAAGCACCTCTTTCATGCCCAAATAACTCATTTTCAATTAATTGATCAGGTATAGCTCCACAATTCATAGGGATAAAAGGAAAATCTTTACGGCATCCCAAATAATGAATAGCTCTTGCAGCCACCTCTTTTCCGCAACCGGTTTCGCCCTCTATAAGAACCGGCGCATTACATTCGGAGGCTTTTTTTATGAATGAAAGGGTATCAAGGAAAATTGATGATTGACCGATTAAATTCAAATTCTTCCACGCTACCGTTTCCATATCAAATTTACTCAAATCAAACGAGTTACTATGCTTCGATGACAATCGATCCAAACGAAATGCAAGTTCGAATGGATCACAAGGCCAACAGCAACAATCGCTGCATGCATTCAATATCGGACTTACTTTATCGTTTAATGGTAGAAAAAAAATAGCGAGATAATGAGAATTTGGAGTTGCTAATATGGCCTTGACGATTCTATCAACCATCAAATTTTTTTCGGGTAAAATAAGAATTACTAGAGAGTTAGATTCTTTAATTTGGCCTTCTAACCAACACTTGGAATCTATAATTGAAAGGGTATCACCTAACTCTTGAAATACGCAGACTACGGATTCTAGATAGTCCTTCGAACGTAAACAAACTAGCTGAATATTGCTGACGGTCCTTTGCATTTTGCTAACACCTCAAATTTTATTTTCGTAAGAAATTATGTATAAGGAGCCGATTCTAAATGATAAAAAACCATCCTTTTCTATTATTAAGCACTTTTTGAGCATTACTCAACTTTAAACGCACGTAACACCACCCGCGGGTTCTTTCGCAAAGTTTGTCAGTTTGAACAACAATTGACCAATTTTTGTAATTGAAAAATCCAATGATTAGTTTTAAAGGCGTCCATTTTCCTGTCAAAGAGCGTTGAAAATTTTCCAGTATTACTATAGGGTTATTAGTCTTCAACTGCCTTTTTTTTCGCTGCTTGAACCGATAGGAATCGTTACCCGTTTCCAGAATGTCGCAATAATGAGTAATGCGATCCAACAAGGCAGTCGTCATTTTGGCATCACCAAACACCTGTACCCATTCGGCGAAGTTCAGATTGGTGGCGATGATCAACGAGGTTTTCTCATATAACTGACTGATCAGATGAAAAAGCAAAGCGCCACCTGATGCCGGGAACGGCAGGTAGCCCAGTTCATCGAGAATGACTGCATCGCTATGCGTTAACCGCTTGGCCAGAGTGCAGGCTTTGCCCAACCGCTTTTCCTTGTCCAGCTGATTGACCAGATCGACAGCGTTATAAAAACGCACGCGTTTGCCTTGGTGAATGGCTGCTACGCCCAGGGCAGTCGCCAAATGGGTTTTGCCCGTGCCAGTCCCGCCCACCAGTATCAAGTAGGTGGCCTGCTCCATGAAGCCGGCCGGGTAATGGGTTAAATATGTAATTTCCCCGTATAATACTCCTATGACCTGTTATCAAGAAATTACCTGCCCGGCTTGTGACAGCAACCAAATTATGAAGTCTGGCCGTAGTGCAGAGGGTACACAGCGTTATCGCTGTCAAAATCCAGATTGCAACACTAAAACGTTCATGCTGGATTACCGGTATAAGGCGTGCGAGCCGGGCATCAAGGAGCAAGTTGTGGACATGGCTATTAACGGTAGTGGCATCCGTGATACAGCGCGAGTTCTCAAGATCAACAAAAACACAGTCATTAGCACGTTAAAAAAAAGTCGAGCCGTTTAGTCCAGGTAAATCCCAACATTCAGACCTTAAATTCAGGAGGAGATGTGGAGGTGAGATTGGAACTCGCGTGTGAAGCCGCTGAAATGGATGAACAGTGGTCTTTTGTCGGTAACAAGTCCAATCAACGCTGGCTCCGGTATGCCGTTGATCATGCGACGAATATCGTACTGGCTTATGTGTTTGGCAAACGCAAGGACGGGGTGTTCAAAAAGCTGAAAGCATTGCTTGAGCCCTTTGGCATTAGCCGTTATTACACCGATGATTGGGGCGCTTATGAACGTCATCTTGAAGCCGATAAGCATCAGGTAGGCAAGCGTAATACCCAAAAAATTGAACGCAAGAATCTGAATTTCAGAACCTGGATTAAGCGGCTCACACGAAAAACAATTTGCTTTTCGAAAGTAGAGACTCTGCATGATACGGTTATAGGATTGCTGATTAACAAGGTCGAGTTTGGCTTGGATATTCATGCCTAATTACAGATTTAACCCACTACCGTTTTTTCATTACCTTTGACTGTGCGGCTTCAGGGTTATCCAAGCTGGACAGGCGGTCTACAAGACTGCCTGCCATCTTGGTGTTTTGGGTCATTTGTTCATAAATGGCGATGGTATAGACGTCTTCCTTATTGCTACCATAGGTTTCAAAATGACCGACAACAGCGTCAGCAATCAACGCCAATTGGCGGTGAAGTTTTTGGGTTTCTTGGATCAGGGAGTGTGATGAGTTCATAAATATTCACTTAAAATTGGTTGTTTTTTGTGCCAAATATCGCGCAATTTTTTATCTGTCCGGCGTTAAGCCGTTGTAACCTTTCAGCCATCAGGCACCTTTAGCGGATAGGTCTTTAAACTGTTAGGGTCAAACACCTCCCGCTTTCTCGCCACCGGCGCTTTAGCCCCCCAAGTCTTTCATTAACCAATAACGGTACACACCGTTGCTGGTCAGTTTTCCATCAGGAACCCGCTCACGGCTCAAAATTCCGGCCTTGGTCAACTGCCCCAAATAACGGCTCAAGTTACCATCGGCACACTTATGCCGACTGTCCGCCAAAGTCAGCAGTAACTCAGGTAAAGTCATGACGCCATTTTTCCGAAGTACCCACCACGCCCGTGCCCGTAATCCCATGCAGACGGTACGTGGTGCCCGTAATCCCATGCAGACGGTACGTGGTGCCTGTTGTCCTTTTCGCATTAGCCTTGCCCTCGCTTGCTCAATGCTTTCATGACATATTCACATAGCAAATACCCCTTAACATCGGTTTCAGTCAGTGCGGTTTTACCCAACTTACCGGCCAATGCCTCTAACGTGCTGCATGCGCTGGACATCAAGCGATAGCGCCCACGAGATTGCGTTAAAACCTGCTGGGCAACGCCTTCGTCAACACGCACTTCACACAGTTCATTCAAGTAAAGTTGACAGTCGGCCAAATTGGCCGGTTTAAACTCCACCACCATCGAAATACGCGTAGCGATATGCGCTAACTTATGCTCCCCGAACCGGTGTTTTTCCGAGCTGTGGCACACCAGCGCCAGCACACTACCGGCCTGTTCGACAACCCGGCGCAAATACTCAATACACTCGGCATTTCTGGCTAAGCCGTGTTGCGCTTCATCCAAAATGACGAAGGGCCGACGTCCATTAAAAGCGTCCTGAATCGCCTTTTGCTGCATAAACTTGGTGCCGCCCTGAACGGAAAGCTCATAAGCCAGCAAATCCCGCAGGTAAGGAACCGTCATGCTGGGCAGGCCCTCTATATAGATAGCTGTAGTGGTCAAGTTTTTTCGGACACCAAAATAGGTTGTTCATCTGCCATTTTCCGTTCAAAACCATTGGGCGACAGATAGCCCAGTGTGGAATGCAGGCGCTGACTGTTATAGAAGCCAACGATAT
>Ga0208124_100244_pt1 | contig 23612 bp, 23 predicted proteins | sample LakWasM104_HOW12_2_FD_183922 | JGI IMG/M metagenome (GOLD analysis project Ga0208124, IMG submission 183922) | Freshwater sediment methanotrophic microbial communities from Lake Washington under simulated oxygen tension - Sediment Metagenome... | ecosystem: Environmental > Aquatic > Freshwater >...
AAAAAGTTATTAGTAAAAGTAGTGCACCAAAATAACATTTGGAATCATTACTCCGGAGGAATTATACAATCGAAAATACCTTTCGACAAAGTTTTATTAGATCGCGGGAAACGCTATAAAGGCACGTCAAAAATGAATTTTAGTAGTTTAATAATTCACGGACTTAGTTCAATTGCGGTTTATTTTGATTATTTATCCATTCGAATTTTGCGATTGTCATTGTATGGAATTGGAATTTGTTTTTTATCAGTAATCTATATTTTATATCAAAAAGTATTTACAAATAATGCTATTCCCGGATGGGCTTCTAGTTTGATTTTAATAATTTCAGGAATAATTTTGCAGTTATTTTCGGTAACCTTGATCGTTTTATTACTGCAGTTAAGTTCACGAAAGAATATTGTTAGTCCCTCAGATTCCATTTACAAAGATTTTATAGAAGACACTATTTCCAACAATAACAACGAATTCGAATGAAGATATTTAACTGGATTAAAACAAATCCATGGCTTACGGGAATTTTAATACTAGGAAGTGTTTTAAGATTTTATCGTGTAGATTTTCAAAGCGTTTGGCTAGACGAGTTGCACACCATTAACGAAGCGAATCCGTCAACTTCATTTGGCGACGTATACCATGCGATAACATCTGGTGAGCAAATGCCCCCATTATACTTTTATACAGTATATTTCCTTTTTAAAATATTTGGGTATTCGACTTTTGTGGTCAGAGTATACTCGGCACTTTTGGGAGTGGTTAGTATTTATGCATTATATATTTTAGGAAAGGAGCTGGCGAACAAAAAAGTGGGAATAATAGCCGCCTTTCTCTTAAGTATTAACTATTTTCATTTGTTTTATTCACAAGAATCTAGGCCCTATATTTTTTTGTTCTTGTTTGGAGTACTATCGTTTTATAAATTAATTGTCTTTTTAAAAAATCCAACTCGCCGGAATGCTTTAGTCTACGCTGTTTTTGCCGCCTTGATGATTCATTCTCATTTTTTCGGCTTGTTTGCGCTGCTTTCACAATATTTCATTTTAATGTTTTTCTGGATTATTTCGGATACGGAAAACAGAAAAAAATTCTTTATTAACGCTCTTCTTTCTGGTATTATTACCGGAATTCTTTTTTTGCCCGCGATTCCAATTCTAATCAAAGTATCAGAAATTAAAGAATTTTGGATTCCCTTTCCTACGCTAGACGTATACACATTAATTTTCAAAGAGTTTTTTGGGAACTCCGAAATTTTATTGACGTTGGTAGGAATGATGCTATTCTTTTATTTTTTAAAAATTGCTAAAGAAAAAGATTTCCCCTTTCAATACAAAGCGATAGTTGAGAACAAAACCATTTTTAGTTTTACTATTCTAGTTCCTTGGATTGCTATTGTAATTTTAATCCCGTTAATACGATCCTACATTTCAACTCCAATGATTATCAGCAGGTATTTTATAATTGTGCTTCCGGCGATACTTTTGTTGCTTGCGATCGGAATCACCCAATTTAAAAACAGAATCATCTTGTTTGCCCTTGTGACGCTATTTCTTTGTTTTTCTATTACAGATATTGTAGTTATTAAAAAGTATTACCGTGTTCCGAATAAAACTCAATTTAGAGAAGTAACACAATTTATCATCGACAACAACAAAAAAAACGAACCCGTTGTGACCAGTTTGGGTTGGTATTTCCCCTTTTTTTTAAATAACGATAAAGTTAAGATGACCATTGTTAATTCTCCATTGGATGAATACGTTCAGACGATGATTCAGGATTCTACTAAAAGAAAACCGTTTTGGTATGTAGACGCGCACTTGCGCCCATACAATGCAAATGCAGCAACTCAAAAGTATTTAGATGAAAATTTTGTGATTCAAGACGGAATCGATTTGTATGACACCTGGACAAAGCATTATGTTCGAAGTACAAATTCGGTCTCCTATGTGAATCTTTCAAAATACAATCCGTTGCAACTGCAAAATGGAGATAATATTTGTTTTGCTATAGAAAAATTTGAAGTAAATACTACTGAAATTACTACAAGCGGTTGGGCCTATATTGCCAATCAGGAAGCCAGTGGCTCTGAAATCAATTTGGTATTAATTAACGGAACAAAAGCCATTAAAGTATTGTGTCAGAAAGTAAAAAGAGATGACGTTACAACATATATTAATAATTCCTTCGATTTAAGCAATTCAGGATTTTCTACTAAAATTTTATTAGACAAACTTCCAGCAGGAAAGTATCACGTAGGAATTCAGATTAAAAACAGCAAAACCAATAAAGAAGGTGTGGTTTTAAGCGATAAGTTTTTTACAAAGTAGCACGATGCCATTAAAAAAAACAATCGATACTTCTAGAGTATTAAAAAAAGATATATTTTTGCCAAAAAATAAAAGAAGATGAAAACAAGATTAATAGTTAGTTTTTTAATGGTGGCGGCATTATTTTCATGCAAACAAGAAGCAAAACCCGCAGAAACAGAAGCAAAAAAAGAAGAAGTATCTAAAATCTTCAAAGTAACGCTTGATGTAAAAGTAAACAAAGACGATACTTTTCATTTGTTTTACACCGAAGACGGAAGTATTAATTTTAATGAAGAAAGCTCTATTTGGGTAGAATTAAAAGGAAGCCCAGAGAGTCAGAAAGTGGTTTTTAATTTACCGGAGAATACCATTCCAACCCAATTGCGATTGGATTTCGGTATCAATAAATTGCAAGACGACATTGTTATCAATAACTTTAGCATGGATTATGCTGGGAAAACTTTTGAAGCTCCAGGCGCAAAATTCTTTGATTTGTTTAGACCAAACGAATTGGTAGTAGGAATTGATCCGGCAACAAGCACTATAAAACCAATTAAAAAAGAAGGACAAGTTTATGGGCCTTCATTCTATCCTAGCGAAGATGCGGTTACAAAACAAATCGAAGCTCTTGTTAAATAGTAAGTAATACCCAATAATGAAAAGCCATAAGTTTCTAAATTGACTTATGGCTTTTTATTTTTAAACACGGCTCTTCTACAGTTGAATTTTTGTAATTGACAATGACATCAGAAAAAATCTTGGCCCTACTTAAAAACAAGCAAAACACCAACCTGTTTACGTACGGTTTAGGGCAAGGTTTTAATTTGATTACTCCTTTGTTAGTGGTTCCCTACATTGTTTCCATTTGCGGTGTCGAGAATTATGGAAAAGTGAGTATCGGCATGGCAATTTCTTTTTTTGTCATGGTTTTTATCGATTATGGTTCAGATATTATTGGCGTGAAAGATGTTGCAGTCAATCGCGAGAACAAAGAGGCACTAGAAAAAATTTTTATCACTACATTTACAGCCAAATTACTACTGTTAATCGGCGTAATTCTGGTAATTTCTTTACTGTTTTTATTTGTTCCTTTTTTCAACACCGAAAAAGCATTATTCTTTTTAGGACTTCCCATTTTACTGGGACAATGCATTAATCCCACTTGGTTTCTGCAAGGCATTGAAAACTTCAAATGGATTACCATCTTAACCATCATTTCAAAAGTGATTTATTTGATTGGTATTTTCTTCTTTATTCATCAAAAAGGCGACTACATTTATATCAACCTTTGGTGGGGAATTGGCACCGTTTTAGCCAATGGGTTGGTATTTTTTTATCACATCAATAAAAACGAATTCTCCTTCAAAAAAATTAAAAAGGAAGAAGTGACTGCTCTTTTAAAAGAGAATTTTTCGATATTCTCTTCTCAAATCTTCGTGTCGTTACAAATGTATGCGCCGATTATGTTGATTGGCTTTTTTGGCAATAATTTGATGGCGGGACATTATAAAATTGTAGAGCAAATCATCGTAATTTTCAAAACCTATATCTATCTGTTTTTCAATTTTGTATACCCGAGAGTTTGTTATTTGTTAGACCAAAACATCAAACAAGCCTATCGCTTTTGGAAAACGTATAACGGACTCAATTTTATTTTTATTTTTCTGTCAATGAGCGGTATCTATTTCTTTTCAAGACAAGCGGTTTCTTATTTTACGAAAAGCGACATTGGAGAAATTAGTAGTTTGTTAAGATTGGCCGTCTTAATTCCATTGTTAATCGGCATTTCAATTCCGCTAAAACAATTGATGTTGGGATTGAACCAGCAAAAGCTTTACGTAAGAATGACCACAATAATGGTTGTTGCTAATTTAGGAGGAATGATTTTGTTGTTGCCAAACTATCAGATTTCGGGGGTTTTGATGACTTTAATTTTAACCGAAGTGACCACCGTTCTGTTATACTTTTATTTTTTAAAAAAACAGATTCCGTTTCAAATACTTTAAAAAAACTAACAGCCTTTTTTAGTTCAATCTAAAAAGTGTATTTTTGAATGGATTTCAATCAAACTCGGAATAGAGTGGGTTGCTTCGGGAATCAATTTAAAGGAAATGATAAAAAGCATATTTCAAAAATTACTTCACAAATCGGGAAAAAATTACACTATTGATCCCAGAATTCCCACCAAATTGATTGTAGCAACCCTTTATAAAAGGGCACTTATGCTAGTAAGAGGATTTCTTAAAACAGGGAGAAAAGTGTTTGTGGGAAGCCAGACAAAAATTTACAATGCCCATAACATTCAATTCGGAAAAAGTGTCACCGTAGACAAAAACTGTGTTATCGATGGCTACGCTTCAGAAAAAATAGTTCTTGGGGATTGCGTTAAAATTGGTGCGTATTCGAGTTTGAGTTCTACCAGTCATTTTTCGAAATATGGGAAAGGACTAAAAATGGGACACAATTCGGCGGCAGGGCAATTTACAGAATTTGGCGCCGCGGGAGGAATCGAAATTGGAAACGATGTTATCATGGGCTCCTATATTAGCTTTCATTCCGAGAATCATAATTTTTCGGATAAGACGCAATTGATTCGAACACAAGGCGTCACTTCCAAAGGAATAAAAATCGGAAATAATGTTTGGGTGGGAGCAAAAGTCACTTTTCTAGACGGTTGCGAAGTGGGCAATCACTGCGTAGTAGCTGCAGGTGCCGTGGTTAATGGAGTTTATCCCGATTACAGTATTATAGGCGGAATTCCGGCTAAAGTTTTAAAAACAATCTAAATGAGTGTCGTTCTTCCTAAAAGTTTTCTTTACCAATTTCTTTTTGCAGTTTGCATTTTTGTACCATACATAGGTACTTACGAACTAACATTTAGTGTTTGGATAGTTACACTATTCACTACCATTAGCAATAAGTATTCGATTTCAATTTTGCAACATGTTTTTTGCTTCGTTGTAATTTTTATCACGGGTTTTATTGTTATGTTTTTGTACGACTACAAAGCATATTACATCGTTAGAGATATTACTTACATATTGAAACCCATAATAGGATTACTACTTGGCTATCAACTTTGCAAAAATAATTATGCAAAGGCATTTCAAACGATTGTTTATGCGGGAGTAATTGTAGCGTGTTATCATTTTATTGTTTTATTTAATGCTTTTATGGTTTATCACGCCAGAACTGTTGCGGAGTTGAGATACTATGCAGGTTATTTTAGTGATTTTGAAGTTTATGTTTTAATTATTTTAATTTTCCATGAGCGATTTAATTTAGGTTTTAGTAGGAAGAAGCTTTTCTTTTTTACTCTAATTATCGGTTTTTCAAGTTTTTTATACTTAGCTAGGACCAATTTCATCCAGTTTTTCATATTAATTGTTGCGATGAAGGGTTTTTTAAAAATCAATAAGACCTCAATAATGGTAATTTCATCACTCATTGCCTTTACAATAGTCAGTTATTCGGCAATTCTTTATATCAATCCAAAGCGGAATGGACCAGGATTAGAAGCTTTTTTATATAAAATAAAAGTCGCACCTATTGAACCCTTTAAGACAAAAATAGACCGAGAAAATTGGAAGGATTTTAACGACAATTATAGGTCATATGAAAATATAACGACGGTTGCACAGGTTTCTAGAAAAGGAACAAAGACACTTATTTTTGGTGAAGGGATCGGGTCGAAAGTAGATTTAAAGCAAAAAATTTGGCTCGGAGATATGGAGTTGCGGTACATTTCTATTTTGCACAATGGATTCATGACAGTATTTCTAAAATCGGGCTTATTCGGCGTTTTTTTCCTTGTAATTTCTATATTTCTTTTATTTAGAAACCAACAATCAGAAATTTCAATAGTAAACAACGTAAATTTAATATTACTAGGATCCGGCTTTTTCATGATCGCATCATATTGGGTTTTTATGGGATATTATTTTATCGCCGACACGAAATCAATACTTTTTGGGTTCTTACTATGTTATCGAGAAATAGCAATAAAGAAACAATTGTCAGTAGAATATAATGATTAACATTCTTTTTATACATCAATCAGCCGATTTATACGGTTCCGATAAAACACTTCTATTGTTATTAAAAAACATTAATAGACAACGTTTTAATCCAATCGTTATTCTTCCAAAGGAAGGGCCGTTAAAAACGGAATTAGAAAAAGAAAACATTATTGTTATTATTGCTCCTGTTCTTAAGCTTTACCGTAAAATGTTTACTCCAAAAAACATCGTACTCTTTCTAAGGCAAATAAAATCAGCAGTCAAAATATTGGACGCACTTAATAAAGAATACCACTTCGATATTATTTATTCAAATACTTTGGCTGTACTTTTAGGGATGATATATGCCCAAAAAAGAAAGATAAAACACCTTTGGCACGTACATGAAATTATAGTACACCCTAAAATAATAGCGGCCATTTTTCCTAAAATACTAAATAGATATGCCGATATCATAGTATGTAATTCTTTCGCCACCAAAAACAATTTGACAAAAAGAAAAAGTGGTTTAGAAGCAAAAACGGTAGTAATTCATAATGGGATTGAACCTATAGTTTCTGTGCCTGACAACACTTCTAAAGCAGATTTTGGGTATTCAAATAGTGATATAATCATCACTCTAATAGGTAGAATAAGCAGATTAAAAGGACATAAATTACTACTCAGCACCTTCATAAATCATTTGTCAAAAAACAGAAACAGCAAACTTCTTTTTGTAGGTTCACCTGTAGATGGTCAAGAATATTATTTAAAAGAAATTGAAGCAATAATCCTTGAAAATCAATTGAATGATAAAGTTAAAATACTTCCATTTACTAAAAATTTGACTTCAATTTGGGCGATTACAGACATTGCTGTTATGCCTTCCACAGAAGCAGAATCATTTGGTCTAGTGGCACTTGAGGCAATGCTTGCTAAAAAACCAGTTGTCGCCTCCAAGCATGGAGGATTGACAGAAATCGTGGTAAATAATCAAACAGGTTTCTTAGTAGAGGCCAACAATGAAAAAGAACTCAATAGCGCCATTTCTAAATTAGTTGAAAATCAAAACCTCAGAAAATCATTCGGCACGGCCGGTTATGAAAGAGCAACTAGTGAGTTTTCTTTAGAGAAATACACTAGCAGTTTTGAAAAAGTTTTGGCAGCAATAAAAGAGTTCTAATTTCAAGGTTTAATCACCCCTAAATAAACTGCTTTTTTAACTAGACCAGCAATGTTTTTCACCTGCAATTTAATAAAAATATTTTTTCGATGTGTTTCAACCGTTTTCATGCTTATAAAAAGTTTTTCTGCGATTTCACGAGTATTATTTTCATTTGAAATTAGACGAATAATTTCTTTTTCTCTAATACTTAAGATTACTTTTTTGAATTCAAAAAGGGCACGTTCATTTGAGGAATTAACAAAACACTTAATATCCTCTAAAACAATTTTATTAATTGCCAATATTAGTTCTTTTGCGCTCGTTTCTTTCATTAAATATCCGTCAATATTTTCAATCACACTGTGGTTTTCATACCCACTTAAAACCAAAATTTTCACTTTTGGATAATCACGGCGTAAAATTTTAATAAACTCCAAGCCATTCATTTCTGGCATCGAAATATCAGTAATTATTATATCGGGTATTAGTAAGTGTAATTTTATTAAAGCTTTTTTTGCGTTATTTTCAGCAAATATGATTTCAAAGTTTTTTTGAGTTTTAAGTAGCGAAGTTAGGCCATCTAGAACCATTTGGTGATCATCTACAATTACAATTTTAATCATAAAAACAAGTTAATTCCTATTGGTGAAGACTTTTCTAATCATTTAGCTAATGTAATTTAAAATCAGATTATATTTTTAGGCGAGAGAATCTAAAGACATATAAAATACCATGTTTATGGGATGTTTTACTGTACAACTTTACTGTAAGTTTGACAACACCTCGTTAAAGAGGGTTTAAATATTTTTTTAAATTATAAAAACTTCTTTTTTATTCGTCTAATTTTTAATTTTTAATTATGAAAAAAACAAACTTTTTTTTGCTGTTTGGTTTATTATTTCAAGGTTTTATTATGGCTCAATCCCCAACTACTTTTTATGGATATCAAGTAATAGATCCCTGGGTAAGTTCTGCCCCATCACAAAATATTAACAATAGCTATTTTGGTTATAGAGTTGCTAGGGGATTTGCTCCTATTGGTGACGATAATTCTGCTTTTGGGTATCTATCATCATACCAACTAAAGCTTGCTTATAGAAATAGTAGTTTTGGCTCTCAAGCTGGTTATGGAAATCAATTGGGCAACGATAACGCATCGTTTGGCGCTTTTTCAGGATATTTAAACCAATCGGGAAGTAGTAATGTAAACATTGGTTCCTATGCGGGATATTCTGGTTTTGACAAAGGCTTTAATGTACTAATAGGTGCTAATTGCGGTAAAAACAATAATACTTCAGGTAGTACATTTATAGGATTTAATTCAGGATTTAGCAACACAACTGGTGCTAATAATGTTTTTATGGGCTATCACTCAGGATATTCAAATACTATTGGATCAGCAAATGTTTTTTTGGGATACTTATCCGGATATTCAAATACAGGGGCTTCTGGTAATAATATTTTTATTGGTCAACAATCCGGCTATTTTAACACAACAGGTAGTTCTAATGTTTATATCGGCCATGGCGCGGGTTTAAATAGTTCTGCAGGAACTGGAAACACTTATTTAGGATTTCAATCAGGGATGTCAGCAATAGGAACAGGAAATGTATTTATAGGATTTAATTCTGGTAGAACTGAAACTGGATCAAATAAATTATATATAACAAACAATGATAATACAGGTTCTACAGTTCCATTGATTTATGGAGATTTTTCTACTAGAAAAATAGCTATCGGATTACCAAATACATTTGCTGCAACTGATCGTTTACCGGTTACGGTCACGTCAGGTGGATCAACTACAAATGTTTCAAATTATAAGTTATTTGTAAAAGAGGGTATTTTGACTGAAGCAGTATTAATAAGCCCATTTTCAGGTTGGGCAGATTATGTTTTTGAGCAAGATTACCAGTTAAAACCATTAAAAGAAGTTGAGAAATACATCAAAGATAAAGGTCATTTGCCAAATGTGCCTTCAGCCAAAGAGATAGAAAAAACTGGAATTGAATTAAAAACAACAGCTATTCTTCAACAAGAAAAAATAGAAGAATTGACTTTATACTTAATTCAACAAGATAAAGACATTCAGTTTTTAAAAGAGCAAGTAAATTTATTAATGAATAAAAAATAAATACTAAAAAAATGAAGAAAACATTCATTGTAATTTTTGTTTTTTCTACAACATTTTCTTTTTGTCAAATACAAAAAGATGTGTTAGGAATGAAATTAATTTTATCAGAAAACGTAATTGCAAATTCTATTGTTAAAAGAGAATCGAAACAAGATATCGTTTGTATTAGTATGATAGATAGAACGGCAAACCTTACAGTTAAAGCTGAAAACAGTATATTTCTTAATTCTGGTTTTTATGCAGAAAAAGGAGCCTTTTTCTATGCTTCTATTGAAGATAGCAGTTTGACTAATTCTTGGGTTGACAATAATAAGGCTAAAAATATTAGCACACTTGACTTTGGAGTATTTGCATTTCCAAATCCATGTAAATCGATTGTAAATGTTGTGTGTAAAGATGCAATGATTCGAAACATTTCAGTATACCGACTTCTTGATTCTAGATTGATACTCAATCAAAACCTAAACAACTTGTATGAATATGAACTAGATGTAAGTGCATTCGAAAAAGGAATTTATTTAATTTCAATAAAAACTTCGAATGAAAAAACGACAATAGAGAAACTGATTAAAAACTAGTAATGTTAATTATTAAATCATTATCCAATACATTTTCTTAAGTTTGCACCTTCAATATAGAATTGAATAAGCATAAATGAAAATAGCCATTCTAGGAACTCGTGGTGTCCCCAATTATTACGGAGGTTTTGAACAATTTGCGGAGTTCTTTTCCGTATATCTTGTAGAAAAAGGACACGATGTTTATGTATACAATTCCCACAACCATCCGTTTCAGGAAAAAGTATTTCACGGGGTCAACATCCTTCATCAAAATGATCCAGAGCATCGATTTGGAACCTTTGGGCAATTTATTTATGATTTTAATTGCATCTTAGATTCTCGAAAAAGAGATTTTGATATTATTCTGCAATTAGGCTACACCAGTAATTCTATTTGGTTTTTTCTATTGCCTAAAAAACCCATCATCATCACCAATATGGATGGTTTAGAGTGGAAACGCACCAAATATTCTAAACCAGTACAACAGTTTTTAAAATTTGCAGAACGTTTGGCAGCCATTAGCAGTGATTATTTGGTTTCGGATTCTCTAGGAATTAAAAAGTTTTTATTGGAACGCTATAAAAAACAATCGACCTACATTGCCTACGGAGCGCATCCTTTTACAAATCCAAACGAAGCAATCCTTGCACATTATGAAGTAACTAAAAACCAGTACAATATGATCATGGCTCGGTTTGAGCCTGAAAATAATTTAGACATGGTTTTAGAGGGCGTGTCGTTGTGTGAAGACAAAACCGACATCCTAGTGGTGGGAAATCACAATACCAAATATGGCGAATATTTAAAAAATAAATTCAAATTCTTTCCGAACATTCGCTTTTTGGGAGGCATTTACAATCTGGAACATTTAGACAATTTAAGATTTTATTCTAATTTATATTTTCACGGGCATTCCGTTGGAGGCACCAATCCTTCCTTGTTAGAAGCGATGGCCTCTAAAGCACTAGTTATTGCGCACCACAACGATTTTAACAAAGGAATTTTAAAAGAAAATGCCTATTTTTTTTCCAATCCAGAAGAGGTCAAAAACATTTTGAAAACTATCAAAAAAAATGATAACTTGCCCATGGTTGAAGCCAATTACTTGGCCATTGTAAACGAATTTAATTGGAAAAAAATAAATGGAGCATACCTACAGCTATTTGAAGACTGTTTTTCAAAATCTAAAGCTAGAAACTAAGCAAAATCCATCCTTTTTATTTATTGTTCTTGTCTTGCTGTGCATTCCTCTCAGTTATGCCATGAACAGTATTGCTTTGGGTACTTTAGTTTTAGTGACGCTTTTCACTTTTAAGAAGAGCAATTTCAAAACCGATACCTCGCTGCTGTTACCCGTTGCATTATTTTTGATGATGGCACTCTCGTTGTTTTGGTCTATTGATTTCTCTAGCTCTTTTAAAGCCTTGTCCAAGGGGCTTCCGTTCCTTTTTTTCCCGCTTTGTTTTGCTATGCTTCCTGCAATTTCTCAACAACAGCGCTTAAAAATCATTTCTCTTTTTAGTTATGGAATGGTAGGTTTTACTGTTTTTTATCTCTGCAAAGCCCTGCTCCGGTATACCCTAAATCATGATACTTCTGTTTTTTTTTACCACGAATTGGTTACCGAAGATGTCAACGCCATTCATGTTTCAGTGTATGTAGCGGTTGCCCTTTTTTACTTTATTGCTAAAGCAAACAAAAAACAAAGCGACAAGGGAATCATTGTATTGCTGTCGCTTTTTTTAATTTTGTTGTCTTCGAAAAACATCATCATTGTTTTTTTGGGAGTATTGGTTTGTTACTATTGGTCCAACTACCAATCCAACACCAAAGCCAAGCTAGGAATTTTGGCAATCGTAATGGTCTTGCTCGGAATCATTGCCGTTACCGGAAAAATCAAAGACCGATTTTTGATAGAATACCAATCGAATGTCACTGAAAATAGCGTTAATTCTAGCATTGGATCGCCCACTTCCAAAGTGTATAATGTTAGTATTAAAAAAGCATGGACACAAGATCATTTTCAGAAAAATGATTTCTTTCCGGGAACCGCTTTTCGGGTATATCAAGCCCGGATCTTTAAAGAAATGCTAGTAGAACAACCATTATTTCTCACAGGGTTTGGATTGAATGCCAGCGATGCAAAAATCATCGAAAAAGGCAAACAGCATGGGGTATACGAAGGCTATTGGCTGAAAAATTTTCACAACGAGTACATTCAAACTTTTGCAGAATTAGGAATCGGAGGACTACTGCTGTTGCTCGCCATGGTGTTCTTAAATTTAAAAAATGCAATAAAAACCAAAGATTTAATGCATATTTCTTTTGCAGTTCTAATGATAAGTTTATTTTTGACAGAATCATTTTTAAGCCGACAAAGAGGAATCGTGTTTTTCACCCTATTGTTCTGTCTTTTTAATGGCAAAACAGCAGAAAAAACACCCCAAAATAATACCTAAAATAGCTATGAAACGAATACTGATTACTGGAGCCGCAGGATTTTTAGGATCACATTTGTGTGATCGATTTATCAAAGAAGGCTATTTCGTGATTGGAATGGATAATTTAATCACTGGAGATTTAAAAAATATTGCCCATCTTTTCAAATTGGAAAATTTCGAATTTTACCACCATGACATTACTAAATTTGTCTACGTTCCCGGTGATTTAGATTATATTTTACATTTTGCATCACCGGCAAGTCCGATAGATTATTTAAAAATTCCAATTCAAACACTCAAAGTAGGGTCGTTAGGAACGCATAATTTACTGGGATTAGCCAGAGTTAAGAAAGCCAGAATCTTAATTGCTTCTACTTCTGAAATCTACGGTGATCCATTAATTCACCCACAAACCGAAGAGTATTACGGCAATGTCAACACCATCGGACCACGAGGCGTTTATGATGAAGCCAAACGTTTTCAAGAATCCATAACCATGGCCTACCACACTTTCCACGGTGTTGAAACCAGAATTGTTAGGATATTCAATACTTACGGACCTAGAATGCGACTCAATGACGGCCGTGTTATTCCGGCGTTTATTGGTCAAGCGCTTCGAGGAGAAGACTTAACTATTTTTGGTGATGGTTCCCAAACCCGTTCCTTTTGCTATGTAGACGATCAAGTGGAAGGAATTTTCAGACTCCTGCATTCGGATTATGTTTACCCCGTGAATATTGGCAATCCAGATGAAATCACGATCAAAGATTTTGCCGATGAAATCATTAAACTTACCGGAACTACTCAAAAAGTAGTCTACCATCCTTTACCAATGAACGATCCGTTGCAAAGACAACCCGACACCACAAAAGCAAGAGAAATTCTGGGTTGGGAAGCAAAAGTTTCGAGAAGTGAAGGAATGAAAATTACCTATGACTATTTCAAATCCTTGTCAAACGAAGAACTTTTAAAAGAAGAACACAAGGACTTTACCAGTTATATTCACTAGGATGACCGGAACCCACACAGGAAGATATTCTAAATATATCCGACCCATAAGCATCACTTTAGACTTATTGGTCATTACTTCCTTGTGTTTATTTTTCTTCAAAGAGTTGAATCTGAACTGTTTGTATTACGTTGGATACCAAACCTTAGCTTGGGCTTTCATTGCTTTGTTTATCAAATTTTATGATATCTATCGTTTTACAACTCCTGTAGAGATTGTATCCAAAATTGTAAAACAAGGGGTTTTGTTTTTATTGGTGATCATTGCTTTTTTCCCGTTTTCGAAACAAGTAATATTTAGTGGAAAAGCCATCGCCTACTTTATGGCCACTAGCTTCACATTGATTACTATTTTTAAATACTTGTTGTTTTATTATTTAAAAAAATACCGAATAGTAACCGGAAGTAATTTTAGAAATGCAGTGATCATTGGTTACACACCTGAATCCGTTCGACTCAAAGAACTTTTCGAGAATCGAAATGATTATGGGTACCGTTTCTTAGGTTACTTTTCAGACAAGAAAACAAATCCCGAAATAAAAGGGAAATTAGCCGATCTGAATGCCTTTGTTTTAGAAAATAATGTGGATGAAATTTACTGCTCTTTGAATGAAATATCAAACGAGCAATGGAAAGATTTAGTAGATTTTGCAGATGATAATCGAAAATCCATCAAGTTTATTCCCGATTCAAAAGAGATTTTCTCAAAGAATCTAAAAATAGAATATTACGAATTTTTCCCGGTTTTATCCCTTAGAAAAACACTCCTACACGACCCTGTTACCAAAGCTTTTAAAAGAGTTTTTGACATTGCTTTTTCTCTAATTGTAATTCTAGGATTGTTGTCGTGGCTGGTGCCCATTTTAGCATTCTTAATCAAATTAGAATCTCGTGGACCAATATTTTTCAAGCAAGGAAGACCAGGAATTGACGAGAAAGAATTCTTCTGTTATAAATTTCGTTCGATGCAAATCAATAAAACAACGGAAAGAGAAGCTTCCAAAAACGACCCAAGAGTTACTAAAATTGGACGGTTTATGCGCAAAACCAGCATCGACGAAATGCCACAGTTCCTAAATGTTTTGTTGGGCGACATGTCGGTCGTTGGGCCAAGACCCCATCTTTGGTCCCAAAACAAAGCTTATGGGAATAAGATTAAAAAATACATGGTGCGGCATTATGTAAAACCAGGCATTACCGGATTAGCGCAAGTAAGAGGTTTTCGAGGCGAAATTGAAACCGATGAAGATATGATCAACCGCATTAAATACGACGTGTTTTATATTGAAAATTGGTCGTTAATCCTCGACATTAAAATTATCGTACAAACCGTCGTTAATATCTTTAAAGGCGAAGACAAAGCCTACTAAAATGGAAACGCCACTAGTATCCATCATAACTCCTTCTTTCAACTCTGAAAAATTTATTGCCGAAACGATACTTTCAGTCCAAAACCAAAGCTATTCGAATTGGGAAATGATTATTGTTGATGATTGTTCCTCGGATGCTACCGAAAAAATAGTCACGGAATTCACCACAAGCGATTCCAGAATTCTATTCTATAAATTGAGTAAAAACTCAGGCGCAGGAGTGGCGCGCGATCAAGCCGTTTCTTTGGCCAAAGGAAAGTACATTGCCTTTTTAGATTCGGATGATTTGTGGAAACCTGAAAAACTACAAAAACAACTGGATTTTTTAAAACAGCATCTGCTACCGTTTACATTTTCATTTTACGATTGCATCGATGAAGCCGGCTTGCCTTTGAATAAAAGAGTAGCGGCACCCAAAAAGCTCAGGTATTTTCAATTGTTTTTTTGCAATTTTGTGGGGAATCTGACCGGAATATATGATGTTGATTATTTTGGGAAAATCCCTGTTTCCAGCATTCGAAAAAGACAAGATTGGATGGTTTGGTTGACAGTGCTCCAAAAAATAAGAATAGCGCAACCCGTTCCCGAAAGTTTGGCGTTTTACAGAATAAGAGAAAATTCTATTTCGGCTTCCAAAGTGTCTTTATTGCAACACAATTTTGCAGTGTATAGAAGGTTTCATAAGTTTTCAACAGTAGTTTCACTAGGTTGTATGATCGGGTTTTTAGTCACCCAATTAGTCATCAAACCATTTTACGTGACCAAAATCAAACCAACGATCTAAACTGTTTCAATTTACCGCTTTTGTTTCGTTCAATTTTGTCTTTACGAGAAAAATGGTACTGCAAACCTGTTTCAAGATAAGTATCCAAAACGTTTTTTATCGTCGTAATTTCGAGTTCGGTCAATTCCCTTTCGCTAGTATAATCAATTTCGAAAGTGTCCATTTTGGTTTGAAGGATAACAAACTCTTTGACATTGCCTTCATCGCCAAACAATTTTTTAGTGATGGAATAAAAAGTCATTCCGGGTGCTTTCTTTCCGCTAGGCAACAGCGCCACATCATTAGTTCGGCCAGTTAGTTTTTTCAGAATTGGATTTTTCAAAGTGCTTCTTTCATCCAAAACACCCATATCGCCCACTTCATACCGAATCATCGGATGCGCTTTGTTGTATAGCGAAGTAACGACAATCTTGCCTTCTTTTCCGTATGGAAGAACCTGATTGTTTTCGTCAAGAATTTCAACAAATAAAGTTTCGGAGTTTACTTTCCAAATTCCATCTGGACTTTCCAAAGCAATGATATCCAACTCAGCGCTGCCGTATTCGTTGATAATCGGAACTCGGAACCGCTCTTCTAACAGTTTTTTATCGTCTTCAAAAAGCATTTCTGAAGTAACGATACATACTTTCAAACTCGGGCAAATCGAATCCAAATAAAGGTTTTCTTGCTTGAGGTATTTCGCCAACAACACAATAGAACTCGTATAGCCGTTAATATAATCAAAAGCAGTGTTTTGAAATTTCGTCACCATTTTTTTCATGGCAGCATCGGAAAAATCAAAAATATTAAAACGATACCGATGACTTAAAAAGTCTTTCAACCGCAATTTTTTATTGGCGATAAAATCCAAAGGCATTCCGTAAAATCGGGCTTGCCACGAATGATTGAAATCGAGACCATACCATTGAAACCGCCGCATAATATTGGCCCAAATTAAGGCATGACAAAACTTGTCTTTCGCAAAAACGAATGGATCGCCACTGGAACCTGAAGTTTTGTTGATATACACCGTTTTCTCCGTATAGCCTTTTGACAGGCGATTTGGGAGCGGTTTTTGAAAATCAATCTTTCGCATAATGGGTAAATCTTCCCATTTTTCAATCGGTTTACCTCCTACAAAATCTTTGTAATAGGCATTATTTTTTAAGTGAAATTCGACGATTTCTTTTTTCTTGGATTCTAAAAAATCGGCGTAGTCGGATTCGGTTAAGGCCAAAATTTCAGACAACTCTGCTGTGGCTTTCTCTATGGGAAATCCATTTAATTTTAAAGTAAGATTGAAAAGATTCAACACAGCAGTAGTAATTTTTACCAAAAATAATATTTAACCAGAACTATCCACCACCAACCCAGAATTATTTAGAAATTAATTATTTTTTAAGTTGAAAAGCCTTTATTTTTGTCGAACACAACTAACACCACTACCATGACTATTTTACTTTTGGGTTCGGGCGGAAGAGAACACGCTTTGGCCTGGAAAATGCTCCAATCGCCACTTTGTAAGAAGCTTTTCGTAGCACCAGGAAATGCAGGAACCGAAACCATTGCCACCAATATTAACATCAATCCCAACGATTTTCAAGCGGTTAAAGAACTCGTGCTCCAAGAACACATTAATTTAGTAGTGGTTGGTCCCGAAGATCCTTTAGTAGCCGGGATTTTTGATTTTTTCCAAAACGATGAAAAGCTACAAGCGATTCCGGTTATCGGACCCTCACAATTGGGAGCGCAACTGGAAGGCAGTAAAGAATTTGCCAAAGAGTTTTTAGTGAAACATCGCATTCCAACCGCAGCTTATGATAGTTTCACTAAAGAGACCGTTGAAAAAGGGTGCCGATTTTTAGAAACGTTATCGCCTCCATATGTATTAAAAGCAGATGGATTGGCTGCCGGAAAAGGAGTACTAATCATTCATGATATTAAAGAAGCCCAAGACGAATTGCGAAACATGTTGGTGCATTCTAAGTTTGGATTGGCCAGCGCGAAAGTGGTAATTGAAGAATTTTTGGACGGCATTGAATTGAGTTGTTTTGTTTTAACCGATGGAAAAAACTATAAAATATTGCCCACCGCCAAAGATTACAAACGAATCGGAGAAGGCGATACGGGATTAAATACCGGAGGCATGGGCGCCATTTCCCCAGTACCATTTGCTGATGCTGTCTTGCTAGAAAAAATAGAGTCTCGAATTGTCAAACCCACTATTGAAGGATTGCAACAAGATCAAATACCATACAAAGGATTTGTTTTTATTGGATTAATTATCGTCAAAGGCGAACCCATGGTCATCGAATACAACGTCAGAATGGGCGATCCGGAAACCGAAGTTGTAATTCCTAGAATAAAAAACGACTTGGTCGAATTGTTTCTAGCTGTTGCTAACAAAACACTAGACCAAATTACGTTAGAAATTGACGAACGAAGCGCCACAACCGTGATGGTAGTTTCAGGAGGCTATCCGGAAGAGTACGAAAAAGGAAAAGAAATATCAGGAATTCAAAGCATTACAGATTCAATCGTTTTTCACGCCGGAACTAAAATGGAAAAGGGTAAAGTGGTTACTAATGGCGGAAGAGTTTTGGCAGTAACCTCCTACGGAAATGATTTTCAAGAAGCCATAAAAAAATCGTATCAAAACATAAACAAGTTACATTTCGATACGATGTATTTTAGAAAAGATATCGGTCGCGACTTACTTGGTTAAGAAAGAATGCGCTGTAGTATCTTGGTTTTCCTCGTTATTGTCTTTGTGTAACTGCAATTGTTTGCACCAGTAAACAGTAGCAACGGCACAAATAAGCATAAAAATCCAATTGATGGCATTCGCACCAAACCAGCTAGTTAGCTCTAATTTTCTCAAGTAATCTTGAGGAATGAAGAAGATGTTTTCAAATAACCATTGTATTCCTTCAAAAAATGCTCTCATAATATGTAGTGTTGTTTTTTTAAACAAGTATTATATTTACAGTCACAAAAGTATAAAATATCCTTATGATAACAAGTCTTTTTAGAAAATCTACACCATTAAATTATTCTTTGGTCATCATTGGGGTTGTTTTCTTCTTTTTTTTGTACCAAATAAAACACATAGTGCCCCATACTTCTGGGCTTCATTTGGGCATAAAGGCAGGCATGTTGGGGATTATTTTCGCCTCGCTTTTCATCACCAACTTTATAGTAAAGAAAAACGGATTGAGTAAAGATAGCGCGTATACGGCTCTTTTTTATTTACTTTTCCTATTGTTTTTCCCGTCTGTTTTAGACAATACTTCGTTGCTATTAGCCAACTTTTTCATACTGTTGGCCATGCGAAGATTGGTTTCTTTGCATTCGCTAAAAGCGCCCAAAGAAAAAATATTCGATGCGGCACTTTGGGTTTGTGTGGCCACACTGTTTCATTTTTGGAGCATTCTTTTTATCGGTCTTGTCTTCATTTCCATTCTTTTTCACGTGGCCAGAGATTATAGAAATTGGTTTTTACCGATTATTGCTTTTTTTACAGTAGCAGCAATATTTCTGGGAAGCGCCCTCTTTTTTAATCAGAATTGGATTGATCACTTGCAACAACAAGCGGTAGTAGATTTCAGAATAAACTATTTCACGAACAATTATCAAAATTTGGCGTTATCCATTTACGCGACAATTGGCTTGTTTTTTATAGTTTCACTACTACTAACCTTGTCCAATAGGCCGTTGATTTTACATCCAACCTATAAAAAAGTCGTTTCTGCAGTGGTTATTGGAGTAGCCGTTTTTCTCATTTCTCCCAATAAAAGTAACGATGTATTGGTATTTACTTTTGCGCCCATGGCCATGATCACGACCAGCCACATCGAAACCGCTCAACTTAAATGGCAGCAAGAAGTGGTGCTCTTCGCACTAATTCTATTAGCATTCTTCGCTTTCTTTACGCAATTATAATTTATTGCCGTAAGCCAAATCACCGGCATCACCCAAACCAGGGACAATGTAATTTTTAGCATTTAAAGTTTCGTCTAAAGTTGCTACCCAAAGATGGCAGTTGTCCGGCAAATGGGTTTTAAGATAAGCAATACCTTGAGGTGCCGCAATGATTACGGCAATATGAATTTCTTTTGGTTTTCCCTTTTCCATTAACTTATTGAAGACAGCCACCATCGATTGTCCGGTAGCTAACATCGGGTCAATTAGCAATAACGTTTTGTCTTGCAAATTGGGAACGGCTTGGTATTCTACCAAAATATCAAAGAAATCATCGTTGTTCGGGTGGTGTCGGTACGCCGATACAAATCCGTTTTCGGCGTTGTCAAAATAATTCAAGAATCCTAAATGCAAAGGCAACCCAGCGCGCAAGATAGAACACAGAACGAGTTTATCTTCAATCTCTGTAGTCTTCTTAATACCCAAAGGCGTTTGAATTTCAATGTTCTTATAGTGCAAATCTTTACTCAATTCCAAAGCCATCACTTCGCCAATTCGCTCAATGTTTCTCCGAAAACGCATGCTGTCGTGCTGCACATTGACATTTCGAATTTGCCCTAAAAAATGATTCAGAATACTGTTGTCCTCTGATAAATAATGAATTTGCATGATGTAATTTGAGATTTGCGAGTTACGAATTGAAATGGCACTAGTAAACTTTTCAAGTTTTTCTAGACTATAAAAGTATAAAAAGTATCTTTGTGTTTTAAATTATAAAGAGATGTTTTCAAAATTAGCGTATTCCGTTTTCGAAAAAAGTATTCAAGATTACCATCAATTCGATAATGTAGACCAACCCATAAACAATCCGTACACCAAAGATCAATTCGAACATTTGTTGTACCATAAAAACTGGATCGACACCGTGCAATGGCACTTCGAAGACATTATTCGCGACCCACAAATCGACCCCGTGGCGGCATTAGTGTTGAAACGAAGAATCGATGCTTCCAATCAAGAACGTACGGATATGGTAGAATATATCGACAGCTATTTTTTACAAAAATACAGCCATGTCAATGTAAAACCATCTGCAAAAATCAACTCCGAAAGTCCAGCTTGGGCCTTTGATCGCTTGTCGATTCTAGCGTTGAAAATTTACCACATGCACGAAGAAGTAACGCGCCTAGAAGCGTCACAAGAGCACAAAGACAAGTGTCAAGCCAAACTGAACATTCTTTTAGAACAACGTTCCGATTTGTCTATTGCCATCGACGATTTGTTGCACGATATTGAAAATGGCGACAAATTCATGAAAGTCTACAAGCAAATGAAGATGTACAACGACGATGATTTGAATCCCATTTTGTATCAAAATAAAAAATAATTTTTGAAGGAGCTGTTCCGGCTATGCGCTCTATCTTTTGCTCCGTAAACTCCGCAAAAGGATGCCGCTGCTATCCGGGCTAGGACTTTGAATTCCAAAGCAACTTGCTAGAAAAAGTAACACATATAGCCGTCATGAGACTTTCCGCTATGGGAGATGTCGCCATGACGGTTCCTGTTATACGAGCTTTGCAAGCGCAACACCCGCAACTCAAAATCACGGTCATTTCCCGTCCGTTTTTCGAATCCCTTTTTAACGACATTCCGAACCTCACTTTTCTTCCATTTGATGCCAAAGGCCGTCATCAAGGACTTCTAGGGTTGTGGCGGTTATTCCAAGAATTGAAGCCACTAAATATTGACGCATTTGCCGATTTGCACAATGTCTTGCGGTCAAAAGTCATCCGAACATTACTGGCTTGGAGCGGAAAAAAAGTGGCCTTCACCGATAAAGGAAGAGCGGAAAAAAAAGCGCTAACCCGATCCGAAAATAAGATTTTTAAACCATTGCCTACAATGTTTGAAAGACATGCCCTCGTTTTTGAATCGCTGGGTTTCAAAGTCAATTTAGAACATCCGGTTTTTCCACCGAAACAAAAATTGGAACCTTCCATTACCGAAGTAGTCGGCGAAAAAAACAAAAAGTGGATTGGTATTGCGCCTTTTGCACAGTACGACTCTAAAGTGTATCCATTTGATTTCATGCAAAAAGTGGTTCTTCAATTGGTACAAAATCCTAAAAATCAAGTGATGCTTTTTGGTGGCGGAACCAAAGAAATCGAGTTGTTGCAGCAGTTAACCAACGGTTATGAAAACGCCATAGTGGTTGCAGGAAAGCTCCATTTCAAACAAGAACTAGCAGTCATCAACAACCTCGATGTCATGTTGTCGATGGATTCTGGAAATGCTCATCTTGCGGCGATGTTTGGTGTCAAAACCGTTACGCTTTGGGGCGCGACACATCCTCATGCTGGATTCGCACCGTTCCACCAGCCCATCACCAATGCATTGGTTTCCGACCGAGAAAAATTCCCACAATTGCCAACCTCGGTTTATGGAAACAAAATAGTAGCAGGATATGAAAATGCCATGCGAACGATTGCACCAGAACAAGTGGTCGCTAAAATCGAAACCTTATTAAACTAAAAAACTCCCTATTGCTAAGGAGTTTTCTTATTTAAAGTAAAGCGTTTTTAAACATCGTCGTAATCTACATAAAGTGTTTCCGAAGTGGGATGCGCTTGACACGTTAAGATCAAACCTTCAGCAATTTCGCCATCGGTCAAAATAGAATTTTTCTTCATTACTGCCGTTCCCGATTTGATACGAGCCAAACAACTGCTGCAAATTCCGCCTTGGCAAGAATAAGGAGCGTCGATGCCTTGTTTCAAAGCCGCTTCCAAAACAGTTTGTTTTTGAGACATTTCAAAAGTCGTCTCTTCATCGTCTACCAAAACGGTAATTTTAGAATGCCCTTCGAGTGATTTCGCTGCAGTATTCTCAGCAGTTGAGGTTGAAAACAATTCAAATTTGATAGCCGATTCTTTGATGTTGCGTTCCTTTAAAACGGAAGAAACCGTAGTGATCATTTCTTCAGGACCACACAAATAAAATTTATCAAAATCTAAGGCGGCTTGTTTGTTATTTAAAATAAAATTCACGGTCGATTTTTCGATTCTACCAAACAATTCACCCTCCACTTTAGCTTGAGTAAAGCTGTAGTAAACAAAAAAACGTCCCACATATTTCAATTGAAGGTCATGCAATTGTTGGTGAAAAATGGTGTCTTCTGGAGTTTTATTTCCATACACCAAAACAAAACTGCTTTTAGGTTCACTTAGCAAAACACTTTGAATAATAGACAAAATAGGCGTAATCCCGCTTCCTGCGGCAAAAGCCATGTAATTCCTCAAGCGATTGGCATCGGGTTCGAACGTAAATTTTCCTTCTGGCGTTCCAACTTCTAATGTATCTCCAGCTTTTAATTTGGTGTTGGCAAACGGTGAAAAAGTTCCGTTGGCAACTGCTTTGATTGCAATGCGCAATTCGCCACTTTCTGGCGAAGAACAAATAGAATAGGCGCGACGAAGTTCAACGCCGTCTAAGGTCAATTTTAAATTGATGTATTGCCCAGCAATAAATTTATAGAAATCTTTGAATTCCAAAGGGATGTTAAACAAAACGGAGACGGCATCTTTAGTCTCACGACGAACTTCCTTGATGTTTAATTTGTAAAATGATGACATGAAATAATTTTTTTACAAAAGTAGGAAACCTCAAAGAAATCGAACTTATTTATTCCTTAAAATTTTAACAAATTGAATTTTAGAATGAAGTGTAATGCAGGGATTACAAAAACAGGGAACATTTAAATCCCAAACTTTTCAGTGATAATTTTCGCTATATCAAAAAGAAACGTATTTTTACCAGTCAATATACTAAAATTGACTTTTGCAAGTTTTAAGAAAAACCGTTTTACATTGAAAACTAACATCCTCAAGTATTTTTCTATAGTTGGATTCTTCCTTTTTTTGATAGCCTGTTCTACAAAAAAGAACAC
>Ga0208124_100249_pt1 | contig 23281 bp, 17 predicted proteins | sample LakWasM104_HOW12_2_FD_183922 | JGI IMG/M metagenome (GOLD analysis project Ga0208124, IMG submission 183922) | Freshwater sediment methanotrophic microbial communities from Lake Washington under simulated oxygen tension - Sediment Metagenome... | ecosystem: Environmental > Aquatic > Freshwater >...
CGGCACCGGCTATTCCAGCCTGAGTTACCTCAAGCGTCTGCCGCTGGACCAGGTGAAGATCGACCAGAGCTTCGTGCGGGACGTGCTGACGGACCCGAACGACGCGGCGATCGTGCGGACGATCCTGGCGCTGGCCAAGAGCCTGGATTTGGAAGTGGTGGCGGAGGGGGTGGAGACGACGGGGCAGCTGTCGTTCCTGAGGCTGCACGGGTGCGAGGGGTTCCAGGGGTATCTGTTTGGAAGGCCTGGGCCGGCGGAGGCTATCGATGCATTGCTGTATCCCGCTGGTTGACGGTACGTCTGCGGTGTGGCTGGCCTGCGTGGCAAGGGCGTAGGCATGTGGTTTGACAAGCTTGTGGACCGTAACGCCCCCGGCATCCGTGGCCTGCTGGTGGTGGTGGCCCTGGCATTGATCGGCGCAGTGCTGGTGGTGCAGGGTGCACAGCACTGGCGAGCGGGCGAGCGGGCGACCGAGCGTTCACGCGTGTTGCACCAGACGGCAGATGCCCTGCAAGCCCAGACGACTGGCGGCTCCATGCTCGGGGCGGTATCGCTGATGGGCCTGAGCGAGCCTTTGCTCAAGGACATGGCGCTGGGCCGTTTACCCCCTGACCACCCCGAGGCACTGTCCCGCCTGGCCGTGGCGCGCGGGCGCTTTCTGGTGCAAGGCGTGTACGTAATGTCTGCCGATGGCACCGTGGTAGCGCACGAGACCCCTGGCGAACGATCCACGGGCCTGAACCTTGCATTTCGCCCGTACTTCCAGCAGGCCATCCAGGGCGCCAACAGTGTGTATGCCGCCATTGGCAGCAATACCCAGGAGCGTGGGCTGTACTACGCAGCGCCACTCTATGAAAGCGACACGCCATCGAGCAGCATCATCGGCGTGGTGATGTTCAAGGTGGGTTTTGAGCCGGTGGACCTGCTGCTCAAGCGCGCGGGCTTGCCCATGGTGCTGCTGTCGCCGCAGGGCGTGGCGTTTGCCGCCACGCGCCCCGAATGGCAGTTCGCGGTAGCCCCGCCGCTCACGCAGGCGCGTATCGATGCCATCCGCGCCACACGCCAGTTCGGCCGGCATTTCGACAATGGCGTGGCTTCGGCGTTGCCCTTTGCGGCCGATACCGGAGATGTCCAGATCAACGGCGTGACCTACGCTGTCGAACGCCGGGCCATTGACTGGCACGACCCAGGGGGCGAGTGGCAGCTGGTGGCGCTGGACGATATCAGCGCCTTGATGTCGTCGACGCAGCGGGCGCGCATTGGGGCGGTGGCCTTTGTGCTGCTGTGCCTGCTGGGCCTGCTGCTGCTGGACTTGCTGCGCAGTCGTGCCCGGGTGGCCAGTGCACTGGAGCGATTCAGGGTGCTGGGTACGGCGCTGGAGAGCAGCCCGGTGTCCGTGGTCATCACCGATGGCGACGGCCGTATCGACTGGGTCAACCCCCAGTACGAGCGCAACACGGGCTATTCGCTGGACGAGGTGCGTGGCAAAAAGCCATCGCTGGTGGCCAGCGGACAAACGCCCGCGCAGACCTACCAGCTGATGTGGTCCGCGCTGCTGTCGGGCAAGTCCTGGCAGGGCCAGTTCGTCAACCGGCGCAAGGACGGGAGCATCTACCACGACGAGGCCACGCTATCGCCCGTGTTTGATGGGCGGGGCAAGCGCATCGGCATCGTGGGCCTTCACGAGGACGTGTCCGAACGCATCCAGGCGCAAAAGGAGCTGGAGCGTCGAGAACGCCTGCTCAACGAGCTGCTGGAGCAGCAAACCGCCATCTTCGACAACGCACCGCCCATCGTGATGGTGTGCGACGGACAGTTCCGCCAGTTCAACCCGGCGTTTGTGGATCTCATGGGTGGCACCGCATCACAGCTGCTGGGTCTGGGGGTGTCGGTGCTGTTTGGCGGGACGGGCCATGCCGACCTGTTCACTGCCCGCGTCACGCCGGCACTGGCCTCGGGCCAGGCCTTGCGCGAGACCGCTACCCTGTGCAGGCTGGATGGCAGCCAGTTCGAGGCGCGCCTGGCGGGCCGCAGCGTGAAGATGGACGACTTCGGCACCGCCTCGATCTGGGTCATTGAAGATGTCAGCGAGCAGCGGCGTGCCGAGCGCGTGATCCAGCAGGCCCAGGAACGCCTGGAGCTGGCGCAGGAAGCGGGCAAGATCGGGGTGTTCGACCTGAACCTGGTCACCGGCGAGATCCTCTGGTCGGACAAGCTGGCCCAGATGATGGGCCTGCCCCCCGGAACCCAGCCTGATGGGCGCGACTTCTGGCTCAACTGCCTGCACCCGGAAGACCGCGACCAGGCAAGCGCTTATTTCGACAGCTGCCTTGCAGGCACCGAGGACTACCTGCGCGACTCCTGGCGCATCGTGCGCCCCGATGGCGAGGTGCGCTGGTTTCTGGAGGCCGCGCGCATCTTCCGCAACGCCCAGGGCCAGCCGGTGCGGGTGGTGGGCGTCAATGTGGACATCCACGACCAGAAGCTCCTGGAGGAGCAGGTGGCCGGGCAGCTCGATTTCCAGCAGGCGTTGATCGACGCCATCCCGGTGCCCCTTTTCTACAAGGGCGCGGACGGGCGCTACATCGGCGTGAACCGCGCTTATGAGCACGCCTTTGGCGTTTCGCGCGAGGCGCTCATCGGCAAGACAGTGATGGATCTGGACTATCTGCCGCAGGAAACCCGCACGCGCTTCGAGCAGGACGCGATACAGGCCATGGAGGGCGAGCGCAAGGTGCACCGCGAGGTCGATTTGCCTTATGCCGACGGCGAGCTGCACCATACGCTGTTCTGGCTGCATGGCTTTGCGCGCCCCGATGGCACACCCGGCGGCACCATTGGTACGTTCGTGGACATCACCGACCGCCAGCGTGCTGAACAGGAGCTGCGCCGTGCCAAGGAGTTGGCCGAGGAGTCCACCGCGCTCAAGTCCAACTTCCTGGCCAACATGAGCCACGAGATCCGCACGCCCATGAACGCGATCATCGGCATGTCGCACCTGGCACTCAAGTCGGGCCTGAGTCCACGCCAGCATGACTATGTGAGCAAGATCCAACAGGCAGGCCAGCACCTGCTGGGGGTCATCAACGACATACTGGACTTCTCCAAGATCGAGGCGGGCAAGCTGGTGGTGGAGCGTCAGCCGTTTCTGCTCGACCGCATGCTGGAGAGTGTGTCCGATGTGGTGGGCTACAAGGCCGGTGCCAAGGGGCTTGAGCTGGTCTGCGACGTGGCCAGCGATGTGCCGCCTAACCTCGTGGGCGATGCGCTGCGCCTGGGCCAGATCCTCATCAACTACGCCAACAACGCCATCAAGTTCACCGAATCCGGAGAGATCAGCATTGCCGTGCGCTTGCTGGAGGAGATGGGCAACCAGGTCCGGCTGCGTTTCGAGGTGCGCGACACCGGCATCGGGCTCACGGACGAGCAGATGGGGCGCCTGTTCCAGAGCTTCCAGCAAGCCGACACCTCGACCACGCGCCGTTATGGTGGCACGGGCCTGGGGCTGGCGATCTGCAAGAGCCTGGCAGAGCTGATGGGCGGAGAGGTGGGCGTGGAGAGTCGTTTCGGCAAGGGCTCCACCTTCTGGGTGTCGGTGCCGCTGGAGCGTGGTGCAGCGGCGCGTGTGCTGCTACCTCCGCCCGACCTGCGGGGCACCCGGGTGCTGGTGGTGGACGACAACCATACCGCTGCCACGGTGCTGTCCGACATGCTGCAGGCGATGGGCTTTGTGGTGGAGCAGGCGCATTCGGGCCTGGAGGCGCTGGACCGGCTGCGCGAGTCCATGGCACAGCACCAGCCGTTTGGCCTGTTGCTGCTGGACTGGCACATGCCAGGCATGGACGGCGTGGAGCTGGCGGGCCACATTCGCAGCCTGGGCATGCCCAAGGTGCCGCAGATGCTGATGGTCACGGCCTACGGGCGCGAAGACGTGATGCGGGCCGCGCGTGCGCAGGGCATCGAAACCGTGCTCATCAAGCCCGTGAATGCCTCGCTGCTGTTCGACACCCTGATGCAGCCGCTGGAGGCATCGGGCACGGAGGGGCGCCGTGCGGCCACTCCCGCTCCCGCTGCTGACGAGCTGCCGCTGGACATCCGGGGCGCCAGCGTGCTGCTGGTCGAGGACAACGAACTCAACCAGATGGTGGCCATGGAGCTGCTGCTGGACGCGGGCTTCGCCGTCGACGTGGCCGAGAACGGGCAGATCGCCATCGACCATATCGAGCGCAAGCACTACGACGCCGTGCTGATGGACATGCAGATGCCCATCATGGATGGCGAGACGGCCACACGACTGCTGCGCGGCAACCCGCGCTACGCGCAGTTGCCCATCATCGCCATGACGGCCAACGCCATGGAGGCGGACCGCCAGCGCTGCTTTGCGGCGGGCATGAACGACCATGTTGCCAAGCCCATCGAACCTGCGGCCCTGTGGGCCGCGCTGGCACGCTGGATCCGCCCCCGCCAGGGTCTCGGTGCGGCGGTTGTGCCCGCTCGCAGCAGTGCGGCTCCAGTGGCCGCGCCGGTAGCGGCCACCAGTGCAGCGGCCGCAGGGTGGCTGCCGGTGGATGTCCCTGATCTGCCGGGGCTGGACACCCAACTGGGCCTGCAGCGCGCGTTGGGCAAGACAGGGTTGTACGCCGAGATACTGCGCCGCTTTGTGCAAGGGCAGGCTCCGGTGTTGCCAGAGCTGCAGCGTGCGCTGGCGGTGCACGATGTCGCACTGGCCGAACGCCTGGCCCACACGCTGCGGTCAGTGGCAGCCAATATTGGCGCACAGGCCGTGTCGGACCGCGCGCAGGCGCTGGAGCACGCGCTGCGCTTTCGCCATGGCAACGAGGCCATCGTGCCGTTGTTGGCCGAACTGCGCGCTGCGCTACAGCCGCTGCTGCAGGGGCTGCAGGACTGGGTGCTGCAGGCCGTGCAGGCGGGCACGATACCTGAGTCAGGTTTGGCGCCCCCTGCGAGGGCGCCGGGGGCCGGCATGACGCCCGCCGAGGCAGGGCAGCACTTGCGCCACCTGCTGGAGCAGGACGATCCTGCAGCCACTGAATTTTTCCAACACAATGGTGTGGTGCTCAAGGCGGCGCTGGGCAGCGCCTTCCAGGTCGTTGAAAAGCACACCCTGAATTTCGATTTCGAGCAAGCGCTGGAAGCCCTGGCTGCGGTGCCAGGCTCCGAATCCCCGGCCCTCGAAACCCCCTGAACGGCATTCACGCAGGACATTTGCATGGACAACGCGCCTTTTGCCTCCAGCCCGGCGACCTTGGTTGACAAGCCGATTGCCACCGTGCTCGTGGTGGACGACACGCCCGAGAACCTCACGCTCATGGGCAGCCTGCTGCGCGAGCACTATCTGGTGAAGGTGGCCAACCATGGAGAGAAGGCCCTCAAAATTGCCCAGTCGGCCACGCCGCCCGATCTGATCCTGCTGGACATCATGATGCCCGAGGTGGATGGCTACGAGGTCTGTCGTCGCCTCAAGGAGGCGCCTGCCACCCGCGACATCCCGGTGATCTTCCTGACAGCGCGTTCCGACACCGACGACGAGCGCATGGGACTGGCCCTGGGTGCTGTGGACTACATCACCAAACCCATCAGTCCGCCGATCCTGCTCGCGCGCGTCAACACGCACTTGGCGCTCAAGGCCACGGCCGATTTTCTGCGCGACAAAAGCGCCTACCTGGAACGGGAGGTCGCCATGCGCACGCTGGAGGTGCAGGCCATCCAGGACGTGACCATCATGGCCATGACCTCCCTGGCCGAAACGCGCGACAACGAGACCGGCAACCACATCCGCCGCACCCAGTTGTATGTGAAGACCCTGGCCGAGCGCCTGCGCCACCACCCGCGTTTTGAGCATGTGCTGAACGACCGCATGATCGAGCTGCTATACAAGTCGGCCCCGTTGCACGACATCGGCAAGATCGGCATCCCCGACAGCATTCTGCTCAAGCCCGGCAAGCTCACGGTGGAGGAGTTCGAGGTGATGAAGACCCACACCACGCTGGGCCGCAATGCCATTGACGAGGCCGAGCGGCGCCTGGGCATGCGCGTGGCCTTTTTGAGCGTGTCCAAGGAGATCGCCTACAGCCACCAGGAGAAGTGGGACGGCTCTGGCTACCCGCAGGGCCTGGCGGGCGACGCCATCCCGGTGTCGGCGCGCCTCATGGCGGTGGCCGATGTGTACGACGCGCTCATCAGCAAGCGCGTGTACAAGCCTGCGTTTTCGCACGACCAGGCCTGTAACACCATCGTGCGGGGCAAGGGCACGCACTTTGACCCCGACATGGTGGACGCGTTTGTGGACATTGCAGAAGACTTCCGTAGCATCGCGCAGAAGTATCCCGACCCGGTGTAGGGAGGCATCCCCCTGAGTCGCTTCGCGCCTTTCCCCCTTCTCTCGAATTGCTGCTCAATTCGGGAAGGGGGACGCAGCCAGTGCGGCGGGGCGGCCCTTGCACGGCTGCGCTGGTAACGAGCGCGCCTACTGCGCGGTCCTGCTACCAGATATTTTCAGCGGTCATCGTGTGCTGGCTTGACGGTGAGGCGCGGTAGTTGAGATGTTCAGAACGGCGCGTCTTCACCCTTGGCTGAGTCGGCCTGGGGCGCCGCCGATTCGGCTGCGTCCGCAGCGCCTTCTGTCTCCGGAATGTTGTTGGCTTCGGGCGTGTCGGGAGTCGCCGCCTGGCGCACTGCAGCCTTGTCGCCAGCACTCGCAAACTTGCTGTACTTGCCCAGGATGGGCACCAGCTGGCCGTAGATGCGGGGGTTGCCTGCCAGGCATTCCCGCTGCTCCAGAAATTCAGCCTCGCCCGTGAAGTTGCCCACCAGGCCGCCGGCCTCGGTCACCAGCAGCGAACCCGCTGCCACGTCCCAGATCGACAGACCCGTTTCAAAGAAGCCGTCGGTGAAGCCCGCAGCCACGTAGGCCAGGTCCAACGCAGCGGCGCCGGGGCGGCGCAGGCCGGCGGTGCGCTGCATCACGTCGGCCATCATGTTCAGGTAGCTCTTGAAGTTGTCGCCCGGGCGGAAAGGGAAGCCGGTGGAGATCAGGCAGTCCTTGAGCTGGGTGCGCTTGGAGACGCGGATGCGGCGCTCGTTCAGGTAGGCGCCGCGGCCCTTGGTGGCGGTGAACAGGTCGTTGCGGGTGGGGTCGTACACGACGCCCTGCTCGACCTTGCCCTTGACGGCCAGCGCGATGCTCACGCAATACACGGGGAAGCCGTGGATGAAGTTGGTGGTGCCGTCCAGCGGGTCGATGATCCAGACAAACTCTGAATCCTTGGCGCCGTATTCCTTGCCCGACTCTTCAGCCAGGATGCCGTGGCCGGGGTAGGCCGTCAGCAGCGTCTCGATGATGATCTTTTCGGAGGCGTGATCCACCTCAGTCACAAAGTCGTTGATCTGCTTTTGCGAGATCCGCACCGATTCCACGTCCAGGGCCGCGCGGTTGATGATGGCGCCGGCGGCGCGTGCGGCCTTGATGGCCACGTTGAGCATGGGGTGCAGATTGGACGACATAAATTGTGGTGGTTGGCAGCGCGCGGCCAAGATGGCGCGGGCGTCTGCGTACAGGATGAGCGGGGAGGTCCGACCCGTCCCGGCGATGCGGGCGGCGACAATAGAGGGCGGGATTTTACCCGCAGTGCCCTTTTTTGCCTAACCGGCCGCTTTCCCCTTCTCGCTCCGCCTGTCCATGAAGACCCGTTTTGTCCTGATCAACACCAGCCACGCCGGCAATGTGGGCGCCGCCGCCCGTGCCATGAAAACCATGGGGTTTGACGACCTGGTGCTGGTCGCTCCCCGCTGGGCTAACGTGCTCAGGCGCGAGGAAACCATCCAGCGCGCCAGCGGCGCCCTCGATGTACTGAACAACGCACGCATCGTCGCCACGCTGGACGAGGCGCTCGACGGTATCAGCCACTTGTGCGCCACGGCCATGACGCCACGCGATTTTGGGCCCCCCACAGCAGCGCCGCGTGCGCACTTTGAAGCGCTATTAAAAAGTGAGCTACTCAGGCATGAAGTACTAGCGCTAGAGGCCAAAAACCCTCAAAACGCAGGCGACGACACCGCTGCAGACCCGAGTGCGGCCCCGCAGGCCGGTGTGGCCTTTCTCTTTGGCTCGGAGCGGTTTGGCATGACCAACGAGGATGTGTACCGCTGCCACGTGGCGCTGTCGATTCCCACCAACCCCGGCTTCGGCTCACTCAACCTGGGGGCGGCCATCCAGGTGATCGCCTACGAGTGGCGCCAGGCGCTGGGCGGCTTTGCGGTGCAGGACGCCACACCGCCGCGTGCGTTGGCCGACGCTGCCCAGGTGGCGGGCATGCTGGGCCACTGGGAGCAGGCGCTCACATCCATCGGCTTTCTGGACCCGGCCGCGCCCAAGAAGCTCATGCCCCGCCTTAACCAGCTTTTCAACCGCGCGCAGCTCAGCCCCGAGGAAATCCACATCTTGAGAGGTGTCGCCAAAGCCATGATCGAGACGGCGCAGGCAAAACGATAGACTGTGCGGCCCATTTACAAATAACCATAACAACCAATGCTCGCCCGCTTGCGCTCCGATATCCAGTGCATCCTCGACCGCGATCCTGCCGCGCGCAGCACGTGGGAGGTGATCACCTGTTATCCGGGCCTGCACGCGATCTGGCTGCACCGCCCCGCGCACTGGTGCTGGCACCACGGCCTGAAGTGGCTGGGGCGCTTCATCTCGCACTTTGCGCGCTGGTTCACCGGCATCGAGATCCATCCCGGCGCCAAGATCGGCGAGCGTGTGTTCTTCGACCACGCCATGGGCGTGGTGGTGGGCGAAACCGCCGAGATCGGCGATGGCTGCACCATCTACCAGGGCGTGACCCTGGGCGGTACCTCGCTCTACAAGGGCACCAAGCGCCACCCCACGCTGGGCAAAGATGTGGTGGTGAGTGCCGGCGCCAAGGTGCTGGGCGGCTTTGAAGTGGGCGACGGCGCCAAGATCGGCTCCAATGCCGTGGTCATCAAACCCGTGCCCGCTGGCGCCACGGCCGTGGGCATCCCGGCACGCATCATCCCGTCCAAGGAAGGCCAGAGCGCCGACGTGACCGAACCCCAGCCATCGCGCAAATTCACCGCCTACGGCATCACGCAGGAGGACGATCCGCTCTCGCAGGCCATGCGCGGGCTGATCGATAACGCCTCGTCGCAAGAGCACCAGATCGCGCTCTTGTGGCAGGCGATCGAAAAGCTCTCGGCCGCCAACCTGCAGGCCAAGGACTGTGTGCCCTGTGACGCGGCGATCAAGGAGCAGTTTGAGGCGGGCAAGCTCAACGAGCTGGTGGGCAAGTAGGCTTCCTGCCGTTGCGTGGGGGCACTGCGGGCTCAGTGCTTGCCAGGCTTGCTGCTCTTCTTTTCGTAGAAAGCCACGATGGGCGGATCAAACTTTGCGTGGTCCAGTTGCCACAGCCCCAGCGGTCCGTGCATCAGCGGAATGCGGTGTTCGCTGCCATCGGGCCATTGCTCCCAATAGTCCCGCATGCGCGGAAACTTCAGTGGCGGCAGGCCCTGCGTGGTGTCGATGGGCTCCAGCCGATAAGTGCCCGACAGGCGGTATGCGTGGTCTTCTGACACCGAGCCTGCCAGCATTTGGTCTACCCGCTTGAGCACGGGCAGGGCGGCCCCGGCCGATACGGCGCCCAGCATCAGGGCCAGCGCCATCGATTCGCGCGAGGGGATGCGCCCTGCAGCGAAGAACCGGTAGCACAGTGCCGCCAACGTTGCGATGCCCACCGACGCCACCAGCCAGGTCAGGGGCGAGCGCAGGATGCTGAAGAGCTGCGCATCCGTCAGCTCGTAGCCGGAGAACACAAAGCTGTCGAGCAGCGCAAACAGCATCAGGCCCAGGAACAAGACCGTCGCGCCCAGGCTGCGAGGGTTCTTCTCCAGTGCGAAATCGTGTGTGTTCTCTTCGTCCAGCGGATAGTCGGGAAACGCCGAGCGGAAGATGTCGCACAAGGCCTCGCGCGACGGTCCGGCGCTCCAGCCGGTATCGGCGGTGAACAGCACCTGGCCTTTGGGGGTGTCCAGCCGAGCCCAGTGGATGTTGCCCGTCTTGATGGATTGGTTGCCCAGCCACTCGACCTTCAGCCCCGATTTGGGCACCAACGACTCGAAAGCCTTGCCCGTCTTGGCCCAATGCCCCCGGATGCGGAATGCTTCTCCATCGTCGATCAGCACGCCCTTGGCTTCGAAAGCCATAAGCCGCATCCAGCGTCCAAAAAATGCGGGGCGGGCCAGGTTGATGCGCCAGTAGTGCCGGCCCTTGAGGTCCTTCACCAAAGCATCCTGGCGCTGTTTCATGGCGCGTATGCGCACATACATCCACAAGGCCAGGGCGACTATCAGCAGATGGGGGAGGGCGAAGGCAAGGTACTTCATCGTCTGCGTGATGGGCGATGGGGGGAGCTTTCGCCCGTGGGCCAGCGCTGGCCCGCAGGCGGTTCAGGCGGTCTTGGGCCGGACAGCGTTTTTGGGCCGGAACGCCTGGCAGACCTCATCCCGCGTTTCCAGGTACGGCCCGCCGATCAGGTCCACACAGTAAGGCACGGCGGCAAAGATGCCCGGCACGATCTGCTGGCCGTTGGCGTCCTTCAGCCCCTCCAGCGTCTCGGCAATCGCCTTCGGCTGACCAGGCAGATTAATGATCAGGCTCTGGTCTCGGATCACAGCGACCTGGCGCGAGAGGATGGCGGTAGGCACAAACTTCAGGCTGATCTGGCGCATCTGCTCGCCAAAGCCTGGCATCTCCTTGTGCGCCACGGCCAGCGTGGCCTCGGGCGTCACGTCGCGCAGCGCGGGGCCGGTGCCGCCGGTGGTCAGCACCAACGCGCAACCGGCGTTCACCAGTTCGATCAGCGTGGCGCTGATGCCGGCCTGCTCGTCGGGGATCAGACGCGACTCGAAGGTGATGGGGTTATACAGCGCGCGCGTCAGCCAGTCCTGCAAGGCAGGCAGGCCCTTGTCTTCATAGACGCCGCTGCTGGCGCGGTCGCTGATGGAGACGATGCCGATCTTGACGGCGTCGTGGACGGCTTCACTCATCGTCGTTGTCCTCGTCGGTGTCGCTGGCATCTGCCGTGCCGGTGCCGCCCAAGTGCTCGCGCACCAGTTGGAACAGCTCGCGGTATGCCCGGCCCTTGCGGGGCGCCAGGCCTTGCGAGACCTGGACGTTGGCCTCCTTGCCCGCAGGCTGCGCATCTTTGCGGGCCTGGCGGATCAGCGCGCGCAGCTGCTGGGTGTCGGTGTCGGGGTGCTCGGCCATCCACGCGGCCAGCGTGTCGTCGTCGGCAATCAGGCGGTCGCGCCATTGCTCGGCCAGATGCAGCTGCAGCTTTTCGGTGGCAGAGCCTTTGTGCTGTTCTTCCAGCGCCTGGCGGGCGGCTTGTACCAGCTCTGGTTCGAGCTTGCGCATGAGCTTGCCCACATACTGCATCTGGCGGCGCTTGCCTTCAAAGTTGGTGATGCGCTTGGCCTCGGCCAGCGCCTCCACCAGTTTGTCGGGCAGGCCCACGGCGTCGAACAGGTCGGCGCGCAGGTTCAAAAGCTCCTTGCCCAGGTCCTGCAGTTCGTCGCTCTCGCGCTTGAGATCGGTGCGGCTGGCATCGGGCGTGCCTTTGAGTTCGGCCTTGAGCTGAATGTCCAGTTCGCTGCCTTCGGCAACAAACTGGCCTCGCACAAAGTAGCCTTTTTTGGGTTTGCGTGACATGGGGTGGGGGCAAAGAGAGGCGGGCGCAGGGTGCGCCGCAGTGGCAAGTATCATAGCTGCCGCTATGAACAAACCCTCCAACCGCGCCCCGCGCACCCCCGGCGCGCTGGCTGCTGTGCCCGCAGCTGCCACCTCCCGCACCCCTGACAGCGGCTTCAGCTACAGCCGCCCGTTTTTTGAAGACCTGGTGGACCGCGCCCTGGCCCATGCCAAAAAGCTCGGTGCGACCGACGCGGGCGCCGAGGCGTCCGAGGGCTGTGGCCTGTCGGTCAGCGTGCGCAAGGGTGAGCTGGAGAACGTGGAGCGTAACCGTGACAAGTCTCTGGGCGTGACGGTCTACATCGGCCACCGCCGAGGCAACGCCAGCACGTCGGACTTTTCTACCAAGGCCATCGAGCAGACCGTGCAAGCGGCCTATGACATCGCCCGTTTCACGGCCGAGGACCCTGTGGCTGGCCTGCCCGACGCCGACGATATCGCGCCCCAGGAGACGCACCGCGACCTGCAACTCTTCCACCCCTGGGCCATCACCAGCGAAGAAGCCGCAGAGATGGCCAAGGCCTGCGAGGCCGCGGCTTTCAAGACGCATCGCCGCATCACCAACAGCGAAGGTGCTGGCGTGTCGGCCCAGCAAAGCCATTTCTTCAGCGCTCACACACGCGGCTTTCGCGGTGGCTATGCCAGCTCGCGCCACAGTTTCTCGGTGGCCCCCATCGCCTCGTTGCCCGGCAAGAACGCCGAAATGCAGCGCGACGCCTGGTACAGCTCGATGCGCAACGCAGCCGACCTGGCCTCGCCCGAGGCCGTGGGCCGCTACGCCGCGCAGCGTGCGCTGAGCCGCCTGGGCAGCCGCAAGATCCCTACCACGCAATGCCCCGTGCTTTTTGAGTCGACCCTGGCCGCTGGCCTGCTGGGCGGTTTTGTGCAGGCCATCAGTGGCGGCTCGCTGTACCGCAAGAGCAGCTTCCTGCTCGACTCGCTGGGCAAGATGGTCTTTCCCAAGCACATCGACATCCTGGAAGACCCCTTCATCCTGGGGGGCAAGGGCAGCTCGCCGTTTGACGAAGAAGGCGTGCGCGTGGCGCCGCGCAAGGTGGTGCAGGGTGGTCGCGTGCAGGGCTACTTCCTGTCGAGCTACTCGGCCCGCAAGCTGGGCATGAAGACCACGGGCAACGCCGGAGGCTCGCACAACCTGGTGATGACATCGCGCCTCACGCAAGCCAGCGACAACCTGGACGCCATGCTGCAAAAGCTGGGCACGGGCCTGTTTGTGGTGGAGCTGATGGGCCAGGGCGTGAACTACGTGACCGGCGACTATTCGCGCGGCGCGAGCGGCTTCTGGGTCGAGAACGGCAAGATCGCCTACCCCGTGCACGAGATCACCATTGCAGGCAACCTCAAGGACATGCTCAAGGGCATCGAGGCCGTGGGTGCCGATGCCTACAACTATGGTGCCAAGACGGTGGGTTCGATCCTGGTCAACCGCATGAAGGTGGCGGGCAGCTGATCTTCGTGCCCGCAGCAGGCGGATACCGCCAGTGGCTGTTGTGATGCGGGTTTTCTGCAATTCTCCCGCCCCAGGCCTTCGTGACTGCGAGGGCCTTTTTTCATGGAGGGTTTCGTCAGGTGGCACTGCGGGGTTTGGCCGCCCAGGTGTCTTTCTTCCCGCGCATGCCCACGGGCAGCGCGAGCCCGACGCGGTGCCGGGACATCGCATCCCGGGGCTCAAGATGGGCCAGCATCAGAGAAGCTGCGTCGGCATAGGGAACGATCATCTGCGGCACCTTCGACGCGAACAGCAGCAGCATCAATGGGCTGGGTAGCCTGCCCGCAAAGGCTGGCACGGAGACCGGCAGCTGGTCCGCGGCGATGCGCAGCCGGGCGATCCCCAGCGCGGGTTGGTCGACCATCGGTCCCGGGCACAGCAGGCGCCAATCGAGGGACGAGGTGTTCAGGCGCTCAAAGTTCTTCTTGTGCGGCCAATAGGTGTCGCGCACCTTGGGCAGTTCAACACCCCGGCGGCCTGTCTGGCCGATGTCGAGCACCGCAGCGCCCCCTAGAAACCAGCAGGTTGGCCGCTCTGCGGGGGCCAGGGACTCCACGCTGGAAACAATGCGGTCCACGAGGTCGACAAACGCGCGACCTTCGGTGACGAGCCCCGCACAGTTGATCAACGCCTCGTGGCCCCGGATGATGTCTGCCAAGGCGCTGATTGCCACGGACCCCAGGTCCACCTGGTGCACCGTGATGCGTGATCGCAGGTCCTGGGGCAACCGGGCAGGGTTGCGCACTAGCACTGACACCTGGTGGCCTGCCGCAATGGCTTGCTGCAGTACGTGGCGGCCGAGGGAGCCCGTGGCTCCCAGGATGAGAAGACGCTTCATGATGATTCGCGAGAGGATTGAGGAAAGGTCTGCCGATGGCCGGGTAGTCATCGACGGGCGATGCCGCGATGATTCCATGCCATCGTCTCAGCAGCGCTAACGGCGGGTGAGGCCCATCGCGAAGACGGTGACTTTGTTCACAGTGCTTGTCTTTGCCTGCGGGTTCTCCCGGGTCTTGCCTGCCGCCGTACAGGTGGTGCAGGAACGCCGACGGACAGGCGATATGCTGTGCCCACCATGCCTGTCGTGCCCCCGAAGCCCCCAGCCAACGGCCATACCGCTGACCCCATTGCGCCGCAAGACCCGGCCCTGTTGCGCCGCCTGCTGCGCGCCAAGGACCACATGGACGCTGCGTCGCACGAAGCCTGGCCGGTGCAGCGGCTGGCCGAGGTCAGCGGCGTCTCCGACGCGCATTTCGCACGATCCTTCCGGCAGGCGTTTGGCATCCCGCCCCACCGCTACCTGCTGACCCGCCGCATCGAACAGGCCACCACGCTGCTGCGCGACACGGACTTGCCCATCACCGAGATTGCGTTTGCCACCGGCTGGGAGAGCCTGGGCACCTTCGGCCGCACCTTTCGCGACATCACGGGGCAGAGCCCCAGTGCGGTGCGCCTTCAGGCCCAGGCCCGCTTGGAGCCACTGGACAAGGTGCCGGCCTGCGTATTGAAAGCCGCACAACGCCCTGACCTCACCACCGCAGTTTCGGAGAAGCGCCGCCGCTAGCCCGCAGGTACAAACCCGTCATCAACAACCAAGGAGATCTGATGACGAAGAACCTAGGCATTGGCGTGGTGGGTGTGTATGTGGACGACCAGGACGAAGCGCTCGCGTTCTATGTGGGCAAGCTCGGGTTTCAGGTGCACACGGATGTGCGCAATGGCCCCTACCGCTGGCTGACGGTGCAGCACCCCGACCAGCCGGGCTTTCAGTTGGGGTTGTTCAGGCCCGGTCCACCCATTCACGACGAGGCCACGGCGCAAGCCCTGCGCGCCATGGTGGCCAAGGGCGCCATGCCGCCGCTGGTGTTGCATGTGGCGGACTGCCGCGGCGCGTATGCCCGGCTGCGCGACCTGGGCGTGGAGTTCACACAGGAGCCCGTGGACCGGTACGGCAATGTGGACGCGGGCTTTCGGGACCCGGCAGGCAACGGCTGGAAGATGATCCAGCTCGCCGCTGGAGGTGTGCAATGAGCGCCGGTGCGGGAATTCGGCGGTTCCATCGCTGGGTGTCGATGGCGTTCACGCCAGGGCGTGCCACCCTTCAATTCCCCCGCGCGCTGGCCGCGCAATGCGGATGGATGCGCGAAGGGGGGCGCAGCCAATAGCTGGCTATTGGCAAGCCACCTGACAAAGCAGACGCCGCATTGCGCAGCCAGCCCGAAGGGAAAGCCATCCAGGCCGCGCATTGCGTCGTTGTCCTTCGCTTGTGTAGCGGGGCTACACGGCACTCAGGGCGCCTAGCACTGCACGGCCTGGATGGCTTTCGCGTGGGGGAATTGGAGGGTGACACGCCCTGGCCGTCATCGCCAATTTTGTGGTCCGTGCTCAGGGGGCAGGCAACCCGCCGGACTGGGTGACCTATGCGCCCCTGCCGCCGCTGGCGCTGCTGTTGTTGACGGGCCTGTACCTGTTCGTGCAGCCCTACCTGCAGCGGCTTGCTGCCGGGTCTTCTGCCCGGCCTGCCCAGGGCTTGCCGCCCGCGTGACGTCGGGTGTTGTGCCCCGCCATCACTCTGCGAGGCCCGCAAATTCCGCCAGCAACTCCAGCACGCCCTCCACCGCCGGGGAGGGCGGCGGCTGGTGCCGGTGCGCAACGGCCATGGGGCGCATCAGCGGCGGCTGCAGGGGGCGGATCTGCACGCCGGGCGTGCCCTGCAGGTCTTCCACCTCTTCCATCGGCAGCAAGGCGGCGCACTGGCTGGCTACGGCCAGGCTTTTGAGTGCGCCGGGGTAGCTCAGCGCCAGAAACGGGCGCGGGTGATGCCCCGCTTGGCCAAACCAGTTGGCGATCAGCCCGTGCATCTGCGTGGCGGGCGCAAAGGATGCCCAGCGGCGGCTGGCCAGCCAGTCGGGGCCGATACGGTCGGGTGCCTCCCACGCGGCGGGCAGCAGGGCCACCATGGGGTCGTTGCGCCAGGGTGTTTGCTTGACTTCGGCCAGCGGGGGCTGGGGGCTGGCGACGATGGCAATGTCCAGCGTGCCCGCCTTGAGGCGCTGCATCGACTCGGCCGAGCCCACGGCCTCCAGGCGGATTTCCACACCGGGGCTGCGCGCTGCCAGCGCCTCCAGCATGCGCGGCAGCAGCCGGGTGCTGACGCCCGCCGACACGCCCACTCGCACCATGCCTTCGCGGCCAGAGGCATGGCGCCGAACGCGCTCCACCAGGTCATCGCTGGCCAGCAGCAACTGGCGGCCTTCGCGCACCAGCACCTCGCCTGCGGGGGTGAGGTCAGCCTGCCGCCGCCCGCGCACCACCAGCTCGGCGCCCAGGCGCGACTCCAGTTCCTTGATGTGCATGCTCACGGTGGGCGGCGCCAAGTGCAGCGCCTGCGCGGCGGCCGCAAAGGTGCCCAGGTCGGCGATGGCGATCAGGGTCTGCAGCTGGTCGAGGTTCAGGTTACGCATCAGGATTTGTGAAGTGAATCGTCATTGAATTCAACTTTACAGATGGTAAGCCCGGCGAGAGCATTGCGGGGCCATGAAACACCCGCATTCCTCCACCACCGCTGCCAGAGCCGTTTCCAATCCCCACCTGGTGGGCCGCCAGCGACCCGCGCGATCGGTTGCCGTGGTCTTTGTTCTGCGCGCCCTGCAGGGAGCCATGGCGGGCGCGCGCAACGCCAGAGACCGTTTGGCGGCTGCTGCGGCGCGTGCCGAGCAGCGCGTCACCGAGCAGTTCAAGGTGCCTCCAGGGGGAGGGTGAGAGCCATTTTTGAATGAAATGTGTGTGTGGCGCAGGTAATTCATGCGCTGAAAGCTATCAATTCAGGAGCGACTGGCCGCCAGGCGTCATTCGGTCTGTGCACTCACTCTCGCCGCGATGGCCTCACCCACCTGCGTCGTGCTGGCCGTGCCGCCCAGATCGGGCGTGCGTGGCCCGCTCTTGATCGTCTCTTCGACGGCACTCACGATCGCATCGTGCGCCTGCCGACCTGCGCCCTGGCCGTGGGTGAGGAAGTCCAGCATCAGCGCACCCGACCAGATCATCGCTATCGGGTTGGCGATGTTTTTGCCGTAGATGTCGGGCGCTGAGCCGTGCACGGGCTCGAACAGGCTGGGGAAGTGGCGCTCGGGGTTCAGGTTGGCCGAGGGGGCCAGGCCAATGGTGCCGGTGGTGGCGGGGCCCAGGTCGCTCAGGATGTCGCCAAACAGGTTGGTGGCAGCCACCACGTCGAATCGGCCGGGCTGCAGCACAAAGCGGGCGGTAAGGATGTCGACGTGCTGCTTGTCCAGCGTGACCTCGGGATAGCCCTTGGCCACGTCGTCCGCGCGCTGGTCCCACCAGGGCATGCTGATGGCGATGCCGTTGCTTTTGGTGGCCAGGGTGACGTGCTTTTTGGAGCGGCTTTGGGCCAGGTCGAAGGAGAACTTCAAAAGGCGGTTGGCGCCGTGGCGGGAGTAGACGGATTCCTGGATCACGATCTCGCGGTCGGTGCCCTCGTACATGATGCCGCCCAGTGACGTGTACTCCCCCTCAGTGTTCTCGCGCACCACGCAGTAGTCGATGTCGCCGGGCTTGCGGCCCGCCAAGGGGCAGGGTACACCTTCGAACAGGCGCACGGGGCGCAGGTTGATGTACTGGTCGAACTCGCGGCGGAACTTGAGCAGCGAACCCCATAGCGACACGTGGTCCGGCACGGTGGCGGGCCAGCCCACGGCACCGAAGTAGATCGCGTCCATGCCCGACAGCTGCGCCTTCCAGTCGTCGGGCATCATTTTTCCGTGGGCGGCGTAGTAGTCGCAGCTGGCCCAGTTGATGGCAGTGGTTTCGAGCGCAATGCCAAAACGCGCTGCGGCGGCTTGCACCACGCGCAGGCCTTCTGGCAGCACTTCCTTGCCAATGCCGTCTCCGGCGATGAGGGCGATGCGGTAGGTTTTGGGGGCAGTGGAGGGGGTCATCAAGCGGTCCTTGCAATGGCTTCGAGGGTGCGGCTGCAGGGTGCAGCCAGCGGCATGGCCTGCATTGTTCACAGCGCTTCCGATAACTACAATCCGCCAACTGTGGCCTTATCCTTCACACATCGTGCATAAAAATCCTGCAGCGGAAGACCTGCGCGTGTTCACGGCCGTGGTGCGCAAGGCCAGCTTTGGCGGCGCCGCCACCGAGCTGGGCACGTCGCCCGCCTACGTGAGCAAGCGCATCCGCCTGCTGGAGCAGGACCTGCAGGTCAAGCTGCTGCACCGCACCACCCGCCGCGTGGCGGTGACGGAGGAGGGCGAGCGCGTCTTCCACTGGGCGCAGCGCATCCTGGACGACATGGAGCAGCTGATGCAGGAGGTAGCGGTGACGCGCAGCGAGCCGCGCGGGCTGTTGCGGGTGAGCAGCAGCTTTGGCTTCGGCCGCCAGATCGTGGCGCCTGCGCTGTCGCGGTTGGTGGAGCAGCACCCGGGGCTGCAGGTGCGTCTGGAAGTGTTCGACCGGCTGGTGGATGTGGCGGGCGAAGGGTTTGACCTGGACGTGCGCGTGGGCGACGAAATTGCGCCGCACCTGATCGCCCGCCGCCTGGCCGACAACCACCGCGTGTTGTGTGCAGCGCCTGCCTACCTGCAGCGCAAGGGCTCGCCGCGCACGGTGGCCGATCTGGCCGCGCACGACTGCCTGGTGATCAAGGAGCGTGACCATCCATTTGGTGTGTGGCGCCTGCGCAGCGGTGCGCAGGAAGAGTCGGTGAAGGTGCGCGGCCCGCTGTCGGCCAACAACGGCGAGATGGCCGTGCAGTGGGCGGTGGACGGACGTGGCGTGGTGCTGCGCTCGTTGTGGGATGTGGGCGCGCACCTGCAGACCGGGCGCCTGGTGCAGGTGCTGCCGCAGTGGCAGCAGGAGGCCAATGTGTGGGCCGTCTACCCCACGCGGCTGGAGCGCTCGGCCAAGGTGCGGGTGTGCGTGGAGTTTCTGCAGGCGCATTTTCGCGCCGGGTGGGCGGCGCGGGGCGCAGAGACTGGAGCGGGTGTAAACGCCCCGGTTTGAAGCAAAAATAGCTGCTAGCGCCCATCTTGCAAGCGCTGGCAGCTATCAAAAAGATACCGGTCGTGCCACCGGCTCGACCGCAGGGGCGATCAGCCCGCCAGCGCGGCCTTCACCGCAGCCGACACCTGGCCCATGTCAGCCTTGCCCGCCAGCCGGGTCTTGACCACGCCCATCACCTTGCCCATGTCGCCGGGGCCCGAGGCACCCACTTCGGCCACGATGGCCTTCACAGCGGCCAGCGTTTCCTCGGCCGACATGCGCTCAGGCAGGTAGGCCTGCAGCACAGCCATCTCGGCCTTTTCCTTGTCGGCCAGGTCCTGGCGGCCTGCGTCTTCAAACGCGGTGATCGAGTCCTTGCGCTGCTTGATCAGCTTGTCCACGATGGCGACCACAGCCGCGTCGTCCAGCACGATGCGCTCGTCCACTTCCTTTTGCTTCATCGCGGCCTGCAGCAGGCGGATGGTGCCCAGGCGCTCACTGTCCTTGGCGCGCATGGCGGTTTTCATGTCTTCGGTGATCTGGTCCTTGAGGCTCATGAGGCTTTTCCTTTGTCTTTGTGTTGGTCAGGCAGGGACTTAGGGTTTGCAAAAAGCCCCTCTGGCTAGGCGTAGTGCCGCGGACAGTAGTCTCGCTACGGCAAGGCGCTACAACGACGCCAGAGGGGCTTTTTGCAAACCCGAAAAAACAAAAACCCGCGCTTGGCGTCCCTAGCGCGGGTTTGTCGGCACTCCGTATCAGGACGGGGCCAAAGCGGTACTTAGTACAGCTTCTTGGGCAGTTGCATGCTGCGAACGCGCTTGTAGTGACGCTTCACGGCAGCAGCCTTCTTGCGCTTGCGCTCGGCGGTGGGCTTTTCGTAGAACTCACGGGCACGCAGGTCGGTCAGCAGGCCGAGCTTTTCAATGGTGCGCTTGAAGCGGCGCAGTGCAACGTCAAAGGGTTCGTTTTCTTTTACGCGGATCGTAGTCATTAGCTAATGTTTTCCAAATGGTGCCTGCAGAGGGGCTTGGGGAGATCGGGCCTCAAGTCCGTACAAAGCGGTTTCCCCGTCTGTAACTAGTATTTGGCCGACGGGGCATTGCCAGCAAAGCCGGAGATTATAGCCTTTATCCACGCCCAGAGCGCAAGGATTGCCGGTCTGTCCCCGAACAGGGCGTCCAGTGGGCTTCTCACAGCCGGGCCGCACCGCAATGGCGCGGAAGTTGCTTCATGTTGTAACACTCCTATTCACCGGTGGAGAGCCCTGGCCATCCGCCCGGGCGGCCCCGCCGCAGACACCATGGCATTCATGCACCGCGTATCGGGTTGGCTGGGCCGGCTCAGTGTGGGCCGCAAGCTCATGCTCATCTATCTGCTGGACCTGACGGCGGTGATCTACGTCTCCAGCATCCTGATCCACGAAAAGTACCTGGCGATTGATTTCACGCGCAAGGAGGTGGTGGGCACGACCTATGCGGCCGTGGTGCGCGATGGGCTGATGGGGCAGTTCCTGGATGCTTCGCAGCAGCCTCCGCTGGTGGCCGATGTGCTGACCCGCCTGGACGCCGTGCGGGCAGCCCACGACGAACAACTGCACACGGCCGATGTGGGGCAGCGGTTTGGCGTGGCGCTGCAGCAGCTGACGGGCCAGCCCCAAGGGGGCGCTCCAGCTGCTGATCCGCAGACGCTCACCCGGCTGCGCAGCCAGCTGCTGCGCGAGGGGCGTGAGCTGCTCACCACGGTGGGCAACCAGTCCAACCTGATCCTGGACCCGGACCTGGACAGCTACTACGTGATGTCGCTGGTGGTGCTGCGGTTTCCCGAGCTGCTGCAGGCGGTGCATGACACCGTCAGCTTTTTGAACGCGGCGCCGTCGCGGCGCGGGCCGCAGTGGTCGTCCGAGCTGCTGACGCTGGTGGGGCGGCTGGATGCGGTGATGCTGGGCATCGAGTCGGACTACAACCAGGCCTTCATTGCAGGCTCGCCTGAGATGCGGGCCGCGCTGGTGCGCCAGCGCGAGGCGCTCAAGGCGGCGCAGGAGGGCTTTCAGGCCTTGCTGCAGGGCATTGCGTCGGGCGAGTCGCGCCTGACGGTGGCGCAAGTGGGTGTGCAGGAGGCGCAGGTGCTGGGCGCGCTGCGCGATGCCTGGTCGGTGGGCATTGTGGACCTGGAGCGTTTGCTGAACCAGCGCGCCGACAGCCTGTTTGCCCGCATGTGGTTGCACCTGGGCACGGCGCTGGTGCTGCTGGGCTGCATCCTTTCGCTCGTCACCCTGGTCGCGCGCCAGATCGCCAAGCCGCTGCAGCAGCTGGCGCGAGTGGCCGACGAGGTGCGCAAGAGCGGCGACCACACGCTGCGCGCGCACTGGGCCAGCCGCGACGAGATCGGCCGCCTGGTTACCGCGTTCAATGAGATGCTGTCCCAGCTCGACCGCGACCGCGTGCTGCAGCAAGAGCTGGCCGCCAGCGCCCGTGCGGCCGAGGCGCAGCGCGAGCTGGTGGAGGCCTTCCCCATCCCCATGGTGGTCACGTCGATTCCCGAGCACGAGGTGCTGCACTCCAACGCACCCGCAGCCCACTGGCTGGGGGGCCGCAAGACCGACCCCTGGGCCGTGGGGCTGGAGCCCGGCGTGCGCGCGCGCTTCTTCCAGCGCCTGGCGGACCAGGGCTCGGTCGATGAATTTGAAGTGCGCTGGAAGGGCAGCCCCGAGCCTTCGTGGGCCGTGCTGTCGGCGCGGCGCCTGCAGTTCCAGGGGCGCGACTCGGTGCTCACGGCCTTCACGCCCATCAACGTGCTCAAAGTGATGGAGCAGCGCCTGGAGCTCTGGGCCAAGGTGTTCGAGGCCTCGTCCGAGGGCATCATCATCATGAACGCCGAGCAGCAGATCATCAGCGTGAACAAGGCGTTCTGCCGCAGCACGCACTACGACTTCTACGAGGTCATTGGCGAAGACCTTGGCTTTCTGCTGGAAGAGGCGGGCGCCGAGCCGCTGTCGGTGCAGATCCAGCGCACCATGCTCGACAAGGAGTCGTGGCAGGGCGAGGTGCGGTTTCGCCGCCGCTCGGGCGAGACCTACCCGGCCTGGCTCATGGTGTCGGCCGTGCGCGAGGGCAAGGGCGGTGCGGTGGCCAACCACATCGGCATTGCCATCGACATCACCGACCGCAAGCTCAACGAGGAGCGCATCCAGTTCCTGGCGCACCACGATGTGCTCACCGAGCTGCCCAACCGATCACTGTGCGTGCAGCGCCTGCAGATGGCGCTGGCGCAGGCGCCCATCACGGGTGAAAAGGTCGCGGTGCTGTTCATCGACCTGGACCGCTTCAAGGCCATCAACGACACGCTGGGCCACCACATTGGCGATGGCCTGCTGCGCTCGGTGGCCGCGCGCCTCACGCAGGCCGTGCGCAGCCGCGACACCGTGAGCCGCCTGGGCGGCGACGAGTTTGTGGTGGTGATGCGCGACGTGGCCGGGCGCGAGGATGTGCAGCAGCTGGTGGAGCGGCGGCTGATCCCGCTCATCCGCCAGAGCCACCCGGTGGAGGGGCATGAACTCAATGTGTCCTGCAGCGTGGGCATCGCCGTGTACCCCGAGGATGGCAGCGACATTGACGAACTCATGCGCCGCGCCGACGCCGCCATGTACGAGGCCAAGACCACCGGCCGCGACATGGCGCTGTTCTATTCCATGGAGACCGACCAGCGTGCGGTGGCCCGCCAGACCATGGAGCAGCAACTTCGCCGCGCGCTGGAGCGCCACGAGCTGAGCCTGCACTACCAGCCCCGCCTGAGCGCCCAGGGCACCCAGCTGCTGGGCGTGGAGGCGCTGCTGCGCTGGACCAGCCCGGTGCTGGGCTCCATACCGCCCAGCGAGTTCATCCCCATCGCCGAGGAGACCGGCATGATCCGCGCCATTGGCAGCTGGGTGTTGCAGCAAGCCTGCGAGCAGTGGGTGCGCTGGCAACAGCTGGCGCTGGAGGCAG
>Ga0208124_100263_pt1 | contig 22112 bp, 18 predicted proteins | sample LakWasM104_HOW12_2_FD_183922 | JGI IMG/M metagenome (GOLD analysis project Ga0208124, IMG submission 183922) | Freshwater sediment methanotrophic microbial communities from Lake Washington under simulated oxygen tension - Sediment Metagenome... | ecosystem: Environmental > Aquatic > Freshwater >...
TGACCAATAATGCGTTGATGCAGCTTGGTGGGTAAATCTAACACTTGCTGCAAATCATCTTTCATCATGTTGCCTAGTGGAATGCCTGTCCAGCTTGCAATCACTTGCGCTACTATGTGTCCATCCACTTGCACTGCAGTTAAAGGCAGTTCTCCTTGTAAAGTATGCAATTGATTAATAAGCGCTTTTAGTTCAGCCTGCTCTGCTTTAGTGGGGACTTTTTCTGAGGCTTCTAATTTGCTGCGTAAGGTTTGTATTTGCTGTGATAGCGCCTGCTCCTCATGCCAACGTGCGGTAAGCAGTTCTTGTTCGGTATTAAGTGCTACTTGTTCAGCTAGACAAGTAGCTAAACGGACCTGGTGTGTATCGCTAGTACGACTTTCACGGGTAAGCTGGGCAATTTCCGCATTTAAATGCTCTAAGCGTTTAATCACATTTTCTAGTGAGGCTGGAGTAGCATTTTGCGCAAGCGCTACTTTGGCACAGGCCGTATCTAGTACACTAATCGCTTTGTCTGGCAATTGACGACCCGTAATGTAGCGGTTTGATAGCCGAACTGCATCAACAATCGCTTGGTCTTGAATACGTACGTTAAAATGCTTTTCCATGTGCGGCAATATGCCCCGCAACATAGCGCAAGCCGTTTCCTCATCTGGCTCTTCTACCTTTATGACTTGAAAACGACGTGCTAGTGCAGCATCTTTTTCAAAATAGGTTTTATATTCCGCCAAAGTGGTAGCGGCAATGGTGCGTAGCTCACCTCGTGCGAGTGCTGGTTTAAGCAAGTTAGCAGCATCATTTTGACCTGCCTGACCGCCAGCACCTATCATAGTATGCGCTTCATCAATAAATAAAATAATGGGTTTAAGCGACTTTTTAACTTCATCGATGACCGATTTTAGACGGTTTTCAAACTCACCTTTTACAGATGCGCCAGCTTGTAATAAACCCATATCTAAGGTGTGAAGCTCTACATTACCAAGTACTTCAGGAACATCATTAGCTGCAATGCGAAGCGCCAATCCTTCTACCACAGAGGTTTTACCTACCCCTGGCTCACCTGTTAAAATTGGATTGTTCTGACGGCGTCGTAGCAAAATATCGATTGCTTGGCGAATCTCGGGGTCACGACCAATCACAGGGTCTAGTTTGCCATCTCTAGCCATTTGCGTCAGGTTGGTTGTATATTGATCAAGTGCTGGCGTTTTACTTGGCACAAGGCCGTTGCTAGGTAATTGCAATTCATCATGGGCAGCACCGTTTGCAGATTTAACGGTCGGCGCTTCTTGTGACCCTTGCGTCACAAAATCTAAATCGTGCTTTAACTGATCTACCGCGATTTTGTCAAATAGAGTGGAACTTCGCCACGCAAGCTGCTGCAACTCTGGAGTAGTCAGCAAAGCTAGCAAAATTTGCCCACTGCGAACTTTTGCACTGGCTTCATCTAAAGAAGCAATTAACCATGCATGTTCGAATAACTTAGCTAAGCTTTGTGAAAATACAGGTGTGCGATTACTACCTGTTTGAAACTTCTCAGTTTCCGCCTGCAAGTCAGCAGCTAACTGACGAGGGTCTAATTGATTGCGGCGCACAATCACTGTGAGGTCACTCTTCTCTTGCTCTAGTAATGCTAAAAACACATGCTCGACATCCACCTCATAATGACCACGACTAATGCATATATTAGCTGCACGCTCAGTGGCAACACGAGTGGTATCATTAAGTTTACTGATGAGTGTTTTTAAGTTGATGCTCATTAAATCTGGCCTTTTATTTTTAAGTTTTTGCGATTAAGTTTAGATTGCTAATAAATTAAACTTTTAGTGAATGGCATTAATGGTGTAACTGATATCGCTTCTATCTTCTGTTGCAGCTTGCGTTAACAAGAACGTATCCCACCCCAACCTGCCGCTATTCTGGTTTGTTCCCAGCTGATTACTTTCGACATAGCGCGCTGCCAAGATGAGTTGAATTTCATATTCAAACTCATGCTGCGTAAACATCATTAATAAACTGTTAAGTGCTTTTGCAGTTTTTCCGCCAGGTAATAGTGCTTCAAACTGTGTTTTATTGAGCGGGCCTAACGTTAAATGGATGCGCAAATCACGCTGCCAGACTTGATTACCTGTCATTGCAGTCACACCTAGTACTGCATTATTTAAACCTAAGCTGGTTTGCTGGCTACGCGGCACAGAATACCAATGCCCACTAAACAGCGTCACTTTGACCGAAACCTTAAAATAGGTAGCAAGTACGCGTTGTAAAACTTCTGCTGATACGGGTTTATGCCTAATCAAGGCAGCAAAATGTGCCAAACTAGGGTCTAATACGCCTTCACCATCGTGTGTTAGGCGCTGCCTTAAACCTTCATGCTCTAAGCCCGTTAAAGACAATAACAGAGGCATAAATCGATCTTGCCCGTAGACTTCATACCCAAGCTCTAGCCGATACTTTGTCCAAGCTTGATAAAACTGGCTGACTACACGTGTAGAAAAAGCATCCATAAAAGCACGGGGTGCATCATCTCTGTTATACAAAATATGACTGGCAATTTGCTCTGTATAGTGATTTGGCAAGGTACCATTGCCACCTAAAAAACCCATAAAAGCAGGTGTGAGCGTGACTGATTCTAAATCTTCAAAATCTAAAGTATCGTCATTTTCCGCTTTGATTTTTTTTGCAGAAACTACGTCATCCTCATAATCATTAGGTTTATAGTTAATTGCCAATTTCTCAATTTGGCTTGCAGGGAAGTTTAGAGACAAACTATTTCTAAAACGAATGAAGTCTGTCATAGCGAGGCCTTCAGCGACGCCATTTTTCTTTAACCAGTTTTCGAGTAAGCGTACCGCTTGAAAAAACTCAAAGCGATGGGGCTCTGCTGATAACTGTCTGATTACAGAAGGTTTAAACTGCCGCATCTTGACTTACACCTTAATAACTCTTCATTGGTTCGCTCGGAAATGATGACTAACTGCACAAAGCTATTCACATGTGCATACAGGCCTAAAAAATGCTCAATCAAGGTCGCAAAGCCGTAAATGCCGCTACCAACAAAACTCTCTTCATCAATGGTAATTTTCACTTCTACACCACGCACCAAACAGGCAAAAGGATTTCCAGGTAACCACGCTGTAGTAGGCTTGCTTTGCATACCTACAATACCGCCTAGCTGTCGACGAGATGTTGCGCTGCGTGGTAAATCATATAAGTTTAAAGTTTCACGAAAGGCATCAATACCGCCCTGAGTTAATGAGAGGTGGTTCAGAGATAAATGAGAGATCAAGCGCCAATGCGCGCCATGCCCTCTATCGAAACGATATGGCTCTGTGGGTTTACGTAAGAAATTAACTTTACGCACCAACGAGCCACCTTCAATAAACAAATCGCCATCTGGTAAGCCATAACCTAATAGCGTCGGCATCTCTCTATTCGTGCATGTCAGTTCAAGGCTGAGCGTATCGGTTTCGATGTTAGCAGGGTTAAAATCAATGTCTATGATAGATATTTCAGTTTCATATCCAGGGCTTTTTATTGCAGTGCTGTCGTCTCTACGCATGACCCAGTAATGCCCGTTCTGCTCTGGCGTTTCACCATGACGTAAACTGTAAAATGGGCGAAACTCAGTCACACGCTCACCCTGCGGGGTTTGTCTGACCATTTGCACCTTGTCAATTGAGTACACCTCATAGGCGTGTGCACGACGCGCATCGCCTAGCACAGGGTATGCTTCTGTAGTTTGTGTTAAGCGTATTGGCTCGCCGCGCTGTTCAAACAAATTAACCACAGGCGTGCAACCAAGCAATAACTTGTCAGAATTGAGTGTTGAAAGAATACGAGATAGGTTTGAATCAGCACGCACATCAGACAACACCAGATGTAATGTAAATACACTACAATTTGTTGCTAACTTCTTATTAATTGCCTGTATGTCTATGGCAAAGAAATTAAATTTGTCAGGAAAGGCAAAGTATTCAGTTAACAATCGATAAGCCGGATGCGATTGAGGTGAGAACGGAATTAAAGCTTCATTTTCATCAAAACCCACTAAACTCAAAGGCACTTGGTCAAGCGCCACCCAGTTTTTAGAGCCCGCCACTTCAATATAAGCCCGTACTGTGCGCATAAACAATGCATCGCGAAAAGCTGCACAAAAAGATGGCTCTCCATGCATAAACACTCGGAGCTTATCTAAACTAAGTTTAGCAAAGCTCAATTGTGAGTTTGCAATCTCAAGCTGCATACTAATGCCCGCACTTGCACTGCTGGGCAAGGCGATAGAATCTGGTGCATTAACTATTGGATCAAACTGTGCCCGCGCTAGCTTAACTGGCGCCAAGTCAACATCATAGGCTGTCGTAAACTTACAGGCTAAGCCTTTGATAGGACGGGAGTTTAGCTGTGTACCACGTTCTATTTTACTGGCGACCGTGAGTTGGGATGCAGCAGAAGTAAAGTCAAAATGAGCAATTGAGCATGATGGGAATGGTCGCAAATAATGCGGATACAACACCTCAAATAACGCTTCTGTGAATTCAGGATAGTCGTCATCTAGCCGACGGGACACCCTAGCGGTGAGCAACGCAAAGGACTGAATCATTCGCTCAATATGCGGATCTTCAGACACCTCCCCCGCCATTTGCAGATGACTTGCTATCTTGGGGTAACGCAATGCAAACTCTTTAGAGTAGCGCCGTAAAAAATTGAGCTCTTGCTCATAATGAGGTAGCAAATCATCCATGTTTTTAACCGTTATACGCGTGAAACACGACGTGCCTTGCTAATTGAATATTGTAAGCTAGAGGGTTGCAACACCGCATCGAACTTAACGGGCTCTTGCTCTTCGTTGAGTACAAGCAATGCTGAAATCGCGATGTTGAGCCGATTGGTAGAATTTGAATCAAGCTCTAAGGATGCGCGGACATTTCTTAAACGTGGCTCATGACGTCCTATCGTTAGCTCTAAAGACTTACATATATAAGCTCTATCATCTGCGCTCGTCAAACTTCGACCCGCAAAATCATTTAAGCCGTATGTTGCAATTGACTTACTACATTCTGGAAATTTTTTAAGCACATCAGGTGATAAGACAGACCGCGTGTTAAGTAAAGACTCTAAATCACGAGCAACAGCATCTTTGATTTCTTCTAATGACAAGCGCGTAATCGTTGCTGCATGACTTTCCGCTCCAGCCAATAGCTTGTCAAACAACCCAAGCGCGTAACCCTTCATAAACCACCCAAACTTCATTACCATATCAATAAAAAATAACCGCAGACCTGCTGCGGTTATTGTCAGCAACAAAAGTCTTAGACCACTTTGTTAGTTGCAAGATCCCAGCCGCCAGCCGTGTTACCGCCAGTACCGCCAGTTACTTTTTGTTGTATGTACTTCCATTTAACTTGTGAATATTTCAAGCTGATTTTTTCAAGCAAAATGTCACCTTCTGCAACAGTAGGTGCAACACCGCTAATCAATACGTTGATAAGGTCAATTTCAAAATATTTAACACGCTCGCCTTTATTGTCAGCACGCATGAATTCAAATTTAGCTTTAGGGAAAGTTTTACCTGATGAGCAGTTTTGGAGCAACAACGGCGTTGCCAAATCAGCCATTTTAGTTAGGATAATGTCATGATGTTCACAACGTTCCGCAGTATGGCCACCACCAGTAGATGCGGTTGCAGATTTAGGTTGAACCACTTCCCAATTGACAGATTTACACTCAATCCAATCTTTATGTGCACTATCTGTTGACTCACCTTTGATGGTGTCAATTTGCAAATATACATCTATTGCCATTTTTTATTGCTCCTTTATTGTTATTGCTAATTATGATTTAGTTGACTGAGGCAACTCAGCAACTAAGCGTAGTGAAACTGAGAGTTCGTCCAACTGAAAATGTGGTCTTAAAAACGACACTGCTCGATACACACCAGGGCGGCCTGGAACTTCTGACACTTGTACAGAAGCTTCACGTAATGGATATTGAGCTTTAGCCTCTTGGCTCGCGTTGTCATCCAAAAGTACATACTGTGTAAGCCAACGGTTCAAGAAATCTTCAACACTGGATGCCGCAGCAAAGCTACCTATTTTGTCGCGCATCATGGCTTTCATGTAATGTGCAATCCGTGAAACGGTAAAGATATATTGCAACTGTGCAGATAGCACAGCATTCGCGTTGGCAGCATCCGTGTTATATTTTTTAGCTTTTTGCGAAGACTGCGCGCCAAAGAACGCGGCATAATCAGTGTTTTTACAATGCACTAATGGAATAAAGCCCAAGTCACTCAACTCTTTCTCACGACGATCTGTCACTGAGATTTCTGTTGGGCATTTCAATGCAATTTCACCTTCATCAGTTTTAAAGGTATGTGTTGGCAAATCTTCAACCAGACCACCACCTTCAACGCCACGAATTGCGGCGCACCAGCCAAAGTCTTCAAACGCTTTTGTCACTCGTGCGCCTAGCGCGTAAGCTGCGTTACACCATAAATATTTACCATGGTCTGTACCGTCCACATCCTCGACAAAATTAAAACCTTCAACTGTCACGCCATCTTTAGGGTTAAATGGCAGACGACCAAGGAAGCGAGGCATGGTTAAACCAACATAACGTGCATCTTCTGACTCGCGGAAAGACTTCCATTTAGTGTATTCAACAGTATCAAAAACTTTGGAAAGGTCACGTGGTTTACCTAAATCCGCATAGCTCTCAAGACCGAACAACTCAGGTGAAGCAGCAGAAATAAATGGCGCATGTGCCGCAGCAGCGATATGAGACATTTGCTCAATAAAGTACATATCTTCTGGCTGCCTGTTAATTTCAAAATCACCAATTAACGTGCCAAATGGCGCACCACCAAAAGTACCAAATTCCTCTTCGTAGACTTTCTTAAACATCACACTTTGGTCGAAATCCAACGCCGATTGAAAGTCTTTTACAAGCTCTTTTTTAGTAGCGTTTAACACTTTTATTTTTAAGTTTTGGCTAGTTGAAGTATTACGCACTAGGTACTGCAAGCCAGTCCAGCTTGATTCAACTTTCTGAAAATCTGGCAAATGCATAATCTCGCTTACTTGAGCAGAAAGTAACTGATCCAACTCCGCTACGCGCGCATCCAACATTGCACTTAGATTTGCTGATACCACTACTGTGCCTTGCATTACTTGACTGACTAATTCAGATATCAAATCTTTAGCACGGTTATGCTCGACTTCTGATTTTGCAACTTTACTGTTTTCTACAATTTGATCTAAAAGATTAATCTCTTCCTGAGCACCAGTAGCTGGATTAGCAAGAGCATTCATTTGAGCTGACATGATTTATCCCTCTTGATCTGTAGATGATTTGCTAAGCGCGCTTAGCTTTTCAGTATTATTGAGAACATCCATCAAAATATCTTCAAGCTTGTCATTGCCAGCCAATTTATTTCTCAGATCTGCCAAGCGCGTTCTAGCCTCAAGCAACTGCTTCAATGGCTCAACCTGCTGCACAATAGACTCAGGCCTAAAGTCATCCATACCACGGAATGTTAAATCCACCGCAAACTCGCCACCTTCATTACTTAGCTTATTGACCACTCTAGAAACTACTCTTGGCTCAATAGAGGCCATCATTTCATCAAAATTATCGTTATCGATATTGACAAATTTACGGTCTTTTAACTTCTTCTTATCCACAGCTGACGCACCACTAAAGTCACCCACTACGCCGGCTACAAAAGGGAGTTCTTTCTGCTCAATTGCGTCGCCAATTTCAACATCGTAAGTCATCTGAACCCTAGGTGGCCTAACCTTCTGCAGCTTTTTCTGAATGCTATCTTTTTTTGCCATAATGCCTCCTAAATAATTATTTGTGAAACCTCAAAATTTACATTTCAAGGTTAATATTGACTATCTTAAAATTTCCAAACAAACACGTTCAAATGAATAAATCTAGTTTAAAACCTCAAACGGGTTACCGCTCTTAGATGCTTTTGAGTCGTTAGGCTTTGGCGGAGCATCTTGATTAGCTGAAGTAGACACTTTCTTTTTAGCACGTGGTTTTGGGGTGGTTTTTGCAGCGTCATCTTTGGTTAAGATCGAGCTCTCACCTAAGCTTTCACGCAAGGTCTTTGCTAGTTCTTCTGCATCATTTTTCAAATTGGGCATAACCTCGTTATTCTGTGTTCGCAAATCAGTTAAAGATTTAACAGCTAATCGCAAACCGCTTACCACAATAGTGCTATTTGCGACTTTATCTTGAGGATCGCGCTTTAGCACTTCCTGTGCTTTATTAATAGCATCCGAGTACGCACCAGCCTCAAAACTGACCTGAGCCATTCGTAACCATGGTGATTTATTGTTTGGAAATAAGACTGCAATCCTTTTCAATTCAGCCTCTGCTTCAACAGGTTTTTTTGCTAAATAGAGCTCATTTGCTTTGTCAATTGACTTGAAAACACTTTCATCTTTTTGTAGGTTAACGCTTGGTTTTGAGCCACTTCCACCTTGCACGGGTACTGAAGTACAGCCAACTAACCCAATTGATAAAACACCACTCAAGACACACACCAAGAACTTACTCATTACTTAAAACTCCAAATATTTATTTTTATTAGATAAATTTTTTCAACAAAATATACGTTAGATTATTTATCGAAAAATAGCATAAAAAAAAACAAAAATCCACACCAATATTAATAAACAGACATACACAAGACCTTTAAGGCCAATAACATCAGCGTAAAATAATTAAATAATATTATAAAATAATTTAATTTATTCAAATGTATTCAATGTTTAATTAGGTAAATAATCCACATTAATACGTTACTTTTTTCATTAAAAATCCTCACTTTTTTAATGCCTAATTGCTTGAATAATTGGTGAAAATCACCATCAAATAACATTTAAATTATTTGAATATAAATCATTGGTATTTAATTTTTTTAGCTGGGTTGCAGATTCCTGTTGTTGCGGAAATTATCTTTAAAAAATCAGATGATATTTGAAGTGTTGCTAAATGAAACTTAAGAGATATTGGCTAAAGCTGACAAAAACCCTAGCAGGAAGATTTAAAAAGGTAATTTAACTCGATATTTGATTGAGGTAATTCTTAATGCGGCTGTAAAGGCAATTGCAACAAGTGTACTAGACAGTTCACCTATGCCTGAATATAGACATATTAGAAATATCGCACTACCTAGCGCAGCACACGTTGCATAAAGTTCGTTTCGGCGAAAAACATTGGGAATTTCGTTGCAAATAATGTCACGAATAATTCCGCCAAATACGCCTGTGACTACACCGAGCAACATTGAGATATAAAAATCACAACCTACTTGGTGCGCCATACTGGCGCCTACTGTGCTAAATAAACCAAGACCAAGTGCATCTAATGTGACGAAAACTTTGGTAACAGTTGGGTTTTCATAAAACACGGTTGAAAGTGGGGCTGCGGCTATTGCAAAACCTAGCAGCATTAAAGCGTACCCTGAGTGTTGCACCCAATATAATGGATAATGCCCTATGATTAGATCGCGCACTGTGCCGCCCCCAAAGGCTGTAATCATACTTACAGTGTAAACGCCGATAAGATCCATGCCTTTTTTGCGTGCTTCTATAATGCCTGTAAATGCAAAGGCGAGTACACCTAATAGCTCGACCAGGGCTAGCGCATGAATTTGGGAGAAAATCACTTAGTATCGGTTATGTGTTTGACACTGCATCAGCATTGCGATGAAGTGGATGAATAAACACTGGCACTGATTTGGCAGTAAGTGGCTTGCGGCCACGAATAAGGTCTGATATTTTTTCCGTCATCATAATGGTAGGCGCGTTTAAATTTCCTGTGACAATTTCAGGCATGATAGACGCATCAACCACACGCAAGCCTTGTAGACCATGCACACGACCTTCTGCATCAACTACAGCCATTTCATCATAACCCATCGCGCACGAACAAGATGGGTGATACGCCGTTTCACCATGTTGGCGGACGAATGCATCTATCTCTGCATCTGTCTGCACACCTTCACCTGGTGAGATTTCCCGCCCCACATAAGGCGCAAGCGCGGCTTGTTTCATGATATTGCGCGTGATGCGCACACCTGCACGAAACTCTCTTTTATCTTGTTCGGTAGACATGTAATTAAATAAGATGCTTGGGTACTCAAGCGGATCTTTCGAACGGATATGCACGCGCCCACGACTAGGCGAGCGCATAGAGCCCATGTGTGCCTGAAAACTATGAACTTTAATCGGATTACTGCCATCGTAATTAATTGCTACGGGCAGAAAATGATATTGAATATTGGGCCAAGTAAAACTATCGTCACTGCGAATAAAGCCACCCGCTTCAAACTGATTGCTTGCGCCGATACCAGTGCCAAAAAATAGCCACTCAGCACCAATTAAGGGCTGATTGTAAAGCTTCAAGGCTGGCGCTAATGACACCGGCTGCTTGCATTCGTATTGCTGATAAATTTCCATGTGGTCTTGCAAATTTGCACCAACACCGGGCAAATCATGCACCAAAGGAATATCTAAATCACGCAACAAAGCGGCTGGGCCAACGCCCGAGCGCTGCAATATTGGCGGTGAAGCTATGGCACCTGCACATAACAATACTTCGCGTTTAGCATTGGCTTGCTGTGGTTTGCCGTTACGCAAGTAAGCCACCCCAGTTGCGCGCTTACCCGTAAATAAAATACGATCAGTAAGTGCATGCGTAATGATGGTAAGGTTTTTGCGATCGAGTGTTTGGTCTAAATAGCCACGTGCAGTGCTAGAACGTCTACCTTGTGGTGTGGTTGTGCGATCCATTGGGCCAAAACCTTCTTGCTGGTAACCATTTAAATCTTCAGTACGAGGATAACCAGCCTGCACGCCAGCTTCTACCATTGCCGCATAAAGCACATTGTTACCACTTTTTGGCGTGGTGACACTGACGGGACCACTACCGCCATGATAATCATTTGGGCCAATATCTCTTGTTTCAGCTTTTTTAAAGTATGGTAAACAATCAAAATAAGACCAATTTTCCAAGCCCTTACGCTTTGCCCAGCCATCGTAATCTAAAGCATTACCACGGATATAACACATGCCATTAATCAAGGATGAACCGCCCAAGCCTTTGCCGCGACCACATGAAATTCGCCGATTATCCATATGCGGTTCTGGTTCGGTTTCATAAGCCCAGTTATAACGACGACCTTGTAAGGGGTAAGCTAAGGCTGCAGGCATTTGCGTGCGAAAATCTAAGCGATAGTCAGGTCCGCCTGCTTCTAGCAAGAGTACCGTTACATCAGCATCTTCAGTCAAGCGCGTTGCTAAAACGTTGCCTGCAGAGCCTGCTCCGATAATGATGTAATCGAATTCTAGATTTTTACTCATAGCTTTCCTTAAAGACCCTACTCTGAATCAACTTGCAGTCAATCACTAAAACACAGACGTATAGTTACCCAACTCCACTTGTATCGATTTGACGCGCGTATAGTTTTGTAGCGTCATTAAGCCATTTTCGCGCCCTACTCCAGACTGTTTATAGCCACCAACTGGCATTTCAGCAGGCGACTCTCCCCAAGTATTAATCCAGCAAATACCTGCCTGAAGCTGATGAATTACACGGTGCGCACGACTGATATTTTCTGTAATCAAACCTGCTGCGAGACCGTATTCAGTATCGTTAGCGCGACGAATTACTTCGTCTTCGTCGTCATAAACGAGGATACTCATCACTGGACCAAAAATCTCCTCGCGTACAATCGTCATGTCGTCAGTGCAATTTGTAAATACGGTTGGTTGTACATAAGCGCCATTGGCATAATCACCAGCCAGCTCACGCTTTCCACCAGCTAATAGGCGCGCGCCTTCTTTGATGCCTGAATCAATATAACGCAGCACGTTTTGCATATGAGACTGGCTAACCAACGGTCCAAAATTAGTGCTGTCATTTTGTGGGTCACCAAGGCGGATGCGTGAGACACGTTCAACAATTTTTTGCTCGAACTCTTGGATATTAGAGCGATGCACAAACACGCGAGTGCCATTGGTGCACACTTGGCCAGAGCTGTAGAAGTTAGCCATCATCGCCACATCTGCGGCTTTATCCATATTGGCATCTGAGAAAATAATCAAAGGCGACTTTCCACCAAGCTCCATCGTCACATCTTTTAATGTGGAGCTTGAAGCACTCGCCATCACTTTTTTACCTGTCACGGTACCGCCAGTGAATGATATCTTCTCAATACCCGTATGCGCCGTTAACCAAGCACCTACTTCGCCTCCGCTGCCATTCAGCACATTAAAAACACCGTCTGGTAAACCAGCTTCAGTATAAATCTCAGCTAATTTCAAGGTGCTTAGCGGCGTGACTTCGCTGGGTTTGAAAATCATGGCATTGCCAGCAGCTAAAGCTGGGGCTGATTTCCACAATGCAATTTGAATGGGGTAATTCCATGCGCCAATGCCAGCAACCACTCCCAGCGGCTCTCTGCGGGTGTAAGCAAAAGCGCTTTCACGCAATGGAATTTGTTGGCCTTCAAGTGCTGGGACTAACCCAGCGTAATATTCAAGCACATCAGCGCCCGTGACGACATCAACATAACGCGTTTCAGAAACTGGTTTGCCAGTATCTAAAGTTTCCAACTCGGCAAGCTCATCATTACGCTCACGTAAAATCTCTACTGCACGTCGTAAAATACGCGAACGCTGCATTGACGTCATCGCAGCCCAAACACGCTGACCTTGATTGGCACTGGCAACAGCTAAATCCACATCTGCTTCAGAGGCAACTTGCACATCAGCCAAAACCTCACCATTAGCAGGATTAATTGTTTGGAATGTTTTGCCGCTAGTAGCCTCTACATAATGGCCACCAATGTATAGTTTTTGTAAGTTAAAACGTGGCAATTGCCTTCTCCAGAATTTATATTTTTTCAGTATTAATAGTAAAAGTTTAAATATTAATGACCACTTAAATTACGACTTATATTTTTCGAAAACCGACTTTAAGTCAATAACAAAAAATAGGGCACATAGAGCGCCCTATTTTAGTAAGACTGCGACTTAATAAAAATTACCAGGCACGTTTAATATAAAACGTTAACTGCCTTTCGTTAAGATCTCTATTGTCAGCTGACAGATAGAAGTTTTCGTTATCAACGGCAAACGTATCTGTATAAGTTGCGTTTGCGCTCCACCCTTCCGTTGGTTTACCAGAGCCAGGCATCGCAAAATTTCTGGTCAAACCTATTGCAAAGTCGCCCTCGCTACCCTGTAGACCAGGAGTATGTTGATAGCCGACTTTGGCCCCCAAAGTTAAAGCAGCAAATGGTAATGGGTATGCCACTTTTAACTCATGGTAATCAGCCCCTGAAGTGCCACCACTTTTTAATCGATTAAAGTTCTTATCAGTTTTATCTAGACCATAATAATCAGTTAACACATTAAAATAGGTGTAAGTAAAGTAACTGTATGACAAGGCAATTGAGGCTTCGAATGAGTCAATTTTATTTCTATGGTTAACACCAAATGAATCAACATTGTTAGCTTTGTGACCTTCTAGATACGCATAATAATTACCCAATACATTTACACCGATACCATTGGCAAAAGTATGTGCATAACCTGCATAAAAGTCGGTTTCCAAGTGATTACCTTCAGTGGACTTAGGCACCGTGGTCAACAAGAATCCTGTATCCGTTTTACCGTAACCGTATGGATCTAAATTAGATGCCCAAGTACCTAGGTAAAAACCACTGCTATGTGCCCAATCAATACCGCCTTGCAAGGCTGGGCCATCACTATATTCAACTCCCCGGAACATATAGTGGCTGTAAATCCCAAGATTATAAGTAAGCGTAGAAGCTGGCGCTGCTTCAGCTGGAGCAGCCGCTGCAACTTCTTCTGCTGAAGCAAAAGCACTGCTTAATAAAATTGGTGCTGCACATAGTGCGCTTACCACGTGACGACTTGCAATCCAACTCAGTGTCTTCATTTGATTTCTCCCATAGTATTCATAAAGATAAAACTAAACTGACTATTTATAAAATTTATATTCAATTATGCAATTTCATTATCAAAGAATATTTCAGAAAAAAATTAGTAATTACGACATTAATCATAGCAAAAACGCCGAGCTGGTTTTTTTATATAAAGATTGGAAATATAATCAACTCGATACTGTAACTCTTTCAATGCAATCAAATCTTGGCTAACGTTGAGATTTAATCATGATGGCTTTCAGTAAAAAATAATATCTACAATTATTGTTTCAAAATATTATCTTCAGGATTATTATTGCCTTTACATAAGAAAAATGTGGTATTGAAATAATATACAAATTGTTAAACATTCATTGTGAGTCATCGTGATTGGGGTCGTATGTCTTGTAAAGAAATGTCACAGGTTAGGCATGTTGGGTTCTTAACCCTCAATAATTTTTCCATGATCGCATTTTCCAATGCGATTGAAATTCTTCGTATGGCAAATTACCTATTGGGCCAAGAAGTATATCAATGGTCGGTCATTACCCCAGATGGCCTTCCCGTTGAGGCAAGCAATGGCTTAGCTTTCGCCAAAACCACCATGCTAGACAACATCACTATGCCCGACATGTTACTTGTCTGTGGCGGCGTAGATGTGCAAACCTCTGTTAACTCAAGTGTTATCAAGTTAATCACCCAAGCTAGTAAACAAAATGTATGGCTAGGCAGTTTATGTACTGGCAGCTACGCGCTGGCAAAGGCTGGTGTGCTAGATGGCTACAAATGCACGATTCATTGGGAGAACATGGCAAGTCTGCGTGAGAAGTTTCCATATATCACATTTATGGAAGAACTTTTCGTGATTGACCGTGACCGCTGCACTTGCGCAGGTGGAACAGCCCCAATAGATTTAATGCTGGCATTTGTTTTTGCTAGATTTGGCAAGAACTTAGTCGCTGAGATTTCAGATCAATTCATGGTGGTGCGTGCAAGAGACAGTAAAGACCAGCAACATATTCCAGTCGCTGCGCGCGTTGGATATAGCCATAAGGCCCTGGTTGAAGTATCAGCATTAATGGAAGCAAATATTGAAGAGCCCCTGCCACTTGATGAGCTTGCGCGATTAGCTGGGCTATCTCAGCGCCATTTACAACGTATGTTTAACCACACGCTCAACATGAGCCCTATGCATTATTATTTAAACCTTAGGTTAAGGCGTGCCAGATCTTTGCTATTACAAACTGAGATGTCCATTATGAGCATTACTGTCGCCTGTGGATTCCAATCCTCATGTCACTTCAGTAAATCATACCGTACGCTGTTTGGCTACTCGCCAAGCAAAGAAAGACGCAAGAACCAACATACGCCAGCCATTCACTCCCTTACCAGTAACACCAATATGCACATAAGCCATACTTAAAATGACTTTTCACGCGCCGTGATTCATATGTCGTGATTTAACAAGATTCTGTCGTAATTCTTTATTTAACTGTTGACTACTCGCTATATTTTACTACTTGTAACAGAACTTTCTTATTAGTGAGAGTTTTAGTGCGATAACTAGTGTGGTTTCACCATACTGTCTTCTTTGGGTACTATCAATATTACGTAGGAGTTAAAATGAATCACTTTGCAAAATCAGTTTTAATCGCCGCACTATTCCCTCTCGCCTTTACTGCCTGCGGCAAAAAGGAAAGTGAAGCTTCCGCTCCTGCGGCCACAGCAGAAGCGTCCAGTACTGGTGAAGCCGCGAGTTGTAGTGCAGTTAAATTTGCTGATATTGGCTGGACTGACATTACCGCAACCACCGCACTCTCCTCTGTTGTTTTAGAAGGTTTAGGCTACAAACCTGTTTCTACCATTGCTTCTGTACCCATTGCATTTGCAGGCATTAAAAAGAGTCAGATTGACGTTTTTCTTGGTTATTGGTCGCCTTCAATGACGCCAATTGTTGAACCATTTCTTAAAGACATCAAAGTACTTGAAAAACCTAACTTGGTTGGCGCCAAATATACTTTAGCCGTACCTACCTACGCATACGAAGCAGGCTTAAAAAGCTTTACTGATATTGCAAAATTTAAAGACAACCTTGATGGGAAAATGTATGGCATCGAGCCAGGCAATGATGGTAATAAAATCATTGCAGACATGATTACTAAAAATGCATTTGGCCTTAAAGATTTCAAAATGGTTGAATCTAGCGAGGCTGGCATGTTGACTGAAGTTAGTCGTTCAGTGAAAAACAAAAAATGGATTGTATTCTTAGGTTGGGCACCTCACCCAATGAACGTTCAACAAGATATTACTTACCTAAGCGGCGGTGACGATTTCTTTGGTGCTAACTATGGCGAAGCCAAAGTGTATACCGTAACAGCGACTGATTTAGGTACGCGTTGCCCAAATGTTAATAAACTCGTCACCAATTTAGAGTTTAATCTAGACATGGAAAACCAAGTGATGTTGCCAATCATGGATAAAACGGCACCGAATGTTGCGGCAAAAGAATGGTTAACTAAAAATCCTGCTGTGTTAGATAAATGGTTAGATGGCGTAAAAACACTAGACGGAAAACCAGGTTTAGAAGCTGTGAAAAAATATTTAGGCGTTTAAACGCAAGTCATTAAAAAAAGCCATAACAGTTAAGTACTGTTATGGCTTTTTTGTTTGTACATATCGAGATTTTTAACTAAGCACCATCCCTCTATAGCCATTATTCGTTAACCCTTATTTATATTGGCTTAAAACGTCACATGTCGTAAAAAGCCAAGAAACAGTCTGATGCAGCACATTAAACAACACGTTGAAACAGCAGAATGATGCTTAACAACTAGTGTTCTTAATAATTGCCGGAGGCCGCTTGAAAAAAGATTATTCCATTTGGAAACTACTCTCACAAGGGTTAAAACATCACGAAGGATGGACGCCTGCTTGGCGCAGTCCCGAAGTTAAATCTTCGTATGACGTAGTGATTATTGGTGCAGGTGGTCATGGTTTAGCCACGGCTTACTACCTTGCTAAAGAGCATGGTATTAAAAATATTGCAGTGTTAGAAAAAGGCTATCTAGGTGGCGGCAATACTGCGCGCAACACCACCATTGTCCGCTCTAACTACCTTTGGGATGAAGCCGCCATGCTTTATGAGCACTCACTAAAGTTATGGGAAGGACTCACCGAAGACATTAACTATAACGTGATGTTTAGTCAGCGCGGTGTATTCAATCTCGGTCATACACTGCAAGACATGCGTGATATTGAGCGCCGCGTAAACGCCAACAATCTAAATGGAATCGACGCTTTGGCGTTGAATGCGCAAGAAGTGAAAGACCGCATTCCAATGATTAACATTTCTAAGAACACGCGCTTCCCAATTATGGGCGCAAGCTTCCAGCCTCGCGCTGGGGTAGCTAGACACGACGCTGTTGCTTGGGGCTTTGCCCGTGCGGCAAGTAATTATGGTGTTGATATTATCGAAAACTGCGAAGTGACGGCGATGGATATCGTCAACTCGCAGATTAAAGGCTTGCAAACTAGCAAAGGTTACATTTCAACATCAAAAGTTGGCTGCGTAACGGCTGGTCACTCATCAGTGATGGCGAAAGCCGCTGGTATCCGCATGCCGCTTGAAAGCCATCCGCTCCAAGCGTTTGTTTCAGAATCACTCAAACCGATATTAGATACCGTTGTAATGTCTAACGCAGTGCATGGTTATGTCAGCCAATCAGATAAAGGTGAGCTTGTGATTGGCGCAGGGATTGACCACTACACCAGCTATGCTCAACGTGGCAGCCCACATGTGATTGAGCATACCGCTGCAGCAATTATCGAACTATTTCCAATGTTTTCACGCGTGCGCATGAACCGCCAATGGGGCGGCATTGTTGATACTACGCCTGATGCCTGCCCAATTATCAGTAAGACTAAAATCAAAGGCTTGTACTTTAACTGCGGCTGGGGTACTGGTGGCTTTAAGGCAACGCCAGGCTCTGGCAACGTATTTGCCCACACCATTGCACATGATGAACCACACCCATTAAACGCCGCTTTTACGCTTGACCGCTTTCATACAGGTCATTTGATTGACGAGCACGGTGCAGCCGGTGTTGCGCATTAAAGCTTAAGCTAAAAAGGAAAAATCATGTTTGTTATTAGATGCCCGCATTGTTTTGAAGCAAGAGAAGAAGAAGAATTTAGCTATGGTGGCGAAGCCTTTGTTGCGCGCCCTGCATCACCAGAAACTGAAAGTGAAGAAAGCTGGGGTGATTATTTGTTTATGAAACGAAACCCGAAAGGCTGGCACTGGGAAATGTGGGGACATAGCACAGGCTGTCGCAAGTTTTTTGTATTAAAACGCAACACAGCAAATCACACCATAGTGGGTGCATGGACGCTGGCAGAGGCTCGTAAAATTTATGATGCAGAAGAGGCAATAGCATGAGTAACAGAATCAATCATAAAAACAGTCGCGTTGATTTAAACCGCCCGCTTACCTTTACTTTTGATGGTCAAACTTATCAAGGCTTTGCAGGTGACACCCTTGCTTCAGCCCTGCTTGCTAACGGCGTTAAAGTGGTTGCTCGTAGCTTTAAATATGGTCGTCCTCGCGGCATTATTGGTTCAGGTTCAGAAGAACCTAATGCGCTAGTTCAAATCGACGTTGGCGCACGTACCACACCAGATTTAAAAGCCACTCAAGTTGAATTATATGATGGTTTAGTGGCTGGTCGCACCAGTGGTTGGCCGTCATTAGCATTCGACCTCAAAAGTGTAGGTGGCAAGTTTTCACGCTTTATGCCTGCAGGTTTTTACTATAAAACCTTTAAATGGCCAACTAAGCTTTGGCCGTTCTATGAAGATATTATTCGCCGCGCAGCGGGTTATGGTAAATCACCAGTTGAGGCTGATACTGAAACTTACGACCATCAACATCATCATGTAGATTTACTCGTGGTTGGCGGTGGCGCAACTGGCTTGCTTGCCGCGCTATTGGCTGGTCGAAGTGGTCTAAAAGTTTTATTGGTGGATGATCAATCTGAGCTTGGCGGTTATCTGCTCTCTATGCCGAATGTATTGATTGGTGGCGTAAATGCTAGTACGTGGTCAGCTAACATCATCAATGAGTTGCAAAGCTTGCCTAACGTATCAATTCTTTCCCGCACCACGGCTTTTGCCTTGCATGATATGAACATGATTCAAGCCGTAGAGTTGTTGCAAGATCATCTGCCTCATGCAGTAAGAAAAAATGCGCAACGCCGCGAACGTTTGCATCGCATTCGCGCTTCTAAAGTAGTGCTGGCAACTGGTGCTTTTGAGCGACCTCTAGTATTCGGCAATAACGACCTGCCCGGCATTATGACGGCCTCGGCATTGACCACATATTTAAACCGCTACGGTGTTGCTTGTGGCAAAAACGCAGTGATTATGACGAGTAATGACTTAGCTTATCAAGGTGCTGTTGACTTGGCTGCGGCGGGTATTGCGGTGACCGTGGTTGATACCAGAGAACAAATCAATCCTGAATGGGCGGCTAAAATCAATCAATTAGGCATTAAAGTGTATACCGGCTACGGTATTAGTGAGGCCGTTGGTTCTAACGCTGTGCAAGGTGTGCAACTGGTTAAATTAGGTAGCTTAAAAAATGTTGTCACAGCTAAAGGTCCGTATGTACCATGCGATGTTTTAGCCAGTTCTGGCGGACTATCCCCTACCGTACATTTGTTCTGCCATGATGGCGGCCGTCCACAATGGGACGATGCACGTTTAGCCTTTGTGGTTTCAGCAAACGGTCGTGCAAAAGATGGTATTTTCTGTGTAGGTGCGATTACAGGTGTGTTTGCCTTACAAGAAGGTTTAGCCAGCACACATAACACTTTAGCTGAACTTTTAACCGGTTTAGGTAAAACAATCAACAGCTCAGGTTTAGTATTAGAAACCGATGAAATTTCTGTCACTCCAGCACGCCGTATCTTCCATGTGCCTGATGGCAAAGATGGACACGGTGCAAAAGCCTTTGTAGATTTTCAAAATGATGTTGCGGTCACTGATATTCAATTGGCTGTGCGCGAAAACTACCGTTCAATTGAGCATATTAAACGCTATACCGCACTGGGCTTTGGTACAGATCAAGGTAAGTTATCTAACGTGAATGGCTTTGCCATTGCCGCTGAAGCTTTAGGTAAAACGATTCCAGAAGTTGGTACAACCACTTACCGCCCTGCCTACACGCCCGTGTCATTTGGCGCTTTAGCTGGCGCGCATGTCGGGGATACTTTCGAGCCTCGCCGTTATACTGCAATGCAAACAACACATGAGCAATATGGAGCGGAGTTTGAGCCCGTTGGTCAATGGATGCGCCCTTGGTATTTTCCTAAACCGGGAGAAGATATTCACGCAGCGGTCAATCGTGAATGCTTAGCCACACGCAATAGCGTGGGTATGTTAGATGCTTCAACCTTAGGCAAAATCGATATTCGCGGTAAAGATGTACGTGAGTTTTTAAACCGTATCTATGCCAATGCATGGTCACAACTTGCAGTAGGTAAATGTCGTTACGGCTTGATGTTAGATGAAGCTGGTATGGTGATGGATGATGGCGTAACAGCGTGCATTTCAGATACACACTTTTTAATGACTACCACCTCTGGCGGCGCAGCCCGCGTGATGACTTGGCTAGAAAAATGGCATCAAACAGAATGGCCAGAATTAGAAGTGTATATGACTTCTGTAACTGACCATTGGACAACTGCTGCTTTAGTTGGTCCAAAAAGCCGTGAAGTTTTAGCTAAACTTTGCACTGACATCGACCTATCAAAAGATGCATTCAAATTTATGGATTGGCGCGATGGCACAGTCGCTGGCGTGCCTGCACGCGTATTCCGCATCAGCTTCTCAGGCGAATTGGCTTATGAAGTCAATGTCGACGCAAGTTATGGTGATTACATCTGGAATGAGCTCATGAAAGCAGGTAAAGAGTTCGACATTACGCCATATGGTACTGAAACCATGCATGTATTGCGTGCAGAAAAAGGCTTCATTATCGTTGGGCAAGATACTGATGGCTCAGTCACGCCGTTTGACTTAGACATGGCATGGGCAGTTGGTATGAAAAAACCTTATAGCTTCCTAGGTAAACGTTCGCTTGCTAGGTCTGATACTAGCCGTACTGACCGCAAACAATTGGTTGGTTTACTGCCAGAAGATCCAAACGTGGTATTGAAAGAAGGCGCACAGCTGATTAATTCATCAGACATTACGCCACCAGTCGCCATGTTAGGTCATGTAACGTCTAGCTACCACAGTGCATTTCTCGGTCGTTCTATCGCCATGGGTTTTGTGATTGATGGCATTAAACGCCGCGATGAAGAAGGCAATAATATTGTTTACGCATGGGCCGAAGGTAAAGCCGTTAAAGTGAAAATCGTATCGTACGTGTTTGTTGATGCAGAAGGAGCGCGACATAATGCTTAGTTCAACTACCAACACCTTAGAGTTCAACCCTGTAATGCAATCACCATTGCATCCATTTGGTTTAGCTGCAAAACAAGAGAAAATCAATGACAGCAAAGGCGCTTGGGCGAATGAAATCCCACTATCAGGCTACATCAGCCTGCGTGGAAATTCGCAAAATGCGGCATTTGTAAATGCAGTCAACTCAGCATTAAATATTGCGCTGCCAACACAAGCTTGCAGCATGATAAATGCGGCTTGGGGATCAATCCTCTGGCTTTCTCCAGACGAATGGCTAATCACTTGCAAACGCGATCAACGTGCGTCTTTGCAACAATCATTAGAAGCTGCATTGGCAGGTATTCATAGCCAAGTGGTTGATAACTCTGGTGGATTTACCACGGTTTTACTTAAAGGTAAAAATGCCAGCGACGTACTGCACCACTGCACAGTATATGACTTAAACATGCTCCAAGCAGGCAAGGTAGTAGGCACGACTTTTGGCAAACTGAGCTTATATGTACATCAACAAGAAGATGGTTATCGCCTAGTATTTCGCCGTAGTTTTGCAGACTATATCTGGCGCTATCTCGAGCGCAGCGCCCTGCCCTATGGCTTTGGCATTGCTCAACTAAACGACGGGCAGTAACAGCATGAACTACAGCGTATTCGAAGTTTTTCGTATCGGCATTGGCCC
>Ga0208124_100267_pt1 | contig 21773 bp, 18 predicted proteins | sample LakWasM104_HOW12_2_FD_183922 | JGI IMG/M metagenome (GOLD analysis project Ga0208124, IMG submission 183922) | Freshwater sediment methanotrophic microbial communities from Lake Washington under simulated oxygen tension - Sediment Metagenome... | ecosystem: Environmental > Aquatic > Freshwater >...
ATGTGCCGTCAGAGCGCCCGGCCAGCCGCTATTTCAGCCAGCCGGTGGCCCACGAGGCCGGGCCATTGGAGCGGGTGATCGACAGCAGCCCTGAGCAGGATGCGCGCGCCGAAGCGTTGGATGGCTCCGAGGCCCCGGCAGAGCAGATACCTGCTGAGAGCGATGGTGCCGAGCCTGCAGCCCCTCGCCGCAGTCGCGCCCGCAGTGGAGGAGGTGCCAAGCCAGCTGCCAGCGCCCCCAAGGCTGCTGCCACGCCCCGAACGCGCGGTGCGCGTGCCGTGGCGGATGCGGGCGGTGCTACAGCTGCCGAGGCATCGGCTTCCGCAGCCGAAGCACCAGCCGCTGAGGCACAAGGCGCGGCTCCCACCAAGGCGGCCGCTCCCCGTCCGCGCAGCCGGGCCCGCAAGCCGGCCACCAAACCCGCCGAGTAAGTGTTATTGGCCCGCTGCGGTCGCTGAGCGCCGCAACGCCAGCCGCTCTTGCACTTCTTCGTAGCGGGGCGGCGTGCAGCCCGCCCGCTCCACACAGTGGCTGGCGCTGGCCAGCGCATGGTGCAGCACGGCGCGCAGCCGGGCTTCCGAAGCGGGCGCCGTCAAGCCACCAGGGCGCAAGGTCAGCGCTTCTTCGCCCCGCTCAGGCCCTGCCAGCCAGGCGGTGATCAAACCCGCCAGAAAACAGTCGCCTGCACCCACGGTGTCCACCACCGTGATCGGAGCCTCCTCGCGCGCATGCACGGCCAAGCCGTCGCGCTGCAGCAGCCAGGCACCTTCCGGACCCAGGGTCAGGGCGAGCCATTGGGCCTGTGTTTGCTGCTGCAAATAGTGGGCGCGTTCCAATGCGTTGGCGCCCGGAACAGCCAGCGCCTCCAGGTCATCGTCGCTCACCTTGATGAGGTGGGCGTGCTGCAGGGCGGCCATCACATTGGCGCGGTAGGCCTCCGCTTCGTCAACGGCCGATAGGCGCAGGTTGGCATCCACCACCACCATGCGGCCTGCTGCGCGCTGCGCTGCCAGCCAGGGCTGGTAGGTGGCTGCGTCCTGCGCCACCAGCGCCAGGCAGCCCGTGGCCACTACTTGCAGCTCTGGCAATGCGGCGCAAGCAGCCGTCAGCGCGGCGGCCGTCACCTGGCGGTCGGCCACGCCGTCGCGGTAGAAGCTGTAGCTGGCCTTGCCCTCGGCATCCAGTGCGGCCAGCGCCAGCGCGCTGGGCGCACGCACCGGCGTGGGCGCTGCCAGGGCCACGCCCGCATCGTGCAAGCCGTGCGCCAGTTGTCGCCCCAGCATGTCGCCCGACAGCGGGTTGAGGTACTGCGTGCCCACGCCCTGCAGGCCCAGCGCGCGGGTGAGGTTGTAGACCGCGCCGCCCGCGCAGGGCTTCAGGCGGCCATCGGGCTCCTCGATCAAGTCAAACAAAGCTTCGCCCGCTGTGGCTACGCGCAGCGGCGGTGCGGTGGGTGCGCTGGAGGTGGGGGCAGAACCGGCGGATTGGATAGGGAAAACCATAAGTAAATCCACTTGATTTATTAACTTGTCGGCAACTATAGTTCGATCCCATCCACCCGACAAGAGTGGTTCACCTGCCAGCCGCGCAGCACGGGGCCGACAGGAATCTGCCATCCCAACACCCGGAGACAACGTCATGCAACGCACCCCCGCTTTCGCGCTTTCTGCCCTTGCCCTCACCGGCGCCCTGGCCTGTGGCTTGGCCCAGGCACAGACGTCCGAGCCCGTCATCGGCCTCATCACCAAGACCGAGACCAACCCCTTCTTCGTGAAGATGAAAGAGGGCGCCACGGCCGAGGCCAAGAAGCTGGGCGCCAAGCTGGTGTCGGCCGCAGGCAAGACCGACGGCGACAACGCGGGCCAGGTCACGGCCATGGAGAACCTGATCGCAGCCGGTGCCAAGACCATCCTCATCACCCCCAGCGACGCCAAGGCCATCGTGCCCGCCATCAAGAAAGCCCAGGCGCGCGGCGTGATGGTGATTGCGCTCGACAGCCCCACCGAGCCCATGGATGCGACGGACGCGCTGTTTGCCACCGACAACTACAAGGCGGGCGAGCTGATCGGCCAGTACGCCAAGGCCGCCGCTGCGGGCAAGAAGCCCGTAATCGCCACGCTGGACCTGTTCCCCGGCCACCCGGTGGGCGCACAGCGGCACAACGGCTTCCTGAAGGGCTTTGGTCTGCAGGCGAATGATGCCAAGAGCAATGAGCTGTCGCGCCCCGCCGAGGTGGTGTGCATGGCCGACAGCTTTGGCGACCGCGCCAAGGGCCAGACCGGCATGGAAAACTGCCTGCAGAAGAACCCTGACATCAACATCGTCTACACCATCAACGAGCCCGCCGCAGCCGGTGCCTACAACGCGCTCAAGGCCGCAGGCAAGGAGAAGAACGTGCTCATCGTCTCGGTGGACGGCGGCTGCGCAGGCATTGCCGACGTGGGCAAGGGTGTGATCGCCGCCACCAGCCAGCAGTACCCGCTGCGCATGGCGGCCATGGGCGTGGCGGCTGGCGTGGAATACGCCAAGACCGGCAAGAAGGTCAGCGGCTACACCGACACGGGCGTGACGCTGATCGCTGCCAAGCCCATGGCGGGCGTGGACAGCAAGGATGTGAAGACCGGCACCGACCTGTGCTGGGGCGCCAAGTAAGAGCCGTTCTCAAAACTCTTCTGGCGTCGTTGCTGCGTCTTGTCGTACTACCGTACTGCCTGCGACGCAGCGCCTAGCCAGAACCGCTTCGCTGAGTTTTGCGAGCAGCTCTGAAAAAGCGCCTTCTCTCTGAGAGTCACCTCATCCACCCGCACGGAGCCGCCATGTCCTCGACCGCTTCCAAATTACCGCCGCTGGCCACGCTGGGGCCGTTCATCGCGCTGATCCTGGCGTGCGCCTTCTTTGCCACGCAGAGCGAGCGTTTTCTGTCGGCGCAGAACTTCGCGCTCATCCTGCAGCAGGTCATGGTGGTGGCGGTCATCGCCATTGGCCAGACGCTGGTGATCCTCACGGCAGGCATCGATTTGTCGTGTGGCATGGTCATGGCACTGGGTGGCATCGTGATGACCAAGATGGCGGCGGACTACGGCCTCTCTGCCCCTGTGGCGATTGCCTGCGGCATGGCGGTGACCATGCTGTTCGGGTTGATCAACGGCCTGCTCGTCACCAAGATCAAGCTGCCGCCCTTCATCGTTACGCTGGGCACGCTCAACATCGCGTTTGCCGCCACGCAGCTGTACTCGGGCGCGCAGACCATCACCGACATCCCCGCTGGCATGACCGCACTGGGCAACACCTTCCAGCTGGGGCAGACCGCCATCGTGTGGGGGGCCGTGCTCATGCTGGCACTGTACCTCGTCACCTGGTTTGCGCTGCGCGAAACCGCGCCTGGCCGCCACGTGTACGCCGTGGGCAACAGCCCCGAGGCAACACGACTCACCGGCATTGCCACCGACAAGGTGCTGCTGGGCGTGTACGTGCTGGCGGGCCTGTTCTACGGTATTGCGTCGCTGCTGTCGGTGGCGCGCACTGGGGCAGGCGACCCGAACGCAGGCCAGACCGAAAACCTCGACGCCATCAGCGCCGTGGTGCTGGGCGGCACCAGCCTGTTTGGCGGGCGCGGCATGATTTTGGGCACGCTGGTGGGGGCGCTCATCGTGGGCGTGTTCCGCAACGGGCTCACGCTGATGGGCGTGTCGTCGGTCTACCAAATTCTGGTCACCGGCATCCTCGTGATCCTGGCCGTGGCCACTGACCAACTCTCGCGCAAAGGAGTGCGTTGATCATGACCACCTCCCCACACACCACGAACGCCCCGTTGGTCATGCAGGCCAAGGGCCTGGTCAAGCGCTACGGCCAAGTTACTGCACTCGACGGCGCCGACTTTGAACTGCGCGCCGGTGAAATCCTGGCGGTGATCGGCGACAACGGCGCGGGCAAGTCGAGCCTCATCAAGGCGCTGTCGGGCGCCACCGTGCCCGACGAAGGCGAGATCCTGCTCGACGGCCAGCGCATCCAGTTCAAAAGCCCCATCGACGCACGCCGCGCGGGCATCGAAACCGTGTACCAGGACTTGGCCGTGGCCCCGGCCATGACCATTGCCGAAAACCTGTTCCTCGGCCGCGAGCTGCGCCGCCCCGGACTGCTGGGCAGCGCGCTGCGCATGCTCGACAAGAAGAAGATGCTCGAAGAAAGCGTGGCCCGCATGGCCGAGCTGAAGGTCGGCATCCGCTCCATGACGCAGGCGGTGGAGACACTCTCGGGCGGCCAGCGCCAGTGCGTGGCCGTGGCGCGCGCGGCAGCGTTTGCGCGCCATGTCGTCATCATGGACGAGCCCACTGCCGCCCTCGGCGTGAAGGAGGGCAACATGGTGCTGGAGCTGATCCGCCGCGTGCGCGACAAAGGTCTGCCCGTCATTCTCATCAGCCACAACATGCCCCATGTGTTCGAGATTGCCGACCGCATCCACATCGCCCGCCTGGGCAAGCGCGCCGCCGTCGTCAACCCCAAGAAGATCAGCATGAGCGATACCGTAGCCGTGATGACCGGTGCCATGGCGGCCTCCGACCTGCCCGCTGAATGCCTTGCCTGAAACGCCCCCATGCTGAAGAACATTGATCCCCTGCTGACCCCCGACCTGCTCAAGGTGCTGGCCGAGATGGGCCATGACGACGCCATTGTTTTGGCCGACGCCAACTTCACCGCCATGAGCCTGGGCGCGGGCAAGCCCGTGCTGCGCCTGCCCGGCATTGGCATGGCGCGTGCCGTGCAAGCGGTGGCCAGCGTGCTGCCATTGGCGCAAGAAGTGACGCACCCCGTGGCCTACATGCAGGTGGGTGGCACCGAGGTGCCGTACCGCTCAGCCCTGCAGCGCGAAACCATGGACGTGCTGGCGCGCGAGGGCGTGGCCAGCGCGCAGGCAGAAGGCGTGGAGCGTTTCGCGTTCTACGAGCGCGTCAAAAAGGCCTATGCCATCGTGGTGACGGGAGAGCTGCAGCCCTGGGGCAACTTCCTGCTGCGCAAGGGCGTCATCGGCGACACTCTGAACGCCTGACCGTTTCATCACCATGCTGGACACCGACGCATCCCTACCCGCCGTTGACAACACTGCCGCCAGCCCCGCGCTGCTGCGCCAGCGCGGCTCCAACCACGTGGGGCTGCGCCAGTTCAACGAGCGGGTGGTGCTGCAGGCGCTGCGCACCCATGGCAGCCTGGCCAAGGCCGAGATGGCGCGCGTCACGGGCCTGACGGCGCAGACCATCGGGCTCATCACTGCGCGGCTCGACGAAGACCAGCTGCTGCGCCGCGAAGCACCGGTGCGCGGCCGTGTGGGCCAGCCTTCGGTGCCGATTGGCCTGAACCCCGACGGCGCCTTTGCCATCGGCATCAAGATCGGCCGCCGCAGTGCCGACTGGCTGCTGGTGGACTTCACCGGCCATGTGCGCGAGCGCATCGTGCTCGACTACGCCTTCCCTGATATCGACGTGCTGTTGCCCGCCATCCGCACGCACCTGAACCAGCTGCTCGACGGCCTGGGTCCGCTGCGCTCGCGCGTGGTGGGCGTGGGCGTGGCAGCGCCGTTCCAGCTCGGCGGCTGGCACCGCATGCTGGGGCTCACCGAGGCGCAGTCCGAAGCCTGGAACAACATCGACCTGGCTGAGCAGGTGCAGCAGATGACCGAGCTGCCCGTGTCCTTTGCCAAGGACACCTCCGCCGCCTGCGTGGCCGAGCTGCTGCAGGGGCGCGGGCGCGACATCCCGAGCTTTTTGTACCTGTTCATGGACACCTTTGTGGGCGGCGGGCTGGTCATCAATTCGCACCTGCACCGAGGCCTGCATGGCAACGCAGGCGCAGTGGCCTCGCTGCCGCTGTCACCCGCCCAGCCGGGCCAGGCGCCCGCGCAGCTCATCAGCCAGGCCTCGCTGTGGGAGCTGGAGCAGCGCTTTCGCGAACACGGACTCGACCCCATGGCCGCCTACGACAAACGTGTGCTGCAGGCCCCGTGGCTGGAACACAGCCGGGGCTGGATTGCGCGCGCTGCGGCGGGCTTGGCGCACTGCATCGTCTCGGCCACCGCGTTTTTGGATCTGGACGCCGTGGTGGTCGATGGCGCCGCAGCCCCCGAGCTGCTGCAGGCCCTGTGCGAGGGCGCCCGCCACGCGCTGGCCGACTACAACTGGGAAGGCCTGCACCAGCCGCCCCGGCTGGAGCTGGGCACCATGGGCTCGGATGCCCGCGCTCTGGGCGGAGCACTGCTGCCGCTGCATGCGTGTTTTGCGCCGGATACCGATATCTTCCTCAAGGCTTGATGGTCGTGCTATTAAAATAATAGCTATCACGGCATATTCCACTAGCGCAAGCAGACGTTTTCAGTCAAAACTGCTTCCTGGAGGTCTTGCGTGCACTGTGCCGTCTCGGGGGGGGGCCAGCCCCGCCGCGTCGATCATCCAGGGGCTGTAGCGACCGCCCTCTGTTGCCTGCTGCGCTTGCTTCGCTGACAGTCAGCGCCCCGCCAGGATCGCCCGCGCCACTTCGGCAAACCCCGCGCCCCGTTCGCCCTGCGTCACATAGCGTGGCAGATGTGTGAGCTGCGGCACAAACCGCGCGATATTGGCCACGCCCACGCTGTGGGTGAAGTGCTGGAACATCGCCTGGTCATTGCCCGAGTCGCCCACAAACACCCAGCGGTCCAGCTCCTGCGCCAAGTCGCGGCCCAGAAGCTCGCGCACGATCCAGTTGGCACCCTGCCATTTGTTGAAATCCCCAAAGCAGCCATGGATGTGGATGCTGCTCACGGTGGTCTGCATGCCAGCGCGCTGCAGCACAGCCAGCACCTGCTCCACGGTGTCGGGCGCGTGCCGGTCGAACTCTGCGTAATCAAAGGCCAGGTCCGTCTCACGCCCGGCGCTGTCGCGGCTGAGGGCGACACCTGGCACTTCCGCAGCGACCTGGGCGGCGATCTCACGCATGCGCGCCTGGTTGGCACTGCGCGTGGCGGCGTCTTGCTGGTAGCGCTTGACCAGCGTTGGTTGAGCGCCAGAGCTGCGGGTAAATGCCACGGCACCGTTCTCTGCCACCATGGCATCGACAGGCCAGGTCGAACCGGCAGGCCCTGCCATGAAAGGCTCGCACCAGCCAATCGGCCGTCCGGTGATGGGAATGACCACCAGGCCCGCCGCCTTCAGGTCAGCCAGCGCCTGCAGTGCGTCGGGCGTGATGGCGCCCTCGGTGGTCAGGGTGTCGTCGATGTCGGTGAAAACACCTTGGAGCGATGCCCGCGCCAAGGCGGTCCATTGGGTGAGCGGCGGCATGAAAGAGAGCGGAGGTTGGGACGCGAGGGCGGGGAGATCCAATTCAATGGTATGGGACCAGCGTCATTGCCTAGCGTATTCGACAATGGCTTGGTACAAGCGGTCGGAACCATCCTTTGGGTTGTCGGGCCTCAGCTCCATGCGGTTGACTCCATGTTCGGCGCCCCCCTTGAAGCGATCAGGTATCACGGAGAAGTAATAGGGGCTGATGAAGCGTGCACCTGCGTCGTAGTGGGACTGCATGGCGGCCAAGTGAACTCCGTTGCGTTTCCATTGCTGCGGGTTGAACTCCGGCACACCGTAGTCGGTGATCTTGTTACGTGCCATGAAATCCCGCAACCAGGCACTGTTTGTGGCGCCTCCGTACATGTTCAAGCCCTGTTTCCACGGCGCGCTACCTTTGAGTGTCTGCCCGGCGGCAAACAGCTGCGGGTTCCACGAAGCGTTGACATTGGGCACGATCTGGTGGGAATAGAGCTTGTCTGCGGGCAGTCCGGCTTTGAGCGCCCATTGGTGGAAATTCCTAAGGAAGTCGTACACCTGCGATTCGCGGTAGTAGTTCCAATCACGCGCCAGCGGGTTGTAGTAGACATCCTGTAGGGGCCTGGGCATGTCGAGCCACGAACGCAGGCCAGGAAGGGCCTTCGCATTCTTGAGCGATGGAACCTCGGCTCTCGGGGCTGATACCACCTGCCTCTGGTCGCGAGGGGCCACAACAAATTCAACCTCGGCGAGTTGGTAACGGCTGGCGCCAGACGTGGCGACTACCTGGGCTAAGTGTCTGCCAGGACGCAGTCCGCTGTAGTCGAGGTCATGGCGAAACCCAGTATTTGGGCTGGTTACGGAGGCTTCAGCGCGGTATACATCCAGCCGGTTCAGTCCGTAGGCAACGGGGCCCACATGTCGCCCGTCGACATATAGGTCCAGCTTTTGTATGGCATTGCTGGGATCCCAAAGCCAACCGGCGATGGGCAGTGTGCCGTCTGCAAATGCGTCGTAATGCTCGCCGTAGGAGGTGAGCTTTTCCTTGCGGATATTCTTTGACGGCGCCGGGATGACATCAAAGGATGCGTACGACAGCCCCATCTGGGTGTTGAACTGCTCGATGGTCTGGTATTTAGCGCGCAGCCATTGGCGAAAGCCCGCCACCGAAGCAAGACTGTAATCCGTAACCCGGATTTCCTGGTATGCGCCCATTCCATTCTCGAAATCGGGGAACATGTGGTGCAGTTCGCCCGCCAAGGTGTAGGCCACGATGCGACTCTGTACTGCCTGAGGCAGTTTTCTGATGCGCTGCGCCACGTAGTTCAGTGCATCACGCCGGTATTTGTTGACGGGGATGGTCGCATCCGTCGACAAGGTGTAGGGCATGATCCGGTAACCGAAATAGTCCAGCTCCAGCGCTTTGCCATCGCGCAACTGCATGAGGTTGCGCGAATCGCGCCGCAGCTCCTCGGTGATGGGGCCGATGGAGTCGAAGTGGTCGGCCGAGAAGTAAATGACTACTGGTCGTTGCACTTTGCTGATGACACTCAGAAATTCATCCACGCGTGCTGGATCAATGGCCCATCCTTTAGGGGTGGAACGGTACAGTCCCAGCAATTGGAGTGTCGCGGTGTAACCCACCTGCACCGCACCTTGAGGCCCGCCAGGCTCTAGCTTGTCCAGCAGCCGGGACACGGCGGGAGCACCGTCGAGCTTGTGTTGCCGGCAATAGGCGTAGGCCTCGTCGGCGGAGCGCACCTGAGGCTGTGCGACGGCTTCGTCGCAGAGGAAAATGCCCTCAACGGTTGGTGCAATGACGAAGGGCGGACGCGAGCCTTGCGCGCTCGCGTTGAGGGCCATGGCGGCCAACAGCGCCAGACTGGTGTATTTCACGTTCTTGACCAGGAAAGGATGCATGAATTCCGCGTGGAGCAGGGATGATGGGGTTGGTTTGTAGCAACCGTCGTCGCACCATCAGCGCCGGTACTACAGTGCGTCAACGGAGGTAGTGTGGAAGTCTTGCAGCGACGAGCTCAACGGCTCGGTTGGCAAGTTGCTCACGTCGTAGTGCAAAAAAGCAATCAGGCACTGTATGCCGACGAAGACGGGTAGTGCGGCAAGCATAACGGTGCCGCTGGTTGCCGGGTGGCTAGTACTGGCGCTTGCAATCCAATGCCATGTGCCGAAGGCAGAACCGCCCAACACAAGCAGCGTTCCAAAGATGCTGTAAAGCGAGCCAACGTTGAAGTCCCGCACCAGGTAGTTATAGACATATCGTCGCCATAGCCGTGACGAGTGTTTGTGCAAGAACTCGGGGAGAACCTTTCCAATTTGAAGATGGGACTGCTCGTCGGCGTACACCGCGTCCATTGGCACGTCCTTGACCACAGCACGTACCGTATTCAGGCGAAACAGCATGTCGGTTTCGAAAAAGTAGCGCTGCTCCAGCTTGTCCAGCGGCAGTTCCGACAACACACAGGTGCGCGCTGCGGTGTATCCGTTGGTTGGGTCCATGATATTCCAGTACCCGCAACTGAGCTTGGTCAGAAAGGAGAGCACCGCATTGCCGAACAGCCGCACCGGCGGCATGCCTTGTACCGATTCGGGCCGGAAGAATCGATTGCCTTTGGTGTAGTCGGCCTCTCCTCGCAGCAGCGGGCCCACGAAATGCGGCAGAAGCGAAGGGTTCATCTGGCCATCGCCGTCGATCTTCACCACGATGTCCATGCCATCGGCAATGGCTGCCTTGTAGGCGGTGACGATGGCACCACCTACGCCACGGTTTTGCGTGTTGTAGAGCACACGTACCCGTGGATCGGGGTTGTGCTCTTCGATGAAGTGGCCGCTGCCATCGGGGCAGGCGTCGTCCACCGCGTAGATGGCTTCCACCTCCTGGCCGATGGCGTTGATCACACCCAGTACGTGCTGGGTTACCTTGTAGCAGGGGATGGCGACGGCGATGCGCATAGGTGAAGCTCTCAACTGGATGCTGCCAGCGCCACGCCGGCCATGATGAGTGCGCCACCTGCCAAGCTCCGCCAATGCAATGGTTCACCAAGGAAAATCCAGGCCAGAGTGGGAACGATCAAGAATGCCAAGCCCATGTATGGATAGGCTAGATGTAACGGAGCATGGCGCAGAATCCAAATCCAGCCGAGTGTGGTTAAGCCATACAGAGCCAAGGAGGTGACGAGCCAACCGTTGGTGAACAGCGCCATGAGGGAAATCGCTTCAGGCAAGGCCGCAGCTGCTTTCTTGAAAAGTAGTTGACCAATTGAAATGCAGGTCACGCATAGCAGTGTGAGAAGGCTTAAGCCAAGGCTCATGGGTGTTAGTCCTAGAAGTGTTGCACGATCAAGCTGGGCATTCGGGTCAATTTTTCTGCCAAATATCGTCAGCACGATACGGGTTGATGGGTTCGCCATCAGTGACTAGCGCACGAGCAGCTTCTGGCATGCTTGATCGCAGCAATTGCGCGCCATGCCATTGCACGACAGTACCTTCGGGACACCGAAACAGGAGGTTGAGACTGCCAGAATTCGAGGGTCGCAGAGCTCCGTTGCCCCGAATAGCATATAGATGCGATTTGCCATCCAGCTTCACGTGAAGAATCGGGCGGGGCACATACCAATGGGTTTCTGCTGAAGGTTGATCAAGCGAAACTGTCACATCCATGCATTGACGGCTGGGGTGGGGTACTGCGATTGCCAGCTTGAATCGCCAGATTCCATCCATAAAATTCAGCGGTTGATCCAGGGTGAGAGGAATGGAAAGGGTGGCGGGGGCGGAAAGTTCCCAGGCACCTGGGGATATCAGCCGGGCATTAGACAAGGTTGGTGTACCCAGTGCGTTGGAGCCCAGCACCAATTCTGTAGGACCTGGGCGTCTTGGGTCCATGGACCATGATGCGTCCCGGGCGTTTGATCGGCTCAATGCTCCCGTCAGGGCCATTAACAGGCTCACAAGAACTATTCCACAACAGAACTGGAGTGCACTGTGCAAACCATAATGCGAAGCATTGGCACAGAGCTGCTTGGCCATGATGGCGACGCCGACGCCAGCAAGAGGTATTAGGAGCAAGTCCAAGAGGAATACGTTGTAGCGGATGTTGTACAGCACCGGCAGTAACTGTCCGGCCATACCTATTGCAAGTAGCAGGATGAAGGTGCACAGCCCCAAGCGCCGCAGAGTGACGCCATCTTGGATGGGCAAATTTTTTCTCAGAAGAGCCCTTTTTCTGGCGCGCCACTGTCGATAGGCTAGGCATGCAGTGGCGCCACCTATGCTCAGCCATTCGAACAAGCGGAACTGACGCAGTTTGGGGCGCATTGCAGTGTCTTCGGGGCTGTAAAGCATCCAGGCCTTGAACTTGAACCAAAAGAACGCGACATTGTCTCTCCAGCGCGTGGACTGGATGATGCTGAGTGCTGCGCGCGACTGGATTTGATCGGCTTCAACGTGTAGCGGGTGGCCTTGGGTAGCTGGGGCGGCCATGCGGGCAGTGATGCCAGCGTCGTACCCAAAGCCTCCGTAGACTGGCTCTACTCCCATCTTGAACGGGCTCACTCCATAGAAGAGCCCTGAACCGGCGCCCGTGCTAATTCCCCAGTAGCCGAAATACGTACCGTTCTTCACCACAGTCAATATGGGTAGCGACAATGCAAGCGCCAAGGCGATCACGGTGCTCTCATTGACAACTCGTTCCAAGCTGGGAATCCGATCGGTGCTGGTACGGCGCACCATGAATAGGCAAAGCAGGGCAGCAAGCGCTAGAACAGAAAACAACTGGAGTACGGGGCGCGTGAGGAGCGTCACTGCGAGCCCTGTGGCTGCCACAGTCAGCCAGAAAAGGCGCCGTTGCTCCGCGAGTACATAGTCAACCAACCCTGTCAGAAACAGCAGCAGCCCAAACATGTAGAGGGGCTCTGTCAGTACCTGAGGGATGTAGCTTGCGAGTTCGGGAAACCGAACAAGAAGCGCGGTGGCTACCATGCCTGCACCCACCCCACCAAGGCGAGTCGCCAGTCGCCACATCAAGAGAACAGATAGCAGATAGAGTCCACCGTTAGCAACCTGTATGACAGCAGGATTGGCATTCCAGATGGCTGGCCATATGTAGCTTAGTGGGGCCACGTAGAAGCTTGAGGGCTCCCTGGTAAGGAACGACCAGGGGTCCGCTAAAAAAAAGCGAGCGTTTGGGAGATAGGTCCAGTAAGCGTCACCGTTTATTTCTGCATCCGGAGCCGGGAAGAAGCGGATGACCTGCCGCATGGCAATTATCAGCATCCATGCTAGCCATGCAGATGAAAAGACGAGTCGCAATTGCTCCTTCCTGCTTGCTGCCATTTATGTTCAGGCCCCTTGCAGCGCCAACCCCGCATGCTCACGCAGTGGGTGGAAATGGATCTTCGGAAACCGCTCCTGCGCCAGCCGCACGTCGTAGGGCGAGGTGCAAAGGTACGCCAGTGTGTCGGCCGCGTCATGCGCCAGGCGCAGGGGGTAGGCGTCGGTGAACGCGCGCAGGTCGGCCGCGTTGTCGGCCGTGATCCAGCGCGCGCCCGTGTACTGGCAGCCCTCCAGCCGCACATCGGCGTCGTACTCGGCCTTGAGGCGGTGCTGCACTACTTCAAACTGCAGCTGGCCCACGGCGCCCAGCAGCATGTTGCCGCCGGCGTCGGGCTTGAAGACCTGGATTGCGCCTTCCTCGCCCAGCTGGGCCAGGCCCTGCTGGAGTTGCTTGGTGCGCAGCGGGTTCTTGAGCACGACGGTCATGAACATCTCGGGTGCGAAGAACGGCAGGCCGGTGAACTGCAGGTTGGCGCCGTCGGTGATGGTGTCGCCCAGCTGCACGCCGCCGTGCGTGGTGAAGCCGATGATGTCGCCTGCATAAGCTTCTTCGACGGCCTCACGGCGCTGGGACATGAAGGTCACGACCGAGGTGGGACGCAGTTCCTTGGCGGTGCGCTGCACCTTGAGCTTCATGCCCGGCGTGTACTTGCCGCTCGCCACGCGCACGAAGGCGATGCGGTCGCGGTGGTTGGCGTCCATGTTGGCTTGCACCTTGAATACCACGCCAGCAAAGCCTTCGTCTTCGGGCTGGATGGTCTTGACCACGGGCTGTTTGTTGACTTCGAGCGTGCTCACGCGCGGGCCGGGTGGCGGTGCCATGTCCACCAGTGCGTCCAGCACCTCCATCACCCCGAAGTTGTTCACGCCGGAGCCAAAGAACACGGGGGTCAGCTTGCCGGCCAGGAAGGCCTCATGGTCCCACGCGGGGGATGCGCCCACGGCCAGTTCCATGCTCTCCAGCGCGGCGTCAAACTCGGCGCCGAAGCGCGCGCGCAGTGTGGTTTCATCCGACAGAGGTATGGATTCAAAGTCCTGCGGGCGGCGTTCGCTGCCGGACTCGAACACCGTCATGGTCTTGGTGCGCAGGTTGATGATGCCGCCGAAGGCCTTGCCCTGGCCTACGGGCCAGGTCATGGGGCAGCAGGGCATGCCCAGCTCGCGCTCCACTTCGTCCATGATGTCCAGCGGGTCGCGTACTTCGCGGTCCATCTTGTTCACGAAGGTAATGATGGGCGTGTCGCGCTGGCGGCAGACTTCGATCAGGCGGCGGGTTTGTGCTTCCACACCGTTGGCGGCGTCGATCACCATCAGCGCCGAATCGACTGCGGTGAGCACACGGTAGGTATCTTCCGAGAAGTCCTTGTGGCCGGGCGTGTCGAGCAGGTTGATGACATGCTCGCGGTAGAGCATCTGCATGACCGACGAGGCCACCGAGATGCCGCGCTGCTTTTCAATTTCCATCCAGTCGGAGGTGGCGTGGCGGCTGGCCTTGCGGCCCTTCACGGCGCCGGCGATCTGGATCGCGCCCGAGAACAGCAGCAGCTTTTCGGTCAGCGTCGTTTTACCGGCGTCGGGGTGGGAAATGATGGCAAAGGTACGGCGGCGCCGGGTTTCTGGGGCGTAGGACACAGGGGGTTCCTGAATGGGATGGGTGCAGGGCAGAGCGCCCTGCGCAAGAATCTTCGGGCCGGGACCGGCGTGGGACGCAGGGGCAGCAGTGGCGGGATTTTACTGTTCCGTGCAAGGCTGGGGATGGATTGCCCCGCTGGCGTAGCGCCGGGCGAGCACTTGCTTTTATAATCCGCCGATCCGAGGAGCGTTGCAGCGTCCCCAGCACAGGCGGGGCGTGAGGCTCGGAGTCATCTAGCAACGACGCTCATCCACTTCGCGTGCGGTGAGGCGTATCGACCATCCCCTTCGCGCAGTGGCTTTTCAAACATGCTTTGGAGCACACCATCATGAACGCACGCGTCAACGCCCCGGTCAACACCGACTGCATCATTGCCGACATCGGCCTGGCCGAATGGGGCCGCAAAGAGATCCGCATCGCCGAAACGGAAATGCCCGGCCTCATGGCCATCCGCGAAGAATTCGCCGCCAAGCAGCCGCTCAAGGGCGCGCGCATCACCGGCTCGTTGCACATGACGATCCAGACCGCCGTGCTGATCGAAACCCTGCAGGCGCTGGGTGCACAAGTGCGCTGGGCATCGTGCAACATCTTCTCCACACAAGACCACGCCGCAGCCGCGATTGCTGCCGCTGGCACGCCCGTGTTCGCCATCAAGGGCGAAACCCTGGCGGAATACTGGGACTACACCCACCGCATCTTTGACTTCGGCGCGGCCGGCACCGAGGGCGAAGGCCCCAACCTGATCCTGGACGACGGCGGTGATGCCACGCTGCTGATGCACCTGGGCAAGCGCGCCGAAAAGGACGCATCGCTGATCGCCAACCCCACCAGCGAAGAAGAAACCTGCCTGTTCGCCTCCATCAAGGCCAAGCTGGCGCAAGACCCGACCTGGTATAGCCGCAAGAGCGCCCAGATCATCGGCGTGACCGAAGAAACCACCACGGGCGTGCACCGCCTGAAGGAAATGTCGGCCAAGGGCTCGCTGATGTTCCGCGCGATCAATGTGAACGACTCGGTGACCAAGAGCAAGTTCGACAACCTGTACGGCTGCCGAGAGTCGCTGGTGGACGGCATCAAGCGCGCCACCGACGTGATGATCGCTGGCAAGGTGGCTGTGGTCGCAGGCTACGGCGACGTGGGCAAGGGCAGCGCCCAGGCCCTGCGCGCCCTCAGCGCCCAGGTGTGGGTGACCGAGATCGACCCCATCAACGCCCTGCAGGCCGCAATGGAAGGCTACAAGGTCGTGACGATGGAATACGCGGCCGACAAGGCCGACATCTTTGTGACCACCACCGGCAACAAGGACGTGATCCGCCACGAGCACATGCTGGCCATGAAGGATCAGGCCATCGTCTGCAACATCGGCCACTTCGACAACGAAATTCAGGTCGCCACGCTGGAGCAGTACCAGTGGGAAGAGATCAAGCCCCAGGTGGACCATGTGATCTTCCCGGACGGCAAGCGCATCATCCTGCTGGCCAAGGGCCGTCTGGTGAACCTGGGCTGCGGCACGGGCCACCCCAGCTTTGTGATGTCGTCCAGCTTTGCCAACCAGACCATTGCCCAGATCGAGCTGTTCACCCACAGCGACTACTACGAAAACGGCAAGGTCTACGTGCTGCCCAAGCACCTCGATGAGAAGGTGGCACGCTTGCACCTCAAGAAGGTGGGCGCCATGCTGACCGAGCTGACCGACGAGCAGGCCGCCTACATCGGCGTGCCCAAGCAAGGCCCCTACAAGCCTGACACCTACCGCTACTGATCCCGGTGCTGCGCGCCCTGGCGACGGGGCGCGCGCACGGGGGTCTGGCGCCGTGATGCTGAGCAATGCCTGATTGCTCATAAATTGATAGCTGCTGGCGCATGATTCACTAGCGCTACCAGCCGATTTGACTCAAAAAGGATGGGCGCGATGCGCGCAGATGTGTTTTTGGTGGAACGTGGCCATGCCGCCACGCGCTCGCAGGCGCAGCGCCTGATCGCTTCGGGGGTGGAGTGGCGCTTGACGCCCTTGTCGCCCTGGAACAAGGTGGCCAAGAACGGGGATGACATCCCGTCCGTGGCCGAGGTGCGGCTGCTGGACGATGCCGAGGCCAAATACATCTCGCGTGGCGGGCTCAAGCTCGAAGGCGCCTTGCATGCCACGGGCCTGGACGTGAAGGGCCTGCGCTGCCTGGATGTGGGGCAGAGCACCGGCGGCTTCACGGACTGCCTGCTGCAACATGGTGCTGCCCAGGTGGTGGGCGTGGACGTGGGGCATGGCCAGTTGCACGAGCGCCTGTGTGACGATGTGCGCGTGGTCGGCGTGGAAGGGCTCAACGCCCGTGCCATGACGGCCGAGTCGCTGCTCGAAGGCTGTGAAGCGGCCTTGTCCGAAGAGCTGGTGCAAGACCATGAAGACAACGACACCCAGCCGGTCGCTCCTTACAGCTGGATGCGCAACGGCGGTCTGGTCGATGAAGAATACGACGACAGCGACGATGCCAAAGAGCAAGACGTAGAAGCCTTCAAAGCCGAGCGCGCAGCCAAGGCCCGCGCGCGGGCCGAGGGCACTTTGCCGGTGGTGCGCCAGCGCCGAGCGGGGCGAGAGGATGTGCAGGTCACGCCCGTGTTTGATCTGGTGACGGGCGACCTGTCGTTCATCTCGCTCACCCTGGTGCTGCCTGCGCTGGTGCCGTTGCTCGCGCCGCAGGGCGACCTGGTCATGCTGGTCAAGCCCCAGTTTGAATTGCAGCCGGGGCAGGTGGGCAAGGGCGGCATCGTGCGCGACGAGTCCTTGTATGCGGTGGTGGAACAGCGCATCCGCGACTGCTGCGTAGCGCTGGGCCTGGAAGTGCGGGCGTGGATCGACAGCCCGATCCAGGGCGGTGATGGCAATCGAGAATTTTTTGTACACGCAAGGAGAGCCGCATGAATGCAGCCCACGCGCAAGGCACCGGGTTTCCGGTGAGTTTCGAGTTTTTCCCGCCCAAGACGCCTGAAGGCGCCGACAAGCTGCGCGTGGCGCGCCAGCAGCTGTATGCACTGCATCCGGACTTCTGTTCGGTGACCTACGGCGCAGGGGGCTCCACGCAAGAGGGCACATTCGGCACGGTGCGCGAGATCCTGTCCGAAGGCGTGGGCGCTGCGTCGCACTTTTCGTGCATCGGGGCCACGCGCCAGTCGGTGCGCGAGCAGCTGGCCACGCTCAAGGCCATGGGCGTCAAGCGCCTGGTGGCACTGCGCGGCGACCTGCCCAGCGGCTATGGGGCGGGCGGCGAGTTCCAGTACGCCAGCGACCTGGTGGCCTTCATCCGCGCCGAAACGGGTCGGGACTTCCACATCGAGGTGGCGGCCTACCCCGAGGTGCATCCCCAGGCCAAGTCGCCCGATGCGGACCTGCAGGCCTACGTGACCAAGGTGCGTGCGGGGGCGGACTCTGCCATCACCCAGTATTTCTACAACAGTGATGCGTATTTCCGCTTTGTGGAAGACGCGCACCGCCTGGGCGCTGACGTGCCGGTGGTGCCGGGCATCATGCCCATTTCCAGCTCCACGCAGCTGATGCGGTTCTCGGACGCCTGCGGTGCCGAGATTCCGCGCTGGATCCGTCTGCGCCTGCAGTCGTTTGGGGACGACACCGCCAGCATCAAGGCGTTTGGCCTGGATGTGGTGACCGACCTGTGCGACCAGCTGCGCACGGCCGGCGTGCCCGCGCTGCACTTCTACACCATGAACCAAAGCGCCGCGACGCTGGAGATCTGTCGCCGGCTGGGGATCTGATGGCGGGGGGCACACAGCCTCCCGGGGCCCATCGCGGCGCTGCCCTGCGGGTGCTGCTGCGGCGAGCGGTGGGTCTGTGGCTGCTGTGCAGCGCCTGCGCCGCTGTTCAGGCCCAGGGATTGCAAGCTGAGCCGGCTGCGCTGGCCCCTAATCTCTTGTCCGTGCCGGGTGAGGCCATGCTGATCGATCCCCCGGCCAAACCGGAGCCGAACACTCCTGCCGGGTCGCCGCTCAGCCTGGAGGCGGATGAAGTGGGCCTTGCCTCATGGTACGGGGCGCAGTTCCACCGGCGGCGTACTGCCAGCGGGGAGCTGTTTGACATGCGAGCGCTCACGGCCGCGCACCCGACGCTGCCCTTTGGCTCACGCGTGTGCGTACGCAGCCAGGCCACAGGGCGCACGGTGATCGTGCGCATCAACGACCGTGGTCCACACACCCGCAACCGGGTGATTGATCTGAGCCGGGGCGCCGCCGAGGCGCTGGGTATGGTGGGCCTGGGGCTGAAGCCAGTGGAGCTGTTCGCCCTGCAGGACGACGACAAGGACTGCCCGGCGGCGCCTTGACGCCAGGCTTTTGAACAGGTTCTTGGGAGGCCGGTCAGCCGCCCGATTCGAGCGTGTGGGTGGCGTGTTTGTCCTGCGCCAGCAGCTCGGCCATCTGGGGCAAGGCATCTTTGAGCGCGGCCTTCAGCGTGTAGGGCGGGTTGATCAGGAACATGCCGCTGGCGGGCAGGCCTGGGCGCTTGGTGTCGCCCGTGACCGTTTCCGTGATCTTGCTCGATTTGACGGTGAGCGTGGCGTGCAGCCAGCTTTTGCCCGCCTTGGTGGCCAGCGTTTTCAGGCGGCGGGGCAGGTCGTGGGCTTCGGGGCGCGGAATGATGGGGTACCAGAACGCATAGGTGCCCGTGGCAAAACGCTTGAGCGAGTCGGCCGCCATGTCGAGCACCTTGGCGTAGTCGCTCTTGATTTCATAGCTGGGATCGCACAGCACCAGGGCGCGCCGGGCCGGTGGGGGCAGGAACTTTTTGATGCCCTCAAAGCCGTCCTCGTGCAGCACGGCCACCTGGCGGCCCGCCTCCAGCTGGGCCACGTTGCCGGCCAGCGCGCGCAGGTCGGTGGGGTGCAGCTCAAACAGCTTGAGCTTGTCGTGGTCGCGCAGCAGGCGCTGGGTGATGAAGGGCGATCCGGGGTACACGCGCAGCGCCTTGCCCTGGTTGAAGGCGCCCACCATGTCCACATAGGCCTGCAGGGCGGGGGTGAGGGCGGGGGTGGTTGGCGCAAACAGCCGGGCCACGCCATCGGCGGCTTCGCCACTGGTGCTGGCATAGTCCCCGTCCAGCCGGTACAGGCCCGCGCCCGCATGGGTGTCCAGCACGGTCAGCGCCGCGTCTTTTTCGGTGAGATGTTGCAAGGCGGCAATCAGGACGGTGTGCTTGAGCACATCGGCATGGTTGCCTGCGTGGAAGGCGTGGCGATAACTGAACATGGCCCAATGGTAACGAGTGTGTTGTGCGAAGGGGGGCTCCCGTGTCCGGGCGCGGCACAATCGGGGGGCCGTGTGGTGGCGGGGGACGTGATGTTTTTGGCAGACAGGCCGCACTTTGTTAGCCATTTGTTGCCAAATCCGGCGCGGCCATGCTTCATGATCGCGCCTGCGGCGGGGTCAGCGTTTCGCCGTCGCCGTAGTTGCCTCATTGATTTGCATTTGAAATTGCCAGCCCGCCCCGTCCTCTGACCATGACCGCAAGCTCCAGCACAGCCCCCGCCAGTGGTGTCAGCCATATCGATGCGCTGCCCCCTGGCACCCGCCTGGCGGAGTTCGAGATCCTGGGGTTGCTGGGGGTGGGCGGGTTTGGCATGGTCTACAAGGCGTTTGACCATTCCCTGCACCGGGCGGTGGCCATCAAGGAGTACATGCCCTCGGCGCTGGCCGGGCGCTCGCAGGGGCAGTCGCTCTGGGTGCGGTCCTCGTCCGACCAGCAGACCTTCCAGGCCGGGCTGGTCTCTTTTGTGGGCGAGGCCCGTCTGCTGGCGCAGTTTGACCATCCCTCTCTGGTCAAGGTGTTCCGCTTCTGGGAGGCCAACAACACGGCCTACATGGTCATGCCGCTGTACTCGGGCATGACGTTCAAGCAAGCCCGTGCCCAGATGCGCACCCCCCCACCCGAGGCCTGGCTGCGCAAGCTGCTGTGGTCGGTGCTGGATGCGCTGCGCGTGCTGCACGATGGCAACACGCTGCACCGCGACATTTCGCCGGACAACATTTTCCTGCAGGACAGCGGCCCGCCGGTGCTGCTGGACCTGGGCGCCGCCCGGCACGCCATCAACGACCAGGACCGCAAGCACACGGCGGTGCTGAAGGTGAACTACGCCCCCATCGAGCAGTATTCCGACGGCGACGAGGAACTGCGCCAAGGCCCGTGGAGCGACTTGTACTCGCTGGCGGCGGTCATGCACGGGTGTCTGGCCAATGACACGCCCCTGCCCGCCACGCTGCGCTCCATCCGTGACCGCATGGTGTCGTTCTCCCGCATCGCCAAAACCGTCAAGCGGCAGTTTGGGGTGGAGTATTCAGCGCCTTTTGTCGCGGCGATTGCCCAATCGCTGGCCCTTCGGCCCGAGGACCGCCCACAGAGCATTGATGCCTTTCTCCAGACCATGGAGATGACGTCGGCGCCGGACGATGTGCAGCACTTCGACTTCCGGGCGGAGTTGGGCGACATCTGGGTGGAGCCCGCCGACCAGCCTGGCCCGGGTCTGGCCACCCCTACCGTGGACGTAACCTCCGCTCCCAAGATCGTGGCCGAGATGCAGGCGCAGGCCCAGCGTGAGGACTTGGTGGCGGCGGCTCCAGCATCGGATGCCAGCCGCCCTGGCGAGGATTTTGGTGGGGACACGGTCATGCTGGCTGGTCCTGACACCGTGGCGGCCGATGCTGGCGACACGGTGTTCATCGATGCCGGCGATACCGTGGTGGCCGACGATGATTCGCGCTTTGAGGATCTGCCACACCACCGTTCACCGGGCGCGGGCGGGCCGCGTGCGGCCGATCGGTGTTCTGCGCCTTTGGAGCGGGATGTAGTGCGCAGCAATGGCAAGCCGACCCCATCCCCACGGCGTTCCCCTTTGGTGGTGGGCATCGTGGTGGCGGCGTTGGTGGCTGTGGTGGCCGGTGCCGGTTGGCGCTGGAGTCAGGGCAGCAAGCCGCCCCGTGACGAGATCATTACGGAGATGGCCGAGCGGCCTGCCGCAGCGGCGGCTTCAGACGCTGCCCTGGTGGAGGTCAGCGCTCCGGCTGCTGCCGGGGGCGACGCGCAAGGTCTGAGCTCGGATGGCGCAGTGGCGTCAGCCAGCGCCGCCTCTGCGGCCGCACCTGCTCCTGCCTTTGTGGTTGCGTCTGCACCCAAACCGAGCCCCCGGGTGGCCAAGCGTGCAGGCGCAGAGCCCGCACCCACACCCATCGTGGTGCATGAAGAGCCCGTGCCGGCGCCGCCTCCGGTGGTGGCCGAGCCCAAGCCCCGCCCCGCACCGCCGCCCCGCCTGCCCTCGCCGCAAGAGGTGTGCGCCGACGCCAACTTCCTGGCCCGCCCGATGTGTATTCACCAGGAATGCCAGAAACCGTCCCAGGCCAATCAAACTGTCTGCGTGGAAAACCGTCGCCGTTACGAGGCCGACGAGCAGCGCCGCCGCCAGACGCCGAACTGACCGGAGCAGGTGCCCCGAGGGCCGTGGCTGGGGTGCTCT
>Ga0208124_100275_pt1 | contig 21116 bp, 16 predicted proteins | sample LakWasM104_HOW12_2_FD_183922 | JGI IMG/M metagenome (GOLD analysis project Ga0208124, IMG submission 183922) | Freshwater sediment methanotrophic microbial communities from Lake Washington under simulated oxygen tension - Sediment Metagenome... | ecosystem: Environmental > Aquatic > Freshwater >...
CGCAGGCTTGCGCCTGTTATTGGCTCAGGACGTTACGGAGCTGAAAAAGATGGAAAGGATGCGCAAGGATTTTGTGGCCAATGTGTCGCATGAACTCAGGACGCCTTTGACCGTACTAAAAGGTTATTTGGAAACCTTGCAGGACATGGATGACGGAGAGTCGCCCTTGTTGACCACCTCGTTTCAACAAATGCAGGGACAGACTGATCGTATGCAGCATCTGGTCGATGATTTGCTGTTGTTGACACGACTGGAAACCCGGCAGAAGAAAACCGAGTGCGTTAATATCCCCGCTTTATTAATCCAGATCTGCAAGGAAGCGGAGAGGTTGCACGGCAATGTTTCTTCCCGGATCGAATTAACCCTGGAAACGGATAAACATATCGCCGGCGAAGAGCATGAATTGCGTAGCGCCTTCACCAATTTGCTGGGCAATGCACTTAAATATTCGCCGGAAGATTCCGTGGTAAAAGTGCGCTGGTATCGATCCAACGATAGCATCATTCTGGATGTTGAAGATCAGGGCGAAGGCATTGCGGCGACCGATATTCCCCGCGTAACCGAACGATTTTACCGGTCTGAAGTCAAGCGAGTTAAGAAGGTGGGCGGCACCGGGCTGGGCTTGGCTATCGTCAAACATGTGTTGATGCGGCATGACGCCAAGTTAAATATAGTCAGTGAATTGGGCAAGGGCAGTTGTTTCAGTTGTTATTTTCCGGTTAAGCGGGTTTGTAATTAACCGAGTCATGCCCGACACGTTATGACGGCAGTGCGCCGCATGCCTTACCCGATCGAACTGTAGACATCCTCACGATTCGCTATTTACCCCGCCTGAACAGTCCGCTTGAAAACAAGCGGACTACCCCCCATGTTAGCAGTAACTTAAAAACTCCCAGATGAGGCAAATATTATGCGTATGGACAAATTAACCAGCATGTTTCAAACGGCATTGGCGGATGCACAAAGTATGGCCTTGGGCAAAGACCATCAATTCATCGAGCCGATTCATCTGATGATGGCCTTGCTCGATCAGCAGGGCGGCAGTATCAGGCCGTTGCTGGCCCAGATGGGCATCAACACGCAGTTGCTGCGCACCGAGCTGGTTAGGGAATTGGATCGTCTGGCAACAGTCAGCGGTTCCGGCGGCGATGTGCAGATTTCCAATGAATTATCGCGACTGCTGAATTTAACCGACAAACTGGCCCAAAAGCGCAACGACAAATTCATCTCCAGCGAGCTGTTTTTATTGGCGGCTTTTGATGAAAAAGGCTTGCTCCAGGACTTGCTTAAAAAAGCCGGAGTCACCAAGCAGGCTGTGGAAAAAGCCATCGATACGATGCGCGGCGGCCAGCCGGTCGATGATCCCAATGCCGAAGAGCAGCGTCAGGCCTTGAAAAAATACACCATTGACCTGACCGAACGCGCGGAACAGGGCAAGCTGGACCCGGTGATCGGGCGGGATGACGAGATACGCCGGACGATCCAGGTTTTGCAGCGCCGCACCAAAAACAATCCGGTGTTGATCGGTGAGCCGGGCGTAGGCAAGACGGCGATTGTTGAAGGCTTGGCACAGCGTATCGTTAACGGCGAAGTGCCTGAAGGCATCAAAGGCAAGCGGGTATTGGCTTTGGATATGGCTGCATTGATTGCTGGCGCCAAGTTTCGCGGTGAATTTGAAGAACGCCTGAAAGCGGTGTTAAACGATCTTGCCAAACAGGAAGGGCAGGTGATTTTGTTTATCGACGAGCTGCACACCATGGTTGGCGCGGGCAAGGCCGAAGGCGCAATGGATGCGGGCAACATGCTGAAACCGGCGCTGGCGCGCGGCGAATTACATTGCGTGGGCGCTACGACACTGGATGAATACCGCAAATATGTCGAAAAAGATGCGGCCTTGGAGCGCCGTTTCCAAAAGGTGCTGGTTGATGAACCGTCAGTTGAAGACACTATCGCCATCCTGCGCGGCTTGAAGGAAAAATACGAAGTGCATCACGGCGTCGATATTACCGACCCGGCCATTATTGCGGCGGCAAACCTGTCCTACCGTTACATCGCCGACCGGCAGTTGCCGGACAAGGCTATCGACCTGATCGACGAAGCGGCCAGCCGTATCCGCATGGAAATCGACTCCAAACCGGAGGAAATGGACAAGCTGTACCGGCGTTTGATTCAGTTAAAGATTGAGCAGGTGGCGCTTAAAAAAGAAAAAGATGCCGCCTCCAAAAAACGCCTGGAAATTTTGGAAGAGGAAATCGCCGATCTGGAAAAAGAATATTCCGATCTGGAAGAAATCTGGAAGGCCGAAAAAGCCTCGTTGCAGGGTTCGGCATCGATCAAGGAAAAGCTGGAGCAGGCCAAAACCGAGCTGGAAGCGGCCAGCCGCGCCGGTGATCTGGCCAAGATGTCCGAGTTGCAATACGGCATTATTCCGGCGCTGGAAAAACAGCTGCATTCAGCCGCACCGGCCGAAGCGCAGAAAATGACCTTGTTGCGCAACAAGGTCACCGAGGAAGAAATCGCCGAGGTGGTGTCGAAATGGACCGGCATTCCGGTGTCGAAAATGATGGAAGGCGAGCGCGACAAACTGCTGCACATGGAAGAACAGCTCAGCAAGCGGGTGATCGGTCAGGAAGAAGCGCTGAAAGCGGTCAGTAATGCGATCCGCCGTTCCAGAGCGGGGTTATCCGACCCGAACCGTCCGAATGGCTCGTTCCTGTTTTTGGGGCCGACCGGCGTCGGCAAAACCGAGCTGTGCAAGGCGCTGGCCGAGTTCATGTTCGACACGCCCGATGCGATGGTGCGCATCGACATGTCCGAGTTTATGGAAAAGCATTCGGTGGCGCGTTTGATCGGTGCGCCTCCGGGCTATGTCGGTTATGAAGAAGGCGGCTACCTGACCGAGCTGGTTCGGCGCAAACCGTATTCGGTCATCTTGCTGGACGAAATTGAAAAAGCCCATCCCGATGTGTTCAACATTCTGTTGCAGGTGCTGGATGACGGCCGCTTGACCGACGGACAGGGCCGGACGGTCGATTTCAGGAATACCATCATCGTGATGACCTCTAACCTCGGTTCGGATGTGATTCAATCGCTATCCGGCGAGGCACTGTATTCGGTGATGAAAAACGCGGTCATGGACATCGTCAGCACCAAGTTCCGGCCTGAATTTATCAACCGGATCGATGAGGCGGTGGTGTTTCATTCCTTGGGCCGAGGACAGATTCGCGCTATTTCCGGCATTCAAATCGATTACTTGCGTAAACGTTTGCAGGATCGCGAAATCGGTTTTGAAATTTCAGAACAGGCGCTGGATTTGTTAGGCGAGGCGGGCTTCGATCCGGTTTACGGCGCAAGGCCGATGAAACGCGCTATCCAGCAACAGCTTGAAAACCCGCTGGCTCAGAAGATACTGGCTGGCGATTTTGTCGCCGGAGATACCATCAAAGTCGATGTTGAACATGAGACGTTGCGGTTTTTGAAGGGTTAAGACGTAATGCTTTGATGCGTCGAAGCCGGACGGGGCATGTTGCCCCGTCCGAAACGTAAGGTGTTGATTAAGTGTTAAAGTATTGCTGAAACGCTAGGAGCGAGGTTGCAAACCCCGCTCCGCTTGAGAAAATAACCTTAAAACTTCAAAACACATTGGTACAGGATTCCCTAACTTCCTTAAGCTCTACGGCAATTTCCCGACGCATGCGGAAATCCCGCCTCGTGTGAGCAATGTTGTAAGGAATATTAGGGTTTTTTTCATACTTTACGGCGGTACGGATAATACCTATCCATTGCCGGTCATTATCTTCCATTTCTTTAAAGCGATTACGAATGCGCTCCAGTTCCTGATTACAATAGGTGATAAAGCCGGCCGCATAAAATACGCTGTTTTTCAGGTAATCCAGCAAAGCAGTCAAATCGCCATTAATTTCAGCAACAACCGCTTCAAAATTGTCCGGCTCATTGACTGACATATTTCCGGGTTCTTCGGCAGTTTTTTTGGCGGGGGGCATGGCTTCAGCAGCAACCGCATTAACAATATCTTGTATCACTTGACTTTTGGCAGGCGGCTTTTCCGCCACTTTGGCGCGGCTGCCGGCTCCGCCGCTTGGGGTTAATTTTGTCCACAATCCGTAACGTAAATAATGCGTCAGGCCGCCTTCGTGCCTAGCTTTATCGTCGCCTTGATAAAATGCTTCCAGGGTTTTGATTTCGGCAGCCCGCTCATTTAATAACCGTTCCCTTGCGTGCAAGGGTTTGGCGATGAATGCTTCAACGGCAACTCGGCTAAAGCGTAAAAACAGCACTTGAAAACCGTGACGGATACGCGCTTGCTCAAGGTTTTCATCAACATCGGAATGCAGCAGGGTTTTGCGTACTTCTTCGGTTTCCCACAGCAGGCTTTGAGTTTTAAACGCAATTTGGTCGATAAGCGCCTGTAGCGCTTGCGCCAACTGATCGGTCAGCTCCGTCTCAAATTTTTTCTGGATTTCCCGAAATAATTCCTCGCGAATTTTGTAATTGCCCTCGCGCGGGTCAGGCATGGAGATCGTACCGCCGGCCGTGTAAATACGTTTTAATTCATCCGGCTGGGCCGTCGTCAGATTAGTGAGCAAAAATTCGATTTTTTCATCGTAAGCGACATGCAGAGCGGCCAGTTCAAAATGTTCCGAACCCAACGCATCGGCTTCTTTGCGGCCCTGGATAACCTCGGCATACCAAGTGTCGAAATCTTTTTTGATGCGTTGCCATTCGCGGCCCCACCACTGATTAAAATCTTTGCCGAGCAAATCGTCCTCTTGGATTTCGGTTTCATCGAATACACCGTAAATCGGTTCAAGCTTAAACAACACTTCGTTGGCAATTTGTCGAATACCGCTAACCAGCGCATCGCAACGCCTTTCCAAAACGCCCGAACGCTCGTGGTCGATGTAGTAATTGATTGATTCTTTTAAAGCAACCATGCCGTCGTTAATGCCAAGCTTTTTCATTTTAGCTTTATCGTCAGCGTTTTTAGTGCGTCTTAGGGTGTCTTCGGAAGGGATACCGAACTCGACCAAATGGGCGCGTGCGCAAACCGGGATCAACCGGCGCTCAGGCACTGATGGCCAATAGCTGCGGTGCTTGGTATAAGTCTCCTTGAAATCGATCTGGTCATCCATGGCGTCGGCTTGGGTCAGCACCACAAACACCTTGTCAGACACTTTTACACTGGGGTCTTCGGAATCGGCAATGACCAGCATTTCTTTTTCAGGGCCGGTGATGGACGGCTGCTTCATTTCCTTGGCGTAAATAATGGCATCGCAGTTTTTTAGCCGCTCGGTCGCTTGCTCGGCATGCATTAAAATGCCTGAGTTAAAGCCCGGCACATCATGGAAAATAATGTCCCGGTCGCTGCGCAAACGCACGGTTTTCAACTGAATGCGCTTAATAGCAAGGGATTGGGCCCGGTTTTTAAACACGGCCGACTGCAATTGCTCGCTGATTTCGCCAATATCGACAAAGTGTTGGCTAAAGCCGCTCTTCTGTTTTGAAAACACCGAAATCTCGCTAAGATGTTTTTCCGTATCATCAAAATCTTCTTGTATTTCTTTGCGCTCGCGTTCGCTTAAAATGCCTAACAGCGCATCGCGGCGCTGCATTTGAAGTTTGCCGATTTCTTCTTTGCTGTAATATTGTATAAACAGCAGTTGATCTTCTTCGGTTTGGGCGGACCATATTTCTGTACTGGTGAAGGTACAGCGCTCACGCGCAGACGGCAAAATTTCCTGCCCTAGCCAGGCATTCAGTAACGCGCTTTTGCCTGCCTTTTCTAAGCCAATCACGGCGACCTCGAAACGGTTGGTATGCAGGCGCTCCAATTGCCTGTTTAATCGCGGCCGCTCAATATTGAGTCGTCTTAGCAGATCAGGGGGAATATCCACGCCGGTCTTATTGCTCAAAGTAATCAGTTTATCTGCCAATACCGATGTTTTTTCGAGTCTGGCCAATTGTTTTTGACAGGTTTCTAACCAAGTAGTCATAAATATTCCGAAATTACCAAAGAGATGAGACGAATTAAATTACCATAGTTTACCGCATTGCGAATTGCCTCAAATAAAAAACCGGTAAAACGCAATCTGCAGGGCGTCAATAGCCTGGCGTATACGGGCTCAAGGCATGACAAGGCTGATTATTCGGCGCATTGCCCACTACACCAACATCAACTCCTGCAACACCTTAATCTCATCCCTGATCTTCGCCGCCTGCTCAAATTCAAGATTTTTCGCATGCTGGTACATGGTGTCTTCCAGTTGTTTCAGTTTTTTGCTCGCCTGCTTGGGGGTCATGGCTGCTTTATAGTCGGCCGGGAATTCAGCTACCTTGTCTAGCAGTTTATTGGCGCTGGTCATGCCAGCGCCGGGTATAGAGACTTGCATAATATCGGTGACCGACTTGAAAATAGTCTTCGGCTCTATGTGGTGCTTGATATTGAACTGGTGCTGTTTTTCACGGCGACGGTCGGTTTCGTCTATCGCCTGTTGCATTGATTTGGTGATCTTGTCACCGTACAAAATAGCCTTGCCGTTGACGTTTCTCGCCGCCCGGCCGATGGTTTGCACCAGTGACACGACCGAACGCAGGAAGCCTTCCTTGTCGGCATCCAGTATCGCAACCAGCGACACTTCGGGTATATCCAGTCCTTCGCGCAACAGGTTGATGCCCACCAGCACGTCGAATTGCCCCAGCCGCAAATCGCGGATGATCTCGACCCGTTCCACGGTATCGATGTCGGAATGCAGGTAACGCACCCGCACCCCGTGTTCCATCAAATATTCGGTCAAATCTTCCGACATTCGTTTGGTGAGCGTGGTGACCAGCACCCGCTCTTTTACGACAACGCGTTTGTTGATTTCCGATAACAAATCATCGACCTGGGTGGTGGCCGGGCGCACTTCCACGACCGGATCAAGCAAGCCGGTCGGCCTGACCACCTGCTCGGCAAACACGCCTGAATGCTCCCTTTCGTAGGGCCCCGGCGTTGCCGATACGTAAATCCGTTGCGGCGCTTTCAGCTCAAACTCATTAAACATCAATGGGCGGTTATCCAGCGCGGAAGGCAGCCTGAAGCCGTATTCGACCAGCGTTTCCTTGCGCGACCGGTCGCCTTTGTACATCGCGCCGATCTGCGGCACGGCGACGTGACTTTCATCAATAATCACCAGCGCATTGTCGCGCAAATAATCGAACATCGTCGGCGGCGATTCGCCGGCGCTTCTGCCGGACAGGTAGCGGGAATAGTTTTCGATGCCGGAGCAATAGCCGACTTCCAGAATCATTTCAATATCGAACAGCGTCCGTTGCTCCAGCCGCTGCGCTTCGACCAGTTTATCCAGCGAGCGCAATTGCTCCAGGCGTTCCTTGAGTTCCACTTTGATGGCTTCAACCGCTTCCAACAGCTGCTCTCGCGGCGTGACATAATGGCTCTTCGGGTAAATCGTGTAACGCGCCAGCCGCCGGATGATCTCGCCGGTCAGCGGATCGAATAATGACAAGCGTTCCACTTCGTCATCGAACAGCTCTATCCGTAATGCCTCGCTGTCCGACTCGGCCGGGAACACATCGATCACCTCGCCGCGCACCCGGTAGGTCGCACGGCGAAGGTCGATGTCGTTGCGGGTGTATTGCATTTCCGCCAGCCGCCGCAGGATGTCGCGCTGGTTAATCATGTCGCCCTTGACCAGATGCAGCACCATCTTGAAGTACGATTCCGGCTCGCCCAATCCGTAAATCGCCGAAACCGTGGCGACGACGATGGTATCGTCCCGTTCGATTAACGCTTTGGTCGCCGACAAGCGCATTTGCTCGATATGCTCATTGATCGCCGCATCTTTGTCGATGAAGGTGTCGGACGCCGGAACATACGCTTCCGGCTGGTAATAATCGTAATATGAGACAAAATACTCGACGCTGTTTTCCGGGAAAAACTCCTTCATCTCGCCGTAGAGTTGCGCGGCCAGGGTTTTATTGGGCGCCATGATCATGGCCGGGCGCTGAACCTGGTTAATCACATTGGCGATGGTGAAGGTTTTGCCGGAACCGGTCACGCCCAGCAAAGTTTGGTGTACTTCGCCGTCGCTCAAGCCCTCGACCAGGGCTTGTATCGCGGTAGGCTGGTCACCGGCAGGCTGGAATCGGCTGTGGAGTTTAAACTTCTTTTTCACTTGGATTTCTCAATGAACATAACTACTTGAATTGTTCCCATGCCGGAGCGTCATTAGCTGCATTACCACAGCGGGGCGTGAAGCCGAGGTAATTCACAAAAATGGGTTAAAAAACTTAAAAGATTATCACCACGAAGACACGAAGTTTTATTTCTTCGTGTCTTCGTGGTGAATAATAAACTTTTAACGCCGGATTGTTAGTAAGCCATTATACATAGGGTATAATTCGCTTTACCTTTGACATTGATTTTACACGGGGAAACATGAGCATCAAACTTTCTAACAGAGTCCAGGCAGTAAAACCATCACCTACGTTGGCGATTACCGCCAGAGCCGCGCAAATGCGTGCTGCGGGCAAAGACATTATCGGCCTTGGCGCCGGTGAGCCGGATTTTGACACCCCGGATCATATCAAGGCTGCGGCAATTAAGGCTATTGAAAATGGTCATACCAAATACACCGCAGTCGACGGCATAGCCAGCCTGAAAAAAGCCATTATCGCCAAGTACAAGAACGATAACGGTCTTGACTACCAAGCCAACCAGATCCTGGTTTCCTGCGGCGGCAAGCAAAGCTCATTCAACCTGACCCAGGCCCTGCTTAACGCAGGCGACGAAGTCATTATTCCCGCGCCGTTCTGGGTTTCCTATCCAGATATGGTGTTATTGGCCGATGGCGTACCGGTTATTATCGAAACCACGCAGGCGCAGAATTTTAAAATATCGCCGGAACAGTTGCGTGCCGCCATTACCGATAAAACCCGGTTAATCTTTATCAACAGCCCGTCGAACCCTTCCGGCGTTGCGTATAGTCTGGAAGAGCTTAAAGCGCTGGGCGACGTGCTGAAGGATTTCCCCAACATCATCATCGCCACCGATGATATGTACGAGCACATCCTCTGGAAGAAGGGCACGTTTGTTAATATTTTAAATGCGCATCCCGAGTTTTATGACCGCACGGTAGTGATGAACGGCGTATCCAAAGCCTATTCGATGACCGGCTGGCGTATCGGTTATGCCGCAGGCCCTGCGGATTTGATTGAGGCGATGACCACTATCCAGTCGCAAAGCACTTCCAACCCGACGTCGATTTCGCAACATGCCGCCGAAGCCGCGTTAATCGGCGACCAAAGCTTTATTGACAATATGTGCGTTGAATTTAAAAAGCGCCATGATTATGTGGTTGCCGAACTGAACAGCATTGACGGCGTTGAATGTCTTGAAACCGACGGTACCTTTTACGTGTTCCCGAACGTTGAAAAGCTGATTGCCCGATTGGATAATATCAATGACGATCTTGGCTTTTCCGAATATTTGATCGAAGAAGCAGGTGTTGCGTTAGTGCCGGGTTCTGCGTTCGGCACGCCGGGGCATATCAGAATTTCGATAGCGACCAGCATGGCGAATCTGCAAAAGGCTATGGAGCGGATTAAGAACGCGATTTAAGTTTTTCCGTAAGATGGGTGGAGGTATTAACCGAAGCCCATTATTATCAATTGTCGTGCAATGGGTTTAAGGTTGTTCTACCCATCAGTTGATGCATCAGGATTATCTTCAAGAATTAAATTTACTATCAAATAATTCTATTTTGAAACGATTCAATAAAATACTTATGTCTCAAGATTATCTTCAAGAATTAAATTTACAGTCAACTAATTCTATTTTGAAGCAATTCAATAAATCACTGATACCTCAAGGTTATCTTCAAGAATTAAATTCGCTGTCAACTAATTCTATTTTGAAGCAATTCAATAAATCGCTGATACCTCAAGGTTACCTTCAAGAATTAAATTTGCAGTCAACTAATTCTATTTTGAAGCAATTCAATAAATCACTGATACCTCAAGGTTATCTTCAAGAATTAAATTCGCTGTCAACTAATTCTATTTTGAAGCAATTCAATAAATCGCTGATACCTCAAGGTTACCTTCAAGAATTAAATTTGCAGTCAACTAATTCTATTTTGAAGCAATTCAATAAATCACTGATACCTCAAGGTTATCTTCAAGAATTAAATTCGCTGTCAACTAATTCTATTTTGAAGCAATTCAATAAATCGCTGATACCTCAAGGTTACCTCCAAGAATTAAATTTGCAGTCAACTAATTCTATTTTGAAGCAATTCAATAAATCACTGATACCTCAAGGTTGTCTTCAAGAATTAAATTCGCTGTCAACTAATTCTATTTTGAAGCAATTCAATAAATCGCTGATGCCTCAAGTTTATCTTCAAGAATTAAATTCGCTGTCAACTAATTCTATTTTGAAGCAATTCAATAAGCCACTGATGGCTCAAGGTTATCTTCAAGAACAAATAGACAAGTACCTCGAACCTCAGCGCCGACTTCAAGAGCTAATTTTTCCATCGAATAGTTCTATTTTAAAGCAAGTAAATAATGCTCTAAGGACTCAGGGTTTGCTCCAAGAACAAATGGAATTAATGGATAGTGTTCATATAAATGAGGATGGAACTTTTTCCGTAGATGATGTACTTATAAGCGAAGAATGTGTTTCCGAATGCATTAACAGCATTTCTGTTGATTATGAATCCCACATTGATTTTATAAGTTATTTTATCGAATGGCTTAAAAATTTGGATGGCCCGTTACGAGCCGTTATTGCGAATCTAACTGCAACTAATATTAATACTTTTGTAACTATTGTAGGTATTGTTGTAACTATTGCCGCCTTACCAAGTTGCGAAAACGAACAGAAGGAATTTCCGATACGGATGGCTAAGAAAGAAATTATTCGAGGAGCTAATGAAGTCTACAGCATTGAAGATTTGCGAGGTTATCTATTCGTTTCTACGAGAATTCTTCGTGTTCGTAATTTTGGGAGCAACAATGCAGACATCGTCGATGAACTGTATATTGGAAAAGTAGTCAGACTTATAGAAAAATCAAAGAGCTGGTGTTTAGTTGAATATAGTGATTCCGATGCAGACGAGCCAAAGCAAGGATGGGTCTTTTCAAGGTATCTATCAAGGTTCAACAAATAAAAACTAGCGCCATTGGATTGTATGCTTCACAGTTCAACATTCCCCTACTTCAATATGGCGGCGTATTTCGGATTTGACCAATTTCATTCCAAAGCAGCCAAAGCCGCTTCAGGCGCCTTGTCGAGAATTTTTAATAACGCTTTTGCCGCACCTGTTGGGCAGCGTTTTCCTTGCTCCCAATTGCGGATAGTCTCAAGCGATACATCTATTCGCAGAGAAAATTCAGCCTGACTCAAACCCAGCCGCGTTCGTACTCGACGAGCAAATTTGGCGGCGTCTAACATGGCATTGGTTTCATCAATGTGTTGCTGAGCGGCAATATCCCGTTCGGTAGTGGCGTCTAAACGACTGAAATCCACTCTACCTTCGGGCAGAGATGCCGGATTCTCAGGATCAATACTCATTTTTACTGTTTTCATAGCGATTCACCTCGCGCTGGTTAGCCTTGCGTGCTGAAATAATTCGAATGGTAGAGCCGCGTAACGTGTAGACAACACAGAACACCCGCTGAGCAATTGAGCCTAAGAGTTGATAACGGTCTTCGCCATAATCCCAGCGCGTATCTTTTTTAATAAGGCGATTGGGATCAATGAACGCTTGAGCTACGTAGGCAAAGTCAAACCCACGTTGATCAAAACATATGTCGCTTTTGTTTTCATCCCATTCAAAATTCATAGGTACAGTATAGGCCATTGGCCTACCGGCAGCAAGCCGATCCGACCATGGTTACCAACTCCCCGTATTTTCCATAGCAAGCCATTTCTCAGAAGGCATCAGCGGTGCATCTTTTTGCAACAGCTCGATAGAAATCATATCCGGTGAACGTATAAACGCCATATGCCCGTCACGCGGAGGGCGGTTGATGACCACACCGGCATCCATCAGTTTTTGGCAGGTCTCATAAATATTATCGACTTCATAGGCCAGATGCCCGAAGTTGCGGCCGCCCTGATAATCTTCGGTATCCCAGTTATAAGTCAGCTCCAGCAACGGCGCATGCATCTTTTTCGCCTGATCGGCATCCTGCGGCGCATGCAGGTAGACCAGCGTAAAACGCCCGGCTTCGCTGTCCATTCTGTGGCTTTCGGCCAGTCCCAGTTTGTTGCAATAAAAATCGAGGGATTCGTTCAGGTCACGGACCCGAACCATAGTGTGTAGATAACGCATAGCGATGGTCTCCTTCAAGATAGAATTAAATAACGCCAGCCGTGCCGGTTAATCTTCCAAGGCATGGCCGCAGTGTTTGCAATAATCGGCATCGAAATCATGCCCGGTCTGGCCGCAAGCGGGACAGGCGTCATTCCTGACTTTTCCCGCCGTGTACGTCCTGATCAACTCGGCGCTATAGATGCCGGTGGGTACCGCGATAATGCCATAGCCCATGATCATGATCGCCGAAGCGAGCAGTTGGCCCAGCGGTGTTTGCGGCGAAATATCGCCATACCCGACTGTCGTCAGCGTCACAATAGCCCAGTAGACTGATCTTGGAATACTGGTAAAGCCGGCTTCCCGGCTTTCCACGACATACACTAGCGAGCCGAACACAATCACGAGCATGAATACAGCATAAAGAAACACCATGATTTTGCGCGAGCTTTTATGCAATGCCGCCATCATAACCTCAGCTTCGTCCATGTAAGCCGACAGTTTAAGAATACGAAAAACCCGCAGTAGCCGTAAAATGCGTATCGCGAGCATGGCCTGGGTGCCGGGAAACAGCAGAATCAGGTAGCTGGGCAGTATCGAGATCAAATCGACCAGGCCAAAGAAGCTTTTGAAATACAGCCAGGGCCGACGGACGCTGATCAAGCGCAAGCCGTACTCCAGGGTAAACAGCAGCGTAAATAGCCATTCAATAATATATAAGGCTTGCGCGTGCCGGTTTTGGATCGCTTCGACACTATCGAGCATGATCACAATCACGCTGAGCACGATGCTGATGCTCAAAACGACATCGAACGCCTTGCCCATCGGCGTCTCGGAGCCGAAAATAACGGTATTGAGCGATTCCCGCCACGGCGATAGCATTTCGCCGTCGTTATAATAAGGGTCTGTCGTTGTTGGCGCTTCTTGTGTACGCATGACTTTTTAGATTTGCCCGTATCTGAAACAATCGATTGTATGATCATTGACCATGCCGGTCGCCTGCATGTAAGCATAACAAATGGTGCTGCCGACAAATTTAAAGCCGCGTTGTTTAAGGTCTTTGCTCATCGCATCGGATTCCGGCGTGGAGGCGGGAATATCTGCGTGAGTTTTGCGTGCATTGCATAGCGGCTTGCCGCCGACAAACTGCCAGATATAGCTATCGAAATGCGCAAATTCCCGCTGAACTTTTAAAAAAGCCTGTGCGTTGGTGACGGCCGCATTGACTTTCAACTTGTTTCTTACGATGGCCGGATTAGCCAGCAATTCGTTGATTTTTTGGTCATCGTAACCTGCAACTCTTTCGGCATCAAAATTATCGAAGGCTTTTCTGTAGCCGTCGCGTTTGTTCAGAATGGTTGACCAGCTTAAACCGGCCTGGGCGCCTTCAAGAATCAGGAACTCAAACAGCAGCCGGTCGTCATGCACCGGTACGCCCCATTCAAGATCGTGATATTGCTCTTCAGACGGACTGGACAGCGCCCATGTGCATTTTTTCATTGGTGACTCTGATGCTAAAGTTTAAGTGGTTATTCCCAATCTCCAGATTGGGAACCCCGAAGACTGCTCCTGCGTTGCTCTACCTCCTGCATCCATGCAGTCGCAGTTTCGCGACACGGGAAGCTGGAGCTTCCCAAACTGAGTTCCCAAGCTTGAGTTTGGGAACTAGCGTAAACTTCGTGCCTTCGTGGTTTTATGCTTTATGGCCCGTTGATAGCTGCATTGTTGACAATACCCCCCTCAAACCGCATCATCAATCCACGTTATCCGCTGACTATTTTAACCCATGAGTAATGACACCCTGCAAATTCGCCGTATCGCTATCGATACTTATCATGAAAACGTCGCTTACCTGCATCGCGAGTGCGGCATTTACCGGGCTGAGGGTTTTCAGGCGCTGTCTAAAATTCTGGTCAGTACCAACGGTTCCAAGGTGCTCGCGGTTCTTAATGTAGTCGATGACAGCTCCATCGTTCAGCCGGGAGAACTGGGCCTGTCCGAACAGGCATTCGCGCAGCTCAATGTCGCTGAAGGCTGTCTGGTCACGGTCAATCATGCGGAAGCGCCGAAGTCGATGGATGCGGTGCGCCGCAAAATCAACGGCGAACGTCTCGATCAGGATGACTTTATCAGCATAACCACCGATATTGTCGAAACCCGCTACTCGAAAATGGAAATGGCCGCATTTCTGGTCGCGACCGGGCAAAACAATCTGGATCGCGACGAACTGTTTTTTCTTACTCGCGCCATGCTGCAATCCGGCGACACCATGAATTGGCATGAAGCGCTGGTCGCCGACAAACATTGCATCGGCGGCATCCCCGGCAACCGTACTTCGATGCTGGTGGTGCCTATCGTTGCCGCGCACGGCATGTTGATACCGAAAACCTCCAGCCGCGCGATCACCTCGCCGGCGGGGACTGCCGATACCATGGAAGTGCTGGCCGAAGTCAACCTGACGCCGGACCAGCTGCACGACATCGTGCGCAAGGAGCGCGGCTGTCTGGCCTGGGGCGGCACGGCCAAACTCGCACCGGTCGATGACATGCTGATTTCCGTCGAACGTCCGCTGGGCATCGATTCGCAGGGACAAATGGTGGCGTCGATTCTGTCCAAAAAACTGGCCGCCGGTTCCACTCATCTGCTTATCGATATTCCGGTCGGCCCCACCGCCAAGGTGCGGCACATGAATCAGGCGCTGGCCTTGCGGAAACTGTTTGAGTTTGTCGGCGACCGGCTCAACATTCACCTGGAAGTGATGATTACCGACGGCCGCCAGCCGATAGGGCGGGGCATAGGCCCGATACTGGAAGCGCGGGACATCATGCAGGTATTGCAAAACGATCCTGATGCGCCGTTCGATTTGCGCCAGAAGTCTTTGCAACTGGCAGGGCGAATCATTGAGTTCGATCCCGATGTGCGCGGCGGACAAGGCTATGCCATTGCCCGCGACATACTCGAATCGGGTCGGGCCGGCGCTAAAATGAATGCATTGATTCAGGCGCAAGGTGCAAAAACGATAGACCTGCACCCCGGCAGCCTTTGTCATGAGGTTGTTGCCTGCTGCGACGGCGTAGTCACGAGTATCGACAACTTTCAAATGGCCAGAATCGCCCGGCTTGCCGGTGCGCCGATGATGAAAAAAGCGGGCGTCGATTTGTTAAAGAAGCTGGGCAATCCGGTAAAGGCGGGTGAAATCTTATACCGCATCTATGCCGAATTCCCCGCCGATTTTAAATTCGCCCAGGATTTAGCCGCCCAAAATAATGGCTACACGATAGGCAGCGAAGAACAGATTATCAAGTCGCTGATTGCCTTTTAACTTCCCATGATAATACTCGCCTTTCCCGACTATATAAGTCAGGCACAACGCCTGGCGTCCCGGATTGACGCACCGCTGGCGGAGGTCGTCCTGCATCATTTTCCCGACGGCGAAAGCTTGATCCGCCTGCCGCCGTCATTGCCGGAACACGTTGTTGTCTGCCGCAGCCTTAATCAACCCAACGACAAATTGATCGAACTGTTGCTGTGCGCCACCACCGCGCGGGAGTTAGGCGCTAAACGGCTTACGCTGGTCGCGCCTTATTTAAGCTATATGCGCCAGGACATCGCCAACCAGCCCGGCGAGGCGGTCAGCCAGCGTATCGTCGGCAAACTGCTTGCCGACCTGTTTGACGATGTGCTCACCGTAGACCCGCATTTGCACCGTATCTCGGCATTGACCCAGGCGATTCCTATTAAAAACGCGATCAGCCTGACCGCCGCCGATGAAATCGGAACTTTTCTGAAACTACAATTCAACCATGCGCTACTGTTGGGACCGGACAGCGAATCGAAACAATGGGTTGCCGCTATCGCCGAAAATATCGGTTTCGATTACGCCATTGCCAAAAAACAACGGATTGGCGACAAACAGGTTGAAATGAGCTTGCCGGATGGCGATTACCGAAACAAACCGGTGATCATCATCGATGACATGGCCAGCACCGGCAGGACGCTGGCTAAAGCGGCCGGATTGCTGCAAGCCGCAGGCAGCAAGGACATTTACGCGGTCGTCACCCACGCTCTGTTTTGCGGCGATGCTTATGCCCATATCCTTAAATCCGGCATTAGAACCATCTGGAGCACCGACAGCATCGATCATCCGAGCTCCTGCATCAAACTCGACGCTCTGCTGGCGGACGCGATTAAGGCAATTACTCGATAAAGCGTTGATTGCTGAGTCGGGCGTGCGATGCGCGCTAAATCTAACGCCCTATGGCGCGCGCGGCACGCCCTACATGCAGTAACACGCACGGTACTTTTAATCGCAGCTATTAGTTGATAAAGCGTTGACAGACCTAAGGCCAGTTAATAGACTGGGGCCTTTTTTACAGCAACGATAGACTGCAAGCTTGCTGAACACTGTTCACCCCGATTTAACAACTTTAACAGGACTCATTTATGCGCATTAAAAACTGGCTGATTGCCGCCTTATTTCTCGTATCACCCTCGCTCTATGCACATACCGGAGGCCATATCGAACACAGCTTGATGAGCGGCTTACTGCATCCTTTAACCGGCATCGACCATTTGCTGGTATTGCTGGCGGTTGGCCTGATTGCGGCCAAGCAGGGCGGCAAAGCGGTGTTGGCATTTCCCGCTGTTTTTCTGGCATTGATGGCTACCGGAGCCTTGCTTAACGCTTATGCAGTGCAAATTCCGTTTGTTGAATCGTTAATCGCCTTATCGCTGGTGGCGTTTGGCTTACTGGTCACTATCAGTCAAAAACAACGCGCTAAAATACTCTTTCTGGGTGTATCGTTTTTCGCCGTATTCCACGGCTATGCGCATGCCGCAGAAATTCCGGCCGATTCCAGCGCCGTCATGTACTTCTCGTCGTTAATGTTGATGAGTCTGGCCATTTGCCTGGGCGGTTGCGTAATGGGACTGAGCACGGGTAAACGCATGAACAGCCTGTTTTCATTGATATGCTTAAGCAGCGGCCTGTATTATTTAGCCGCCGGTTAGTCAGCCGGTTACGAACAAGATTGTGCCCCGCTAAATAAAGAATCCTTTAAAATAGCCAAGCCGGTAAAAGCTATTTTCCAAATACAGTCGAAAAAACTAACACCGCGTAAAATCGGGGCTACTTGTAGCCCCGCCATTTCCTAAAGCAGGATAAGTCACCTTGTGTAACACCCATAAAGAAGTTGTACCGGCAAGAATCGATTATATTGATGCTTGGCGGTTTCTGGCCGTTGTCATGGTCATTCAGTCGCATATTTTCGTTTACAGCGGCTTAAAAGTCCCCTTATTAACACCTTATTTAGACCAGCTGGATCGGCTCGGCGAGCTGGGGGTTTTGGTGTTTTTTGTGATCAGCGGTTTTGTGATTTGTTCCGGCCTGGTCGCGGAGAAAGGCCGGACCGGGACGATTTGCTTACCCGCATTCTATGTGCGCCGGTTTTATCGGATTATTCCGCCGCTTTGGCTGTATCTATCCTGTCTTTTGCTGCTTAACGCAACGGACATTGTTGAAATATCGCCGCAACAAGCGCTCACCTCAGCCTCGTTTTTATGCAATATGCCGTTTCCTGACGGCTGTTCATGGTTTGCAGGACACACCTGGACGCTGGCTTACGAGGAACAGTTCTACCTGATCTTTCCGCTGCTGATCCTGTTCGTACCCCTGATCAATAACAGTTTGCGCTTTGCTTTGGCAATAGCCGGTCTGACTATCGCCTCGGTGTTATTGAACAGGGCAGGGCATCTGTTTTTTGGCGAATATTTCATGTACTTTATTTTTCTGCTCATAGGCTGTTGTTCCGCACTGTTGCCTGCAAATATGATCAGCCGCATTCGTCAGATGCATGTTGCCGTCTGGTTAATCGTTATTGCTTTACTGCTTATTTGTATAGGCTATGTGCCGGATGGCATCGAAAAACAGGTGAAGGTGATTTGTTACCCGGTGTTGATTCTGCTGACGGTGCTGGGTACGCCCACGCAGATTAAAGCGATTGCCCTTGTTTTTAAAAACAAACAGTTATGCTATTTAGGGCGGATTTCTTATACGGTGTATTTGTGGCAGGAATTAGTGACGGGGAACTACGTCGGCTGGTTAACTTTTGTTTACATCGCCGTTGTTTTTGGGTTCGCAATGATTTCGTATCGGTATATTGAATCTCCGTTTCAAAAAATGGCCACTTCGATGTCCAATGATTTGAAGGCCGCCGCTGTCGCCGCATCGTTAACCGGGTATAAACAAGATCGACAATACTAAACCCTCGCCCGGAAAGGCCGAGGGTTTTATGCGCTTAGCTACTCCGCTTGAGCCGCAAAACTATGCACCCACACCAGAGCGTCGGCTTCCCAGGTCATCCCGGCGTGCATTTTCAAGATAATATCCCGGTACATATCAAGGCTGGGATAGCCTTCCGCCTTGGCATCGGCATCGGTCATGTCGCCTAAGCGCTGACGTTTTAAATCGGTAACAACAAAAGTCATCCCGTCCAGGTCGAAAGTTTCGCCGGGCAAGCCATACACGCCATCACGGCGTTGCTGCGTTTTCATTCCGGCTTTTGTCGCTTCTACCAATTTCGCATGAGTGACCAGGCGGTCTATGGAACAGGTTTTCTCTGGGTAAGCTTCCATTGTTGATCCTATCTAAATAAAAAAGTTCTATTGTACACCAAGCAATCCAGGCCTGTAGCGGCGGGCATCCGCCATTGTTCATATTGCCTAAACTAATTTCGGTACGAGCCGATAATAAAATATGAGTAATTTTTATTTCAGGGGCCAAAGCTAATGATCATAAAAAGTTCCGCAATCCAGTTAAATAGCCAACATCAATTGTTGAAGAGTTCTCAGGAGTCCGAGTCGCTTCGATTTTGGAAAACCCAGGAGCAGCCGACAGACAGAAATGGGACGAGCCAAAAACAGCCGCTGACAGATGCAGTCAGTCTGAGTAAAACGGCCCAAACGCTTAAACCCGAAAAACAATCGCTCGATCTCAGTGAGGCGCCTGATGCCGAGCATGGGGTCATGATGCTGATTATAAAACAGATGGTTAGAGAGTTAACCGGCAAGGAGTTCAAGCTCTTTTCGCCGAGTGAACTGACGGCCAATGCTGATAATGTAGCGGTAACCGACGCTAAAAACGTGGAAATAGCAACAACGCCTCCGCCCGCAAGGCAGCCGCCCTCTGCGGGTTTCGGTCTTGTTTACGAGCATCATGCTTCTTACCAGGAGTCTGAAAGCGCAAGCTTTTCCGCCACAGGTTCGATCAAAACCCAGGACGGAAAAAGCATCGAGTTTTCCGTTCAATTGAATATGAGTCGCGAATTTATGATGGAAACAAATACGTCCATCACGGCCGGCGATCCCGAAAAGAAAGTCGATCCTCTCGTTATCAATTTTGCCGGCAATGCGGCGGAATTATCGCAAACCCACTTTGAATTCGATATTGATGCCAACGGCACCGCTGAACAAATCGCCACATTAAGGCCGGGCAGCGGTTTTCTGGCGCTGGATAAAAATAAGGATGGCGTTATCAATAATGGCTCTGAGCTGTTCGGGCCGAATTCCGGCAACGGATTTGCTGAGCTGGCCCAATATGACAGCGACAGTAACGGTTTTATTGACGAAGCCGATCCCATCTATAAAAGCCTAAGAATCTGGCAACGACACGAGGACGGCAGTCAGCAGCTTATTGCGCTGGGCGATAAAAACATCGGCGCCATCTACCTGGGACACGCCACCACGCCATTTCAATTACGTAGCGCCGATAACCAATCGCTGGGGGAAATTACCGATACCGGCGTTTATTTAACGGAAGACGGCAAAACCGGAACCATTCAGGAGATTAACTTGACGGTATAACAAGGAACTGCGGGATAGCGATTGTTGATATAGGTATTCGTACCAATAAATTTCATCTGCCTATTTTGTTAATCTATAAGTGACAAAGAGGGGCGGGACGCCCTGTTTTTGTCGCATTATCTCTCTTACAAAGACCACCCCCTTTTCTCTCTGGGGTGGTCTTTTTTTTGATCGGCATTGTAATCTTCCATTGTCCTGCGCGGATATATCATTCCTGAACAATCCTTAACGACCTGATCCTGTTGATAGCGGCAGCCAGTTCATATTTGCGCGGCATGGAAAGGGTGCCCGGATAATCAGGCTTCAATATGTCTAATCCGTGTTTGTTTATTTCGTCCTCCAGCCAGTCTATCCAGAAACGGATAGTCTCAGGTTCATCGCCCAACCGCTTTAGTTGAGCCCGCAGCGCCAACAGGCAATAGCCGATAGCTAGAATTTGCGGCGCTTCCGCGATTTGCGCCACCGTATCCAGGTTGACCAAATCCATGCCGTATTCCAGTTGCCTCGGTGCGTTGCGTAAGTCTTTTATGCGTTTGGCTAGGGTCTTGTTCAGGCGCCGATTGATATAGGTAGGGTCGAAATTATCGATTGCCAGGCGGCGCGACGCGGAAAAATCGGGGAGCGGTGTATCTTCCTCCGCTATCGCTCCAAGTCTGTTGCGCACCTTGGCGGTAATGTCGTCGCAACGGTAATTGTCCATCAGCAAACAGGTATCGGCTTTCTGCAAAAAATAACCTAGGCCGCCGACTACAAAAATCATCGAGACACGCTGTTTTTTCCACAGCGATCGCACCGTCGAATAAAGCGGCTTGATGGGCTCTTGCGTCGCATCCAGGATTTTTTTGATCAACTCATCGCGCACCAGAAAATTGGTTGCGCAGGTATCTTCATCAAATAGCAGCAACCGGCTGCCGC
>Ga0208124_100276_pt1 | contig 20985 bp, 19 predicted proteins | sample LakWasM104_HOW12_2_FD_183922 | JGI IMG/M metagenome (GOLD analysis project Ga0208124, IMG submission 183922) | Freshwater sediment methanotrophic microbial communities from Lake Washington under simulated oxygen tension - Sediment Metagenome... | ecosystem: Environmental > Aquatic > Freshwater >...
AACGCGGGCGAGTCCATCAGGTCCGCATAGGTGCCCCGAAAGCGCCGCGCCTGCAGGCTTTTGACGCTGCCCACCGCGGCCCCCAGCGCCGGGTCGCCCGTGCGGTGCAGGCGCAGGGCGGTCACGTCGGCGATGCAGTCGCGGATGGTCTGGGCGGCATCCATGGGGCGGGGTCCTTTCTGCGTTCTGCGGGGTGCGGTGTCGGGCGGTGGTCAGACCGCACAATGCGGCTGGTCAATTACAACATTTGCCCATCACCACCATGATCGCGCGCTGGCAACGAATCCTTCTCCTGTGCATCCTGCTGGCCATGGCCGCCTGGCTGGTGTGGCAATGGCCCCATTCACCGTTGCGTGCCGTACTGGGGGCACTGGTGCCGCTCGGCATTTACCTGGTGGTGATGGCGGTGGAGTTTGTGCTGATGCACATCACCAACCGTGCCGATGCTGCGCCCCGCGCCCGCCTGTCGCAGGTGGTGGGTGCCTGGTGGGCCGAGGTGTGGGTGGCGTTGATGGTGTTTTGCTGGCGCCAGCCGTTTCGCCATGATTCCGTGCCCGACTGGCTGCCTGCACAGCCGACGGGAAAGCGCGGCGTGGTGCTGGTGCATGGATTCATGTGCAACCGGGGGCTCTGGCTGCCGTGGTTTGCGCCTTTGCAGGCGCGGGGTCATGCCTATGTGGCGGTGAATCTGGAGCCGGCGATGGGCTCGATTGACGAGTACGCGGACATCATTGAAGACGCTGTGTGCCAAGTGACGGCGGCCACGGGCCAGGCGCCGGTGCTGTTGTGCCACAGCATGGGTGGCTTGGCGGTGCGGGCGTGGCTGCGGGCGCACCAGGCGGATGGGCGGGTGCACCGGGTGTTGACGCTGGGCACGCCGCATGGGGGAACGTGGCTGGGGCGTTTCAGCCGGGCGGTGAATGGGCGGCAGATGAGCTTGGCGGGGGATTGGGTGGTGGCCTTGCAGCGGGCGGAGCCTGCGGGGCGGGCTGCGTTGTTTACCTGCTGGTATTCGAACTGCGACAACATCGTGTTTCCGGCGACCACAGCGGCGTTGGCGGGGGCAGAACACAGGTTGGTGGAAGGGGTTGCGCATGTGCAGATGGCGTTTGACCCCGGGGTGATGAAGGCTTGTCTGGAGGAGGTTGGGCGGGGGTAATGTTTTGGTTTTTGGGCTGGATGCGCTAGTGGGATATGGGTGGGTAGCTATTGATTTTGCAGTGTTGGTTCTTGTGCGCTGATTGGGTGGCGTGCCTTTGTTGAGGGCGGGAGCCGGGAGTCGCCCGGCGTGCGAGTAACTTTCTTTTGCTTCGCCAAAAGAAAGTCACCAAAGAAAAGGCGACCCCCAGTCTGCGACCCCTTCGCTGTGCGAAGTGGCAAACCTGCGGCGGGGCGGTTGTGGGGTGCGCCGTGGAACTCACTGCGCTGCGGTGCAGCTTCGTTCAGACATCCACGGCGAGTCAGAGCACGAGGCATGTGCGCTTCGACGCCCATGCTCACCCCACAACCGCCCCGCCGCAGGCGCAGCCAGCAGGGGTGGGACAGCCGAACATCCCAACGGCCCCACGGGCCATTGCTTCGCTCGGCCCAGGCTGCGCAGCGCGTGGCGCGTGGCGCTTGCGCCCGCGATTCGGGGCCGAGCGCAGCGATGGCCCGTGTGGATGTTCTGCTCCCCGAGCACCGCAGGTTGCCCCGTAGCGAAGCGCAGGGGACGCAGACAGTGGGGTCGCCCTTTCTTTGGTTCCTTTCTTTCGGCGACGCGAAAGAAAGGGACTCGCATGCCGGGCGTCTCCCGGCCTCCGCCCTCAAACCAGGCACAGAGACCGATTCATCCACAAGCTCCAACAACCTCAGTCAGGTATTGCTGAATGCAGAAGAAGTGCTATTAAATATGTAGCTGTCAAGGAATGAGTCACTAGCGCTAGCAGCCAATACCACCAGAAATCAAGCCGCCACAGCCTCCCGCTCATCCGCTGCAAACTCTGGCAACCCCCGCAGCCGCTCATAAATCGGCGCAAAGTCCGCCGCCGTCATCTCAAACAGCTGCTCAAAACTGTCGATCACAAAATACGTCTGCTGGTACGTATCGATCTTGTAGCGCGTGCGCATGGTGCGCTCCAGCTGCAGCGGAATGCGCTGCGGCTCCGGGCTCTGCACCGAGTACGCCAGTTCGCCCGACGAACTCAGGATGCCAGCGCCGTAGGCCCGCAACTGCCCCGCCTCACGGATCAGCCCGAACTCGATCGTGTACCAGTACAAGCGGCTCAGCATCTCGCACGACCCCAGCCCCTGCGCCTTCAGCCCGCCCTGGCCGTAGCGCTGCACATAGTCGGCAAACACTGGGTTGAACAGCAGCGGCACATGCCCGAACAGGTCATGAAAAATGTCGGGCTCGACGATGTACTCGAACTCTTCGGGCTTGCGGATCCAGTCCGTCACCGGGAACTTGCGGTTGGCCAGCAAGGTGAAGAACGGCACCTCAGGGATCAGCCCCGGAACGCCCACCAGCTCCCAGCCGGTCGCTTTGTAGAGGCGCTCGTTCACCTCTTCAAAACGCGGGATGCGGTCGCTCGCGCCCAGTGAGGGCAGGGCGTCGATGAACGCCTGGCTCGCCAGGCCCGGCAGCAGGGCGCGCTGGCGCTCGTACAGACGGCGGTAGGTGTCGTGGTCGGCGGCGGTGTAGGCCGCGTAGTCCTGCGGGCAGGTGTAGTCCGCGTTGGCACGCGAGTAGTCGCCACGCGGTGGGCGGGTGGATTGGCCATAGACGACAGGGGCTTGTCCCATTTTTTCTCCTTTGCCGCCATGGTCGGCGCACCGCGACGGGGGTGCGCACCAGCCCACGCGGCTGCTAATCGATCTTGATCTTTGCGGCCCGGATCAAGAACTCGTACTTGCTGTTTTCCGAGCGCACAAACTGCGCAAATCCGTCGAGCGTCAGCTCTTCGGGCGTGATACCCATCTTCTTGAACTTCTCCTTGCCCGCAGGCGAGTGCATTGCGGCGCTGAACGCGTTGGCATAGCGGCGTGCGTCCGCATCGGGCAGCGAGGCCGGCGCGAACAGGCCGAACCAGGTGGACACGTTGAAGCCCTGCACGCTGTCGTTGATGCTGGGCACTTTCGGTAGCGCCTCGTTGCGGCTGAGGGTGGTCACACCCAGCGCCAGCAGCTTGCCCGACTGGATCTGCGGCAGCGCCGAGGCCAGGTTGTCAAACACCATCAGCACCTGGCCGGATTCCAGCGCGGCGAGCGCGGGCTTGGAGCCCTGGAACGGCGTGTGGCCCATCCGGGTGTTGGTGAGCGACTTGAACATCTCGGCCGAGATGTGGCCGATGCTGCCGTTGCCGCCCGAGCCGTACTTGGTCTGGTCCGGGTTCTTTTTCAGGTACTGCACCAGGTCGGGCGTGGTCTTGATGCCCAGCTTGGCCGCCTGCTCCGCGTTCACCACCAGCACATTGGGCGTGCGTGCCACGAGGACGAGGGGTTTGAAGTCCTTGAGTGCGTTGTAGGGGAAGTTCTTGTGCAGCCAGGGGTTCACCGCGTGCGTGGCCACGGCGCCCATCAACACCTGGTTGCTGGTCTTCCCGGCCTTGGCGACCTGGTCGGCGCCGGTATTGCCACCTGCCCCCGGTTTGTTCTCCACGGTAATGGAGCCCAACTGGGCTGCAGCACCATCGGCCACGATGCGGGCCGAGGTGTCCAGCGGACCACCAGCGGGGTAGGGCACCACGATGGTGAGCGGGGCAGACGGGTTCTGCGCCAGCGCGGCAGTGGCCGCGCCGGCCAGAAGGGTGCTGAACAGGGTGCTACGGAGCGACATCGGGATCCTTTTGAGTTCCGGGGAGCGCGCAGTATAGGCACCTGTGCAGGGTTAACCCTGGATGTCCGATGTCTTACGTGTTCAGCACACCACGGCGGATCTGGTCGCGTTCCAGCGACTCGAACAGCGCCTTGAAGTTGCCTTCGCCAAAACCGTCGCGGTAGTCGCCCTCGCGCTGGATGAATTCGAAGAACACCGGGCCCAGCATGGGCGTGGAGAAGATCTGCAGCAGCAGGCGGGGCGTGCCGTCGGCCGTGGTGCCGTCCAGCAAGATGCCGCGCGACTGCAGCTCGGGCACCGGCTGGCCGTGGCCGGGCAGGCGGGTGTCCAGCATCTCGTAATAGACCTCGTTGGGCGCGGTGGCCAGCTGCACGCCGGCCATGCCCAGCTTGTCCACCACGTCCAGCAGGTTGTCGCAGATCAGCGCGATGTGCTGGATGCCTTCGCCGTTGAACTGCATCAAGAATTCTTCGATCTGGCCGCCACCCTGCTTGGACTCTTCGTTCAGCGGGATGCGGATCTTGCCGTCAGGCGCGGTCATGGCCTTGGACGTGAGGCCCGTGTATTCGCCCTGGATGTCGAAGTAGCGGATTTCGCGGAAGTTGAACAGCTTCTCGTAGAAGTTGGCCCAGAAACCCATGCGGCCCCGGTACACGTTGTGCGTGAGGTGGTCGATGAGGTTCAGGCCGTGGCCCACGGGGCGGCGGTCCACGCCTTCGATGAATTCGAAGTCGATGTCGTAGATGGACTTGCCGTCTTCAAAGCGGTCAATCAAATACAGCGGTGCGCCGCCAATGCCCTTGATGGCGGGCAGGCGCAGTTCCATGGGGCCGGTGGGGATTTCGATGGGCTGGGCGCCCAGCTCCAGCGCGCGGTTGTAAGCCTTGTGCGCATCCTTCACACGGAAGGCCAGGCCACAGGCGGAGGGGCCATGCTCGGCACCAAAGTAGGCGGCCTGGCTGTGGGGCTCGCGGTTCAGGATGAAGTTGATGCCGTTCTGGCGGTACAGCACCACATCCTTGGACCGGTGCTTGGCGACCAGGGTGAAACCGAGCTTTTCAAACACCGCCTCCAGCACGCCGGGCTGGGGCGAGGTGAATTCGACGAACTCGAAGCCCATCAGGCCCATGGGGTTGTCCCAGGCAGCGAGCTGGGCGGTGGTTTCTTGCGGCAAGGCGGCGTTCATGGGGTGTCTCCGGCATTCGTTGATGAATGTCATGGACTGTAGGCGCGGCCTGCCTCATGTTTCTGGCGAAATCAAGAGGCTTTGGCCTTTGATTTGCAGGAATCTTGTGAATGGTCAAAATTTCGCGCAGTCTGGCGGCGCGTCGGGCAGGGCTGGCCGCCGCAGCGCTGCGCGGTCGGCAGAAGGTCCCTATGAGCCCGAGGTGCCCGCGTTGAGCCGGCGCAGCGCCAGGGCGGCGTCAATGCGTTGTTGCTCCTCGGGCGAAAAGAGTTGCTGGCGCAATTGCTGCAGGCCAGGGCCCTCGCCCTGCTGGGTGCGGGCTTGGCTGTACTGGTCGAGGCGCTGGTTCCAGTGCTGTTCGTCACGGTCCAGCTGCGCCATGGCCTGGGCGGCTGCCGGGCCGTACTGCGCGCTGCGGGTGGCGTAGCGGCTGCGCTCGTCGGTGTTGCTGGCGTTGAAGGCGGCCGTCTGCGCGGCGGCGGTCATGTGTTCGGTGGCGGCGCTGCGTTCGGCGCGGCGCTCGGCGGAGAGTTCGTTGTCGGTCGCCTGCAGCGCCTGGGCGCGCTGCTCGGGGCTGAGCTGGGTGTTGCGCTCAATCTCCAGGCGCGCCAGGGTGTAGCGGTCCAGGTCGGCCTCGCGGGCAAACAGGGCGTCGTATTCGGCGTCGTCAAAAAACTGCAGGCGCACCTTGTGGCGCGCCTCCAGCGCGTCGCGCAGCGCGCGTGGGTCAGTCAGGTCCTGCGGCGCACGCAAGCTGCCCAGGGCCACACGGTAGTCCACGTAGCGCTCGGCCAGTGCCAGGGCTCGCGTGGCCAGGGCGGCGGGGAAATGCCGGTTGACCAGCGTGGCCAGGCGCTGTTTGAGCGTGGCTGGGTCGCTGGCGTCGCCCGCTTCCATCAGCAGGGCTTCCAGCGTGTCGCGCAGGCCGTGCACCAGCAGCGGGTCGGCCGGGCCGTCGGTGGTGATGGCGCGGCGGCGTGCAAAAAAACTGTGGTCCGCGCCCTGTGCTGGCGAGGGTTGTACCTGGGCACCGGCGGAGGCGGCGGCCGCCCCCGCCGGCGATGGGTGGGTATCCCCCGCGCCCAACCCGGCAGAGCCTCCCAGCCACCACACCACGGCGACCGTGGTGAGGGCCAGGACTGCGGCGGCAACCGCCCAGGTGCGCGAGGGCTGGGCCATGGCTTACAGGCCTTGTTGCTTGAGGCGGTTGGCGTGCTGGCGGTACAGCGTCACCGGGTCGGTGGAGAACCAGTCGCGCAGGCCCAGCAGCTGGTTGACTTCGTCGAGGTGGTTCTGGCGGTAGTCGCCCAGGTGTTTGCCCAAGCGCGACGAGCAGGCCGACACCAGGCCATCGTTGGCTTCGCCAAAGGTCAGGCTCAGCGTGGCCAGCAGGGCGTCGCTGGCATCGAGCACGTTGGTCAGGGGCAGGGTGCCGGTCCAGGAGTAGTAGCGCACGCCGTTCACCAGCTCTGCGCCGCTGCCGCAGCCGGAGGTGGGCACGCCTTGCGGAAAGCGGCTGTTGAACTTGGCCGAGCCGGCCGTGGTCAGCGAGTCCAGCGCCGCCGTGGGCATTTGCGGCAGGCCGGTGCCGCCGGAGGTCAGGTTGATCAGGCCCACCAGCGCCTTGGCGGCGGCGCTGGCCACGGCTTCGGACACCGAGCCCGCGGGCGCTACGCCGCGCAGGATGTCGGCTACGCGCGAACCCCGGTTCACGCCGCCGATCGAGGTGACCGATGCCACCAGCTGCGGCGCCACGCCCGCCACATAGCGGGTGGTGGGGCCGCCGTGCGAATGGCCTACCAGGTTCACCTTGGGGGCACCGGTCAGCGCCAGGATGGTCTTGACCTGTGCCAGCAATTGCTCGCCGCGCACCTCGGTGCTGTTGGCGGCCGAGACCTGGGCGACGTAGACCTTGGCGCCGCCCTGGCGCAGTGCGTCGGGGATGCCGTAGAAATAGTCGATCCCAAGGGCCGAGTCAAAGCCGAACAGGCCATGCACCAGCACGATGGGGTAGCGCGTCTGGGTGTAGCCCGTCTGCGCCTGCGCGCCCACGCCCAGCAGCAGCAACCCCGCCGTTGCTGCCAGCACCAGTCGTCGCAAAAAGCGGCTGAAAAATCCGGTCATGTGTTTGTCTCCGTTGGTATGGTTTCTTATGCTCGCAAAAACGAACGACCGTTCTTTTTTGCGAGATCAATTTTTGTATTCGGCCCGTGGAGTCACTATCGGGACATACCCGTGTGTGCGGCGCACCATGCAGAAATCGCGCAGTTCTTCGTAAAATCCTGCGCCATGAAAGCCTTTGACGCACTCGATAAGCTGGACCGCGCCATCCTGCGCCGCCTGCAGGACAACGGCCGCGAGACGTACGACGTCATCGGAGAACAGGTGGGCCTGTCGCCCAGCGCGGTGCTGCGCCGCGTCAAGCGGCTGGAAGACAGCGGCGTGATCCACCGCTACGTGGCCCTGGTGCAGCCCGAAGCGGTGGGGCTGGGGCTCACGGCGTACCTGAACGTGCGGCTGGAAAAACACACGGAAAGCCACAAGCGCAACCCCATGGACCTGTTCCGCGCCAGCGTGCAGACCTGGCCCGAGGTGGTGGAGTGCGCGTCGCTCACCGGCGAAATGGACTACCTGCTGCGCGTGGTGGTGGCCGACATGGCGCACTACAGCCGCTTCATCATGGACACGCTGCTCAAGCACCCCAGCGTGCAGGACTGCAAGACCAGTTTTGTGCTCGACCGCGTGAAGGCGACGACGGCTGTGCCGGTGTAGTCCAACACAGGCCTTCACTCGTTGACAGGGCCTGTGCAAGTCACGGGCGTGACTCCCTGTGGCGTCTGTTGATGCGGTGGAGGTTGCTGTAAGGCGGTCCGCGCTTTACGCTCCGCCCCGTGCAGAGAAGGCTTGGCGCAGACGGGGGTGCAGCCACCCCAGCCGTCGCGTCTGCGACCCATGCTGAGGAGATCCGGGGCATGAATACTCTCAAATTGATAGCTATTGAGGCACGATCTTCCAGCGCTTGGAGCCGATTTTTCCGCATTTTGAGTAGGATCACTATTTTGTTGCGGCGCAGCAATTTGGACTGGAAAAGATGAGGGAAAACCCTTATATTTGGCGGCATGTTCGCAACCAAAGACTGGCTCAAGGCATCCTGGTACGCAGGCCGGGACCTGCTGCGCCCGGTAACCAGCGGCTCTTCTGCCTCTGACATTCACATCCACCAGCAGGAGACGCCCGTGATGGTTCCTATCCGCTCCCTGGGCCCCTCCTACCGGGAGCGGATCACCCAGCACCTGCTGCAGCTGGAGCCTGCAGACCGCTACCTGCGCTTTGGCTATGCCGCCAACGACGAACAGATCCGCCGCTACGCCGAGCAGCTCAACTTCGAGCGCGATGAAATCTTTGGCATCTACAACCGCCGCCTTGAGCTCATCGCCATGGCCCACCTGGCGTTTTCGGAAAACCCCGAACACAAGCCGTGTGCTGAATTCGGTGTGTCCGTGCTCAAGCAGGCACGGGGTCGCGGCTTTGGCGCGCGCCTGTTTGAGCGTGCCGTGATGCATGCGCGCAATGAGGGCGTGAACATGGTGTTCATCCACGCGCTGTCCGAAAACACCGCGATGCTCAAGATCGCGCGCAACGCCGGTGCCACCGTGCGCCGCGACGGGTCCGAGGCCGAAGCTTATCTGCAGATACCACCCGCCAGCCTCGACACGCGCATGACCGAGATGGTCGAGCAGCAGTTCGCCGAGGTGGACTACCAGCTCAAAAAGCAGGCCAAGCAGTTCTGGGACTTTCTGGCCAATGTGCAGGAAGTGCGCAGCGGCGTGCAACACGCGCGCCACCAGTCGGCCGAGTGATGCATGGCGGTCACGCCCCCGGCCGTGACGCCGGTGGTGGCCGGCTGTCACGGCAATCCGCTATCCTAGGGGCCTGATTCACTACCGCACGTCCTGCACTCCAGACAGTGTCTGACCCGCACCCCGCGCACCCCGGGCGACCGCCCGAGAGGGAAGACAAGCGCACCTTCCTGCAGAAAGTGGCCGAGTTCATCCATCCTGGGCCGGACTCCACGGAAGAACTCATCGAAACCCTGGCCGAGGCCGAGGACAACGAGGTCATCGGCGCCGAATCGCGCGTGATGCTGGAGCGTGTGATCCGCATGGCCGACATGACGGCGGGCGATGTGATGGTGGCAGCACCGCGCATGGACCTCGTCAACATTGACGCGCCTTTCGATGAGCTGCTGCACCTGGTGATCAGCACCGCGCATTCACGGTTCCCGGTCTACCAGGGCGAGCGCGAGAACATCATCGGCATCCTGATGGCCAAGGACCTGCTCAAGCTGCAGCGGGCGCCCGAGCTGAACATCCGTGCGTTGCTGCGCCCGGCAGCGTTTGTGCCCGAAAGCAAAGGCCTGAACGACCTGCTGCGCGAGTTCCGTGGCAACCGCAACCACCTGGCCATCGTGATCGACGAGTTTGGCCGCGTGGCCGGGCTCATCACCATCGAAGACGTGCTGGAGCAGATCGTCGGCGAGATCGAGGACGAGTTCGACATCCCCGAAGACGATGGCGACATCTTTGGCCTCGCCGACCGGACCTACCGCGTGAGTGGTGACACCCCCATCGAGCGTGTGGCCGAGGCCTTTGAGGTGGCCATCGTGGGTAGCGACCCCAACGAGCATTTCGACACCATCGGCGGCCTGATTGCCCACGAAATGGGCCATGTGCCCAAGCGCGGTGAGCATCTGCAGCTCAGCGGCCTGCATTTTGTGGTGCTGCACACCAAGGGCGGGGCGGTGCGCTGGTTCAAGGTGTCCAGGGTCGAAGACACCCCCTCCGACGGCTGATGTCGCGGCGCTCTCGGATGGCGGGCGGGCCGCTGCTGCCGCAACTGCTGCTGGCACTGGCGGCGGGCCTGGCCCAGGCGGCCTCGCTGGCCTGGCCGGGCAGCGGCCAACCCTTGTGGTGGCTGCAGCTGGCTTCGATGGCTGCACTCGCCTGGATGGTGCGGCCTTTCGCTGGGGAGCACCAGCGCGTCGCTGCGCCCTGGCGGCGCGGTGCGCTAATGGGTGGGTTGTTTGCCACTGCCTGGCTGGCAGGCACTTTCTGGTGGCTGTTCATTTCCATGCATTCTTATGGCGGCCTGCCCGCGCCGTTGGCCGTGGCAGCGGTGCTGGGGCTCGCTGCCTTTCTGGCCAGCTACTACGCGGCGGCTTTGGCCTTGTTTTGCCGGTATGCGCCGATGAATCGTGCCGGGAGTGCTCTTCTTTTCGGAGCGCTGTGGCTGCTGGCCGAACTGGCACGGGGCGTCTGGTGGACGGGGTTCCCGTGGGGTGCTGGCGGCTACGCGCATGTGGATGGGCCGCTCGCCGTGCTGGCCCGCCACATTGGGGTGTATGGCATCAGCGCGGTGGCTGCGGCGTTGGCGATGGGCGTGGTGCAGGTGCGTGCCACCGATCTGCGCAAGGTGCGCTGGTGGGCGCTGGTGCTGGCGGCGGGCGGCCTGCTGGCCTGGGCCACGGTGGACCGGCTGTGCGCGGTCAATCTGTGCCACACCCCGGCACGGCGCGCAGCGCCCCCCCTGAGCCTGGAGCTGCTGCAGGGCAATATCCCCCAGGACGAAAAGTTCCAATCCGGCAGCGGCGTGCCCGTGGCCCTGCAGTGGTATGCCGAGGCCCTGCGCAACGCCCAGGCTGACCTGGTGGTGGCGCCCGAGACCGCCATACCGCTGCTGCCGCAGCAGCTCATTCCGGGGTATCTGGAGGGCATGCAGCAACGCTATGCGCAAGGGGCTCAGGCCGCCATGGTGGGCATTCCGCTGGGGGATGAAGCGCAGGGCTACACCAACTCCGTGCTGGGCATGAGCGCCACGACCCAGGCAGAGCCCTATCGCTACGACAAGCACCACCTCGTGCCATTTGGAGAGTTCATTCCGCCGTTTTTCAAGTGGTTCACGGCCATGATGAACATCCCTCTGGGCGATTTCAACCGGGGGACCGTGGGCCAGGCGTCGTTTGCCGTGGCGGGGCAGCGCATCGCGCCGAACATCTGCTACGAAGACTTGTTCGGCGAGGAGCTGGGGGCGCGATTCATCGACCCCGCCCAGGCCCCCACGGTGTTTGTCAACTTCAGCAACATAGGCTGGTTTGGCGACACCCTGGCCATTGACCAGCATCTGCACATCAGCCGCATGCGTGCGCTCGAATTCGAGCGCCCGATGGTGCGCGCTACCAACACGGGCGCCACCGTCATCATCGACCACCGGGGTGTGGTCACGCACCAGCTGGCCCGCTACACGCGCGGCGTGCTCAAGGGCGAGGTGCAGGGCCGGGGGCTGGACGCACAAAGTGGCTGGGCCATCACGCCTTATGCGTGGTGGGTGTCCCGTTGGGGGCTGTGGCCGCTGTGGGCGCTGGGGGCTCTGGCGCTGGTGGGGGCCATGGTCGCCAGCAGGGGCCGCAGGCCGCGTGGCAATTGATCCAGGTCAGGCATTGCGCCCGGCGGCGCAGGGGCCTGCGCACCCCCGTGTTTAGAGGCGGCTCCCTATGCCTTGATAATAGAGGCCCGCAACCGGGGGCTGGTGTTGCGTAAAACGATGATTTGAGGCGGGCCATCCGCCGTTCTGGAGTACGACTGAAAATGGCAGATTCCTTTTCCTACGAACAACTGATCGCCTCGGGCGAGGGCCGGCTGTTCGGCGCTGACAGCGGGCGTCTGCCGCTGCCACCCATGCTGATGTTTGACCGCATCACGCACATCGACAGCGATGGTGGCGCGCACGGGCTGGGAAAGATCCGCGCCGAGCTCGATGTCAAACCCGACCTGTGGTTCTTTGCCTGCCACTTCCAGGGCGACCCGGTCATGCCTGGCTGCCTGGGGCTCGACGCCATGTGGCAGCTCATCGGTTTTTACCTGACCTGGCTGCAACTGCCGGGCCGGGGCCGCGCGCTGGGTGCGGGCGAGGTCAAGTTCACCGGCGAGGTCGGCCCTGACGTGAAGCTGGTCACCTACGAAATCGATATCAAGCGCGTCATCAAGCGCAAGCTGGTCATGGCCATTGGCGATGCCCGCCTGCTGGCCGACGGCAAGGAAATCTATGTGGCCAACGACCTTCGCGTGGGTCTGTTCAAGCGCGAGGAAGACGGCAAGGACGCAGCATGACCACCAAGAAGCGCGTAGTCATCACCGGCGCGGGCATCGTCTCGTGCATTGGCAACGACCTGGCCTCCGTGGAAGCTTCGCTGCGTGCGGGCACCAGCGGCATCAAGGCCGTGGAGAAGTTCAAGGAACTGGGCCTGCGCAGCCAGGTGGGCGGCGCCCCGGAGATCGATATCGAAGCGCGCATCGACCGCAAGCAGCTGCGCTTCATGGGCGATGCGGCGGCCTATGCGCAGATCGCACTGGAAGACGCTATCCAGCAAGCAGGCCTCACGCCCGAGCAGGTCAGCCACCCGCGCACCGGCCTCATCATGGGTTCGGGCGGCGGTTCGCCCGCCAACCAGATCGAAGCGGCCGACACGCTGCGCGAAAAAGGCATCCGCCGCGTGGGGCCCTATCAGGTCACGCGCTGCATGAGCTCCACGGTTTCTGCGTGCCTGGCCACCAACTTCAAGGTCAAGGGCATCAACTACTCCATCACCTCGGCCTGCTCCACATCGGCCCACTGCATCGGCGCGGCCGCGCAGCAGATCGCCTGGGGCGTGCAGGACGTGATGTTTGCGGGCGGTGGTGAAGAGCTGAGCTGGGGCATGTCGCTGCTGTTCGACGGCATGGGCGCGATGTCCAGCAAGTACAACGAAACACCCGAAAAGGCCTCGCGCGCCTATGACGCCAACCGCGATGGTTTTGTGATCGCAGGCGGCGGCGGTGCCGTGGTGCTGGAGAGCCTGGAGCACGCCCAGGCCCGTGGCGCGACCATCCTGGCCGAAGTGGTGGGCTTTGGCGCCACCAGCGACGGTGAAGACATGGTGGCCCCGTCGGGCGACGGTGCCATTGCCTGCATGCAGCAGGCCATGGAAGGTCTGGACGCCCCCATCGACTACATCAACACCCACGGCACCTCCACCCCCGTGGGCGACATGCAGGAAGTGCGCGCCATGCGTGCCCTGTTTGGCGACAAGGTGCCACCGTTCTCGTCCACCAAGTCGCTCACCGGCCACTCGCTGGGCGCCACGGGCGTGCAGGAGGCCATCTACTGCATGATCATGCTGAACAAGGGCTTCATCGCCGGCTCGGCCAATGTCGAGACACCTGACCCGGCCTTGGGCGACATGCCTCTGGTCACGCAAACGCGCGATGCGCAGCTGAACACGGTGTTGTCCAACAGCTTCGGCTTTGGCGGCACCAACGCCAGCCTGGTGCTGCGCCGCTGGAACCACTGACCGCGGACTCCCCACCGCAACGGCCTGCCTGTCTCTGGACATGCAGGCCGTTTTTCCTGGGATCTATCGGGCCGTCAGCGCCTGACGGGCCTTGGGGTTGGGCTGCAGGGCCTCGTGCAGCAAGGCGGGCAACATGCCCAGCATGCGGGTGGCCTGCAGACCGGGCGGAAAGGCGCGCGCGTGGTAGCTGTACAGCGACATGGGGGCCAGCTCGTGCAGCTCCTGTGCCACCATCTGTGCAGGGTCCAGCCCCTTGGCGGTGAGAAAGTCCACCACCGTCCAGCCCATGCCCCGGCGCACCAGCTCCAGCGCCAGGCGCGATGTCTGCACCTGGATGCCGGGCCCGGCGGGCGAGCCGAGGCGGTGTGCGATTTCGTCAATCGCCTGGCGCATGGGGTCATCGCCCACCAGGCGGATCACGGGCACCTGCGCCAGCCGCGCACCGGGGCTGGCGGCACGGGGAGCACGCGCCCACACGCTGGTCGCGACCGCCAGGTACAAGCGACCACTGACCAGCAGATCGCTCGCGATTTGTGGGTGGGGGTGTTTGTAGAAACCCAGGCAAAAGTCCACGCTGCGCGTGAGCAGGGCCTGGGTCATCTGGTCCTGGTGGATGGTGCGCACCTCCACGCCCACCTGCGGATGCTGCTCGGCATGGTGCTGCAGCAGGCGCGGCAGAAATTCGTGCGTGATGGACGGTATGGCGCCCAGCCGCACATCGCCCGAATCACTGGTGGCCAGGTTGCGCGCAGTGCGCTTGAGGGCGTCCAGCTGCCGGTAAATGCCCGTGGACTCGGTGGCCAGCACCTGGGCCTCGGGCGTCGGGGTCAGGCCTGCCGGCGAGCGGTTGAACAGCCGGTAGCCCAGCTGCAGCTCGGTGTGCGCCACGGCCTTGCTGATTGCTGAGGGGGTGATGCACAGCAACCGCGCCGCAGCGCTCATGTTGCCGGTTTGCAGCACGGCCTGAAAAACTTCCAGTTGTCTCAAGTTCATGGCGGAGTTGTCTTGTGGCGGTGGCCGAGGGGCACTTCATGGCCTTCGAACGGCAGTTCAGGGGTGTGAGCTGAATTCATAAGGGTGGGTCAATTATTCCGCATGACTGTGTTCTGGTTTCTCATAGGATGCGGCACCGCTTCACCGGCGGTTTTGAATAAAGCGGCGCAACGCGCGCTGCCACCCAAAAAAATCAGGAGACTTCTTCATGCGCATTTCTTCCTCCCCCACCGCCAGTCGCTGGCTCGCGGGTTTGCTGTTGTCTGCTGCCTCCGCCGTTGCCATGGCCCAGGCTGCCAAGCCCAATGTGGTGGTGCTGGCCACGGGCGGCACCATTGCCGGTGCGGGCGCCTCGGCCGCCAACAGCGCAACCTATGCCGCCGCCAAGGTGCCGGTGGACAAGCTCCTGGCAGGCCTGCCTGAGCTGGCCAATGTGGCCAAGGTGTCGGGTGAGCAGGTGTTCCAGATCGCCTCCGAGAGCTTCACCAACGAGCACCTGCTGCGCCTCGGCCAGCGCGTGTCGGCCCTGGCCAAGCAGGCAGACGTGGATGGCATCGTGATCACCCACGGCACGGACACCCTGGAAGAAACCGCGTACTTCCTGAACCTCACCGTGCGCACCAACAAGCCCATCGTGGTGGTCGGCTCCATGCGTCCCGGCACGGCCCTGTCGGCCGACGGCGCGCTGAACCTGTACGACGCCGTGACCGTGGCCGCCAGCAAGGACGCCGCCGGCAAGGGCGTGCTGGTCACGATGAACGACGAGATCCAGAGCGGTCGCGATGTGAGCAAGACCATCAACATCAAGACCGAGGCCTTCAAGAGCCAGTGGGGCCCGCTGGGCATGGTGGTGGAAGGCAAGAACTACTGGTTTCGCGCCCCGGTCAAGCGCCACACGACCAACTCCGAGTTCAACATCGACGACATCAAGGCGCTGCCCGCCGTGGACATCGTGTACGGCTACGGCAACATGAACACCACGGGCATCGAGGCCTACGGCAAGGCCGGCGTCAAGGCGCTGATCCATGCCGGCACGGGCAACGGCTCGGTGGCCGCACAGGCGGTCGATTCGCTCAAGGCCTTGCGTGGCCAGGGCGTGCAGATCATCCGTTCGGCCCGCGTGCCCGATGGTTTTGTGCTGCGCAATGCCGAGCAGCCCGACGACAAGTACGACTGGGTGGTGGCCCATGACCTGCGCCCCCAAAAGGCCCGCATCCTGGCCATGGTCGCTTTGACCAAGACCAACGACAGCAAGGAACTGCAGCGCATTTTCTGGGAGTATTGATCCCTGTTTTCGAGGTTTGAACGCCATGCTTTGACGCGATGCATGCGTTGACGGCCACACCCGTGTGGCCACCGGTACGCACCGGCTTATAGCTCGCGTGACTGGTTGGGAAGGCTGGGGCTCCAAAAGGGCTCCGGCCTTTTTTCATGGGCGCGGGCCGGTGTTGCTGGCGCTGCCGCAGCACGCGCGGCTGCGCGCCGTAAAATCACTGGTTTGCGCGCGCGATGCCCGTCCTTGTTGCCCATGGGGCGGCGGGCGCTGGGTTTGGCTCGCGCACCGCGGTTTCTTCTTTTTCCCCTTACTTGCCAGGCCCTGGCTTGCCAGTGCCTCAGCCACAGACGCCATGTTGACATTCCAGCAAATCATTTTGAAGCTGCAGTCCTACTGGGACGCGCAGGGTTGCGCCCTTCTGCAACCCTATGACATGGAAGTGGGCGCCGGCACCTCGCACACTGCCACCTTCCTGCGCGCCATCGGCCCCGAGCCCTGGAAGGCCGCCTACGTGCAGCCCAGCCGCCGCCCCAAGGACGGCCGCTACGGCGAGAACCCCAACCGCCTGCAGCACTACTACCAGTACCAGGTGGTGCTCAAGCCCGCACCGGCCAACATCCTGGAGCTGTACTTGGGCTCGCTCGAAGCCCTGGGCTTCGACCTGAAAAAGAACGACATCCGCTTTGTCGAAGACGACTGGGAGAACCCCACGCTCGGCGCCTGGGGCCTGGGCTGGGAGGTGTGGCTCAACGGCATGGAAGTCACGCAGTTCACCTACTTCCAGCAGGTCGGCGGCATCGACTGCAAGCCTGCCACGGGCGAGATCACCTACGGCCTGGAGCGTTTGGCCATGTACCTGCAGGGCGTGGACAACGTCTACAACCTCAAGTGGACCGACACACTGAGCTACGGTGACGTGTACAAGCAAAACGAGGTGGAGCAGTCCACCTACAACTTCGAGCACAGCGACGCGGACTTCCTGTTCACGGCCTTCAATGCGCACGAAAAGCAGGCCAAGTACCTCATGGAGCAGCAGCTGGCGCTGCCTGCGTATGAGCAGGTGCTCAAGGCCGCACACAGCTTCAACCTGCTGGATGCGCGCGGTGCGATCAGCGTGACCGAACGCGCTGCCTACATCGGCCGCATCCGCAACCTGGCCCGTGCCGTGGCGCAAAGCTACTACGAGAGCCGCGAGCGCCTGGGCTTCCCCATGGCGCCGCGCGAGTGGGTGGAACAGATGACGAAGAAGGCTGCGTGAGAGAAATGACGATGACAACCCAAAACCTCCTCGTTGAACTGTTTGTCGAAGAGCTGCCGCCCAAGGCGCTGCAGAAGCTGGGCGATGCTTTCGCCACCGTGCTGGGCGACCAGCTCAAGGCCCTGGGCCTGGCGTCTGCCGCCTCGGTGGTCACGCCCTTTGCCTCGCCCCGCCGCCTGGCCGCGCATGTGACCGCCGTGGCCGACAAGGCCGCCGACAAGGCCGTGCAGCAAAAGCTGATGCCCGTGACCGTGGGCCTTCAAGCGGACGGCAACGCCACGCCTGCGCTGCTGAAAAAGCTGCAGGCGCTGGGCGCCGATGTGTCCAACCCCGCAGCCGCTGTGGCTGCCTTGAAGCGCGCGCAGGACGGCAAGGCCGAAGCCCTGTTCTACGACAGCGTGGTGCCCGGTGCCACGTTGCAAGCGGGCTTGCAAAAAGCGCTGGACGAAGCCATTGCCAAGCTCCCTATCCCCAAGGTCATGAGCTACCAGCTCGAAACCGACTGCGAGCTGCCCGGCTGGACCAGCGTGAACTTTGTGCGCCCCGCGCACGGCCTGGTGGCGCTGCATGGCAGCACCGTGGTGCCCGTGAAGGCGCTGGGCCTGACCGCTGGCAACAGCACCACCGGCCACCGCTTTGAAGCCGCCGTGTCGCCCGTGGTGCTGGCCGATGCCGACAGCTACGCCGCCACGCTGCAAAAAGACGGCGCCGTGATTGCCAGCTTTGCCGAGCGCAAGGCCGAGATCGCGCGCCAGCTGGCTGCGGCTGCTGCGAAGGTGGGCAACGGCGCCCGCCCCATCGAAGACGAAGCCCTGCTGGACGAGGTGACCGCGCTGGTGGAGCGCCCCAACGTGGTCATCTGCCAGTTTGAAGAGCAGTTCCTGGGCGTGCCACAAGAGTGCCTCATCCTCACGATGAAGGCCAACCAGAAGTACTTCCCGCTGCTCGACGCCGCAGGCAAGCTCACCAACAAATTCCTGGTGGTCAGCAACATCAGCCCCGAAGACACCAGCTTTGTGACCGGCGGCAACGAGCGCGTGGTGCGCCCCCGCCTGGCCGATGCCAAGTTCTTCTTTGACCAGGACCGAAAGAAGACCCTGGCCTCGCGTGTCGAGGGCCTGGGCAAGGTGGTCTATCACAACAAGTTGGGCACGCAGGGTGAGCGCGTGGAGCGCGTGCGCGCCATTGCCAAGGCGATTGCATCCCAGCTGGGCGACGCGCAACTGGTGCAGGATGCCGATCTGGCCGCGCAACTGGCCAAGACCGACCTCGTGACCGATATGGTGGGCGAGTTCCCTGAGCTGCAGGGCATCATGGGCGGCTACTACGCCCTGAACGACGGCCTGGGCGAGACCGTGGCGAACGCGATCGAAGACCACTACAAACCCCGCTTTGCGGGCGATGCACTGCCGCGCAACACCGCTGGCGTTGTGGTGGCGCTGGCCGACAAACTAGAAACACTGGTCGGCATGTTCGGCATCGGCAACCTGCCCACGGGCGACCGCGATCCGTTCGCGCTGCGCCGCCATGCACTGGGGGTGATCCGCATGCTGGTCGAAAAAGACCTGCCGCTGGACTTGAGCGCGTTGCTGGCCGGTGCCGTGCCTGCCTTTGGCGACAAGATCACCGATGCCACGCCCGCTCTGGCCGACTTCATCTACGACCGCCTTGCCGGCAGCCTGCGTGAGCAAGGCTACAGCGCGCAAGAAGTGGACGCCGTGCTGGCCCTGCGCCCGCAGCGCCTGGCCCTGGTCGAGAAGCAGCTGGCTGCAGTGCGTGCCTTCGCCGCCTTGCCCGAAAGCCCCGCCCTGGCAGCCGCCAACAAGCGCGTTGGCAACATCCTCAAGAAGGCCGAGGTCGAAGGCCCGGTGGATGCCCACGTCAACCCCAACCTGCTGCAGGAAAAGGCCGAGCAGGACCTGTACGCCGCGCTGCAGCGCTTTGTGCCCGAGGCCAATGCCCAGTTCGACGCGGGCGACTACACCGCCAGCCTGCAGACCCTGGCCGTGCTGCGTGCGCCCGTGGATGCGTTCTTTGACGACGTGATGGTGAACGCCGAGCAACTGGACCTGCGCCTGAACCGCCAGGGCCTGCTCAAGACGCTGCACGAAGCCATGAACCGCGTGGCCGATTTGTCCCGTCTGGCGGCCTGACCCCTGGTGCTGGTAGGCTGGTGGTTCTCACAAGGCAAACCCCTCCTATGAAACTCGCCATCCTCGACCGCGACGGCACCCTCAACCCGATGGGGGATGAATACATCACTTCGGCCGACGAGTGGGCGGCGGTGCCGGGCGCGCTCGAAGCCATTGCCCGCCTCAACCATGCCGGCTGGCATGTGGTGGTCGCCACCAACCAGCCGGGATTGGGCCGGGGCCTGTTTGACGTGGTGGCGCTCAACGCCATCCACGCCAAGATGCACCGGCAGGTGGCGGCGGTGGGCGGGCGCATCGACGCGGTGTTCTATTGCCCCCATGCGGCCGACGAGGACTGCAGCTGCCGCAAGCCCGCCCCGGGCCTGCTGGAGCAGATTTGCGACCGCTACGGCATGGAGCGTAACGAGATCCGCGTGGTCGGCAGCTGCGAGGTCCACCTGCAGGCGGGTGCCGCCCTGGGGGCCCAGTTGCACCTGGTGTGCACCGGCCGGTCTGCTGCGTTGCGGCCGGGCGGGGCGCTGCCTGCGGGGTTGCCGGCGGGTACGCAGTTGCACGCCAGCCTCGGAGATTTTGTGGACCAGTTGCTGCCGGTGGTGCCAAGCGCCGCAGCCGCCGTGGCCGCAGCGCCCTTGCCGCTGTCGTGACGGGGCGCAGCAGCATCTTGATGCTATTTAATTCATAGCTGTTGGCGCATATTTCACTAGCGCTTGCGGCCAAAAAGACATCCCAATGGCTCTTATCCGTTCTGTCATTCACCTTCTCTGGATGGGCATCACCGTGGTGCCCTACGCGCTGGCCATCATGCTGGGCACGCTGCTGGGCGTGCGGGGTGTGCCCCTTTACCGCATCGCCCGGGCCTGGCTGTCGCTGTGCATCAGCGGCGCGCGGGTGGTTCTGGGCATCCGCGCCGAGGTGACCGGCATGGAGAACCTGCCGCAGGGCGCCAACGAAGGCGCGATCCTGCTGGTCAAGCACCAGTCCACGTACGAGACCTTCCTGATGCCGGTGATCATGCCGCACCCTCTGGCCTACGTGTTCAAGAAGGAGCTGCTGCATGTGCCCTTCTTCGGCTGGGCCATCGGGCGGCTGGACATGATCCACATCGACCGCAACCAGCGCACGCAGGCCTTCAACAAGGTGGTGCAGCAGGGCAAGGACCTGCTGGCCAAGGGCATCTGGATCATCATGTTCCCCGAGGGCACGCGCATCGAGCGGGGGCAGAAGGGCAACTACAAGACCGGCGGTACCCGCCTGGCGATTGACACCGGTGCGCCGGTGATTCCGATCGCAGTGACCTCGGCCAAAGTGTGGCCGCGCAAGGCGTTCGTCAAGCGCCCCGGCGTGGTGGATGTGTCGATTGGCAAGCCCATCTCCAGCGTGGGGCGCCAGCCCGACGAACTGATGCGCGAGGTGGAGGCCTGGATCGAGGCCGAGATGCGTCGTCTGGACCCAGAGGCTTACCCAGCCCCAGCGGCCAACATCACGGCCCCCAGCGGGAAGTAAACCGACCGTGATGCAGCGGCTTGTGCAACTGGCGCTGGACCTGTTCGACCCGCCCGGGACCCCTGCAGCAGGCCCCAGTCCTGTGGCTGCAGGTTTCAAGCCCAATCAGCCACAAGCGCTAGTCGATCAAGCGCCGGTAGCTCCTAAAACTATAGTGAGCCGGCCTGCGGCGCCAGCGGTGCCGCTGCCTTCGCTGTTGTCGCCCGCCGAATTCCGCCACCCCCAGGCCAGCCGCGAGGTGTTGCTGGGAGATGCCGTCGTGGCCTATGCGCTGCAGCGCGCGCGCCGCCGCAGCATCGGCTTTACCGTGGGGGCCGATGGCCTGTCGGTGCGGGCCCCCAGCTGGGTGACGCTGGGCGCAGTGGATGCCGCGCTGCGCGAGAAGTCCGACTGGATCCTGCGCAAGCTGTCGG
>Ga0208124_100281_pt1 | contig 20629 bp, 22 predicted proteins | sample LakWasM104_HOW12_2_FD_183922 | JGI IMG/M metagenome (GOLD analysis project Ga0208124, IMG submission 183922) | Freshwater sediment methanotrophic microbial communities from Lake Washington under simulated oxygen tension - Sediment Metagenome... | ecosystem: Environmental > Aquatic > Freshwater >...
ATTGGTGGGTCATGGCTTGGGCCAGAAAATGCATGAAGATCCAGAAATGCCTAATTACGGGAAACGAGGTCGAGGCAAACAATTTGTTGAAGGCATGGTGGTTGCCATTGAGCCTATGATTAATATGGGAACCAAGAACATCAAACAACTGAAAGACGGTTGGACGATTTTGACTGCCGATGGAAAACCAAGCGCTCATTTTGAACACGATGTAGCACTGATTGATGGCAAACCCGAGTTACTTTCTACTTTTGCTTACATATACCAAGCTTTGGGAATTGTTAGCACAGAAGAAGATGAATTTCGAAAAATCCCTTTAGTTCTATAATGAAGCAACTCTTCAAATTCATTCTCAACACCATTCCTCGTCCCATCTTAATTCGGTTGAGTTATCTAGTACGACCTGTTTTAGCGTTGGTATTAAAAGGAACTAAGTTTACCGATCCGATTGACGGGAAAAGTTTTCGAATGTTTCTTCCTTACGGCTATGGCACCCAACGCAACAATGTGCTTTCGCCCAGTACGCTTTCATTAGAAAGGCACCGATTGCTGTGGTTGTACCTTCAAAACGAAACAGACTTTTTCACAGCACCAAAAAAAGTGTTGCATTTTGCTCCCGAACAAGCGTTTTATACCCGCTTTCGTCAGCAGAAAAATTTAGACTATACTACAACCGACTTGTTGTCGCCCTTGGCGGATGTCAAAGCAGATATTTGTCATTTGCCCTTTGAAGACAATACTTACGATTTGATTTTGTGCAATCACGTGTTGGAACACATTCCCGATGACACCAAAGCCATGCAAGAATTGTATCGCGTTTTAAAACCAGGCGGTATGGGGATTTTTCAAATTCCGCAAGACCTTTCCCGAGCCACCACTTTTACTGATGACAGCATTACCGATCCTAAAGAACGGGCTACGATTTTCGGGCAATACGATCACGTTCGAGTCTATGGTCGCGACTATTTTAACAAACTAAGAAGCATCGGTTTTACTGTGGCTGAAGAAGATTACACTGCTAAAATTAAACCTGAATTGGTTCAGCAATACTGCTTGGCATTGGGCGAAATTATTCCAGTTTGTTATAAATAAAATTCTGCGTTTTAGCCTTTTTTTAAGAATGGAACTACAACATTATTTGTTATATTTACAGTTCTGAAAACTAGTTCGTTATGCTTAAACCATATTTTACGCTGCTTCTGATTCTGTTTGCTTTTGAATTCTCGAATGCACAAGTTGAAAAAGAAGTGCTTCCGCCTTACAATATTAAGACCGTTTCTTTTACTCAAAACGGGCAAAATATTATCCCCTTAATCAAATTAGGCGATTCGTTCCAATTGCAATTTGACGATTTGTATGGCAATGAAGCGAATTATTATTACCAATTTGTGCATTGCGATTACGATTGGAAACCTTCCCAACTTTCTAGAAACGAATACTTACGAGGCTTTGACGACCAACGCATTCAAGATTACACCAACTCCTTCAATGCTTTGCAACTGTATTCGCATTATAAAGTGCAATTCCCAAACCAAAGAACATCACTTTTAGTGAGTGGTAATTACGTGATCAAGATACTCAATGAAGATCGTGAAGTAGTCTTCTCTAGACGGTTCATAGTTTATGAAGAATTGGTTTCTGTTCCGATGCAAGTGAAAAGAGCCCGTGATGTAAAAGACTTAGCGTACAAGCACAATATCGATTTTTCGATTAAATCGACTACGATACAATTCCAAAGTCCGTTAAGCAATGTCAAAGTACTTTTGCTCCAAAACGGTCAGTTGAATACCGGAATTACCAACATCAAACCGATGTATACGATTGGCAATGATTTGATCTATAAATACAACTCGGAAACCCAGTTTTGGGCAGGCAATGAGTTTCGTTATTTTGAAAACAAAGACATTCGTGCAGCCACCAGCAATGTGGCTTCGATCGATTCGAACGGTGGGGTTTACAACGGGCATTTGTATACTGATTCGGCACGCGCAAAGAATCAATACAGCTATGCGCCGGACATTAATGGGAATTTCCTTGTCAAAAATTTGAATGCGGAAAACAATGAGATTGAAGCTGATTATGCCTGGATTTTCTTCAGCCTTTCGGCCCCGAGTTACTATGGAAAGAACGACATTTACATTAATGGCATGTTCAATAATTATGCGTTAACGCCAGAATGTAAAATGGATTATAATCCAGAAAAAGGCATTTATGAAAAAGCCATCATGATTAAACAAGGTTTCACAAATTACCAATATGTGGTGGCCGACAAAGCGCTAAAAATAGACAATGAAAATGCCATTGACGGGAACTACTACCAAACAGAAAGCAACTATTTCACCATCGTTTATTATAAAGAAAACAACCAACGGTACGATCGCGTGATTGGAAAAGGAGTAGCGAGTTCTGTGGACATTGTTAATTAATAAAATTTAACGTTATATTTTCATTTAAAATGCTAGTTTTCGTAAATTTGACATCATTTATCAGATAAATTATCATGGTTTCACAAATAACAAGGGGAATAAAAATTTCGGTTCTTACGACTTTTGAAGGTACGTACTTCAAAAATCATAAGATTCATTTTGCCTTTAGTTATGAAGTTTCCATCGAAAACCACAGCAAAGATTCCGTGCAACTGACCTCAAGACATTGGGAAATTTTCGATTCGCTTAATGACATAGAAATCGTAGATGGTGAGGGGGTTATTGGTAAAAAACCAGTACTCAAACCTGGCGAAACTCACACGTATAGCTCCGGTTGTTTGCTCTCCTCCCCTTTTGGTGCCATGAGCGGTTATTTCAATATGATTAATTTTACAACCACCCGAAACTTTCGAGTTATTGTTCCTTCTTTCAAATTGAGCGCTCCGTTTGCATTGAATTAATAAATTTCCAAGAAACCTTTGTACTTTTGTACGCAAAATCTTGTCAGATCTTCGGCTCTAACCATCTAATAATCTAGTAATCTAAAAATAATATGCTCAAAGGATTCTTTCACGTACCCAAAGCAGTTAACGAACCTGTAAAATCGTACGCTCCCAATTCGCCCGAAAAAGCAGCTGTGCTAGCGGCTTATAAAAAAATGTGGAACGAAAAAATCGATGTGCCGTTGTACATTGGAAGCGAAGAAATTAAAACCGGAAATACCCGCAACATGACCGCGCCTCACGACCACCAACACGTGGTTGGAACATATCATTTAGCAGAGAAAAGCCATGTGGAAAAAGCCATTGCCAACGGGCTAACATCGAAAACAAAATGGGCCAATCTTGCTTGGGAACAGCGCGCTGCCATTTTCTTAAAAGCTGCGGAATTGATTGCCGGACCTTATCGTGCCCGAATTAATGCGGCGACTATGATTGCGCAATCGAAAACTGTTTTTCAAGCAGAAATTGATGCTTCTTGTGAATTAATTGATTTTTTGCGTTACAATGTGGAGTTTATGACTCAAATCTATAACGACCAACCTAAGTCGGATTCGGCGGTTTGGAATCGTTTAGAATACCGTCCTTTGGAAGGGTTTGTTTATGCGATTACACCGTTTAACTTTACTGCGATTGCCGCCAATCTTCCAGCAAGTGCTGCCATGATGGGCAACGTTGTGATTTGGAAACCCAGTGACAGCCAAGTGTTTTCAGCTAAAATCATAATTGATGTTTTCAAAGAAGCCGGTTTGCCTGATGGGGTTATTAATGTCGTTTTTGGTGATGCGCAAATGATTAGCGAAACTGTTTTTGCTAGTCGCGATTTCGCTGGAGTGCACTTCACGGGATCAACTCATGTTTTTAAAGATATTTGGAAAACAATCGGAACTAATATCCACCACTATAAAACTTACCCAAGAATCGTTGGAGAAACTGGTGGGAAAGATTTCGTTTTGGCGCATCCAAGTGCCAATGTAAAACAAGTAGTCACTGGTATCGTTCGTGGTGCTTTTGAATTTCAAGGACAAAAATGTTCTGCTGCTTCTAGAGCTTATGTTCCAAAGAGTTTGTGGGGCGCGGTGAAAGAGCAATTAATTACGGATGTCAAATCAATGAAAATGGGTTCTCCAGAAGATTTTGGAAACTTTGTTACCGCCGTGATTCACGAAGGTTCGTTTGACAAATTAGCGAGTTTTATCGACCAAGCCAAAAAAGACACCGATGCCGAAATCATCGTGGGTGGCAATTACGACAAATCGAAAGGGTACTTTATTGAACCTACGGTGATTGTGACTACGAACCCAAAATATAGTACCATGGAAACCGAATTGTTCGGACCGGTCATTACCATTTATGTTTACGAAGATTCGCATTGGAAAGAGACTTTAAAATTAGTAGACGAAACCTCCGAATATGCGTTAACAGGCGCTGTTTTTAGTCAAGATCGTTATGCCATTGAAGAAGCTACGATTGCCCTTCAAAATGCAGCAGGAAATTTCTATGTGAATGACAAACCAACTGGAGCTGTTGTTGGCATGCAACCCTTTGGAGGCGCCAGAGCTTCAGGCACCAATGACAAAGCGGGTTCTGCTTTAAACCTCTTGCGTTGGGCCTCACCAAGAACCATCAAAGAAACCTTCGTCACTCCTGAGGATTATCGATATCCGTTTTTAGGAGAATAAAACCGATCCATTTTCAAAAAAGTCCAATCCAAGTATTGGACTTTTTTATTCCTTACAGTATGCAATTATTTTGTACATTCGATTTTCTTTTAACGACAACCGATATGAAAACAACATTACTTTTTGGATTCCTGTTGATTACTTTTTATGGGAATGCACAGTCGCCCATCAACTCTTTTTACATAGACGACAATGCTTCGTTTGCTGTAGTTACTTCTAGCGTACCCTTAAATCAATCGGCGGCGGGAGCAAATCAAGTTTGGAATTTTGATCAACTGGTTGAAATTGGCAATTCGTCTTATACCAATTCGACTCCAACTCCTGCTCAAATCACAACGTTTCCCAACACTAACGCTGTGATTTTGGAAAGCAATACGTCAAACGGCGTTCCCAATACTTCGCAGTTTTTCACGAAGAATGTGGCGAGTGTAGTGTCCATCACGGGCTTAATAAGCACGGGATTGCAATTGAATTTCTCTACAAACAATGCAACATTGGGGGCTTTTCCTATGAATTATGGTTTTAGCAATACCGATCCAGTTGCCGGCAATTATGTTTACGGGACATACTCTGGAACTTTTACAGGCACCATGGTGACCTCCGTAGATGCTTACGGCAGTCTTTACAGAAATATTGGAGGCATTCCAAACAGCACTGCTACTCGTTTGAAAACTGTGATTACCCTTTCTTTGAATTATGGTTTCTTAAGCAATATCGGAACCATTACCCAAACAACTTACAGTTATTATAAAAACCCACCCGTTTCTGCAGATGGGTTGCTTTTTAGAACGTCAACTACAGTGAGCATTGTTGGTATCGCAGGCATCAATCAAACAGACACATTAATGGAAAGTTATTTGGCGACGGCATTGGCCACAACATCGGTTTCACTATCCGAAAACCAACTGCAAATCGTTCAAAATCCAGTTAAAAACACCTTAGAATTAAAAGTGTCTGATGCCGTAGTGATTCAAACCATTAACATTGTTGATGCTAACGGTACCATCGTTTGCACTCAAGGCACTTCTGAAAAAACAATGGATGTCAGTTCGTTACCAAATGGAATTTACTTCGTAAAAATAGCTACCAACAAAGGAAGCACAACCAAGAAAATTATAAAAGAATAAATAAAAAAGCCCCAATTCCTTGGGGCTTTTTTTTTATACTTTAAATTTCAAAGGCAAATGCACTACTTTTTTGGTTTCGAAAAACTCTTGTTCAAAAAAGTCGGCAATAGGATATTCTGTAGCTTTGGGGAATGCAGCCAATTCTTCGGTTAAATCGCCGCCTTTTAGGTATAGTATTCCATTTTTCAGCTCGTGTTTGTGTTGTTTTTTGATTTTATCTTTGACCCAAGACACGAAATCGGGCATGTTCGTTACGGCTCGACTTACTATGAAATCATAATCCCCTTTGACATTCTCAGCCCGGAGTTGTTCTGCTTTTACATTTTTTAAGCCAATCGTCTCGGCAACAGCTTTCACTACCGTGATTTTTTTCAGAATCACATCAATCAAATAAAAGCGAGTCTCTGGAAATAGAATGGCTAACGGAATTCCCGGAAAACCACCGCCGGTTCCCACATCTAAAACATACGTGCCTGGTTCGAACTTTTGAATCTTCGCAATAGCTAAAGAATGCAACACGTGTTTGGTATACAACTCATCAATATCTTTTCTCGAAATCACGTTGATTTTAGCATTCCAATCTTGGTACAAAATCTCCAACATTTGAAATTGTTTTATTTGGATTTCTGTTAGATTAGGGAAATGCTTTAAAATTTCTTCCATGGGTAATTTTTTAACAAAAGTAATACTTTAGTGTTGAAATATTTATAGCAACTTTGTGTATCCAAAAATTTATAATAAGTACATTTGCAACTTACAATTAATATATGAGTACCACAATTCCAACTTTCTCTACACAAGACAATTTGAAGTTTTTTAGAACCTTAAACAGTAGAGTAAATTCTTATTTCAAAGAAAACAATATTCCCAAAACAGGGAACTGGAAAATTCATTTGAAAACCGTTATCCTTTTTACCATTTTTCTAACGCCCTACTTCTTAATTCTAACCTTGGAAATGTCCATTTGGTATCAGTTATTGCTGAATATCTTAATGGGGATTGGCATGGCTGGAATCGGAATGAACGTCATGCACGACGGAAACCACGGCGCTTACTCTTCGAAATCTTGGATTAACAAATTCATGGGCGGAAGTATTTATATTTTAGCAGGAAACGTTTACAATTGGCAAGTACAACACAACGTGTTACACCATACTTATACGAACATTCTGGGGCACGATGAAGACTTGGATGCGGGTAGAATTATTCGTTTTACTCAAAATGCAGAGTGGCATCGTTTTCACAAGTTTCAACATTATTATTCCTTCTTTTTATACGGACTATTGACGTTCAACTGGTCGCTTACTACGGATTTCAAACAAATGCGCGCCTATTTGAAAAGAAAATTATCTTATGGCGAACCTCAAAGTCCAACCAAATTGTGGACGGTTTTAGTGATTACCAAAGTAATTTATGCGCTAATCTGGATTGTACTTCCAATAGTTTTTGGAGTTACTTGGTGGAAAGTTTTACTAGGCTTTTTTGTAATGCATTACGCCGCCGGATTAATCTTGAGTATCGTATTCCAATTGGCACATGTGGTAGAAGAAACGGCAAATCCGATTCCGAATGACAATGGAGAAATGGAAAATACTTGGGCCATTCATCAATTGTATACTACTGCCAATTTTGCTCCTAAAAACAAAATTGTCAATTGGTTCACGGGCGGATTAAACCACCAAATTGAACACCATTTGTATCCCAACATCAGTCACATTCACTATGGCAAAATTGCTCAAATTGTAAAGCAAACAGCCGAAGAATGCAATTTGCCTTATCATGAGTTTAAAACCATGCGAAGTGCCGTAATCGCTCATTACAAACATTTAAAAGATTTAGGACAAAATCCTCAACTAGCATAAACCCTAAAGACGCACGAAAAGGCGTCTTTTGTTTTTAACCCTTTTTACCATCCTTAAAATCAGCTTTCATGAACCATTTTCTTTCGGATAGAATCAACAAATTATCAACGTCACAAACCTTAGCCATGGCTGCTTTAGCCAGAGAATTGAAAGCTCAGGGAAAAGATATTATCAGTTTAAGTTTGGGCGAACCCGATTTCAATACGCCTGATTTTGTCAAAGAGGCCGCAAAAAAAGCCATTGATGAAAACTACAGTACGTATTCACCAGTAGACGGTTACGCTGATTTGAAAGACGCGATTTGTAGAAAATTCCAAAGAGACAATGCCTTAGAATACAAACCCGCTAACATTGTGGTTTCTACGGGCGCCAAACAATCGCTATACAATATTGCTCAAGTAATGCTCAACGACGGAGACGAAGTAATTCTTCCGGCACCTTATTGGGTGAGTTATTTTGAGATTATTAAAATGTCAGGTGGCGTTCCTGTTGAAGTTCCTACTTCTGTAGAAAGCGATTTTAAAATCACCCCTGAACAATTAGAAAAAGCCATCACGCCCAAAACCAAAATGATTTGGTATAGCTCTCCCTGCAATCCGAGTGGTTCGGTTTACAATCGGGAAGAGTTAACTGCCTTAGCAAAAGTCATTGAAAAACATCCGAATATTTTTGTAGTGGCTGATGAAATCTACGAACACATAAATTTTTCCGGAACCTTTTGCAGCATTGCCTCTATTCCGGGCATGTTCGACAGAACCATTACGGTGAACGGCGTGGCCAAAGCGTTTGCGATGACCGGTTGGAGAATTGGTTATATAGGCGCTCCCGAATTCATTGCCAAAGCCTGCACCAAAATGCAAGGACAAGTCACTAGTGGTGCCAACAGTATTGCTCAAAGAGCCACTATCGCTGCCGTTGATGCCGATCCAAAAGTTTTAAAATACATGGTCGATGCTTTCCATAGCCGACGAGATTTAGTAGTTGGTTTGGTAAAAGCCATTCCTGGTTTGAAACTAAACGTTCCCGAAGGCGCGTTTTACGTGTTCCCAGATGTTTCTTCTTATTTTGGAAAAACCTTGCGTGGCACTACCATCAACAACGCCGATGATTTTTCGATGTATTTATTGTCCGAAGCCAATGTAGCAACGGTAACAGGCGATGCTTTTGGAAACCCTAATTGCATTCGTTTCTCGTACGCTACTAGCGAAGAATTGCTAACCGAAGCCATGAGAAGAATCAAAGAAGCACTGGCTTAATTGTCCTAGCGCTTTTCTAATTTGGGCGATCCCTTTGGGCCGGGCTGTCCGCAGTACGCGGTACTTGCTCCCATCCCTATCGCAACTCGGTATTAAGACAGACGATTCGTTGTGCAACAAACAAAATGGAATTAATCCTTCAAAATATTTCAAAATATGTAGCGCTCACGGCAGAAGAGCAAGAACTGTTCGCGTCTAAAATAACGGTACAGCACTACAAAGCCAAAACCATCATCTTAAATGCTGGTGAAGTTTGTAAACATTCCTATTTTGTCAATTCAGGATTGCTGCGAAGTTTTAACATCAATGACCATATCGTAGAGCATGTATTAAGCTTTGCTTGCGAAGGTTGGTGGATTGGCGATATGTATAGTTTACTTTCCCAAAAACCAGGAAATCTTTTTATAGAAGTTTTAGAAGATGCCGAAGTGGTACTGCTGTCGAAAGAACACCAAGAACAATTGTATCTCGCCATTCCAAAATTAGAACGCTTCTTCCGAATCCTAACCGAAAATTCCCTGGTAGCCCATCAAGAGCGCTTGATGGATAATTTGAGTCTGTCAGCCGAAGAACGCTTTGAGAAGTTTTGCCAAAAATACCCTACGCTAATTCAAAAAGTGCCTCAGAAACAGATTGCGTCTTATATTGGCGTAACACCTGAGTTTTTTAGTAAAATGAAAAGCAAATTGTTGCGTAAATAGCCCTATTTGAACTTTATTTCCTTCGCCTATTTTTCAATCCGAACTTTACATTGTCGTTATTTTTTTCTAAAAAATCGCAACATTCCAATCATACTTCGCAAAAAAAATTATTGTTGGGGAAACAATGTTACTTTTGTTTTAAAGTTATTCTATGTTTATTAAAAGTAAAATCGTTTTCCATTTTGCAATTTGTACAACATTTATTGCACTTCCATTTTTGATAACACCACCACATCGAGCTGAATTCGGATCTAAAATTGGAGATTATTTGATTCTCAGAAAAGAAATTTCAAATCTCCTATTGATGGTTTTCTTTTATTTTAATTTATATTACCTCCTTCCGAATCTTTATTTTAAAAGAAAATATAAAGTATTTTCTTTCTACATTTTTCTTTTCTTATTGCTTTGCATTGCACCCGATGTCATCTTAAATCGCTTTACAACATCTAAGCATAATTTTACTTTCTTCATTAATTCGCAAATCACCGTATTTTTATTTCTGGCTGTTTTTTTTATTACTTATTCCATCAAAATTAATAGTCGGCTTAAAGAAGTCCAGATTGAAATGAAAAATGCCCAACTATCTTTTTTAAAAGGGCAAATTCACCCTCATTTTTTATTTAATACTTTAAATAGTATCTATTCTTTGGCAATAAAAAATTCCAAAGAAACTCCTGATGCCATTATAAAATTATCTGGAATGATGCGGTATACGTTAACCGAAATTGAAAGAGAGTTTGTTCCGCTAGAAAAAGAAATTCAATTTATTACCAATTATATTGCTTTGCAAAAACTTCGTTTGGGTAAAACCTGTACTGTCATCTCTGAACTAGAAAACAGCGCTCCAAACGATGTCATTATTCCATTGATTTTTATTTCGTTCATTGAAAACGCCTTTAAATTTGGTGTTTCAGCCGATGAAAATGCCGTAATAAAACTTGAAATCAAAAATAACGAGGGTGAATTGAGATTCGCCATTCACAACAAAAAGTTGAATAAACGCCCTCAAGAAATATCCACTGAAATTGGCATTAGCAACACCAAAAAAAGACTGAATTTGTTATATCCAAATAAACATCAATTGAGCATTACTGAAACTGAACAAGAATTTTCTGTCGCTTTAAAAATTAATTTAAGATGATCAAGGCTATTGCACTCGACGACGAACCACTTTCCTTGGATTTGATTGAAGCCTATTGCCAACAAACGGGTGATGTAAATTTGATCAAAAAATTTACAAATCCAAAAGAAGCATTAAAATTTCTAAGAAAGTTTCCTATAGATTTAATTTTTTTAGACATCAATATGCCAAACCTTTCAGGTATTGAAGTTTTGAAAGAGATTAATCAGAATACAGAAGCTATTTTTATCACAGCTCATAGTGAATATGCCGTGGAAAGTTATAACTTGAATGCCATCGATTATTTGTTAAAGCCATTTGAATTTGACCGATTTCTTCTTGCCATAAAAAAAGTAAAAACAAAAATCACTGTTGAAAATATTGTGGAGAAAGCCATTTTCGTGAGATCGGAATACCGTTTAATCAAAATTTATTTGTCGGATATCAAACACATCGAAAGCCTTGCCGATTATTTAAAAATTTTCTGCGAAAATCAAGAGCCGATAGTAACAAGAATGACCATGCTAGACATGTTGGCGCTTTTACCTTCCAATCAGTTCATTAGAGTACATCGCTCCTTCATAGTTCCGATTGCTTCTGTAAAAATAATTCGAGACAAGAAAATCATACTTCCATCAATGGAAATTCCCATTGGAGTCCGTTACGAAAAAATTGTCAGCGAGCATTTTTTGAAGTAACCGTTTTTATTCGTCGCAAAAGTTCGCTATTTATCGCAATAAATTGATATGTATCCTTTTAATTTTAATTTTTGTCTACTCAAAACTTAAATTAACTAAGAAATGAAAATACTATTTCACTCCATTCTGATTTTAACATTAGGTATTTTTTCGTTCTTTGGAGCAAAAAATTATTCTTCAAACAAATCTAAAACTAGTGTATTCAACAATCAATCGATTGTTTCTAATGCAACAACCGTATTTTCAACTCAAGAAATTGTTGATTTGGCCACTGCTTTCAAAGCAACACTCTCCGCAAGTCAAATAACATCCTTGCAGTTGAGCTACACGCTTACTAATGCAAGAACTTGGTCTAATTTGCCAGCATCTATGTCGCCAAGATTAGGCATCAAAATGGGAACTCTGAATGCAACACAACTTGCTGCTGCCAAAGCGCTGGTGCAGGCTATGACAGGAACTCCGATTGGGGAAGGATATAACGAGGTCCAAGGTTTATGGGCTGCTGATGACTACTTATCCGCAAATGGAGGTGGAACCAATTATGGCGCAGGCAATTTTTATATTGCTTTTTTTGGAACCCCTGCAATGACCGGAACTTTTGAAATTCAGATGACAGGGCATCACAGAACGGTTGCTAACACCTACATTAATGGGAATTTAGTGGGCGCAACGCCATCCTTTGTGGCAACAGAGCCGTATGCCTCTTTTACCAGTGGCGGAAATACCTATCAACCTATGTTAGAAGAGAAAACGGCGCTGGTCGCTATGTTGGCGGGTTTAACTTCTACGCAACTAGCAACAGCTCATTTGGCCACTACTTATTCTGACATTATTCTAGGACCACAAGATGACTGGATCTTTCCAACAACAAAGGTGGGTTTACAAGCCAGCACATTAACAACCTCGCAAAAACAGTTAATTTTGGATGCTATTGCTACGTATGTTGATGATGTTGATGATACTAGCGCAGCAGCTTTTATGGCGCAATATACTGCCGAAATTGACGATACTTTTATTGCTTACTCTGGAACCGCAACACTAAACAATCAAAATGATTATATTAGAATTGATGGCCCTGGTGTGTGGATTGAATATTCTACTCAAAACGGAATTATCCTATCTCCAAAACATCCGCATTCTGTTTGGCGCGACCACCGCAAGGATTATGGTGGAACTGGCGCACCTTTGAGCAACCAAAATTTTAGTATGGTTTCGAGAATTGTGAACTTTCCAAATCCCGTTGTTGAAAATACCACATTTACTTTTAATTTAACACAAAACGCAACTATCAAAATTACGATTTACGATTTGAATGGGCGATTCGTTTCAGCACCTTATAAAAATTCACTAGAACCAGGAAACAACTCCATTACGGTTGATTTGAGTGATTTGAGTTCTGGAACCTATTTGTATAGCATTGAAGCAAACGGCATAAAAAGCAGTTCCAATAAATTAATCAAAAAGTAATTGTATAATTCATAGCCATTTAGAAACCTTGTTAATACTATATTTGACAAGGTTTTTTTTATCATGATACATCTCAAAAAAGTCACGTATTTACTTTGTTTGCTTTTTTCAAGCCTATTGTTTTCGCACCCTTTGCCGAATACCATGGTCAATTTGAGCGTGCAATCGAAGAGCATTTTGATGAAAATTCAAGTGCCAAGACAGAATTTTGAAATTGCTTTTAAATCGAAGGTGACAGGAAATCAGACCACAGAAATTACGAAGTACTTTTCTGATCACATTCAAATTGAAGATGAAAATCATCAGTTTTGGAAAATGGTGTTTCTGGATTATCGTATTCAATCGAATACCGCTGAATTTGTCGGAAAATATGATGAAATTTTGTTTCGTGTCAAGTTTCTACCCAACAAAAATTCAAATGTCAGAGATTTCACCATTCATTACGACGCAGTCATGCACGAAATAACAAATCACCAAGCATTAGTTTATGTAGCTTCCGATTGGGAAAATGGCCTTCACGACGACAGTCAACAAATCGGAATAATTGGGATAGACGTTCCAACTAACACGATTTATCCATTACACATTTCGTTGGCCAACGGAAGTCAATGGAAGGGTTTTAAAAGCATGGTTGCTCTTGGAATGCAGCACATCTCGGAAGGCACTGATCATTTGCTTTTCTTATTGGTTTTATTACTTTCGGCGCCCTTAATTTCAAATGAAAAAAAATGGATTGGTTCTGGCAGGACGAAATACAGTTTGATTAGAATCCTAAAAATTGCCACGGCATTTACTATTGGTCATTCGATTACCTTGATTATTGGGGCTTTTGGAATTTTAAATCCCAATACTAAACCCGTAGAAATACTCATCGCTTTATCCATTTTGATTACCGCAATTCATGCCATCAAGCCTATTTTTCCTCACAAAGAAATTTATGTCGCTTCAGGTTTTGGGTTAATACATGGGTTAGCTTTTGCAACCATTCTTTCCAATTTAGATTTAGATTCAAGTCAACTAACCTTAAGTTTGCTAGGATTCAACATCGGAATCGAATTGATGCAACTATTGGTCATCGTTCTGGTCATGCCTTGGTTTTTGCTTTTGAGTCCATTTAAAATATACAAATGGGTGAGAATTATTGGCGCATTTTTGGCCGGAATAGCTTCTATAGCTTGGGCTTCTGAAAGGTATTTCGAAAAAGCGAATGGCATTTCAATCCTTATCCAAAATAGCTCCCATCAAGCGATAGGGTTTGTTTTAGGATTAGCGTGTTTAGCTATTTTTTTTAGAATAATTACCCCAAAAAGCGGATACTAGCTAGACATAACTTATAGAATTTCTTAATCTACATTAAGCCACAAAGCCATTCCATGATTGTAAATTTGTATTCAAATAATTACTAAATTTATACAAATGAAAAATACAATCTTACACAAAGCCAATACTCGCGGACATGCCGATCACGGTTGGCTCAACGCACACCACACGTTTAGTTTTGCTAGCTATTACGATCCGAACCGAGTACAGTTTGGCGTTTTGAGAGTTTTAAACGACGACATTGTGGCTCCCGGAATGGGTTTTGGCACCCATCCGCACGATAATATGGAAATTATCACGATTCCGCTTGAAGGCGATTTGGCGCACAAAGACAGTATGGGCAATACCGAAATCATCAAATTTGGCGACGTACAAGTAATGAGTGCGGGAACCGGAATCCAACACTCCGAATTCAATCCAAATCACGACAAAAGAACCAATTTATTGCAAATATGGGTGTTCCCAAAAGAACGAAATGTAACGCCTCGCTACCAACAAATCACTTTAGACACGACGGATCGTCACAATAAATTACAACAAATTCTTTCTCCCAACGCGGAAGACGCAGGCGTTTGGATTCACCAAGACGCTTGGTTTCACATGAGTAATTTGGATCAAGGGACCATTTTGAATTATGACCTTAAAAAAGAAGGCAACGGGCTTTATATCTTTGTAATCAAAGGAAGTTTAAAAGTGGATGGTCAAGAGCTAGACCTACGCGACGGTTTGGGAATTACCGATTTTGAAAAAGTAACCATTGAAGCTACTTCAGATGCTGAAATCTTGTTGATGGAAGTTCCGATGGAACAATAATTTAATTCGTAAGCTAACCCTTTCAGAGGACATAACCCTGAAAGGGTTAAATTTTAAATAAAAACTATGAGCACAGAAGTACAAGTAAAAATCAATGATAAAAATGGATTTTTTTATATTGATGTTAACGGCAAACACGAAGCCATGATGACTTTTGTTTTTGCAGGATCCGATAAAATCATTATTGACCACACTGAGGTAAAACCGGGAAACGAAGGCAAGGGTTTTGGAAAAAAAATGGTAACAAAAGCGGTGGAATATGCGCGAGAAAACAACATTAAAATTATTCCCCTTTGTCCTTTTGCCAAAAGCGTTTTTGATAAAGTGGCTGAATTTAGAGACGTACTATAATCATGGAAAATGTATTAGAACATGATATCGTAGGCCACATTGGTTTGCAAAAATACCAATGCACGATTCGATGGCGCAGTGGTGAATTGCTTATGGATGAACCTGAAAGTGTTGGCGGAAAAGACTTAGGCCCAGACCCATTTTCTACTTTACTGGCCGCTTTGGCGGGTTGCACCTTGTCGACCTTGCGCATGTACATTGACCGAAAAGGGTGGGACATTCCAGAAATCAATATTTCGCTAAATTTAGCACAGGAAAATACCACTGAATTGGAAACCTTAATTTCGAGAACGATTACCTTTTCAACAAGCATTCCGGACGATCAAAAAGAACGCTTACTCATTATTGCTGAAAAGTGCCCAATTTCGAAACTATTGAAAAATAAAATAATCATTAATACCGCTATCTAACATGGATCCGAACAACCTAACCAAAGAATACACCAATGGTGAAGTCACCATTGTGTGGCAATCCGGAAAATGCATCCACTCGGGAAATTGCGTGCGCAACAATCCAGACGTTTTTAAACCAAAGGAAAAACCTTGGATTACCCCAGAAGATTCGACTACCGACAAGATCATTGAAACCATAAAAAAATGCCCTTCTGGAGCATTAACTTATTATTTGAATTCCGAAAAATAGATGGTCTCCTACAGTGCCAAAACCCAAGTGCCTTTGGAAAAAGTCTGGAGCGACTTGTTATTGAAAATCGAGCATCCGGAAAATTTCGTTCCAGGGGTTAGTCGCGTTTTGATTCTAGAAAAAACCGACGAATCCGTTATTCGGGAAATGGATGTTGTTATGGGTGACTCTGTAGTTACTTTAAAAGAAAACATCACTTTTCGTCCTTATAAAGTTCGTTTCGAATTGCTGGAACACCCAAGCATGGAAGGCTATGTTGACAACGATGTTAAGTGGCTTTCTGAAAACGAAACTGAAATTACTTTTACCGCGCATTGGAAAAACAAAAGCACGCAAGAGGAAATTGACAATTTTGAAATCATTAAGAATGCTGTTATAAAAACAATCGCCTTTATAGAAAAAACATTATGAGAAAAATCCTTGCCTTCGCGGGCTCGTCGAGCAAAAACTCCATTAATAAACAATTCGCTATTTATGTTGCGCAGTTGTTCCCCAATTCGGAACTTGAAATCCTAGACTTGAACGATTATGAAATGCCGGTCTATTCTGTTGACAAACAAGCAGAGCACGGCATTCACCAATTGGCTCATGATTTTTATGCCAAAATAGGAAGCGCTGATTTCATTGTGCTTTCTTTAGCCGAGCACAACGGAGCGTATTCTACTGCTTTTAAAAATGTGTTGGATTGGACTTCCAGAATTAATCCTAAGACCTTTCAAGAGAAGCCCATGCTTTTGTTAGCGACTTCTCCCGGAGCCAGAGGCGGTAGCAGCGTTCTTGAAATTGCCAGCAAGCGGTTTCCTTTTCAGGGAGTCGATTTAAAAGGCACGTTTTCGTTGCCGAGTTTTCATCAGAATTTTGATGCGGAAAAAGGCATCGTTGAGGAAGATCTCAAAAATCAATTGGTAGAACTCGTACAATCGATTGCTTTCTAATATAAAATACTATTTTTGCTTCAGATTTTAATTTAAACTATTATGAAAGCATACGTATTCCCTGGTCAAGGTGCTCAATTCACTGGAATGGGCAAAGACTTATATGAAACTTCTGAAACAGCGAAAGCTCTTTTTGAGCAAGCCAATGACATCTTGGGTTTCCGCATTACCGACATTATGTTTGAAGGTACTGCAGAGGAATTGAAAGAAACGAAAGTAACACAACCTGCGGTGTTTCTACACTCAGTAATCTTAGCCAAAACCTTAGAAAATTTCAAACCTGAAATGGTGGCTGGACATTCCTTAGGCGAATTTTCAGCTTTAGTAGCCAATGGAGCATTGTCGTTTGAAGACGGATTGAAATTGGTTTCCCAACGAGCCCTTGCGATGCAAAAAGCTTGTGAAATTAAGCCTTCCACCATGGCTGCTGTATTGGGCTTAGACGACCGAATTGTAGAAGAAGTTTGCGATGCAATTGATGGCATTGTGGTCGCGGCGAATTATAACTGCCCGGGGCAATTAGTAATTTCCGGAGAATTTTCGGCAGTTGAAAAAGCCTGTGAAGCGATGAAAGAAGCCGGTGCCAAACGTGCTTTATTATTACCTGTTGGCGGTGCTTTTCATTCCCCGATGATGGAACCGGCTAGAGAAGAATTGGCAGCAGCTATTGAAGCAACAACTTTCTCCACTCCTATTTGTCCAGTATATCAAAACGTAACGGCTAGTGCTGTTTCTAATGCCGAAGAAATCAAGAAAAATTTGATTATTCAATTGACGGCTCCGGTAAAATGGACGCAATCTGTACAACAAATGATTGCTGATGGCGCTACTTCCTTTACAGAAGTAGGTCCTGGAAAAGTTTTGGTTGGATTAGTGAATAAGATCAATAGAGACGTGGAAACGATTAGTGCTTAGTTAGCATTTTAAAGTATTGTTATGATACAAAAAATCCCGAATTCACATTCGGGATTTTTTTATAGGTTCTTTTAAAATTTAACTTCTAATTTTCAATTCCCATTTCCAAGCACTGGCCAATGCTTCCTCTAAGGTAGATTGTGCTTTCCATCCTAAAACCGTATTGGCCTTGTCGGTATTAGCATATGCTGAAATGATATCGCCTTCTCTTCTTCCGACAATTTTGTAAGGTAGTTTTTTGCCGCTTACTTTTTCAAAAGTAGTAATGACTTCTAATACGGAACTCCCGGTTCCGGTTCCTAAATTGAAGGTTTCTACTTTGGATAAGTTCTTTTTGTTTAGCAATCGTTGCAAAGCAATCACGTGCGCTTTCGCCAAATCGACTACGTGAATGTAATCGCGGATGCAGGTTCCGTCTGGCGTAGGGTAATCATCCCCGTATACTGATAATTCTTGGCGCATTCCGATTCCGGTTTGCGTGATGAACGGGATTAAGTTTTGCGGAATTCCCAATGGTAATTCGCCTATTTCAGCAGATGGATGTGCTCCCATAGGGTTGAAATAGCGTAACAATATGGCATTAATGTTTGTTACTTTGGCCGCATCTGTAATGATTTCTTCTCCCATTTGCTTAGTGTTTCCGTAGGGCGACATGGCAACTTTAATGGGTGCATCTTCCGTAATGGGCATTTTATCGGCTTCCCCATAAACTGTACAAGATGAGCTAAAAATAAAATTTGCTGTTGGGAATTGTTGCAATTCTTGCAAGATATACACTAGCGAACTGATGTTGTTTTCATAATACAACAATGGATTTTCTACACTTTCGCCCACCGCTTTGGAGGCAGCAAAATGAATTACTCCCGCAACATCGTTGTGTTTTTTAAAGAAATTTTGCACTGCCGCTTTTTCGCGTAAATCCATTTTTTCGAAAATCGGCGTCTTTCCGGTTATGGCTACGATTCCTTTGAGAACTTCTTCGGAAGAATTGGAAAGATTATCGATAATTACTACTTCGAATCCTTCGTTTTGCAATTCGACTACGGTATGGGAACCTATAAATCCTAAACCTCCTGTTACTAGTACTTTCATATTTTTATGCGATGGTTGATATACTTTGCAAATAACCTAGCCCTGATTGCAACGGCATCCTTTTGCTGCCTTCTTTAGGCAGGAAAAGATACAGTGGAAAGCAGGAACCAGCTCCTAAAACTATTTCAAAAATTCGATAACGGCATTGGTGATGAACTGAATTTGCTCATCATCCAACTCGGTATGCATGGGTAAAGAAATCACTTCTTTAACCAATTGGTTTGTGATTGGAAAATCTTCTTCTTTGTAGCGCGCATCCAGATAGGCTTTTTGACTGTGCAACGGAATGGGATAATATATCGCGCAAGGAATGCCTTTATCTAATAAGTGTTGCATTAATCCATCGCGATCGGCATTGATGATTCGCAGTGTGTATTGGTGGAAAACATGGCAATCACAAATGTCGCAAATACTGGGCGCAATGATATTTTGATGGCCTTCGAACGCTGCAGAATATTTTCTAGCGGCATTTTGACGAGCGTGATTGTACGCGTCCAACAAAGGTAATTTGGCATTTAAAACGGCAGCTTGAATGCTGTCGAGACGGGAATTTACTCCCACAACATCGTGGTGGTAACGCACGTACATGCCGTGATTTACAATGCCTCGCAAGGTGTGTGCTAACGCATCATCGTTTGTAAAAATAGCACCTCCGTCACCGTAAGCCCCTAAATTCTTAGACGGGAAAAACGAAGTGGCCCCTACATGACCGATGGTTCCGGCTTTCTTTTTGGTTCCGTCGGAAAATTTGCAATTAGCTCCAATGGCTTGGGCGTTGTCTTCGATGACGTATAAATTGTGTTCTTTGGCGATGCGCATGATGGCTTCCATATTGGCGGCACGACCAAACAAATGCACGGGAACGATGGCTTTGGTTTTCGGTGTTATCGCTTTTTTGATGGCTTCAATGGAAATGTTCATGTTGACTAAATCAACATCTACTAACACGGGGGTTAATTGTAAAAGCGCGATGACTTCTACGGTAGCTGCGAAGGTAAAATCGGCCGTAATGACTTCGTCTCCCGGTTGTAATCCTAAACCCATCATGGCGATTTGCAAGGCATCGGTTCCGTTTGCGCAGGGAATCACATGCTTGACATCGAGGTATTCTTCTAGGTTTTTTTGGAAGGTGTGAACTTGTGGTCCGTTAATGTAAGTATTGGTATCTAAAACTTCTTGAATGGAAGCGTTTACAGTGTTTGCAATTTTCTCGTATTGACTTTTAAGGTCAACCATTTGGATTTTTTTCATCTATAGTATAAATTAAATGCAAGCAAAATTAGTAATTTAATGACGGACAACCATAAAAATTCTACAAAGAGATGTATTTTAGCGACACAATTTCTTGACTATGTTTTTTTGGTATAATTTATTGGTGGTTTTTGCTGGATTTTGTTTGAAAATCTTGGCGATGTTTAGTCCGAAAATGAAACTTTTTGTGGAAGGTCGGAAAACTGTTTTCACCACTTTAGCCTCTAAAATCAAACCAACAGATAAAACGATTTGGTTTCATGCCGCTTCATTAGGCGAATTTGAACAAGGGTTGCCAGTGATGGAACAGATGAAACTTCAGTTTCCGGAGCATAAAATCGTATTGACCTTTTTTTCACCCTCAGGTTTTGAGGTTCGGAAAAATAATACCGTTGCCGATGTGACGGTTTATTTGCCTTTGGATACTGAAGCGAATGCCGCACAATTTTTAAAATTAGTGCATCCTGATTT
>Ga0208124_100285_pt1 | contig 20308 bp, 18 predicted proteins | sample LakWasM104_HOW12_2_FD_183922 | JGI IMG/M metagenome (GOLD analysis project Ga0208124, IMG submission 183922) | Freshwater sediment methanotrophic microbial communities from Lake Washington under simulated oxygen tension - Sediment Metagenome... | ecosystem: Environmental > Aquatic > Freshwater >...
CTGTATCTGCTTGCGCTACGGCCGACAGCTCCAGCAGCGGGCTGGCGCGGGCCACTTGCGGGTCGGTGGCCAGGCGTGCGTACAGCGCCTCGGGCAGGCCGCCTTGCATGGCGCGCAGCTCCAGGTCGGGCTGGCCGTTGACGGCGCGCACGGCCTGCGAGAACTCGTCCAGCGCCGACGCATTGATCACATGTACCGCAAACGCCAGCGCCACACCCAGCATCACGGCCGCCACCGCTGCGGCGCTGCGCCAGGGGTGGTGGCGCAGGTCTTGCCAGGAGAAGGTGCGGAGCAGGGCGAGCATGGCCTGCATTGTGGCCGCAGGCGTTGGGAGCCTGGGTTTTTGACGCACATCAACCTTGCATTTCAACCCCCCTTGAAGCCGCGATACCGCAGGCCTATCTTGGAGTCAGGGCCCGCCCTCCTGCGCTGGCTCAGTTGTCTGTTTCAACCCCTTTTCAGGAGCCAAAACCATGAACTCTCTCGTGACCCGTGGCAGTCTGTTTGACGACTTTTTCAAGGACATTGCCCCCGGCTTTTACGTGCGCCCGCTGCATGGCGACAACCTGCCTTCGCCCAGCCAGATCAAGGTGGATGTGAAGGAAACCGAAAGCGGCTACACGGTGCAGGCCGAAGTGCCCGGCGTGGCCAAGGAGGACATCCATGTCTCGCTCGAAGGCAATGTGGTGAGCCTGCGCGCCGAGGTGCGCCAGCACGATGAAAAGCGCGAGGGCGAAAAGGTGCTGCGCAGCGAGCGCTACTTTGGCGCCGTGGCCCGCAGCTTCCAGCTGCCTGCCGACGTGGACGCCGCGCAGGCCAAGGCCAAGTACGACAACGGCGTGCTGACGTTGACCTTGCCCAAGAAGGTGAACAAGGCCGCCCAGCGGCTGAACATCGAGTAAGAGCCCGCAGCCGCTTTGGCTGCAATGGGGCTCCGCCTATTCGGCGATGCCGCCGGCCGTGAGCCGCAGTACCCGGTCGGCCCGCGCCGCGGCGGCGTCGGAATGGGTGACCAGCACCAGCGATGCGCCGTGCTCGCGTGTCTGCGCCAGCAGCAGGTCCATCACGCGCGTGGCGGTGGTGGGGTCGAGGTTGCCGGTGGGCTCGTCGGCCAGCAGCAGGGCGGGGCGGTGCACCAGCGCGCGGGCGATGGCCACACGCTGCAGCTGCCCGCCGCTGAGCTGCTGCGGCAGCCGTGCGCTGAAGGCCTCCAGGCCCACAGCGGCCAGCATGTGCTGCACGCGGGCCGCATCACTTTGGCCCAGCAGCATCAGCGGCAGGGCCACGTTCTGTGCCACGTCCAGGTGCGGCAACACGTGGAAGGCCTGGAACACAAAACCCACCTGCGCGCGGCGCCACAGGGCGCGGGCAGTGTCGTCCAGCTGGCCCAGGTCGGTGGTGCCGTGGGTGATGCTGCCGGTGTCCCAGGTATCCAGCCCCGCCAGGCAGTTGAGCAGGGTGGACTTGCCCACGCCCGAATCGCCCACGATGGCCACAAACTCGCCGGGTGCCACGGCGAACTGCACGTTGGCGAACACCGGCGTGCTGCCGTAGTGCTTGCCCAGGTTCTCCACACGCAGCAGCGTCATGGCGTGGGCTGCTCCAGGCGCTGCAGCACGGCCTGCACCAGCGTGGCCACGGCATGGGGCTGGTCGCAGGCGATGGCGTGGCGCTGGGGCATGCTGCGCAGCCAGGTGATCTGGCGCTTGGCCAGTTGCCGTGTGGCGGCGATGCCGCGTTCGTGCAGGAAGGCCGTGTTCAACGGGGTGCCCGCAGGACGGCTGGCCTGGAAGTCGAGTTCTTCCCACACCTGCCGGTAGCCTACGCAGCGCATGGAGGGCAGGTCGGGGTGCAGGTCGCCGCGTGCGCGCAGGGCCACCACCTCATCAATGAAGCCGCTAGCCAGCATGGCGTCGAAACGCTGGGCAATGCGCTCGTGCAGCCAGGCCCGGTTGTCAGGTTCCAAGGAAAAAAGCGCACTGGCGCCGGTGTTATTTGTGTTGTCTGCTACTTTTTTGATAGTGTGAAAGCTCGACAACGGTTGGCCTGACACATGCCATACCTCCAGCGCACGTTGAATGCGCTGGCTGTCGCCGGGGGCCAGGCGCGCGGCCGTCACTGGGTCCACACGCGCCAACTCGGCATGCAGGGCGGGCCAGCCCTGCTCGGCCGCCTGGGCTTCGATCTTGGCGCGCACCTCGGGGTCGGCGGCGGGCATGTCGTCAATGCCATCAAACAGCGCCTTGAAGTACAGCATGGTGCCGCCCACCAGCAGTGGCAGTGCGCCGCGCGCGCGGATCTCGGCAATGAGCCGGGTGGCGTCCTGCACAAACTCGGCGGCGCTGTAGGCCTGCAGCGGATCGCGGATGTCGATGAGGTGGTGCGGCACGGCGGCGCGCTCGTCGGGCGTGGGCTTGGCGGTGCCAATGTCCATGCCCCGGTACACCAGGGCCGAGTCCACGCTGATGATCTCGACCGGCCGGCCCTGTTTGCCCAGCACGGCGGCCAGCGCCAGCGCGCCGGCGGTCTTGCCCGACGCCGTGGGGCCCGCCAGGGCAATGGTGGGGAGGGTGTCAGGCGTGCTCACGGGGCGCTCCAAACTTCTGCACCAGCGTCCACGAGATCACGGCCAGCACCACCGACCAGAACCAGATGCCGTTGACCAGAGGCCACACCGTGCCATCGAGCCGCAGCCCCAGCCAGCCGCCAATGGCAAAGGCCGCCAGCATCATCATGAAACCGTTCAGAGCCGATGCGACGCCTGCTGCTTTGGGGAAGGGCCCTACGGCGCCACTTTGCCCGCAGGGCTGGTGGATGCCGTGCGCCACCATGAACAGGTAGAACGGTAGCGTCAGTGCCCAGGGGTGGTGCCAGCCCATCCAGGCCACCAGCGCCATCAGCGTGCCGCCGCTGGCGCTCAAGGCTCCGGCAATGGCCACCGTGCGCTGCAGGCCAAACCGTGCCAGCAGAGCGCGGCACACAAAGGTGCCCGCAAAGTAGGCCACGCAGGCAGACGCCATGACCCAGCCATACATGGTGCGCGTGAGGCCCAGCACGTCGATGTAGACGAACGAGGACGACGCCAGAAAGGTGAACAGCCCGCCATAGGTGGCCGTGGTCTGCAGCGAAAACGCCCAGAAGGTGGGGCTGCGCAACACCTGTTGCCAGGTACCCACCAGCGCACGGGGCTGCAGCGCTTGGGGGTTGCGGTGGGCCAGGGTCTCGGGCAAGCGCAACGCCACCAGCGCCAGCGTGACCACGGCATACACCGTGAGTGCCAGCAGCGCAGCGCGCCAGCCCAGCCATTCGCTCAGCAGGCCACCCATGGGCGCGCAGATGCAGGCCACGATGCCCAGCCCCGTGAGCGCCTTGGACATGGCGCGGGCGCCCTCCAGCGGGGTGTACAGGTCGCGCACGATGGCGCGCGCGCACATCACCACGGCACCCATGGCAGCACCCTGGGCGATGCGCCACAGAATGAGGAGACCCATGGTCGGCGCAAAGGCACTGCCCAGCGAGGCCACGGTGTAGATGGTCAGGCCCGCCAGCAGGATGGGGCGGCGGCCAAAGCGGTCAGACAGCGGGCCCCACACCATCTGCGAACAACCAAACGCCAGCAGCAGCCCGCTGAGCGTGAGCTGCGCTGCCGCCATGGGCGCACCCAGGCTGCGGGTGAGAGCGGGCAGCGCGGGCAAGTACAGGTCGGTGGTGACGGGCTGGATGGACAGCAACAGGGCCAGTACCAGAATGGCCAGGCCGGGTTGGACAGAGACAGGGGCGGCCGCAGACGCTGCGGTGGCGGAGGGGGCAGACATATCTGTCTGAGCGTACCAGAAGGGGTGGGCGCGCTGCAGGCAGGGCGGTGGACCCAGGCGGTGAGAACTTGCGCAAATTTATGTATGACAAAGGTCGCGCGGGTGACATCCTGCCTTGCGCGGGGCGCAGCACCATGGTGGGGCGGTGGCTGGCAGCCCGTCATGCCTTGGACGCTGTTCTGAGGGACGCTTCGCCCGGATGCTGCACCAAGCAACACAACACAACAAGGAGACAAGCCATGCACAAGACTTACAGCGCCTCTGCGGCGCAAACCGCTCACCCTTTGCATCCTGCGCAGGCCCGGCGTTCTGGCGCATTCCCCGCCGCGCTGTGGCGGGCTGCCTGCGCTGCGGCGGCACTGGGTGTGGCCTTTGCGGCCCCAGCCCAGGCGCAGGCCCCGGCGCTACCGGCGCCCGAGACCGTGACGCTGGACAAGCTGGGCTACATGAGCACCTTCCCACCCGAAGGGGCGCAGCGTGTGGACCTGAGCAACTCGTACAAATACCCGCAGCTGCGCTGGGCCGTGCAGCACCTGCGCGAGCTGCAGCCCACACGCAATATCCGCCGGGGCGGTGCCGCACCATCTGCGTTGCCGGCCGACCCGCGACCATTGGGCGCAGTGGCATTCGATGACGACAAGGGCCAGCCCATCACGGTGGACCAATGGTTCACCCGCACCTACACCGATGCACTGGTGGTGATGCACAAGGGCCGCGTGGTGTACGAGCGCTACGACAACCAGATGAAGCCCTACTCGCCGCATCTGCTGTTCTCGGTCACCAAGTCGTTCACCGGGCTCATGGCGGCGCAGCTGGCGCACGAGGGCAAGATCGACCCCGAGGCGCTGGTGACCAAGTACGTGCCGGAGCTGGCCGAATCGGCCTGGGGCGACATGAAGGTGCGCGATGTGATGGACATGACGGGCGCCGTGCGCTTCCGCGAGGTCTACACCGACCCGACCACCGAGATCTTTGGCTACAGCTGGTCCAGCGGTCTGCTGCCCCGTCCGCCGGGCTACCAGGGGCCGACCAATGTGTACGACTTCCTCAAGACGCTCAAGAAGGAAGGCGAACACGGCGCCGGGTTTGTGTACCGCACCGTGCATTCGGAGGTGCTGGGCTGGATCGTGTCGCGCGCCACTGGCAAACACTGGGCGGAGTTGATGAGCGACAACATCTGGCAAAAGCTGGGCACCGAGGAAGATGCCCATGTGATGGTGGACAGCGTGGGCACGCCGCTGCAGGGCGCAGGCCTCAACGCCACGGCGCGCGACCTGGCGCGGTTTGGCGAGATGCTGCGCCTGGGCGGCAGCTTCAACGGCCAGAAGATTTTTGACAAGGCCGTGATCGACGACACCGCCAAGGGCGGCGACCGCGAGAAGTTCAAGATGGGTGGCATGGCCTTTCGGCCCGGCTACAGCTACCGCAACCAGTGGTGGGTGCTGCACAACGCCGATGGGGCTTATGAGGCCGCCGGCATCCACGGCCAGTTCATCCATGTGAACCCTGCCGCCGAGATGGTGGTGGTCAAGCTGTCGTCGCACCCTGTGGCCGGGGCAGGCTTTACCCACCCGCTCACCCTCAAGGCCTGGGCGGCGCTGGCGCAGGCGGTGCGCCGTTGACGATACGCCTACTTCAGGTGGAACAGCGAGGCCACGGCCTCGCGGTACTGCCGCTGCCCCACAGAGTTGGTATTGTGGTGCGAGCCGCCTTCCACCAGCACAAACTGCTTGGGCTCCCGCGCTGCCTCGTACAGCTGGCGGCCCAGTGCGGGGCGGATCAGGCTGTCGTCGCTTCCATGCACCACCAGCAGCGGCGAGCCGATGTCGGCCACCTTGCGGATGGATTCAAACCGCTGCGTGATGAGGGGCGACACGGGCAGCCAGCCCCACTTGAAGGTACTGACCACGTCGGGGATGCTGGTGAAAGTGCCTTCGACGATGGTGCCCCTCTCATCCGGCACCTGGCGCGCCAGGTCGATGGCGATGGCGCCGCCCAGCGAGTGGCCGAAGATGTAGCGCGGCTTGTCCAGGTGCTGCTCGGCCAGCCAGTTCCAGGCGGCGCGGGCGTCCTCGGCGGCGGTGGCTTCGGACGGCAGGCCTGCGCTGCTGCGCCCAAAGCCCCGGTAGTCGATGGCCAGCACCGAAAAGCCCAGCTCCTGCATGCGCCGGATGCGGCCCGACGAACCTGCCACGTTCCAGCGCGCGCCGTGCAGGTACAGCAGCACCGGCGCGCCGGCCTGGGTGTGGGGCAGCCACAGCCCGTGCAGGCGCTCGGCCTTGCCGCTGGCGTCGGAGGCGAACTCGATCCACACGTCCTGCATGCCTTCGGTGGACGGCGCGCCGCCCCAGCTGCGGTCGCTGGGCTGGAAGATCCATTCGCGCTGCTTGGCATCAAGGGTGGCGCAACCCACGCTCACGGCCACCACCAGCCCCAGGGATGCAAGAAGAGGAATTCGTTTCATCGTCCGACTGATTCTGGCGCAGGTACAAAAGTTCGGTGAGGGTCAAGCACGGGAGCCGGTGGCTTGCTGTGGTAGAGCAGACGGTACCCCTGGCGCTGTCCCGGCGCTGGCGCCAGCACGCCGTTCACGACAGCCGCGAGGCCGACTGCATGGGCGAGGAGGTATCGATGGAAAGCTCTCCTGCATCCTGCGTGGTCACGCCGGCCGCCAGGCGCACACGCAGCGCCAGGTCGGTGCGCGAGTCCGCGTTGTGCAGGGCCTCGTCCAGCGAGATGCGGCCGTCGGTGTAGAGCTGGTACAGCGCCTGGTCAAAGGTGCACATACCGATCTCGGTGCTGTGGCCCATGGCCTCCTTGATACCCGAAAACTCGCCCTTGGCGATCAGGTCGGCGATGTAGGGCGAGTTGAGCATCACCTCCACCGCAGGCACCAGCTTTTCGTGCAGGCCGGGGATCAGGCGCTGCGAGATCACGCCGGCCAGGTTCAGGCTCAGGTCCATCAGTAGCTGGTGGTGGGCGTCTTCGGGGAAGAAGTTGATGACCCGCTCCATGGCCTGGTTGGCGTTGTTGGCGTGCAGCGTGGACAGGCACAGGTGGCCGGTCTCGGCATAGGCAATGGCCTGCTTCATGGTGTTGCGGTCGCGGATCTCGCCGATCATGATCACGTCCGGCGCCTCGCGCAGCGCGTTCTTCAGGGCCTCTTCGTACGACTGCGTGTCGATGCCCACCTCGCGCTGGTCCACCACCGAGCGCTTGTGCGCGTGCAAAAACTCCAGTGGGTCTTCGATGGTGAGGATGTGGCCCGTGACGTTCTCGTTACGGTAGTTGATCATCGACGCCAGCGTGGTCGATTTGCCCGAGCCCGTGGCCCCGGTCACCAGCACCAGGCCACGCTTGCGCAGCACCAGCTTTTCCAGCACCGGGGGCAGGCCCAGCGCGGCCAGCGGCGGGATCTTGTTCTTGATGTAGCGCACCACCATGCCGGTTTCGCCGCGCTGCACGAACACGTTGACCCGAAAGCGCCCCAGGTTCTCGGCCGAGATCGACAGGTTCATCTCCTGCTTGGCCTCGAACTCGCCGATCTGCTTTTCGTTCATCACCGCGTAGGCCAGCTGCTTGACCTGGCCGGGCAGCAAGGCGGGCATCTTCAACGGGTGCGTGACCCCTTCGATCTTGAGATTGACCGGCGCACCGACACTGAAAAAGAGGTCCGAGCCTCCTTTTTCGACCATGACGTTCAAGAAGCTGAAGATTTCCACGGCGGACTCCCGAAAGTGTGCGTATTGGTTTCCAAGTGCAGCATAGCCTGCACTGCGCTGTGCGCCAAAAACAAAGGGGCCGAAGCCCCAGTGATTTGCTGTGTGAACAGGCTGTTGGAACGCAAACACGTTCCAAGGCCCGGCCCTTCCCCTTACACCACGCCCTGCGCCAGCATGGCGTCGGCCACCTTCACAAAGCCGGCGATGTTGGCGCCGTCGATGTAGCTCACGCTGCCATCGGCGCGCTTGCCGTAGTGCAGGCAGGCTGCGTGGATGCCCTGCATGATCTGCAGCAGTCGGGCGTCCACCTCCTCGCGGGGCCAGGACAGGCGGGCGGCGTTCTGGCTCATCTCCAGACCGGATGTGGCCACGCCGCCTGCGTTGCTGGCCTTGCCGGGGGCGTACAGCACGCCTGCGGCCTCAAAGGCCTTGGCGGCCTCGATGGTCGAGGGCATGTTGGCGCCCTCGGCCACGCAGAGCACGCCGTTCTGGATCAGCGTTTTCGCGTCGTTCTCGTCCAGCTCGTTTTGCGTGGCGCAGGGCAGGGCCACGTCCACCTTCACATGCCAGGGGCGGACACCGGCTTCAAACTTCACACCCGTGCGGGCGGCGTAGTCGCTCACGCGGCCGTAGAGGTGGTTCTTCACATCCATCAGGATGGCGAGCTTTTCGGCAGTGAAGCCATCCTCGTCCACCACGGTGCCGCTGGAGTCCGACACCGTCACCACCTTGGCGCCCAGCTCCATCGCCTTTTGCACGGCGTATTGCGCCACGTTGCCCGAGCCGGACACCGACACGCGCAGGCCGTCGAACGAACGGCCTCGGGTCTTGAGCATTTCCTGCGCAAAGTACACCGTGCCGTAGCCTGTGGCTTCAGGGCGGATCAGCGAGCCGCCGAACGACAGGCCCTTGCCGGTGAACACGCTGGCCGCGTTGTTGGCCAGCTTTTTGTACATGCCCGCCATGAAGCCCACCTCGCGGCCGCCCACGCCGATGTCGCCGGCGGGCACATCGGTGTCCGGACCCACGTGGCGGTACAGCTCGGTCACAAAGGCCTGGCAAAAGCGCATGACTTCGGCAGGGCTCTTGCCCTTGGGGTCGAAGTCGGAGCCGCCCTTGCCGCCGCCCATGGGCAGCGTCGTCAGTGCGTTCTTGAAAGTCTGCTCAAAAGCCAGGAACTTGAGCACCGACAGGTTGACGGACGGGTGAAAGCGCAGCCCGCCCTTGTAGGGGCCGATGGCCATGCTGTGCTGGATGCGGTAGCCGCGGTTGACCTGCACGGCGCCATGGTCGTCCACCCAGGACACGCGGAACATCACGACGCGCTCGGGCTCCACCAGCCGCTCCAGCAGGCCGTGCTCGGCATAGCGGGGGTGCTGCGCGATGAACGGCCACAGGCTTTCCATCACTTCGGTGACAGCTTGCAGGAATTCCGGCTGGCCGGGATTGCGGAGCGCCACGTGGGAAAGGAAGCTCTCGGCGGTCGCGTGTTTCATGGTTCAAAGGGCTTTCAGCAGTAAGGGGTCAACAAAATCGAAGGCAGCTATGCACCGGTTTGGCGCACTGCAACATCGAATTATGTCCAAAAGTTATACGTTCATGCCGATGTCTATGCACAATGGTGGGGAATGTGGTCGGGATATTTGCCACATATTGGTGCGTTTGGCGGGTGGTTGGGCCGTCATCCGTTGGTCAAGCCAACGTCATGGCCTTGTCACATGCCGACGCCACAGTTCGGCGGTTCTACCAACAACATAGCGAGGAGAAGAGCATGCACATCCCTGGTGTGAAATGGGGCGCGCTGGCCATGGTGGCCACGCTGGCAGCCTGCGGCGGCAGCGACAACTATCCGTACCCCACCCTGAACGGCGACAAGCCCCTGGTCATCGGCCACCGGGGCACGGCGGGCTACCGGCCCGACCACACGCTGGAAGGCTACAAGCTGGCCATCGACATGGGCGCCGACTTTATCGAGCCCGATCTGGTGGCCACCAAGGATGGTGTGCTGGTCGCCCGCCACGAGCCCAACATCACCGGCACCACCGATGTCTCCACCCGCCCCGAATTCGCCAGCCGCAAGACCAAGAAAGTGGTGGACGGCGTAGAGGAAGAAGGCTGGTTTGTCACCGACTTCACCCTGGCCGAACTCAAGACCCTGCGCGCCATCCAGCCCCTGTCCGACCGCGACCAGTCGTACAACGGCAAGTTCCAGATCCCCACCTTTGAAGAAGTGCTGGACCTGGCCAAGACCGAAGGCGCCAAGGCGGGCCGCACCGTGGGCGTGTACCCCGAGACCAAGCACCCCACCTACCACGTCAAGCAAGGCCTGCCGTTGGAAGACCGCCTGCTGACCATCCTGGCCAAGTACGGTTACACCTCCAAGAGCTCACCCGTCATCATCCAGTCGTTCGAAGTCTCCAACCTCAAGTACCTGCGCACCAAGACCCAGGTGCGCCTGGTGCAGCTGGTTGACGCAGACGATGTGAACCCCGATGGCACCATGTCGCTGGTGGCTCCGTACGACAAGCCCTATGACTTTGCCGTGGCCGGCGACTCGCGCACCTTCGCCAGCCTGCTGACCCCCGCGGGCCTCAAGGAAGTCAAGACCTATGCCGACGGCATTGGCCCCTGGAAGCCCTACCTGATCCCCTCCAAGCAAGTGGATGCCAACAAGGACGGCAAGCCCGACGACCTGAATGGCGACGGCAAGATCGACGAACGCGACCGCGTGATGATGGCGCCCACCGACGTGGTGAAGAACGCACACGCCGAAGGCCTGTTCGTGCACGCCTACACCTTCCGCAACGAAGCCAAGCGCCTGGCCTCGGACTTCAAGGGCGACCCCAAGGCCGAATACAAGCTGTTCTACAACCTGGGTGTGGACGGCGTGTTCAGCGACTTTGCCGACACGGCCAAGGCAGCGCGGGACAACTGAAACAGGTAGCTTCGCGTTACCAAGTAGCGTTCTGCGCACCCGTCAAAAAGCCCGCTTCGGCGGGCTTTTTTCATGCGACGGTGTGGTGCGGGGTCAGAACCCCAGCGCAAACCCCACGCTGAGCAAGGTGCGCCCCTGCTGTCGGCCTATGGTGGCGTCGAGCTGCCTGCCGGGCGCCCACTCCCACCGGGCGCCGGTCTGGAACGTCGGGGCGCTGTGCTGGGTGCCAAAGGCTTCCAGGTGCGGCGTGATGGCGCCCCAGCTGCGTTCCACCGAGGCGCCCCAGGTGGCGCGCCAGGACTGGCCGCGCTCGCGCTGGCTGCCCAGGTTGGCATTGACCACGCCCCAGGTCGCGGCGCAGGTGCCGATGAGATTGAGCGCGACCACGCTGCCTGCGCTCTGCCCGGCACCTTGGCGTCGGTGCACGACGCCAGCGCTGCTGCCTGCATTGCAGCCTTGTTCTTGCGCGGGGCTCCACAGCCACTTGGCCTGCAGGCCTTGCAGGGTATGGCGCTCGTTGCGGTCACGTGCCAACACGGCGCCCAGCTCCAGTCCAGCCATGGGGGTGAACGCAGGGGCCATGGACACCGTGCCGGGCTGGCCGCGCTGGCCCTCCCACCACACTTCGACGTGACCCTGGCCCACCTCGTCCACGCCCGCATCGTCCACGGACAGGGGGCGCCCGGCGTGGGCGGGCCAGGCCAGGCACAGGGCGGTGGTGGCCGCCAGCAGGTTCAGGGCGGGTGTAGGGGCGGTGGTGCTGCAACGAGGGGTCATGGAGGGCGATGGCAATGGCTGGAGGAGAGGGCTCTGGCTATGTCGCGGGCGGGGTGGTGCCCGCCGCTACCGTCCACGCAGGAACAGCGCGTCCAGCTCCTTCATGCTCAGCTGCCGCCAGGTGGGGCGGCCATGGTTGCACTGATCGGAGCGGTCGGTGGTTTCCATCTGGCGCAGCAAGGCGTTCATCTCATCGATGGTGAGCTTGCGGTTGGCCCGCACTGCGCCGTGGCAGGCCATGGTGCCCAGGATTTCATTGCGGGCGCGCTGCACCACGGTGGTGGCGTCGTGTGCGGCCAGTTCGGCCAGCACGCTGCGAGCCAGCTCCACCGGGTCGCCCTGCGCCAACGTGGTGGGCACGGCGCGCACGGCCAGCGTCTTGGGGGAGAAGGGCACCACCTCAAGTCCCAGCGTGGCCAGCACTTCGGCAGACTCTTCGGCCGTGGCGACTTCCTGCGGCGTGGCGGCGAAGGTGGCAGGGATCAGCAAGGGCTGGCTCGCAATGCGCGCGCCGCTGTCCACCTGGGCCTTCAGGCGCTCGTAGACGATGCGCTCGTGGGCGGCATGCATGTCCACCACCACCATGCCCTGGGCGTTTTCGGCCAGGATGTACACACCGTGCAACTGTGCCACGGCCTTGCCCAGGGGCCAGGCGGTTTCCTGGCCATCGCGGCCCACGGGCCAGGCTGTGGACGGGTTGTTGGCAAGGGGGGCGGTCGTGGATGCTGCAGAGGGCGCCGCTACCTCTGCAGGCTGCGCGCCGTCCCACCCCGTGGCAGGAGCGCCAGATGCATCGGGTATTGCGGGCGTTGTGGGTCCGGAGGATGTTGCGCTCGCACCGGCCTGGGCCGAGGGCGCCCACAGCCCACCCACCGCCGCACCAGACGCTGGCTCTGCCATCGGGTTGGCGGAGGGCGCACCGCGCGGCGCCCACAAGGCCGCCAGATCCTCCACGCGGTGGCCCCTTTCTTCAAATTTGATAGCGGCCTGGGCTTTCCACACCGGCGTTTGGGGCGCCTGGGGCTTGAAATGCTCCGCATCACCGGCTGTGGAGGGGCTGGGCGCCGCCGCTGCAGCTGCAGCTGCCAGTGCGGCGGCCCGGGGCGCAGCCAGCGCGTTCTCTACCGCATGGCGTACGGCCTGGTGCACCTCGCGGCTGTCGCGAAAGCGCACCTCGATCTTGGTGGGGTGCACGTTCACGTCCACACGCGCCGGGTCGATCTCCACATACAGCGCGTAGATGGGCTGCTTGTGGCCGTGCAGCACGTCTTCGTAGGCGCTGCGGGCCGCGTGGGTGAGGACCTTGTCGCGCACAAAGCGGCCATTGACGTAGCAGTACTGGTGGTCGGGCCGCGAGCGGGCAGCGTCGGGCAGCCCTGCGCGGCCGGTGACGGTGACAGGCCCCACGCGGTGCTGCACAGCAACCGACTGGGTGACAAAGTCTTCGCCCAGCACATCCGACAGGCGGCGTGCCAGCGCGTCATGGGCGTCCTGTACATCGCTCTGGCCGGGCACGAAGGTGGCGCGCCACTGCTCCACCAGCTTACCCTCGTGCCAGATGGCAAAGCCCACATCGGGCCGCGCCAGCGCGTGGCGGCGCACCGATTCAATGCAGTGCGCCAGCTCGGTGGCGTCGGTCTTCAAGAACTTGCGGCGCGCGGGGGTGGAGAAGAACAGTTCCTTCACCTCCACCGTGGTGCCGGTGCTGCGTGCGGCGGGGCGCAGCTCGCCGCTGCGTGCGTCCAGCAAGAAGGCGCTGGCCTGGGCCGCCGGGCGCGAGAGCAGGGCCATCTCCGATACCGACGCAATCGCCGCCAGCGCCTCGCCCCGAAAGCCCATGGTGGCCACGGTCTCCAGGTCGTTCAGGTTGGTGATCTTGCTGGTGGCGTGGCGGCGCAGGGCCACGGGCAGCTCTTCTTGCGGAATGCCACCACCATCGTCTTCCACCGTGATCAGCCGCACCCCGCCTGCCGACAGGCGCACAGTGATTTGCGTGGCTCCCGCGTCCAGCGCGTTGTCTACCAGCTCGCGCACCACCGAAGCGGGGCGCTCCACCACTTCACCTGCAGCGATCTGGCTGATGAGTTCATCGGGCAGATCGCGGATGGGGCGGCGCGTGGTGGTGGGGGGGCTGGAGGCGGGCTGCGCCGCTGCGAGGAAGGGGGTGGTGTCGTTCACCCACCGGATTTTAGGGCGGGGGCTGCGCAGGGGTATCGGGCTGAGGTGGGGCGTGATGGGGATAATGCGCCCACCTTTTTTCCGCGCCGCGCCCAGGCCCGCCTTTTCATGGAACTTGTCACTTTTCTCATCGACTTCATCCTGCATGTGGACAAGTATCTGGAGGCGTTTGTGCAGGCCTATGGCATGTGGGTGTACGCCCTGCTGTTTGCCATTGTGTTTGTCGAGACAGGCCTGGTGGTGATGCCGTTCTTGCCGGGCGACTCGCTGCTGTTCATCGTGGGCGCGCTGTGTGGTGCCGGCATGATGAGCTTTCCGCTGGCGTGCGCGGTGCTGCTGGCGGCGGCCATCTTGGGCGACCAGTGCAACTACTCCATCGGTCGCTACTTTGGCCCCAAGGTGTTCCAGTGGGAGGATTCGCGCTGGTTCAACCGCCGGGCGTTCAACCAGGCGCACGAGTTTTACGAGCGCTACGGTGGCATCACCATCGTGATCGCGCGTTTCATGCCCTTCATCCGCACGTTTGCGCCCTTCGTGGCAGGCGTGGCGGAAATGAATCGCGCCAAGTTCACCGCCTACAACGTGGGCGGGGCGCTGCTGTGGGTGCTGGGCATTGCCACGGCCGGGTACTTCTTCGGCAACTTTGCGTGGGTCAAGGAGAACCTGGACAAGATCATCTGGGCGATGATTTTTGTGCCGGGCCTGATCGCCATCTTTGGCGCCTGGCGCGCCGGGCGCCAGGCCCGCACAGCCTGACAGACAGCGAATTTGCTACAAATAAAAGAGCGGAAGGCGCATGATTTACATGCGCCTTCCGCTCTTTTTATGCCCAGATCAACGCTCTGGGCGGGGAGGGAAGTCCCAGAGGCTTAACGGCGGTAAGGGCGGCGTTGGTCGCGGTCTTCGCCCACTTCATGGCCGATGAGGGCGCCGGCAGCGGCACCGCCGATGGTGCCCACAGGGCCGCCGAAGATGGCGTTACCGGCAACGCCGCCGACCACGGCGCCGACGCCAGTGCCGACCTGGGCGTTGGTGGGGTTGGATGCACAACCACCCAGTGCCAGGGCCGCAGTGCAGGTAGTCGCAAGAAGAATGTGACGGATGTTCATGGCGAGATTCCTTGATGGTTGTGGAGTCAGGCCGTGGTCCCCAATCCGCGGTAGCGGCTGAAGCTCGACCTGTGCCTCTACTGTGGCTGCCCGGCCGCGCGGTGGCTGTAGGCAGGCAAGGGTGCTGGGTGTAGGACAGGCGGCACAGGCGGAACTAAGGGTTTCCCTGCGCCTGTCGCTGTTGCCAACCGGGTTGCGCAGGCAGATCATTTCCTTGTCATACAAAACTTACACAAGGACACGCGATGACCCAGCACATCCAGCAAGCCGGCCGTGGCGGCGTGGGCACCCAGCTGACGGTGGCGCAGCAGATCGGGTTGATTGTGGGCGTGGCGGTGCTGGCGCTGGTGGTCGTCCTGGCGCTGAGCCTGGTGCGTGTGCAGCGCCTGGGTGCCACGGTGGATCAGCTGGCCACCGAGCAGGTGGAGCGGCTGCAACTGGCGCTGCGCTGGCGCAGCAACATCGCCGTCAATTCCACGCGTGTGTTCTCCATCGCCCAGACCGAGGGCGATGACCTCCAGAACTATTTCAAGGAGGCAGTGGCCGCCACCACCGCCGACACCAGCAAGGTGCAAAAGCGCTATACCGAGCTGGAAAACAGCCCGGAGGGCCTGCGCATCCAGGAAGAACTGGCCACCATCCGCAAGTCGTACCTGGAGTCGCGGGACAAGTCGCTGGAGCTGAAAAAGGCGGGTGACATGGCCCAGGCGCGGGCCTATGCGCTGGGCACGTTTGCGCCAGTGCTGGACAAGTACAACGCCGTCGCCGACAAGATGGTGGATTACCAGGTGCGCCGCTCGGCCGAGCAGGCGGCCGAGGCGGCAGAGCTCATCCAGTCCTACCGCATGACCGTGCTGGTGGCGGGTTTGGCAGGGCTGGCGCTGCTGGTGGTGCTGTCGTGGGTGGTGGTGCAGCGCATCCGCCGCTCCCTGGGGGCGGTGAGCGCGGTGGCGCAGCGCATTGGCGAGGGTGACCTGTCCCAACCCATCGAGGTGCAAGGGCGTGGCGAGGTGGCCGAGATGATGCGTGCCATGCAGGGCATGCAGAGCTCGCTGGTGCGCATCGTGGGCGACGTGCGGCACAGCAGCGACAGCATTGCCACGGGCTCCAGCGAGATCGCGATGGGCAATGCCGACCTGAGCCAGCGCACGGAGGAGCAGGCCAGCAACCTGGAGGAAACGGCCGCCTCCATGGAAGAGATCACCAGCACCGTGAAGAACAATGCCGACACCGCTCGCAAGGCGGCCACGCTGGCCGGCTCGGCATCACAGGCGGCGGTCAAGGGCGGCGAGGTGGTGGGACAGGTGGTGACCACCATGCAGGACATTTCGGCCGCGTCCCGAAAGATCACCGACATCATCAGCGTGATTGATGGCATCGCGTTCCAGACCAACATCCTGGCGCTGAACGCGGCCGTGGAGGCAGCCCGTGCCGGCGAGCAGGGCCGTGGATTTGCCGTGGTGGCCAGCGAGGTGCGCAGCCTGGCCCAGCGCAGCGCCGAGGCGGCCAAGGAGATCAAGGCCCTGATCAGCGCCAGTGTGGAGAAGGTGGAGAACGGCACCCAGCTGGTGAGCAACGCCGGGCAGAGCATGGAAGACATCGTCGCCCAGGTGCAGCGGGTGAGCGACCTGATTGGCGAAATCTCCAGCGCCACGGGCGAGCAGACCATCGGCATCAGCCAGGTGGGCGAGGCGGTGATGCAGCTGGACCAGGTCACCCAGCAGAATGCGGCCCTGGTGGAGCAGAGCGCTGCGGCGGCCGACAGCCTCAAGCACCAGGCGGCGCGGTTGTCAGAGATCGTGAGCGTGTTCCGGCTGGGGCGCTGACCGCCTTCAGTGCCGCACGGTCTTCACCGCCTCAGTCCTTCGGGGCCCGGAGTGCAAAGAAGCCAACGCAGCCAAAGAGGCCTCAGGTTTTCTCCGCAGGCTTGAGGCACATCGTCACCAGCAATGAGGCATGTTCTACCGCTTTGAGCGAATGCAGCGCGCGCGGTGCCAGGTGCACAAAGTCGCCAGGGTGCAGCTGCTGCACGCCCTGGTCGCTCGCAAACTCCACCACACCCTCGATGCACTGAACGGTGGCCTCGCCGGGCGTCTGGTGTTCTTTCATGGATTTGCCCACGGGCAGGACCACCCGCATGACTTCGAGCTGGCCGGCTTTGAGGACGGCGGTGGTGATGGTGTCGGCCAGTCGTGCTCCCAGGGGACGCACGCTGACGATCTGACCAGATTGGGCGTGGGGCAGGGCCATGGCAGTTCTCCTTGCTTGCCAAGGCGCGGTGCGCGCCCGGCCGATGCAGGCTACTGTGCCTGCAGTTGGCAGTGCGCGCAAGGTGGGCTGGCCGTCCCGCGCGCTATGTCCCTGCCTGCCTACACCGACCGGCTGCGCGCCAGTGGCGGGTTCTTGGCAAAGTAGCGCGTGATGCCGCGCATCAGCGCGTCGGCCAGCTGCTCCTGGTAGGCGCTGCTGCGCAGGCGCTTTTCTTCTTCGGGGTTGCTGATGAAGGCGGTTTCGACCAGCACGCTCGGGATGTCAGGCGCCTTGAGCACGGCAAAGCCCGCCTGCTCCACGCGCGGCTTGTGCAGCTTGCCCACGTTGCCGATCTCGCCCAGCAGCACGGTGCCGAGCTTGAGGCTGTCGTTGATCTGCGCGGTGGTGCTCATGTCCAGCAGCGCGCGCTGCACATGCTGGTCCTTGGACTGCACGTTGATGCCGCCCACCAGGTCGGCCTGATTCTCCTTGTTGGCCAGCCAGCGGGCGGCCGTGCTAGAGGCCCCGCCCTGGCTCAGCGCAAACACGCTGGCGCCGCGCGCCTCGGGCGTGGTGAAGGCATCGGCATGGATGGAGACGAACAGGTCGGCCTGCACGCGCCGGGCCTTTTGCACGCGGGTGCCCAGGGGCACAAAGTAGTCGCCGTCGCGCGTGAGGTAGGCGCGCATGGGGTTGCCGCCCACGGTGGTGGCGTTGATGCGGTCGCGCAGCAGGTGGGCCACGCGCAGCACCACGTCTTTTTCGCGGGTGCCGGAGGGGCCAATGGCGCCGGGGTCTTCGCCCCCGTGGCCTGGGTCGAGTGCCACGATGATGATGCGGTCGGTCTCGGTGGCTGTGGGGCGGTTGCCAGGTCTTGAGGGTGCGGCAGGGGCGGCGCTGGGCGCGGGTGCTGCGGCCACCACGGGCGGTTGGGCTGTGGTGCCGGACTGCGCGGGGCCGTTGGCGCGTTGCGCGATCAGGTCGCCCAGCGGGTCGTGCTCTGCGGCGCGGGCTGTGGCCGGTGCGGGCGATGGCGCAGGCGTGGCGGCCGGGCCGCTGGCATCGCGCAGGCGCTCGGCAATCAGTGCCTCCAGCGGGTCCACAGGCGCTGCGGGGTACAGGTCAAACACCAGCCGGTGGCGGTAGGCGGCGACGGGTGGCAGGGTAAACACCTGCGGCATGGCGGGCTGCTTGAGGTCCACCACCAGGCGCACCACCCCCGGTGCGTTCTGGCCCACGCGGATGCCCGCGATGTTGGGGTCGTCAGGTTTGACCTTGGCCACCAGTTCGCGCAGCTCGGGGCTCAGGTCGATGCCCTCGATGTCCACCGCCAGGCGCGGCGGCGAGGTCACGAAGAACTGCTTGGCCACCAGCGCGCCATCGGACTCGATGGTCACCCGCGAGTATTCGGGTGCGGGCCAGACGCGCACGGCCACGATGGTGGCGCCGCGTGCAATCTGCTGTGCGCCCAGCAGCAGCACCAGGCTGCTGGCGCGCAGCACGGCACGGCGCGATGGCTGGGAAGCGGCGTGGCGGTCGGGCAGGGTGGGTTCGTTCACGGTGTCTCAGAGAGCTTGCAGCAGGCTGCGCCCCTTGGCGGTGGGGGCATGCAGCGTGACCTTCCTTTCGGTGTCATCCATTGCTTCAATGTGGATAGCAAGGTCTGCAAGCGGGGTAAGCGCTGCGGCCTTTTCCGGCCATTCTGCCACCTTGAGACCGGGGTTGGCAAAAATGTCCCTGAAACCGGCGTCTTCCCACTCGCGCGGATCGTCAAAACGGTAGAAGTCGAAGTGCCAGATCGAGAGACCCGGCGCCTCGTGGGGCTCCACCACCGCGTAGGTGGGGCTCTTGATGCGGCCCTGCACGCCCAGCGCGCGCAGCAGGTGGCGCACCAGGGTGGTCTTGCCCGCGCCCAGGTCGCCGTGCAGGGTCACGAAGGCGTTGGCCAGCAGGGGCTGGGCGGCCAGGCGCTGGGCAAAGGCGGCGGTGTCTTCCTCGCTGTGCCAGGTGAAATGGCGCGTGGCTTTGGCCGCAGCATCGGTGCCGCTTTCTACAATCTGGCCGGTATGTGGTGCAACAGTCAACTCGTTCCTCAAATGCAGGAGTGGGCCCGCGAGCTGGGATTTTCCCAAATCGGCGTGGCGGGGGTGGACTTGTCTGCGGCCGAGCCGGGTCTTGCGGCCTGGCTGGAGCAGGGGTTCCATGGTGACATGCATTACATGGCATCCCACGGCATGAAGCGCGCGCGCCCGGCCGAACTGGTGCCCGGCACCGTGAGTGTGATCACGGCGCGCATGGATTATTTGCCGCGCGATACCGCCAGGGATGCGCCCGGGGGCTGGCAGGCGGCCGAACTCTCACGCCTGCAGCGCCCGCACGAGGGCATCGTCTCCGTCTACGCCCGGGGCCGGGACTACCACAAGGTGCTGCGCGCCCGTCTGCAAAAGCTCAGCGACCGCATCGCCGAGGCCATCGGCCCGTTTGGCCACCGCGTGTTCACCGACTCCGCGCCGGTGCTGGAGGCCGAGCTGGCCGCGCGCAGCGGCCAGGGCTGGCGCGGCAAGCACACGCTGGTGCTCAACCGAGAGGCGGGGTCCATGTTCTTTCTGGGCGAGATTTATGTGGACATGGCGCTGCCCCAGAGCGAGCCCGTCACCCCGCACTGCGGCAGCTGCAGCGCGTGCATCGACATCTGCCCCACACAGGCCATCGTCGCGCCGTACCGCGTTGACGCGCGGCGCTGCATCTCGTACCTCACCATCGAACACGCCGGGCCCATCCCTGTGGAGCTGCGCCCGCTGATGGGCAACCGCATCTATGGCTGCGACGACTGCCAGCTGATTTGCCCCTGGAACAAGTTTGCGCAGGTCAGCCGCCTGCCGGATTTTGACGAGCGCAAGGGCCTGTCGGGCCAGCAGCTGGTGCACCTGTTTGCGTGGGACGAAGCCACCTTTTTGCGCATGACCGAGGGCGGCCCCATCCGCCGCATCGGCCATGAGCGCTGGCTGCGCAATGTGGCCGTGGCACTGGGCAATGCGCTGCGTGCCACGGGCGATGGGGCCTTGCGCGCTGCGCTGCAGTCGCGGGCCGAGGATGCCAGCGCGCTGGTGCGGGAGCATGTGGCCTGGGCTCTGGACGCTGCTTGAGGGCGTTTTTGGAAGAAATTGCCTGGTAGCGCTAGTGCAATATACCTTGGTAGCTATCAAAATAGGAGTGATCGCCGTTGCTCCGGGTCCTCACTGCACCAGCAGCCCCGTCTGCCGCAAGGTGCCCACCAGCCCCTGGGCGAACTCCGCATATCCGGCAGCATTGGCGTGGATCTGGTCCGACCGCAACCGCTCTTGCGCCAGCACGCTCGACCAGCCTTTGGCATGCAGCGGGATCTTCAGCTCTTCGGCAACTTCCTCGTACAGTGGGTGGTCGCTCAGGCGGCCGGCAGCGGCCATGAGCGACAGCTCCGGCACAGCCACCAGCAGCACCTGGGCGCCGTTGTCCCGTGCCTCGGTGCAGATGCGCAGGATG
>Ga0208124_100289_pt1 | contig 20170 bp, 20 predicted proteins | sample LakWasM104_HOW12_2_FD_183922 | JGI IMG/M metagenome (GOLD analysis project Ga0208124, IMG submission 183922) | Freshwater sediment methanotrophic microbial communities from Lake Washington under simulated oxygen tension - Sediment Metagenome... | ecosystem: Environmental > Aquatic > Freshwater >...
TAATGCGGTAGCGCAGGTATTTTGCGCTATGGAATGCTGCATTCCAAAACATAAAATAAGCAGTAAAGTAATTTTTTTCATTCGGTTGGAAATTAGTAAAGATGTTAATTTAGTTTGAGTTTGTTTTATTGTTAGGGATTCTATTTCATAACTACCTAAACAAAATAAGTAATAAAACAGAATAGCTGCCGTTTAAACTTCTAAAAAGCAGTGCTTTATTATGGTTTTTTGGACAACGTTTCAAAAATAGAATAAAAAATAGAATAAAAAACAATTCGAACTGAATAGTTTTTAGAATTTTAAGAAATTAACAGTGTTTTTCTTGAGGTTATTAGTTGAAATGGTCTTTAAAGAAAGGAAACTGCAAGATATCGTGAATTTTTGATGATTGAAATTTGTTGTTAGTTAGTTCAAAAGTTCTTTTTCATCGGATTCCGCTCGTTTCAAAATAGCCTCTGGTAACGATTTTTTGGCTTTCGCTCCCATTTTTTTTAATTTTTCAACACTCGTAACAAGGTTTCCTTTGCCTTCAACTAGTTTGTTCATGGCGGCGTCATACTCGGTTTTGGAATCTTTAATTTTGTTTCCCACTTTGACCAAATCGGCCACAAAACCTTCAAATTTATCATACAAAGCACCGGCTTGTCGTGCAATTTCGTATGCATTTTCTTGTTGCTTTTGATTGGTCCACATACTGTCGATGGTCCGTAAAGTAGCTAGCAAGGTTGAGGGTGTGACTATTACAATATTCTTTTCAAATGCTTTATTATATAAGGCAGTATCTTCATTTAAAGCTATAGCAAATGCAGGCTCAATCGGAATGAAGAGCAAAACAAAATCGGGGCTTTCAATTTGATACAAATCGTGGTAATTTTTTTCACCCAACTGCTCGACATGACGTTTAATCGAATTTACATGCTCTCTTAAATAGGAACTTCTGAGCGTATCCTCTTCTTCGTTGGTGTATTTTTCGTAAGCAGTCAGGGAAACTTTTGAATCGACAATCATTTTTTTGCCGTCAGGCAAATTAATCACCACATCCGGGAATACTCTTTGTCCGTCGTCAGTGGTATGCGCTTGCTGCACATAATATTCACGATCTTTCTCCAACCCCGATTTTTCTAATACGCGTTCCAAAACCAATTCCCCCCAATTCCCTTGCATCTTACTGTCGCCCTTTAACGCTTTGGTTAGATTAATAGTTTCTTTACTCATTTGAGCATTCATCTCCCGCAAGCCCAAAATTTGTTGCCGTAAAGCGGCATGATAGTCAATGCTTTCTTTGTGAGTGTCTTCTACTTTTTTCTCAAACAATTGAATTTTATCTTGTAATGGCGACAAAATATTCTTCATGTTTTCTTTATTCTGCTCGGTAAATTTGTTCGTTTTTTCTTCAAGAATTTTATTGGCCAAATTTTCAAATTCTTTGGTGAATTTTTCCTGCAACTTTTCAACTTCTTGTTTTTGTTCAAGATGACGCTCCCAAAGATTTTCAAAATCGACTTCTTTTTTAGATAATTGTATGGCCAAACTGTCTTTCTCATTTCGGATGTTTTCTTTTTCCTTTTGAGAAGCGGTAAGTTGTTCTTGAACGTTTTGATATTGCGAGGAAAGCCCGATAAGTTTTTCTTCCAACCCAATTTTTTCCGATTGCGATTTGGCTGCAAAAAGCAATTTTCCAAGATAGATTCCAATGGCTAGCGCAAGGCTAAAAGTAAAAATAGTGAGTAGTGTGGCGTTCATTTTAATGATTTTTCAGAAAGGTAAATGTAACGAATAATTAGGAAATCATTTTCATCAGAAATTAATTATTTCCCCAAGAAATTGTTTCGATAATTTTCTTCTATATTTGAAAAATCATTCAAAGAACACAAGTATGAAAGGAGCTATTCTAGGACTGCGAACCACCATTTATAAAGTAGCCGATATGGACAAAGCTAAAGTTTGGTATGCCAAAGTTTTTCAAACGGAACCGTATTTTGACGAGCCTTTTTATGTTGGCTTCCATGTCGCAGGGTTTGAATTGGGATTGCAACCTGAGGAACGCCCAACAAGTTTCAAAGAAGAAAGTGTAATCGCGTATTGGGGCGTTTCTGATTTGGATTGGGAATACCAACGAATCATCGATTTGGGCGCCATTGGTCACGAAAAACCCGAAAATGTAGGTGGTGAAATTCGTGTCGCGACGGTTAAGGATCCGTGGGGAAACTGCATCGGTTTAATTTTTAACCCCGAATTTAAAATTATTGCGTAAAATTGCAACAAAAATCTTGGCATTATTTTTGAAAATGCGAGCCGAGAAAAATACTTTGAATATCAATTAAACCAAGATTATTATGAAGATAAAATTTACTTTAACACTTGCCCTTTTCGTACTTTCTACGATAACTTTTGCTCAATTTGGACCTGTCGGTCACCTCACTATTTTCTCTGAAAGTGGGGATAAGTTCTACCTAATATTAAATGGAGAAAAACAAAACGACATTCCTCAAACCAACCTTAGAGTAGAAGATTTAAACCAACCTTATTACAATGCTAAAATTATTTTCGAAGACAAAACGCTTCAAGAAGTGACCAAAAACAATTTGATGCTTACTGATGTGGACGGTAATTACGCTGATGTAACCTACAAAATCAAGAAAGATAAAAATAATAAGACGAAAATGAAGCTGAATTATTATTCTTCAATTCCGGTGCAGCAAGGCTACATTCCGCCGAGTAATGTCTATGTGATGCATTACGGTCAACCGCATCCGGCTTCAGGAAGTTCTCAAACTACAACGACTACTACAGTGAATCAAGGTGTAAATGTAGGTGTAAATGTAGGTGCTTCCGTAAATTTGGGAGGTGTCAATATGAATGTCAACATCAATGATCCTTATGGAACATCAGTTTCCGAAACGACCACCACGACAACGCATTCTTCTAGTGGAAATCACAACCATCACGATGACGATGCACCACGTGGTTGCCGAAATCAATATGCTATGAACGGCAGAGATTTTGACAGCGCTATGACAACTATCAAAAAGCAAAGTTTCGAAGAAACTAAATTGAAAACAGCAAAACAAATCATCACAGCCAATTGTTTGAATGTCAATCAGATTTCTCAAATTTGTCAATCGTTTTCTTTTGAAGATTCCAAATTGGACTTCGCAAAATTCGCTTATGAGTTTTGTGTAGAACCTAAAAATTATTTCAAATTGAATACCATTTTTAGTTTTAGCTCTAGTGTAGATGATTTGACGGATTTTGTTCAAAGTCGAAATTAAGAACACAAGCATCACCATCCCAAAGACACTGTTTAAAAGCAGTGTTTTTTTATGCCGTTTTGAAAACTAAACTATCTTTGCATCACAAATTTTTGTCATGAACCACCACCATTTTATGATTCACAAACCCTATGGCTACCTAAGTCAGTTTGTTTATGAATTGAAACGGAAAAAGAAATTATTAGGAGAATTGTATGAGTTTCCAAAAGGGACTATGGCAATTGGCCGGCTAGATGAAGATTCCGAAGGGTTGTTGCTATTGACCACCGATGGAAAAGTAAGTGAAACCATTTGCAGCGCCAAATTTGAAAAAGAATATTATGTGCAAGTAGATGGGCAAATTACTTTGGAAGCAGTAAGTGAGATTCAAAGCGGAGTTGAAATTGGTTTCAACGGAACCAAATACACCACCAAACCTTGCAAAGCTGTGCTGCTTGATGAAATTCCAAATCTAGGCGAACGCGGTAAAAAAATACGAGACGAACGCCATGGACCCACATCCTGGATTTCCATCACCGTTAAGGAAGGCAAGTTTCGGCAAGTTCGAAAAATGACCGCTGCAGTAGGTTTTCCCACGTTGCGTTTGGTTCGGGTGCGCATCGGCAACTTGCATTTAAAGGATTTAAAAGCAGGTGAAGTGGTTCCAGTTTCCAATTTGTTCTAAATCGTACATCACACATCGTAAATCCAAAATCGTAAATCCAATATGCTTAACATTGTCCTAGTAGAACCTGAAATCCCTAACAATACTGGAAATATCGGCCGCTTGTGCGTAGGCACGGAAAGCCGGTTGCATTTAATTCATCCGTTCGGATTTCAAATCACCGATAAAAATGTCAAACGTTCTGGGTTGGATTATTGGGTACATTTGGATTGGAAAGAATACGAAAATGTGGAAGCTTGGATGACTCAAATTCCCGATCTTTCCAGAGTTTTCTTGATGAGTTCTCATGCCGAAAAATCGTATTTGGAAACTGAGTTTAAAGATGGCGATTGGCTGGTTTTTGGAAAAGAAAGCGTTGGTTTGAGCCAAGAAGTTTTGGCAATATTCCCAAATCATTTGAAAATTCCGATCTCACCTTTAGTTCGGAGTTATAATTTAGCCAATGCCTGTGCGTTTGTTATTGGTGAAGCCAAACGACAAATTCAAATTAAGTAATGAGGAACTTTCCTTTTTCGGCATCAAATACGATGGTTTCGTCTTGAAATAAAGATGAAAAAATGCCGCTGGTAATGAGATTGCACGGCTGGTCTTGAACGCAATTTCCCTTGGTCATTACAATCATTTCATCGCTTAATTGAATCGCTAAATCTATATCATGAGTAGAGAATAGGATGCATTTTTGGGTTTCTTTAGATAGTTTTTTTAGCAACTTAAACAAGGAAACTTTATGCACTAAATCCAAATGTGTTGTTGGTTCGTCTAAGATAATCAAAGGCGTGTCTTGCGCTAAAGCTCGCGCTATCAAAACGATTTGCAATTGGCCGTCACTAATCTCGTAGTGTTTTTTGTGAACTAAATGTTCAATTTGAGTAAGTGTAATCGCTTCGTTTATTTTCGCTAAATCAAGTGGTGTTAATTTTCCAATCCAATTCGTATAAGGTTGTCTTCCTAGTGCAATTAATTCGTAAACAGTCAAATTGCTTGGAGGTAATTTTTCCGTCAAAACCAAACTCATTTCTTGAGCTAGCGCTAGCGAATCAAAGGCGTTCAGGTTTTTATTTTGCAATAGAACCGTTCCAGACAGAGGTTTTTGAATACCCGTAATGGTTCGTAATAAAGTGGATTTCCCAATACCATTGGCGCCAATTAAAGCGGTTAGCGTTCCTTTTCTTAAATCCAAATCAAGATCGGAAGCAACGCAATTTTGTTGCTTTTTATTGGAATAGCCAATACTCAATGCGGTTGTTTTTAATACGATTTGATTTTCCATTAGCCCATCATTTTACGTTTGCGTACCAACAAATAAATCACAACCGGCGCTCCGATAATAGAAGTAATGGCATTGATCGGCAAGATTGTCGAGCCACCTGGAACTTGAGAAATCAAATCGCAAAACAGCATCATACTCGCGCCAAGTAGCAATGTGCTCCAAAACAAAATCGTGTGATTGCTCGTTTGAAAAATAAGCTTTGCAATATGCGGAACGGCTAGTCCAACAAAGGCAATAGGACCAGCAAAAGCAGTAATACTTCCTGCCAAAATACTTGTAGCTATTAGAATTAGTAGTCTTGATTTCTTATAGTTTAACCCAAGGCTTTTAGCATAATTTTCTCCTAGCAACAAAGCATTTAAGGACTTTATACTGGCGAGGCTAAGCAGCAATCCTAGTAGCACAGCAACACCTAAGATTGACAAAGCCGGCCAAGATAAATTTCCTAAATTCCCCATCGACCAAAAGGTGTATTTTTGCAATTGCTCGGCGGTACTAAAATACGATAGGACGCCAACAAACGCGCTGGTAAAGCTTCCAAACATTAGCCCTACAATGAGAATAGCCATCGTGTCTCGTAACCTTTCCGAAACCAGTAAAACGGCAAACAATACAGTCAAACTTCCCAAGCAAGAAGCGATGATGATTCCGTAAGGAGAGAGCAGTAAATCGGACAAAAAAGAAGGTAAGTAACCAGCACCCAAAATCACGAAAGCAACGCCCAAACTCGATCCTGAACTCAATCCCAAAACATACGGACCAGCTAATGGGTTCCGAAACAACGTTTGCATCAACAAACCGCTAATCGACAATCCCATGCCCACTAGTATTGCCGTAATCGCTTTGGGCAAACGGTAATTCATGAGAATGTATTCCCACGTTTCTTTGGAAGCAGTGCGACCAGTGAAACTTAAGAATACATCTTTCATCGGAATTCGGATCGATCCCAAGCTAATATCCAACGCCAATAAGACCAAGGTCACGAAAAGTAACAAGGCATACAAAATCTTATTTTTACGGGATAATTTCATTTAGTGTAATGGCTCTAGAAAGTACAATTGATACTCGGGTTCCAATTCAGGATGAACGATTTTTAAAATGTCTTTCAAAACTAAGTCTGGACGATTTGGTGCCAATTCATAATAAATGACGCCACCGGTTTTTCCTTTTTTGGAACTGTAAGAATAAACTTTTTTTTCTCGAAACGCTTTGAATTGAGTGTAATGGTTGTTGGTATCGGCCATTTCTTGTAACGAAGAAAACTGCCCAGGCCCAATCCAGAAGTCGGCGTCTTGAGCACGGTCTAAAACGGTTTCAAATGAGAGCGCTAAACTTCCTGTTCCTTTAGTATTGGCCCACAAATAATTCGATTGGGATTCTTTAAAAAATTGGCAACCCCAACTTTCACCCTGTGGCATGTACCATTGATTTTCAAACAGAGCGCCGGAAAAAATAGTGGGTTTGTAAGTAGCTTTTTGAGCTAAAGCAACCGTTTTTTGATATTCGGAAACAATGCCGTTGAAAATAGAATTGGCTTTGGAATCCAAACCGTATAAAGCACCAAAAAACTTGATCCATTCCGCTTTTCCTAGAGGAGATTGCTCGTTCCAATCGCCGTTGAGCATGACTTTCAATCCCGATTTTTCCAAATTGTCTAATGCAGGATTGTTGTTGTCGATACCGAAGCCAACGATTAAATCGGGTGCAATATCGAGCACTATTTCGGTATTTAAGCTTTGAGTATTGCCAATGTCACGGACTTTTCCAGCATCAATTCGGGCACGAACTTTTTCGGATGAAATGAAATTGGTATTGGGAAAACCTACTAAAGAATTTTCAACACCAAGCATTTCTAAGGATGGAATGTGCGTAGTTGAGGTGACAACAATGGTTTTTATAGGAACAGAAATAATAGTGTTGTCTTTCAAACTATCGGGCACTGTTCCGTTTTTTTCTTTGAGAATATAGGTGTACTGCTTGTTCGCTTTTGGCCAAGGATTTGATATTTTGATTACAGAATAACCGTCATACTTGACTATTGAAAATCCTTTAGCATATTGGATTTGATTGCTGCTGTTTGATTTTTCTTTAGTAGAAACTTCCTTTTTTTGTTGACAACCTACAGCGAAAAGTAGTAGTAATAGCCAGTAAGATTTTAGCAAAACCGTTTTCATAAGATTGTTTTCAAGCGGTACAAAGGTAGCGGTATTCAATTTTAAATATCAAATTTAATTTTTTTATTCCTTTTCATAAACCTATCTTTGTTCCCGAATTAAGGTTGTGATTGCTCTATTTTCAATCGCATTAAAAGGGAATTAGGTGCCTGATTTCAGATGGCAGTTTTTAGATTTTTAGTTAAATCGTAAATTGCAAATCGCAAATCGTAAATCCTAAGCTGTTCCCGCAACTGTAAGCTATCAAGCTTGTTGTTAACTACAAAACCACTGTCCAGAATCTGGATGGGAAGGTAAACAACAAGACGCAAGCCAGGAGACCTGCCTTTTTTTGTAACGAATATCGAATCTTCGGGAAAAAGATTCTGAAATTATGACTGCAAAAAAGCTGTTTTTATTTGGGATGTTTCTACTGTGTCAAGTCATTTTTGCGCAGCAAGATACTATTGTAAACTTGAAAGAAGTGATTATCAGCGACACGCAGCTCAAAAACTTTTCTGGGACGCAGTCGGTTTTGGTTTTAACAGATTCTGTGATTAAAAAAAACCAACCTTCACTAACAAACTTACTGAGTTACAATTCTTTGATTTACTTTAAAGAAAATGGACTGGGCATGGTTTCGTCTCCTTCGTTTCGGGGAACTACCGCGCAGCAAACGGCAGTAATTTGGAATGGGATCAACATCAATTCCCAGCTGAATGGTCAAACCGATTTTAACACCATTACCACAAGAGATTTTGACAATATTACGGTTCGCGCTGGTGGTGGAAGTTCTATCTACGGTAGCAGCGCTTTGGGCGGAACGGTGCATTTGAATTCGGAATTGCGATTTGCGAATCAATTTCAGAATGAATGGCAACTAAACTATGGTAGCTTTGAAACTTTTGGAGCTCATTACAAAACGATGATTTCTAATGGCACTTGGAGCACGCAGATTTCGGTAACGCACAACAGTTCCAAAAACGACTACAAATATTTGGATACCCAAAAGCACAATGAAAACGGGCAATTTGAAAATACTTCGTTGAATGCTAGTTTGGGATACCGCTTTTCGAAAAACCATTATTTGAAATATTACAGTCAGATTTTTGACAGCGATCGTCATTTTTCAGGAACCATAGGAGCTGTTTCCAAAAGCAAATACCGCGATTACAATTACCGAAATTTAGTAGAATGGGATTGGCTGATAGGCAAAGTAACATCCAAATTGAAAGTCGCGTTTTTAGGCGAAAAATATGCTTATTTCGAAAATGCACATACCCATAATTTTGAAACATCTAAAACGGAAACGGCACTAGCAAAGCAGGATTTTGTTTATCAATTGACACCATCGATGCTAGTCAATACGATTTTTGAATACACCCAAACCAAAGGAATCGGCTCGCAAATTGGGACCAACACCCGGCATATTGGAGCAGCTACGATTTTGTTGAAACAATCCGTTTTCAAATCATTTTCCTATGAAATTAGCGGAAGGAAGGAAGTAACTTCGTCCTATGCTAGTCCGTTCTTGTTTTCTTTCGGAACCAAACACCCACTAGGTTCGCATTACACTTTAGTGACAAATTTCTCTCGAAATTTCCGAATGCCTACGTTCAATGATCTGTATTGGGTGGGTTTGGGGAATCCCAATCTAAAACCAGAAAGCTCATATCAAGGCGAAATAGGGCAGCAACTAAAATTCAAAAACATCGCTATCTCCGGAACTGTCTATTATCAGAAAATCGAAGATTTGATTCAATGGAAGCCTAATAATAGCGGGAATTGGAGCCCAAGCAACATAGCTAAAGCAACCACCTACGGAGCGGAAGTGCTTTGCAATTGGAATAAAAAAATTCGAAATCACGGCTTTGACTTCAATGCCAATTATGGCTATACCGTTTCAAAAGATGATTTTAGCAACAAGCAGTTGGTGTATGTTCCATTTCACAAATTCAATTCGAGTTTGGCTTATAGCTTTCACAAAATAACCTTGAATTACCAATATTTGTTTACGGGATATGTGTTTACCTCGAGTGATAATACGCACGTCTTAGAGGAATATCAAGTTTCTAATTTAGGTATTAATTACGATTTTGGAAAAGCAACAACTTACAAACTAGGGTTTCAAGTTGCCAATCTTTGGAACAAAAACTATCAAAGTGTATCGCAACGCCCGATGCCAGGACGAAATTTCAACCTTTATCTAATCTTTAATTTTTAATAATTATGAAAAATTGTAAAATCCTTTTTGTGGCTTTAATCGGCTCCATCTTATTAAATGCTTGCTCTAGCGATGTCGTCGAACAACCAAAATATGTTCCTTTGGGTTCTTATGACAGCGGTGTTATTGTGGTGAATGAAGGAACGGCTTTTCATAATGATGCCTCGCTTTCCTATATTTCATTTGACTTGAACACCTTGCAAAATGATATATTTTCAGTGGTGAATCATCCAAAAGTTTTAGGGGATACGGCTCAGAGCATAGGCTTTTACAATCAATATGCTTATGTGGTACTGAATATTTCTAATACAATTGAAGTGGTGAATCGGTATACTATGGCTAGTGTGGCTACGATTGCAACGGGATTGAACAATCCGAGGTATATTGTTTTTTCAAATGGTAAAGGATATGTAACCAATTGGGGTGACGGGACGGTTGCTTCAGACGATTATGTGGCTGTGATAGATCCAACAACTAATGTTATAACGGCGAACATTCCTGTTGCAGAAGGGCCAGAGAAAATTATTGAAAATGCGGGAACCTTATATGTTGCCCATAGTGGCGGGTATAATTTTGGCAATACTATTTCGGTTATCAATACCGCAAATAATTCGGTATCTTCGATTTTAGTGGGCGATGTTCCAAATAGTATGCAAATCAATGAAGGCTCCTTGTGGATTTCTTGTGGTGGAAAACCTTATTACGCAACTCCAGAAACTGCAGGGAAATTGGTACAAATTAACTTAGTCAACAACCAATTGGTAAAAGCATTTGATTTTAATGTCGCTACTGCGCATCCTGCCAATTTATCGATAGGAGATTCTAAGTTGTTTTACACCATTAATTCCGATGTTTATAGTATGCCTACTGATGCGACTACACTTCCTACTTTGCCAAAATTCACGGTTCAAATACCAACACTTTATGGATTTGCAATTAAGAACAACCACATTTACACATCAGGTTATACTAATTTTGATCAGAATGGGACGGTCAATATATACTCCTTGGGTACTTTAGGGAATAGCCCGATAGGGACATTACAAAAAACATATACGGTTGGAGTAGGGCCATCAGGTTTTTATTTTAATCAATAAAGAGTACTTTTCCAAATATAGAAAGGCTTTCTGCAGTAACAGAAAGCCTTTTCTTATTTTGTAGCAGAACGGATTCCTTCGGGAACTTTGTCCAAATACATTTCGGTTTTTAGACGATTGATGGTTTGCGTGTCTTCAAAAGTAGTAAAGGTTTTCTCGGGTTGCTTAGGCATTTTTCTGCCGCCACCCACTATTGTTGTGATGGCAGTGCTTAATAAGGGTTCGTTTGGATTCCCCAAGATTCCCATATTTCCTAGATTTTCTTTTAGAAAATAATCAGGTTGCAAACCGTTAGTGTAGTCTCCAAAACCAACCTTATTTACAATTTTCAACACTAAAGGTTGCATGGCATAACGGTGTTTCGGATTGATATCTCGTTTGGTGAAAGTCGGTGAATCATATAAAGTAATCGAGCCCACATTTTTCCCAATGGTTTTATCTCCAATCTGAACGACATTGATGTAAGGTTCGAGTCCATTAATTACTAATTCACTAGCAGAAGCTGTACTTTTAGTGGTAAGTACATACATTTTTGTTAAGTTCAAACTAGTGATGTTTTCATTCGTTCCCAATTTAGTTGGGAATAAATTTGTAGTGGTTGTCGAATTATGAGAGCTGTAATAATCTTCTACTTTAGGATTCCATTGTTCTTTTGCAAAAATTTGATTGGTAAATTGGCCGGTAATCATGCTGGCTAAACGTGTCGCGGTTGCTATGGAGCCACCAGAATTGTATCGTAAATCCAAAACAAAATCGGTGATGCCTTCTGCTTTTAAATTAGTAAAAGCGGCATTGAGCTGGGACTCGTAATTAGGATAAAAACCATTGTACATTAAATACCCAATTTTATGACTTCCCGAGGTAATTACGGTGTTAATATAAACTGGATTTTCAGAAAGTACGGCTTTGGTTAGCGTAACCGATTGTCCGTTTGGAGTGATGTTTCCCGCATTATATTCAGCCAAATTCAACGTGTAAGAATTCGAATTGAAAAGTGTGCTGTAATTATCTTTGTTAAGTGCAATACCATCAATTCCATAAAAGATTGTACCTCGCTGTAAATTCTTGGCTGCTGCATCAGAATTAGGAAGCACATATCGCACTACACCAAAAATGGAAGTTTCTGAAGTATCTTTGTAATACAGCCCAATATCGGCGCCATTGTTTTCAGTCGTTCCGGCAAGAATACCTTCGAGTTGTGTGTAATCGGAAAAGATGACACTGAAGCGATCGACGGCTTCACCTGGATTGGGATATTTGCTTTTGGGTTTGTAAAGTAAGTCTTGAAATAAACTTTCGGGTTTGGGATATTGGTATAAAAACCGATTTAAATCGGATTGATTTTGGAATCGAAAATCAGACAAATTGGGAACATCCGTAACCCACAAATAGTACAAATTTAGCCCTTTCCACACGAAATCATTAATACCAAGTGCCTCTGGAACTTGGTTGTCATTTTGAGGTTCACAACTAGAAATAATTACCCCTAAAAAGAGTGTTGTAAATAATAAGGCAAAGACTTTTTTCATAGTAAAATCTGATTAATAACGAACGTAAATTTACTTATTTTTAGAATTATTTCCTCTTCTTTGTAACAAAAAGAAATAGGCATCGTCTTGCTTCTGACGCGTCGTGTTAAAAACTATGGAATGAACCAAAATGAATTCGTACAACGAGTAAATCCTTTTAAGGACAAAGTCTTTCGATTGGCCAAGCGGTTGCTCCTTAGTACGGAAGAAGCAGAAGATGCTACTCAAGAAGTTTTGGTGAAATTGTGGCGTAAGAACGAAACTTTAGATTCGTATTCAAGTCTTGAAGCTTTTGCGATGACCATTACCAAAAACTACTGTTTGGATAAGCTAAAATCAAAAAATAGCAATCATCTTAAAGTAGTCGTCGAAGATTATGCGGATAAATCCGCTAGCGCATATCAAAAAGCGGAAGATATGGATAGTTGGTCTTGGGTTGAAAAATGTATTGATCGGCTTCCAGAACAACAAAGAGTGATCATTCAAATGAGAGATATAGAACAATGCGAATTTGAAGCTATTGCCAAAGTATTAGAAATGAATGAAACAGCGGTTCGCGTCGCGCTTTCAAGAGCTAGAAAAACAGTTCGAGAATTTATGATAAAAACCCATAACCATGGAATTGAGTAAAATTGAAGAAATACTGGAGCGTTATTTTGAGGGTACAACCTCGATAGCCGAAGAACAGCAGTTGAATGACTATTTTTCATCTTCTACTGTTGCTTCGCATTTAAAACAATACCAATCATTGTTTGTCTATTTTTCAGAAGCTAAGAATGAAAAATCTGAAAGAGCTTTTGTAAAACCTCCGCAAAAGCGAAATCAAATGACGTGGATTTCCATAGCAGCTTCGGTGGTGGTAGTCTTAGGAATTGGATTCTATACTTTTAATACTAATTCTAGCAAACCGCAATCTCAAGATTTAGGAACATTTGAAGATCCAGAAGCGGCCTTTAAAGAAACTCAAAAAGCCTTAGCCTTATTGTCAACTCATGTGAATAAAGGCATAGATACGTTTCAATATATCGAAGCATATGAAACAACAAGAGATAACATATTTTTAATTCAATAAATCTTTTACTATTATTAATCAATCAAAAACAAAAAAAATGAAAAAGTTTTTAATCACCCTCGTAGTCGTCTTAGTTAGCAGCCCGTTTTTTGCTCAAGGTGCCTTTGATAAATTTGACGGTCAAGACGACGTTACTTCCATTATTGTCAACAAAAAAATGTTCGACCTAATGAGTAAAGTTAAAATGGATGCATCAGACAAAGAAACACAACAGTATTTAGCTCTGATAAAAAAATTAGACAATTTGAAAGTGTTTACAACCAAAAGCACTCGCGTGGAAAATGAAATGAAAGCAGCTGCAGACAAGTACATCAAATCAAGTGGTTTGGAAGAATTAATGCGAGTGAACGATGCTGGAAGAAACATTAAGATTATGGTGAAATCTGGCGCCAAAGATTCTCAAGTAAAAGAGTTGTTGATGTTTATAGAAGGCGCTCGTAATGAAGATACCGTATTGATGTCGTTGACAGGTGATTTTGATTTGAACGAAATTTCGGTCTTAACCGACAAAATGCGATTCCCAGGTGGCGATGATTTGAAAAAAGCAACGAAAGGTGCTAAAGGCTCTAAATAAACTGAGAATGAAAACGGTGCTACTTTATGCAACAAGCTTTTTCATCATTCTTTTTACAAGTTGCCAATCGAAGCCAACTTTGCAAAAATATTTTGTTGAAAACACAGAGAATAAAAATTTCATGGCTTTGGATGTTTCGCCTAGTATTTTGAATGTTGATGCAAGCAAATTGACTTCAGCGCAAAGAAACGCCTTAGCTTCTTTCGAAAAGATGAATATTTTAGCTTTCAAATTGAACGACAAAAATAAGACGCAATTTGAAATTGAACGATCAAAAGTGACCGCGATATTAAAAGATGAGCAATACCAACAACTGATGAAATTCGGTTCTGGTAAAGAAGGTGCATCAGTTAGTTTTGTTGGCGATGACGAACACATTCAAGAATTTGTGCTGTATGCAAATAAAAAAGAAAATGGATTTGCAATTGTTCGTATTTTAGGGAAAGACATGAATCCGACGGCTATCGTAACAATGCTAGAGGTGCTAAAAAATTCTAAAATTGATTTGGATCAATTGAAACCGCTTCAAGAGTTATTGAAAAAATAACAAGAGTATTTAATAAAAAAGCCCTTCGTCATCGAAGGGCTTTTTTATTTTTTAAAGTATTTGAAAGGTACAAGTAACATTCCGAAGCATTCTCCATCTTCTTTTCCAATGTGTTTGTGATGCATTTTGTGAGCTCTTCGCACTGCTTTAGCATAAAAATTATTAGCATTCCTAAACATTTTAAAACGTTGATGAATAAAAATGTCATGCACTAAAAAGTAGGTCCAGCCGTAAGCGAAAATACCTAATCCAACGGCTAATCCTAGTGCAAAGATGTTGTTTTGCCACAATAGGAAAAAGGCAATGCTAACCACCGCATAAAAAATAAAAAAGGCATCGTTTCTTTCAAACCAAGAATCATGATCTTTCTTATGATGGTCGGCATGCAAACTCCATAAGAATCCGTGCATAATGTATTTGTGACTAAACCAAGCCATAAATTCCATAAAGAAAAAAGTTGTAAAAAAAACAAGAATGTGAATCCACATAATTCGTGATGATTAAATTATTCTAAATTTATAACTGAAATAGCATTTTGCGAAGAGCCCATATTTTTGATAATCGGGAACTCTAATTCGCGTATTTTTAATTTCTGAAGATGGTGTTTTACTGAGTTTGGATAGCAATTTCTTGTAATAGACGTATGCTGTATAAACTCCAAACTTGGCCTCTAATGGCAAATGAATGATGCCTTCATAGCCCGCTTTGAAATCGGCTTCGATTTCTTGAATTATCTTTGATTTGGATGCTTCATCCAATTGGCTTAAATCAGTCTCAGGAAAGTAAGTACGGTTTAGGCCTTCAAAATCCGCTTTTAAATCTCGTAAGAAATTTACTTTTTGAAAAGCAGAACCCAATCGCATTGCGTTTGATTTAAGTTCTTCATATTTTTCTGAATCACCTTTAACAAAGACTTTTAAGCACATTAGGCCTACAACGTCTGCGGATCCAAAAATATATTCATTGTATTCTTCGTGCGTTTTGTATTCGGTCTTAGTAAGATCTAATTTCATACTTTTCATAAAAGCATCAATCAATTCTTGAGGGATGCTGTATTTGGTAACGGTATGTTGGAAGGCATTTAAGATCGGATTCAAACTGATTTTGTTTTGCAACGATAAGTTCAAATCGTTTTCAAATCGTTCAAAAAGTAGTTCTTTATTGTAGTCGTGAAAACTATCTACAATTTCATCTGCAAACCGCACGAAACTATAGATATTATAAATATCTTGACGTATGGCCGGCGCCAGCATCTTTACGGCAGATGAAAAGGAAGTACTATAGGTCTTGGTAACATTTCTGCTGCAATCAAAAGAAATGGTATCGAAAATAGCTTTCATAATCTAAAGGTGTTTCTCAATTAATTCAGCGACTAATTTTCCTGAAATCAATGCGGGCGGAACTCCTGGTCCTGGAACCGTAAGTTGCCCTGTAAAATACAAATTGTTAACTTTTTTACTTTTTAATTTTGGTCTCAGAAAGGCAGTTTGCCATAAGGTATTGGCCATACCATAGGCATTACCTTTGTAGGAATTATAATCTTTAATAAAATCATTTACACAAAAGGACTCCTTAAATATAATATTATTTTTTAGATGTTGTTGTGTTAAATTTTCAAGTCGTGTTATTATTTTTTCAAAGTAGGTTTCACGCAGCAATGGATTGTCTTCTAATCCCGGAGCGATGGGGATTAAGAAAATGGCTGCTTCTTTTCCTTCCGGAGCCGCATTGGTGTCTGTTTTTGATGGAAAACTAGCGTAAAAAAGAGGGCTTTCGGGCCATTTTGGGTGGTCGTATATGGCTTGGGCGTGCACATCGAAATCGACATCAAAAAATAAGGAATGGTGTTCCACATTAGCCACCTTTTTATCAAAGCCTACATAAAACAGTAAGGAAGAAGGTGCGAAAACTTTTGATTCCCAATATTTCTCAGAGTACGCACGATACTCTTGGTCTAAAAGGGTTTCGGTATGATGGTAATCGGCACCGCTTAAAATGATATCGGCTGTTTCAATTTTCCCATTAACAACCAGTGATGTGGCTTTTTTGTCAGTGACAATAATTTTAGAAATTACGCAATTGGTATGAATGGTAACCCCTAATTCGATTGCCAATTTTTCCATTGCCAAAACCACGCTATACATGCCGTTTTTGGGATGCCACGTGCCTAATCCAAAATCGGCATAATTCATAAAACTATAAAAAGATGGTGTGTCAGAAGGTTTAGCACCCAAAAACAAAACTGGGAATTCTAAAATTTGAACCAATTTTTGATTTGTAAACAACCTTCGAACATCTTTACTGATCGTGCTGAAAAATTGTCCTACTTTCTTGGCAGTTTCTATCGTGACTAATTCTAGAGGAGATACCCCCGGATTGTATACTAAATCTTTTATTGCGATGTCATAATTGCTTTTTGCATCCTTAATGAATTGTTCTAATTTTCGACCACTTCCTTTTTCAATGGATTCAAATGTTGTAACTATCTCTTCTAAATTGTCTGCGATGGTGACAAATTCATTAATACCAAAATACACTTGGTAAGCTGGAGATAACTTTTCTAGAGCATAATAGTCACTAGGTTTTTTGTTGAAGTCGGCAAAAAAGCGTTCGAATACGTCTGGCATCCAATACCAAGTAGGACCAATATCAAACGTAAAGCCTTCCTTTTTTAATTGTCGCGCTCTTCCGCCAATGGTGGCATTCTTTTCAAAAACAGTAACTTGGTGACGAGCTTTTGCTAAATAGCAGGCTGCGGCAAGTGCGGAAAATCCGGATCCGATAATTTTGATGTCTTTTTTCATATTGTTTAACAAATGTATAAATAAATTAAACAATAATTATATTTTAAGAAAGAATTATAATTCATTGACTAATTCCAAAATTGAATTAAATGATTTTGTTTTAGCGTTAAAGTGTTTAGGGTGGATATGTTCTATCATTCTGCCAATAAGCCAAAGTTCTGAATTCTCTGTAATAACATTTTCTTGAATTTCTTGAACATAATCATTGATACTATTCTTGTCTGGTTTTACGGTTGTGTAGCAAATAAAAACTATAGAATCAAAATATCTATTCAAATCTTTAAGACTTTCCGTCGGCACACTTTCTCCCAAATAAATAGTTTTATAGCCACTTGATAGTATTTCATAATTAAGGTACATAATGCCCAATTCGTGAATTTCGTTCATTGGCAAATACAAAACAAAAACTTTGTCGGTTTTCGTGGGAGGCAGTATTTGTACTTTCTCCGTATTAATTAATAATTTTTGTTTGATTAAGTAACTTATGAAATGTTCGTGAGCAGGTGTAATGGTATCAGTCTGCCACAAAAGCCCAATTTCAGTCATCAACGGAATGAACACTTCATAGAACACCTCACGAAATGATTTCTCGGATAGCAGTGTGTTATACGTAGTAAAGAATTGAGTTTGATCGAAATTCATCATCGCCATTTTAAATGCATTGATGGCATGGTGCTTTGCGCTTTTTTCCGAAATGATTTCTCGAACTAGTAAAGGAATCTTTTCAGGTGGATATTTTGAAATTTTTGAAATCTTATATCCATGATTGTGCAAAAGCGTTATGTTCAATAACTTTTGCAAACTAGCCAAATCATACATTCGGATATTGGTTTCCGATCTCATGGGTTCTAAAACATTATAGCGTTTTTCCCAGATCCGTATAGTGTGAGCCTTAATTCCTGATAGATTTTCAAGGTCCTTAATACTAAAAACATTTTTTATATTGTTCATTTATTATAAAAATAGATTAAACAAAAGTAAATAAAATATAGATAGCAAAACAATTTAGTTGCGATTAATTGGTTTTTAATTATAATTTTAAAAAAAGAATGAATAATTAAGTTTGGAATGTAGAATTACTTTAATTTTAGACAACGTTACACCGTATGTAATTACGAAAGGGAAACAATCATGGCAAGAGAAAAAGTAAAAAAGTATTTGCAAAGGGAGCCAAAATTCAAGCCAGCTAAGTTAAAATTCATTCCAAATGTCTTATGGAATGCATTCGGATTGGGGATTGCGATGTTAGTTATTTTAGTATTATTGTATTTGCTAGCAAAATTCTTAATTTTTCAATTTTATCATTTTGGATAATCAACTATAAAAAAAAGTTCTAAAGAGGCGACATTGATGTTACTTCTTTAGAACCTATACTTTTTCTAATAAATTAGATTTTTTGTGACTACGATGGGATTCGAACCATTTGACTAGTGCCTTCATTTTATTGGCTTCACAATCTTATATTCTTGATGTACCCCGAATTTTACCCCTATCAGATTAATTCGTTTTATGCTTTTTTGATTACATAAAAGTACAAAATCTATTTATTATTACAAAGTATTTTTTTGATATTGAGACTATTTTTTGAACTAGTTTCGATTGTTTTTAAAGGTTTTGCAGTCTTATAAGCTGTTCAAATTTTATCCTACAACATGCAGCGTAATACTTCTTCTATTGGAAGCCCTGAGTATTTAGAAAATTCTTCTACGGAAATGTATTGATGATCTTCCTTTTTCAGATTCTTCTTAATCTTTATTAAATACAACCTTGCTTGGGTGTAATTTTTTCCCATTATACGCTGAACGTCTTTCGGATACATACACACTCTTGTGTTGCTTGTTCCCATTATCAACAATTGATACTTTATCCTAGGCTTTGGTATAGCGATGCAATAACTAAACCTGATACTACAAAGCTAAAGAATTCCCTGAAATTTTGATGTATTAAAATAGCTGATTATAATCGATTATGGTTGGTTATTGATTGGTGGGCTTTGAAATGTGCTTCTTATGCTTGAATCTTTGACAAAGCTTTTCGGGGATTAGTTGCAACGATTATCGAAATGAAAGTGAATTGTGAACATGAGTATTAATCAAAAGTTTAGAAATTATGGCAAGACAGAAAGGCATAATTAAATTGAAAGGGACTATCGGGGATATTACCTTTTACAAGACTTCGCAAGACGGGCATTTGGCTCGCGAGAAGGGAGGAATTGATGCTAGCCGAATTAAGAATGATCCTGCTTTTCAGCGAACGCGTGAGAATGGCTCTGAGTTTGGACGTGCTGGTCGGGCAGGGAAAACGCTCAGAATTGCTCTTAGAGCTTTGTTGATTAATTCTGCCGATGGTAGAATGGTTAGTCGACTCACCCAACAAATGGTTCGAGTTATTCAAGCGGACTTGGTTAACGAGAGAGGTCTGCGAAACGTTATTGACGGTGAGGCCGAATTGTTGGAGGGTTTTGAGTTTAACATCCGCGGGAAGCTGGGCACTAGTTTGTATGCGCCTTATACGGGCGCTATAGACCGTATTACTGGTGAAATTACGGTGGATATCCCGCCATTTGTGCCGGTTAACATGATTGTGGCGCCTTCGGGAACTACACACTACAAAATCATCTCTGGCGGGGCTAGCATTGATTTTGAGGCAGAGGTATTTGACGTACAAACCTCGGCAACGGCGATTCTCCCTTGGGACGCAGTGGCTACTGTGGCGGTTGCTCATACCAATCAGGTGTTGGCGAATAGTACCAAACCTTTGTTTTTAGCCTTGGGTATTGAGTTTTACCAAGAGGTAAATGGCCAAATGTATCCGTTGAAAAATGGTGCGTTTAACCCGTTGGCTTTGGTGAAAGTTAGTGGTTTGTAGCATGGTTTTGATACTGACCAGAAGTTATTTCCCTGACGGAACTAACGGAACACTCGAATGTGATGGTAAATTTCTTTGTAATACTATTGAATTGCC
>Ga0208124_100290_pt1 | contig 20020 bp, 5 predicted proteins | sample LakWasM104_HOW12_2_FD_183922 | JGI IMG/M metagenome (GOLD analysis project Ga0208124, IMG submission 183922) | Freshwater sediment methanotrophic microbial communities from Lake Washington under simulated oxygen tension - Sediment Metagenome... | ecosystem: Environmental > Aquatic > Freshwater >...
ATTTCTCAAAATGCCGTAACACTTCCTTGGACATCTGCTGTTCTTTGTCTTTATGGTTTTGTTCCAGAATTTCGATAATACGCTTACGTAAAGACTCTTCCTGCAGCGAGTGGTCTTCAGCCAGCATCTTACGCACAGGAATTTCAACGTTAAATTCCTGATGCAAATGTTCTTCCAGACCTTTGGTATCCCACTGCTCAACCATGGTTTTTGGCGGGATATACTGGGTAATCACATTATTGACCACATCTTCACGTATCGCAGTGATAATGTCGGATATTTCCTCGGCCGCCATCAGCTCATTACGCTGCGCATAGACAACCTTGCGTTGATCATTGGCCACATCGTCATAGGCAAGGATTTCTTTACGCACATCGAAATTGCGGCCCTCAACCTTGCGTTGTGCGCTTTCAATCGAGCGGGTTACCCAAGGATGCTCAATGGCTTCACCATTACCCATGCCTAATTTCTGCATTAAACTTGCAACGCGATCCGATGCAAAGATACGCATCAAATCATCTTGCAGAGACAGGTAGAACCGGGTTGATCCGGGATCGCCCTGACGCCCCGAGCGGCCTCTTAACTGATTGTCGATACGGCGCGACTCATGACGCTCGGAACCAATGACATGCAAACCGCCGGTAGCGATGACTTGCTCATGCCTGTCCAGCCACGCACCACGGACTCGTTCCCTATCGGCCTCGCCGGCATCGCCTACAGGACGTAGGCGAGGGGCGTGAGCAGGAGCGGAAGCTTCTTCGCCCAAGGCCGCCAATTCCGCTTCCAGATTACCGCCGAGCACAATATCGGTACCCCGTCCGGCCATGTTGGTCGCGATAGTAACCGCTCCCGGCATACCGGCCTGCTCAATGATATGGGCTTCGCGTTCGTGTTGCTTGGCGTTAAGGACTTCGTGTTTAATGCCCTGCTTGTTCAATAACGCGGACAGCCGCTCGGAGTTTTCAATCGACGTAGTTCCCACCAACACCGGTTGTCCACGGCTAACGCACTCTTTAATATCATCGGCAACGGCGACATATTTCTCGTCGGTGGTCAGGAAAACCACATCACCCAAGTCCTTACGAATCATATTGCGATGCGTAGGAATAACGACCACTTCAAGGCCGTAAATCTTGTTCAGCTCGAACGCTTCGGTATCCGCAGTACCGGTCATACCGGACAGCTTTTCGTACAAGCGAAAATAGTTCTGAAAGGTAATCGAGGCCAGCGTCTGGTTTTCATTTTGGATGGTCGCATTCTCTTTCGCTTCGATAGCCTGGTGCAACCCTTCCGACCAACGCCGTCCCGGCATGATCCGGCCGGTAAACTCATCGACGATAATCACTTCATTATTGGCGACGATATAATCAACGTCTTTTTTGAATAAAACATGCCCACGCAATGAAGCCGTCAGATAATGCATCAAGCGAATATTGGTCGCATCATACAAGCTGCTGCCTTCCGCCATCAAGCCATGTTCAACCATTAAACGTTCAACCCGTTCATGGCCCTCTTCGGTCAGATACAGCTGGCGCACTTTTTCATCGACCGAATAATCACCAAGCCCGTCTTCTTTTTCCTGTTTGGTCAAGAAAGGAATGATTTTATTGACCTTGATATAGATTTCGGTGCTTTCTTCGGTAGGCCCGGAAATAATCAGCGGCGTTCTCGCCTCATCGATAAGAATCGAATCCACCTCATCGACAATAGCAAAACTTAAATCCCGCTGGACTTTCTGCTCCAGACTAAAAGCCATATTGTCGCGCAGATAATCGAAACCGAATTCGTTATTGGTGCCGTAAGTGATGTCTGACGCATAAGCTTCGCGCCGTGCGTCGCTGTCCATCTGGCTGATAATCACGCCGGTCGTCAAGCCTAGAAAACCGTAAAGCCTGCCCATCCATTCGGAATCGCGCTTGGCCAAGTAGTCGTTAACCGTAACAACGTGAACGCCGCGTCCCGGCAAGGCGTTCAAATAGGCCGCCAAGGTCGCCATCAGGGTTTTACCCTCACCGGTTTTCATTTCGGCGATTTTGCCGTCATGAAGGATCATGCCGCCGATCAATTGCACATCGAAATGACGCATACCGAAGACTCTGGTCGACGCTTCCCTGACTGTCGCAAACGCTTCTGGAAGCAGATTGTCCAGTTTTTCACCTTGCGCCAGGCGATCACGAAACTCCTGCGTTTTTGCTTTTAACGCATCATCAGACAACTTTTCGTAGTCAGAAGCCAGAGCATTGATCTTTTTGACCAACGACCTTTTCTTCTTTATCAGCCTGTCATTACGGCTCCCTATAACTAATCTAACCAACTTACCCAGCATGTTTTTTTCCGGTATGAATTTAGTAAATGATTGAATAAAACCGTAGGATTATATACCGTCTCCTGTTTTAGTGACAGTTAAAAACACGCTTTACTCCCTCGACAACAGGCATTGCCAGGCAACATCAACAGCGGTGGCGCCCTGTGCTATACACCTAAAAACCGGACTCCCTGATCAATACGGCTGCAACTTGTCGCCATAAAAACGAGGCCACGCTTTCGGGCTTTCCATCAATCAGTACATTACCCTTGATGGCTCGATGGATAGGCTCGCCGGTTTCCAGGGGCTGAAGCCAGACCCGGTAAACCGATGTTTCGGGAACCAACACTTCCTTGTTGTTCCCCCGAATGGCAATGCTTCCGTTATAACGGGAAGCGAAAACCGGCGGCAACTGCATCGCTGCAGCATTGTCGATCCGTACAATCCGGCACGGCATACCCGGCCAATCCAGTTGCTCGGGATAAAAGTCCGCTTTAGCGCCGGGTTGAATCTGCCCCAGATAATCTTCCGCCAAAAAAGCTTCTATCTGGTAAGCGTTGAACTGCCCCACGGTTAACAGCGGCTCATCTTTGGCGATCCATTCCCCGACGTTCAATTGATCGTTTATTTCGATGATTTCACCGTCGAAAGGCGCCTGAACGGTCAGACGCTTACGTTCATCCATCAGGCCGTCATACTCGCTGAGCGCGCTTTCCAGTTCGCTCATGACCACCAGATGCCGGTCACTCAGGCTTTTTTCCTGCCCATGAAAAGACTGCTCCCAGCGCAATGAATCAATCTTTATTTTGCTTTGCTCAAGTTTTGATTCAAGGTCGGGAGAGCTGAATTGAACCAGCGCTTGCCCGGACTTAACGGCTTCGCCTTTAGCGACCAGAATCCGATCCAGCTTAGCGGGCAGCGGCATAAAAAGCTCGGTATGGGCGGCTATTTTTAACAGGCCGGGCGCTTCAATGCGGCTCTGCCAGGGAATAAACAAAATGCCGATTGCGATCAGGACTGCCGACAAGGTCGTCAGCGTATTGCGGTTCCATTCCATGTGTTGCCGGTGTTCAATCCAGTGCTTAATTTCTTTGACGATAGGGAGCATGATAAACCAGCCGACTTCGACCATCATTAAAAACAGGCCGAGTAATTTAAAGAAAAAGTGATACACCAGCAAGGCGATCCCCAGAAATAGGAAAAAGCGATAAATCCAGATACTCCAGGCATAAATCAACAGCAGTCGCTGCGTATGCGGAGGAAACCGCTCCGGCGCTTCATCGAGAAAACCGAACAAGATCCGCCGCAGTTGCCAGCGTCCCAGCGCGAACGCCCTGTTTTGCAGGTTCTCAATGCCCCAATAATCCGACAGTAAGAAATAGCCGTCAAAACGCATTAGCGGGTTTAGATTGATAAACAGCGTCATGATCCAGGTGGTTGTCGCCATCAGAAATACGCTGCTGCGCAATGGGCCGTCGGGCAAAAAATGCCACAGCGAGGTACACAAAACGGCCAGCCCCAATTCGGCGGCAATACCGCCGAAACCAATCGCCAGCCGTTGCCGCCGCGAGGTCAATTTCCACGCCTCGCTGGCATCGGTATACAACACCGGCATCATCACCAGAAAAGCCACGCCCATCGCGGAAACCCGGCAACCGTAGCGATGCGCGGTATAGGCGTGCCCCAATTCGTGCAGGGTTTTGGTCAAGGTCAGCGCAACGGCGTAATACACAAACCCTTCGGTCGAAAAAAAATGCAGGAAAGTTCGGCTGAACATGTCCCAGCGATCGATCAGCAAATACAGATTAACCAGCACCAACGCCATCAGCACGTACAGCACCATCGGCCGATAGATCCAGCGCAGCGCCGGATAGGTAAGCGCCAGCAAGCGATCCGGGCGGATCAGCGGAATTTTAAAAAACAGGTAATGATGAATCAGCCAGGCAAACCAGTGATGATGCGCCGCCTTGGCTTGACCAACCAGACGCTGCACGGCCTCTTTGCCCCTGACCTGAAGCAGGTTATGGCCGACTAAAAACTGCAAAAAATGCAAAATATCGTCAACGCTGACGGCGAATAAACCGTACTGCGATACTTGTTCGCTGATGGCCTCGGGTGAACTTAACTCCCAATGCGCCAGAACCTCGTTTTCAAGTTGTCCGATACGGTAGAAGTGTTGATTGACCGGGTCATAAAGCGTCCAGGTGGGAGAGCCGTCGAATGCGCAAGGCCCCGGAAACAAATCCAGCTCTTCGCGCAACGGCGGCAGGTTAATTACATTCCCATCCATTGTCTCAATGCCGCCAAAGGTCTTCTTAACACATAATAAACAAAAGGAACCCGCGAGCCGAAGACCTTGGCCGTTCCTTTAAGCCCGATTCTGGGCAATACGTCCGCTTGCTGGAACCGCGCTTTCAAACGATAAGCCAAAGCCTCGTCAGGCGTAACCTCGGCTTGATAGGCAGAAAAATAGAGGACTGCCGAAACCGGCGTGGTCGGGTCGACATTTAAAAAAAACTGCACCTTGGAGTCCGGCTCCAGATTAATCGCATCGGCTATCGGCAACTGCACTTCCAGCTCGACATCGGCGGGATCGGCAACCATCAAGATGCGTTCGCCGACGGTAACCGGCTTGCCTATCCAGTCGTTGACATCGGAGAACACCGCTATCCCGGCATGAGGCGCTTTAATGTCGATACGCGCCAGCCAATCTTCCATGCTGCGTACCTCGGCTTCCTGCTGTTCGGTTCGGCTTTTAAGAATATTGACCTGCGCTTTACTGTCCATATCGAACATGGCCTGCTGCGCGGTTTTACGATATTCGGCTTCGGCAACCGCCAAAGCCTTGCGGGTCACGGTCAACTTATTTTTGATGGTCTCTTCTTCAAGGCTTAGCAACGGCTGGTCTTTGGTCACCTGATCGTTGGGCTGTACATAAAACCGATCGACAACACCGTCAATAGCGGCTCTGATTATAGTCGGATGAGCCGGAATAACGCTGGCCGGAGCCAACGCCGTCTGCCGCACCGGAATCCATAACAGACAAAACAGCATAGCCAGGCTGATCATCAAGCGTTTTTTAGTCAGCCAGTCCTGTTTCCAGAAAGGCGGCTTGGGCGACAACGCCGCCCAAGCATGACCAAAGGTGTCCGCCACATGTTCCAGTAAATACAGCTCCCCCCCCGTCCAGGCAGACTCCCTAGCCAGCAACAGTCCGGCTTGCGGCGTGGCGCCATAGGCCGATACCGGCAGCCATACCGCATGGGCAGGCAACCATTGCGGCCAGTCATCGGCACAATCGCCTTTCAGGTCTTCCGCTGTTAAGGGGCGAATGGCTCCGGAAGTATCCGCAGACAACTGTTTGAACAGCTGTTTCAACCAGCTTATATAGGGGGCATTAGCGTCGACGACCGCCAGACCGGAGACTGCGACCACTTGCGCACCGTCTATTTGCCATAACGCCGCCTGACGGAATTCAATCAGGCCGCGGCTGTCGTTAACCAGCGTATAGGCCAGCGCCTCAGCAGTATCGGCGTTACGGAAGGATTTTTCCAGTTGCAGCAGCGTCGCCAGCGCCGCCAGCTGCCGCTGGGACGCGGCCATCGCTTCAGTCATGCTTGGCAGCAGATCCCGTACCGCTTGCGACACTCCCGCCATCCTTGGCAGTCGGTCGCATCGGTTCCATACCGCTTGCGACACTCCCGCCATCCTTGGCAGTCGGTCGCATCGGTTCCATACCGCTTGCGACACTCCCGCCATCCTTGGCAGTCGGTCGCATCGGTTCCATACCGCTTGCGACACTCCCGCCATCCTTGGCAGTCGGTCGCATCGGTTCCATACCGCTTGCGACACTCCCGCCATCCTTGGCAGTCGCAGCAGCTGGAAAAATGGCGCGACCGCTCATACCGGCAAGAAGATCATCAGTCTTACCGGTAATGACTCCGGTAATTTTAATGGATTGGCTGACCGCATCGATACGCGCGCCCAGCATCTTGACTTTGGCCGGATATTCGCGCTCCGTTTCTTCAAGAAAAACCTTAAACTCGTAGCCCGGCTTCAACCACTTCAGCCAACTTGAAGGCACCAGTACAGTGACTTCAAGCTGGCTATCATCCAGAATATCCAGAATCGGATCGCCGGCTTTAACATATTGATAACGTTGCACCAGCCGCTCGGCCACGCGCCCCGAAAAAGGCGCGGCAATCGCGCATTTTTGTAACACCGCTCCCATCAAAGCAATATCGGCTTTGGCCTTGGCGACTTCGGCAGCCGCCATTTCAAGCTCCAGCGGACTCATCGAGTTCAGCTTGGTCAAACGCGAATTAACCTCATAGGTTTTTTCGGCGGCTTGTACAACAGCCTGCGCTTTTTTCAATTGCGCCTGCTGTTCGGCGCAATTGAAAGCAACCAGCAAGTCTCCTTGCTTGAATCGTTCTCCTTCCTGAACATTGAGTTGAACGATTTTTGCCGCCATTTCACTGGATAAAATAGAAGAATGCTGGGCATTAAGTTGAGCGCGAATTTCAGCCGCCTCGGCGGCATAGGCTGTGTTGAAAACGCTAAAACCGGTGGCGCAGATAAGCAATCTTAAAAAAGTACGCATAATAAGTCTTGGTTGTTTGCTGAGGGTTGTATCTGAAAAGCCAGGCAGGTCGGGTTAGCGCAACGTCACTCGACACCTTGAAGCGGCAAATGTCGGGTTACGTTGCGCTAACCCGACCTACCCGGTTGTGCCCTAAAACAGGACTAATTTTTCTTAACCACAGAGTCAACAGCCGATAACTTGCCTGCTTCCGGTTTAGTTGCCGACGGGAACCGCCCTGCTTGCCAGTTTTTATCCACCGCTTCAATCGAACTCGCCAGAGTATTAATGTCGTAATTTTCAATAAAGACCGGCAAAGGATCAAGGCCCAGCGAAACATAAACCCTACCCAGCGAACTTTGAATACTGGCATAGGCTTCAAGCGTTTGTAACCGCGACATCAACGCATTGGTCGTCGCACGGATACGCTCCAACTCGGTTTTGGCATCATTTTCAGCATCTGTGGTGATATGCTTTGAAATCTTCTGGTTGATGCCGTCCAGTTCCAAGGTGCGCTTGTACTGCTGGTCCGCCACTAAAAATTGCTGATAAGACAAGTGAACCTGCGTCAACACCGCCATGTAAACCGATAACCGGCGAGTGTCCCCTAACTTTTCCTGTGCGTCTATCTGGCTAAAACGCGCCGGGGCCGAGATCAACTCCATCAAGTTCTGGCTGATGATGCCGCTCAACTCCAGCCAGTTGTTGTTTAACAGATAAGAGTTGCTGTCATGGTTATAACCGGTCTTGAATTCAATACCGGGCAGTAAGCGCAACATGGCTTTATGGGTCTCTTCCGTCGTAATACGGTTATTGTAGATTTCTTCCCGCAATTCAGGGCGCAATTGCAGCGCCATTTCTTCCATTTTGTCGATCGCCAATGAAAATTCCGGCGCTTGTAGCGCGCTATTTTCAGGCAATTTCAACTGAAATTTCTGGCTGGGCGATACGCCCAGCAAAGAAGCCAGTTCGGTTTTGGCAAGACGGAGCGTTTCCGAGAGTTCCTCAAGTTTGCGAATGATTTCCAGCAGATCTTTTTGATATTGCAGTATCGCCAGCGGTGCGGCCAGTCGTTCGCTTTCAATGCCTTGGGCGTCCTTCAACGCTTGTCTGGCGCTACCCAGGATTTTATCAATTTCGCCTTCGAGTTGCTGGGTACCGGCCATGCGCCAAAATGCGGTGCGCACATCCTGCATCAATAATTGAGCGGTTTTACGACGGCTTTCTTCGACAACCAGAACCCGGTTGGCATCCTGCTTGGCCTGGAAGTAGCTGACACCGAAATCCAGCACGTTCCAGCTAAAAGTGAAGTCGTAAACCTTGCGCGACCGGTCTTGAGAGGTTGATGTCTCCAAGGTCTGGCGGCCGGTGGTCGTTGAACGGCTGCTGGAAGCGCTGTAATTATCACGCCCCTTGTAACCCGCCGAAGCAATCAGGTCGGGCAATAAACTGTATTTTGCCAAATCGGACTGTCCGTCGGCCACGGCGTGTTCCATCATCTTGACGCGATGATTAAGGTTGTATTTTAACGCTCTGGCCATCGCGTCATAGACGCTAAGTGGCCCTACAATAGGTTCCTGTTTAGCAAAAATAACCTGTTTATCGGCATCAAGCGATGTCTTTTGTTCAACTTGAGTAATGGGTTCCGGCATGATGGCGCAACCGGCTAACAAAACAATACCGGAAAGACCGGCGATAAACTGAGGGGCTGGATAGTTCATGATGATGATTTTTTATTAATATTATGTTGAAAGAATTACAGGCGGCTCTCCCCGCCTTGTTTTACTGCCATCAGGTTAAAACATACCCTCGGTAAGGGGCCATCCGACCGGTTGCCCTTACGCGAAAGGTACGCGTTATTTAAGTTCCCGCTTTTTATCGTATATCTCAGGCGGCGTCCTTATTCTCGCCAACCAGGCTTGCCAGACTATCCAGCAATGTTTGCCGCTGAAGCTCAAAGCCTTTACTGCCCACCCTCTGCAACTGTTGAGTCAGGCCTGGCTTGCCGGCGTGAGCCAGTTGCTTATCGGTCTGCTGCACGTGGCTTCGTTGGTTTCTCCCCGCTCCCTGCTGATTGTTTTCATTATCAGGCTGTTGATCACCTTCTTGCCCCTGATTTTGCTGCTGCGCTCTGCCCTTTTGCGGCTGCACCTTGACCAGAACCACCACCTGCTTACCCTGACTGTCCCTGATAGTGACCTTCACCGTTATCGGACTGGTCACCACAGCGCCCTCTTTTACCGTAACGGCTCCGGTGCTGGGATTGACGCTGATAAACGACGGCAAACTTTGCCCGCTAGACTGCGTGCCGGTAATCGTTATCGTCCCGGACGTGTTCAACCCGGCAAAGACGCTGGACGGCAGGTTAATGGTGCCGCCGGATGTACCGTTTCCGTGCGAATCGACAGTCAGCTTCATATCCATAACGATGGTCTGGTTAGGACTGGAACCGGAATTGCTGTTGTTGTTATTGCCCGAGCTGTTATCACCGAAGCTGTTGGTATTCGTGCCGCTGTTTTCCGAACCATGCGTATCACTCGCATTGTTGTTCCTGTCAGCGCCGGTACTATTGCCGATGCCGGAGTTATTACCCGTACCCGTGTTGTTACCTGTATTGGTATTGGTATTGGTATTGGTGTTATTGCCAGTGCCGGTATCCGAACTGGGCTTGTCATCCCCATTTCCGGTTTGTTGCGTGAGGTTGATGGGTGCCAAAGCCTCGACTTGATCCGTCGCCACGCTGGCTACACTTTCCGCACCACCTTGCACGTCAGTATAACGGGCGACCACAGTAATAGTCTTGCCGGCTTCAGCATCGGTTAGCATATAGCTGCTGCCGGTTGCGCCGGTAATATTAATACCGTCAGCTTGCCACTGGTAACTGATTGCGCCCAAGCCATCAGCATCCGTCAGCGTGTTGGCGGCAGACAGGGTGATTCCGACAGAGGGTATTCCACTGATAGTTACCGTGCCGGTAGGTAAATCATTTACCGGGTTCACCGTAATGGTGAAGGTTTGAGTGATGCTGGTATCGACACCGCCATTAGCCGTTCCGCCGCTATCCTTGATCGACACCGTGATTGTCGCCGTACCGTTGGCATTGGCCGCCGGAGTGTAAGTCAAGTTGCCGTTGCTATCGATAGTCGGCTGTACGCTAAACAAAGCGTTGTTGTTATTGGTGGTAGTAAAGCTCAAGGTTTGGTCAGCTTCGTTGACCGGGCCTTTGCTGAGCCCCGTCGCCCAGCTATTCACCGTTTGCGCTCCGGCATCTTCATTAACGGTCTGATCTGCGCCCTTGGTAAACGAGGGAGCATCATTGACTGCGGTGATATTCACGGTTTCGGTATAAGACGTACTGCTGTACTCCGTTCCGTCGTGAACCTTGAACTGGAAGCTGGTATTCGCGGTACCGAAAGCGTCTGTCGCGCCTCTGATAGTAAGTTTTCCAGCATCAATATCAGCCTTGGTTATTACCTGGTTGGCGGTAACCGCTGTCCCATTCAGAGCCAGAGTACCGGTGGACGGCAGCGAGGTAATCTGCACTTGAGTCAAGACATTGCCGGGATCCACATCGCTGAAATTGAAGTCGCCCGCCACGAAGGTATAGCTTGTATCTTCATTGACGGTTATTGCGCTATTAATCGAGGTGGGCGGAACGTTGACCGTCACCGTAATGCCATTGTTGGTGAGATCGGCTACCACCACCGCTGCATCTGCGCCTTCAGCCCAGTCTTCTGCGGCGGCCAGATTGTAGACCGTGTTATCGTTAGCGTTGAGGCCGGTCTTGTTGAACAAGGCGTTGACACCGGTCTTGTCCGCGCCCGTCAGCGTCAGCGTAAACTCAGTAGTCGAGGTAATTTCAACGCTCGCAGTGCCTGTTAAGGTGTAAGTAGCTCCACCCTGACCGGTAAAAGTCAATTTGGAAGCATCAATGTCGTTGGTAGCCCCTGCCTTTTTCACAAAGTTGGCGCCAGTCACTACCAGTACGCCTGTGTTATTGACATAAGTGGCGGAGGTAATGGTAGGTACCGCGACATTGCCGGCGGTGATGCCGTTACCGGTGAGGTCCGCATCGGTGACCCCGGCTGCCGCTCCGGCTGTCCAGTCTTCGGCGGCGGCGAGGTTATAGGTTGTTGCGCCGGTCGACGCGGTGCCGTTTTTGTTGATCATCTGGTTGATCGCCGCCTTGTCGGTGGCGCTCAAGGTGAGGGTAAAGGCGGTACCGGAAGTAATCTCGACGTTCGAGGTATCGGTCAGGGTATAGGTCGCGCCGCCTTCGCCGGTAAAGGTGAATTTGTTGGCGACGATGTCGTTGCTCGCGCCGTTCAATTTCAGGAAGCCGGTGCCGGTCACCACCAACGCGCCGGTGGCGGCATCATAGGTGGACGAGGTAATGGCCGGAACCGCCACGTTGCCGGCGGTGATGCCGTTAGTGCCATCCACATCGGTGACCCCGGCAGCCGCTCCGGCGGTCCAGTCTTCGGCGGCGGCGAGGTTATAGGTTGTTGCGCCGGTCGACGAAGTGCCGTTTTTGTTGATCATCTGGTTAATCGCCGCCTTGTCGGTGGCGCTCAAGGTGATGGTAAAGGCGGTACCGGAGGTAATCTCGACGTTCGAGGTATCGGTCAAGGTATAAGTCGCTCCGCCTTCGCCGGTGAAGGTGAATTTGTTGGCGACGATGTCATTGGTTGCGCCACTCTTTTTCAGGAAGCCGGTTCCGGTCACAACCAAAGACCCCGTGGAAGCATCATAGGTGGACGAGGTAATGGCCGGAACGGCCACATTGCTGGCGGTGATGCCGTTGCCGGTCAGGTCGGCATCGGTGACCCCGGCAGCCGCTCCGGCGGTCCAGTCTTCGGCGGCGGCAAGGTTATAGGTTGTTGCGCCGGTCGACGAAGTGCCGTTTTTGTTGATCATCTGGTTGATCGCCGCCTTGTCGGTGGCGCTCAAGGTCAGGGTAAAGGCGGTACCGGAGGTAATCTCGACGTTCGAGGTATCGGTCAAGGTATAAGTCGCTCCGCCTTCGCCGGCAAAGGTGAATTTGTTGGCGACGATGTCGTTGGTCGCGCCGTTCAGTTTGAGGAAACCGGTTCCGGTCACCACCAACGCGCCGGTGGCGGCATCGTAGGTGGACGAGGTAATGGCCGGTACCGCCACGTTGCTGGCGGTGATGCCGTTAGTGCCATCCACGTCGGTGACTCCGGCAGCCGCTCCGGCGGTCCAGTCTTCGGCGGCGGCGAGGTTATAGGTTGTCGCGCCGGTCGACGAGGCGCCGTTTTTGTTGATCATCTGGTTGATCGCCGCCTTGTCGGTGGCGCTCAAGGTCAGGGTAAAGGCGGTACCGGAGGTAATCTCGACGTTCGAGGTATCGGTCAGGGTATAAGTCGCGCCGCCTTCGCCGGTGAAAGTGAATTTGTTGGCGACGATGTCGTTGGTCGCGCCGTTCAGTTTGAGGAAACCGGTTCCGGTCACCACCAACGCGCCGGTGGCGGCATCGTAGGTGGACGAGGTAATGGCGGGAACAGCCACGTTGCTGGCGGCGATGCCGTTACCGGTCAGGTCCGCATCGGTGATCCCTGCGGCAGCTCCGGCAGTCCAGTCTTCTGCCGCGGCTAAGTTGTAAGTCGTAGCACCAGTAGATGTGGTGCCGTTTTTGTTGATTATCTGGTTGATGGCCGCTTGGTCGGTGGCGCTCAAGGTCAGGGTAAAAGCGGTGCCGGAGGTAATTTCGACGTTCGCGGTATCGGTCAAGGTATAAGTCGCCCCGCCTTCGCCGGTAAAGGTAAATTTGTTGGCGACGATATCGTTGGTCGCGCCATTCAATTTCAGGAAACCGGTGCCGGTCACCACCAACACGCCGGTGGAAGCATCGTAGGTGGACGAGGTAATGGCAGGTACCGCCACGTTGCTGGCGGTGATGCCGTTAGTGCCATCCACGTCGGTGACCCCGGCCGCCGCTCCGGCTGTCCAGTCTTCGGCGGCGGCGAGGTTATAGGTTGTTGCCCCGGTCGACGAAGTGCCGTTTTTGTTGATTATCTGGTTGATGGCCGCTTGGTCGGTGGCGCTCAAGGTGATAGTGAACGAGGTGCCCGAGGTGATCTCGACGTTCGAGGTATCGGTCAGGGTATAAGTCGCCCCGCCTTCGCCGGTGAAGGTGAATTTGTTGGCGACGATGTCGTTGGTTGCGCCACTCTTTTTCAGGAAGCCGGTGCCGGTGACCACCAACGCGCCGGTGGCGGCATCGTAGGTGGACGAGGTAATGGCCGGTACCGCCACATTGCTGGCGGTGATGCCGTTACCGGTCAGGTCGGCATCGGTGACCCCGGCCGCCGCTCCGGCGGTCCAGTCTTCGGCGGCGGCGAGGTTATAGGTGGTGCCGCTGCTCGACGCGGTGCCGTTTTTGTTGATCATCTGGTTGATGGCCGCTTGGTCGGTGGCGCTCAAGGTGATGGTAAAGGCAGTGCCTGAGGTAATCTCGACGTTCGAGGTATCGGTCAAGGTATAAGTCGCCCCGCCTTCGCCGGTGAAGGTGAATTTGTTGGCGACGATGTCGTTGGTCGCGCCGCTCAATTTCAGGAAGCCGGTGCCGGTCACCACCAGCGAGCCGGTGGAGGCATTATAGGTGGATGAGGTAATGGCCGGAACCGCCACGTTACTGGCGGTGATGCCGTTGCCGGTCAGATCCGAGGTATCGCCCGCAGTAACTTGAGCGTTCCAATCATCGGCAGCCGCTAAATTGTAAGTGGTTGCGCCAGTCGATGCGGTGCCGTTCTTGTTGACGATCTGGTTGATGGCTGCATTGTCGGTGGCGCTTAAAGTCAGCGTGAACGATGTAGCGCTGGTGAGTTCCACGTTCGCGGTATCGGTCAGGGTATACGTTGTACCGCCTTCACCAGTGAACGTCAGCTTCGCCGCAGTGATGTCGTTGAGTACCCCCGCTTTGGTCTGCATATTAGTGCCGGTCACCACCAAGCTACCGGTCGCCGCGTCATAAGTGGCTGAAGTGATTTTTGGCGAAATGGACACAGTGATGGCGTTAGTAAGGTCGGCTATGTTTGCCGCCACATCCGCCCCTGTCAGCCAATCATCGGCGCCCGCTAAATTGTAAACTGTAGCGTCAACAGAGCTCGTACCAATTTGGTTTAACAATGAATCAACGCCGGTTTTGTCCGCTCCGGTCAGCGTGGCTGTAAACGAGGTTGCCGAGGTGATTTCCACGCCAGTGGCGGTAGTTAACGTATAGCTCGCATTGCCCTGCCCGGTAAAGGTCAGTTTGGTGAGATCAATATCGTTATTGGCGCCCACTTTCTTAAACAGATTGGTGCCGGTTACCGTCAAAACGCCGGTGTCCGAATCATAGGTAGATGAAGTAATAGTCGGCGTTTGGACATTGCTGACCGTGATGCCGTTGCCGGTCAGATCGGCCACAACGGTTGCAGTAGCGGTACCCGCCATCCAATCCTCGGCAGCGGCTAAATTATAGGTGGTCGCGCCGGATGACGAAGTGCCGTTTTTATTCATCAAGCCGCGTACCACTATTTGGTCTGCGGCGTTAAGTGTCACCGAGAACGTAGTAGCATTGGTAATTTCCACATCAGATGAAGTCAGGGTGTAGTTTCCGCCCTCGCCGGTCAGGGTAAGTAATGAAACGGCAACATCGTTGGTTGCGCCGGACTTGGATACCAGATTGGCGCCAGTCACCGTCAGCACGTTGGTGCTGGCGTCATAGATAGCAGAGGTCACCGTTGGAGCGGCGTAGTTGCTCACAGTGATGGCATTAGTGGTGTCGCTGCCGTTGGTGGCATCGCCTCGATCCCAGCTTGCCGCAGCCGACAGGTTATACGTCGCAGTGCTCACCGCTGAGGTTCCGTCCTTGTTCAGCAAGGCTTCCACATTGGTCAGGTCGGCTCCGCTGAGCGTCACCGAAAACGAGGTTCCCGAAGTAATCTCCACGCCGGTGGCGTTGGTCAGCGTATAAGTCGCCCCGCCCTCGCCGGTAAAGGTCAGTTTGGTGAGATCTATATCGTTGGTCGCACCGGACTTTGACAGGAAGCCGGTACCGGTTACCACCAGTATATTGGTATTGTAATCATAGGTGGCGCTGGTAATAGCAGGTACCGCCACGTTGCTGGCGGTGATGCCGTTACCGGTGAGGTCGGCATCGGTAACCCCGGCCGCCGCTCCGGCTGTCCAGTCTTCGGCGGCGGCGAGATTATAGGTTGAGACGTCGGTGGACGCGGTGCCGTTTTTATTGATGATCTGGTTGATGGCCGCCTTGTCGGTGGCGCTCAAGGTGATGGTAAAGGCGGTGCCGGAGGTAATCTCGACGTTTGAGGTATCGGTTAAGGTATAGGTCGCTCCGCCTTCGCCGGTAAAGGTGAATTTGTTGGCGACAATATCATTGGTCGCGCCATTCAATTTCAGGAAGCCGGTGCCGGTCACCACCAGCGAGCCGGTGGAAGCATCATAAGTGGATGAGGTAATGGCTGGAACCGCCACGTTGCTGGCGGTAATGCCGTTACCGGTGAGGTCGGCATCGGTGACCCCGGCAGCCGCTCCGGCTGTCCAGTCTTCGGCAGCGGCGAGGTTATAGGTTGTTGCGCCGGTCGACGATGTGCCGTTTTTATTGATGATCTGGTTGATGGCCGCTTTGTCGGTGGCGCTCAAGCTCAGGGTAAAAGCGGTGCCGGAGCTAATCTCGACATTCGAGGTATCGGTTAAGGTATAGGTCGATCCGCCTTCGCCGGTAAAGGTGAATTTGTTGGCGACGATGTCGTTGGTCGCGCCGTTCAATTTCAGGAAACCGGTGCCGGTCACCACCAACGCGCCGGTGGAGGCATCGTAGGTGGATGAGGTAATGGCCGGTACCGCCACATTGCTGGCGGTGATGCCGTTGCCGGTGAGGTCGGCATCGGTAACCCCGGCAGCCGCTCCGGCTGTCCAGTCTTCGGCGGCGGCGAGGTTATAGGTTGTCGCGCCGGTCGACGAGGCGCCGTTTTTGTTGATCATCTGGTTGATCGCCGCCTTGTCGGTGGCGCTCAAGGTGATGGTAAAGGCGGTGCCGGAGGTAATCTCGACGTTCGAGGTATCGGTTAAGGTATAAGTCGCTCCGCCTTCGCCGGTAAAGGTGAATTTGTTGGCGACGATGTCGTTGGTCGCACCGCTCTTGCTGAGGAATCCGGTTCCGGTGACCACCAACGCGCCGGTGGCGGCATCATAGCTGGATGAGGTAATGGCCGGTACCGCTACATTGCTGGCGGTGATGCCATTGCCGGTCAGGTCGGCATCGGTAATCCCGGCCGCCGCTCCGGCTGTCCAATCTTCGGCGGCGGCGAGGTTATAGGTGGTCGCGCCGGTCGACGCCGTGCCGTTTTTATTGATGATCTGATTGATCGCGGCCTTGTCGGTGGCGCTCAAGGTCAGGGTAAAAGCGGTGCCGGAGGTAATTTCGACATTCGAGGTATCGGTTAAGGTATAAGTCGCGCCGCCTTCTCCGGTAAAGGTGAATTTGTTGGCGACAATATCGTTAGTCGCACCGTTCAATTTCAAAAAGCCGGTGCCGGTCACCACCAGCGAGCCGGTAGCGGCATCATAGGTGGATGAGGTAATGGCCGGTACCGCTACATTGCTGACAGTGATGCCATTGCCGGTCAGGTCGGCATCGGTAATCCCGGCTGCAGCTCCGGCTGTCCAGTCTTCAGCGGCGGCAAGGTTATACGTGGTCGCGCCGGTTGACGCCATGCCGTTTTTATTGATGATCTGGTTAATGGCGTCCTTATCGGTCGTGCTCAAGGTAATGGTAAAAGCGGTGCCGGAGGTAATTTCGACATTCGAGGTATCGGTTAAGGTATAGGTCGCCCCGCCTTCACCGGTAAAGGTAAATTTGTTGGCGACAATATCGTTAGTCGCACCGTTCAATTTCAGGAAGCCGGTGCCGGTCACCACTAATGCGCCGGTCGAAGCATCGTACGTAGACGAGGTGATGGCCGGTACCGCCACATTGCTTACGGTAATGCCGTTGCCGGTGGCGTCGGAAATGTCGCCATTGGTAATAACGGTGTCCCAATCATCGGCTGCTGCCAGATTGTAAGTCGTGGCACTGGTCGAGGCGGTGCCGTTTTTGTTGAGCATTTGATTAATTGCCGCCTTGTCGGTGGCGCTTAAGCTCAGGGTAAAGGCGGTAGCGGAGGTTATCTCGACATTCGCCGTATCGGTTAAGGTATACGTCGCTCCGCCTTCGCCGGTAAAAGTGAGTTTATTAGCGGTAATATCGTTGGTCGCACCGCTGGCCGCTACCAGATTGGTACCGGTCACCACCAAACTGCCGGTGTTGGCATCGTAAGTGGAAGACGTGATGGTCGGCGTCTGTACGCTGCTGACGGTAATCCCGTTGCCGGTAAGGTCTGCATTACCTGTATTGGCAGGGTTCCAATCGGCAGCGGCGGCGATATTAAAAGTCGTTCCGCCAACGGAAGAGGTACCGTCCTTATTCAGCAAGCCTTCCACGTTAATCTGGTCGGCGGCGTTCAGCGCCACGGTAAACTGGGTTGCCGAAGCAATTTCAACACTCGACGAGGTCAGAGCGTAGATTGCGCCCCCCTGTCCGGTCAGAGTCAGCTTGCTGACGTCGATATCGTTGGCAGCACCACCTGTAGCGGTCATGCCCGTACCGGTTACCACGAGGGAATTGGTGCTGGCATCGTAGGCGGCTGAGGTGATCGTTGGGCCTGCTTGGGTAAAAATAAAGTTATCGTAGACGACATCGTAAATAACGCCGCCTCCATTCAGTGTTACCGTAAAGCTGGTAACGCCAGTCCAATTAAGCAAAACAGTCGCGCCAAGGGTGACTGTTGTTGCATTGACAACGGAATTGCTGCCGCCAGTAGGCGTGAATACTAAAGCATTATGTGCGTTTTGATCCGCCAGTCGAAATGATGTCAGGTCAACAGCACTGCTAAAAGAAAATGTCTCGGATGTGTGGCTTACCATATCAACCAGAACATTACCGGAAGTACCCCCAATGCCACCGCCAGCTCCAGCATACCACTGCTCCCCCCCTCCTGCGGCCATTGTTACCGTCATCGTAACGCCACTTACCGTTTGAGTGACCGTGCCGGTTCCGTTCCCAGCCGCCGTTTCAAAATCGAACGAGGCAAGCGTGTAATCATAGGCAGCGATACCCGCATCTGAAAGGTAGATACCTGTTTCGATGCTACCGCTAACAGTTTCAAGCTGCCAGTTTCCTCCCAAAGCAGCTGCGCCGGTGGTATCGTTGGAGGCGGCAACATCCGCTTGGCTGGCTTGCGCCAGCGCCGAAACAAACGCCGCCCCATCCGATCCTTGTCCCACATCGCAGCCATACAGCAAAACATCGGCGTTCTGGGTCAACGCGTTACCGATAGTCGTTAGTTCGGCGGCATGGTCTTGCAGGTTTTGCGAAGTCAGAGTCAACGACCCCAATAAAAGCGCACCTTCGGAACCATGCGTAACAATATGGATGGCGTCGATGCCACTACGCCCATTAAGAATTTGCGCGATCTGCGCTAAGCCGTCTTGACTGGAATCGAGCACATGCACTTCCTCGCCCGGTTTCGCATCGTTCACCAGAGTCTGATAATCGGCCACGTTGTTTTCGATAAAGACAATCTCGGTGCGTTGCGGCACAGGATCAACTTGAACGGCGGGTGGCACAACATCGGCTGCAGCCTGGGCCAGCTTGGCCGCATCAATGGCGGCGGTATCCTGCACCGAAGGCTTAGTGTCGACCACGGCATCCGCAGTTGTCGCTGCCGCCGCGCCGTCGAACATGATACGCGGTTCCAGCGCCATCATGGTTCGGCGGGGCTTATAATGCGAGCCATAGTCGATTGCAGGGGCCGACAAGTTTGAATTTATTTTGCCTGGTTTTTTTGTCAGCATGGTTTTGATAAATTTCATGTTGGTACTCCCTGCATTTAGTGATAACGGGTTATCGAAAGTCTTGTTTAAGCGCTTGGCGCATTGTGAGCGTAATTTAAAGATTGCTCAGAATATGTTTTTTAGTTTGTACTCATAGCAAGGCCTAAATGGCCTTTACGATTTCAATTCTGACACCGTGACTCACTTCCGGCGGTTTGGCGGTTTAAACTGGTCATGCCTGCATGAAAACGCAGATTCTGGCGCAGGATGGCCGCCAGCAAGGTAGGGCCGGAACGCGGCAATCCAGAAATAAAATGATAGCGGGGCATGGGCATATAGTCTAAGTGGATGGCAAAACCTATAATTAAAAAATGCACTTATTAGTTATATATAGTAAGTACTAATACCTAGCCTCAGTGTAACAACACAACTTACCAATTACAACTCTTCCTTAAATCAGGCTTTTATCGTTATTATGTCATGCATTCCATTTAATTTTAATGCAACCTAAAAATCACTTTTTATCAAAGTAGCCTGCACCGGAAACGCTTATTTTTTTGGGGCTTGTTGTTAATGCTCTTGACTTAAGTTCGATCCGTTAGCCCCGATCCAAAAGGGCACGTGATTAAGCTTCGTAGGAGCGGACCATGCCCGCGAACGGCATGAGTCGAGATAACCACTCCTCGTTGCCAAAATATCGCGGGCGCGGCCTGCTCCTACCGCTTCATTGACCACGACTGCGGTTTTGTTCGAGCTGCTCATACAGCGGCGCGACCCGTTGTTGCAGCCCTGTAGGCCGGAATAAGCCGATTCAAGCGATAGCGAGAAACGGTGTTTCCGGCAAACACCGCTCGAATTCGCCGGAAACGCTACGCTTGGGTAGCCTTATTCCGGCCTTGCTTCTTCCATCTCACAACGTTATCCATAGAAGTAGACCCCGCATTCTTACGCCGTCGATCAATCCGACTTGCGAGAAAAATTCGATAAAAAGCGAATCCCGTTATAATAAGGAACACGATAACTATTTTGGAGGAACAACATGTTAGCCGAAAAAGATACCGGACTCATTAGCCCGGAAGACTATTTGAAAGGAGAACCGCTTAGTGAAGTCAAGCATGAATTGATCGACGGTCATGTTTATGCCATGGCCGGGGCCAGCGCCAATCATGAAAGAATATCAGGAAACATATACAGAAAATTCGGCAATCATTTAGAAAACACTCCCTGCGAACCTT
>Ga0208124_100292_pt1 | contig 19895 bp, 19 predicted proteins | sample LakWasM104_HOW12_2_FD_183922 | JGI IMG/M metagenome (GOLD analysis project Ga0208124, IMG submission 183922) | Freshwater sediment methanotrophic microbial communities from Lake Washington under simulated oxygen tension - Sediment Metagenome... | ecosystem: Environmental > Aquatic > Freshwater >...
GGAATGTAGAATTTATGATCTGAAATTGGCGATTTGTATGGGAGGTTTTTATAAAGCCCTAGTATAACTTAGGTATGGCTTTGGTATGGCTTTGGTATGGCTTTGGTATGGCTTTGGTATGGCTTTGCTATGACGCGTGAGATTATGATTTACGAAGTGCGAAATGGGATTTGTGATTTAAGTGAAAAGCCCCTAGCCCCGACAGTAACGGAAATCCTTTGGTGCCGGGGTTCGGCACTAAAGATTGTAGTGGATAGCGGGAAGAAGCTTCTAGAAACTCTAATTCTTGATTACTTTGATGGTTTTTGTGCTTTTATCTGAAACTATTTTAACGAGGTAGATTCCAGATTGGAGGGCAGTCATATCGACTTGAATTGTTTTGACATGGTATTCATCACTTATGACTTGCTGACCGAGTGCATTGAAAACCTGCACTTTTGCCGTTGGATTCGCATTCGTAATCGTTAAGATACTAGTTACTGGGTTTGGGAATACCTCCAGTGTATTGGTTTCGAATGAAGCATCTGCCAAGTTACTGCAGGTGACTGTAACCGCTTGGAAACAATTGACTCCCATCGCATTCGTTATAGTGAAGATCACACTTTGCCCGGGCAAAACGTTGCTAATTTCATAATGCGTTAGTGCTGTAGTGCCACTTACTGTAGTGCCATCGTTAATAGCATACTCGTATTGGTAATTGGTTGCTCCTACTACTGGACTCCAATCTAGAAAAACCTTATTGGGGCCGGTTACTTGGGAAGGGTCGCAGAATAAAGTAGTACTTATGGAAGGAGTAACCGTTATAGTCCCTTGGCTTGAAGCAAATCCGCAATGTCCTAAGGGATATGCCGTATAAGGAAAAGTTCCTGCTTGGGTAGGAGTTCCAGAAATCGTAAAAATTCCCGCATTATAAGAACTGGTAAGTCCCTGTGGCAAACCCGTCGTGTCGCCCCCGTCGGCATCCAGAGTACCAATGGAATATACTATTGGGGTAATTGGTGCATTGAGGCATACGGTTTGGTAAGCGGTTTCTGGGGCCGACGCTAGCAGGATTGAAGGTGTTGTTGTTACTCTGACTGTTTTACTATCTGATCTATTGCCACAGCCTCCTGTTCCGAATAGTGTATAGGTAATCACAGCGTATCCTGAAGACATCCCCAAAACAAATCCGGTGTTATCAACCATTGCTACAGCACTATTGGAAGAACTCCAAGTACCTCCATAAATGCTTGGCATAAAAGTGGTCCATGATCCCAAGCAAATACCGGGGTATCCTTGTATGGTGGGCTGTACTGGAGGGGCGGTAACGTTGATGGCTCTGGTGGCGATGCTACTTTCGCAGGGTGTGGCATCCCCTACTGTGTAATTGATTATAGCCGTTCCCGCTGTAATACCTGTGACTTCACCCGTTACTGAATTCACTGTTGCTATGGTGTTGTTGGAGGAACTCCAAGTTCCGTCACTAACAGATGCTGAAAAAGTACTGGAGGCTGCTATACAAATATCTTGATTTCCGGTTAAGGAAATTGTAGCAGGTTGCTGGATAATCACTATTGTTGCCAAACTAACATCTTCAGGGCACGATTCCGTAGCGGGTATCGTATATTCAAAAGTGCTATTTGTTGCGCCAATCGCTGGAGTAAATGTGCCTGCGACTGCATCGAAAGTTCCACCAGTCCCCGAAGTTCTTGTCCAATTGCCCCCCAATTGCTCACCAGAAATAATAGCGAACAAAAAAATAGTGGTTGTGTTGCTCTCGCAAATTGATAACAGTCCATCGCTTCCTGCGTTGGGACATGGGTCATCAAAATAACTTAGTGGTGTAAGTGCCGTTTTGTAGCCAGCAGTGCCAATGTAGTGATTTGAACTGGCGAACGCCTGTAGCGCAACGATATGAAATAAAACCAGCAAAATAATGGTTAATTTCTTCATAGTAATGGAGATTATTGAGTAATAAAGTTACGCTTTATTTGGTAGATAAGCAAGAAGCTAAAGACAAAAGACAAGAAACAAGAAACAAGAAACAAGAAACAAGAAGTTAGAAGCAAGAAACGAGAAGTAATAAATAAGAAATAAAAGCGAAGAACATTACCGCATTGCGGATGGGCACTGGAGTATAATTAACAACTCACAACCAATTAGTACTCTTGGTTCTCGCAACACTTTGCTTTACTGGACAAAATACTTTAATCGCAGAAGAGAGAAATGTTTTACTCGGTGCGATTTACGAGCTATAATGTATGACTTACTAGGTGCGAGTTTTGATTTACTCGGTAAAGATGGATTGTCAAATTTATGGTGTGATAGTTGTTCTGCGACACTGGACGGCGCTCGGAATGACAGAGTTCTAGCCCCTATTGCTTTGCTGGGGTGCAAAGGAAACCTCCCAATTCTTAGAAAAATAGATTTTTAAATCTGATTTTTCTTAACTGGGAATTGTAGTGGAAAGCAGGAAATAACTTCTGAAAATTAAATTCTTACTTATTGAATTGTTTTGGTGCTGTTAAAATAAATTTCCAGCTACTTATTGATTTTTTTGGCTTTTTCTTGCCAATAATCGGATAGCTTATCGTAATCTATTGGGATTGCCGCTTCTTGTCGGACCAAACGGCCGTGATCGAACGCCCGTACCAATATAGTTTCTATAAAATAATCTTCATTGACGTCGTAAGGGGCATAGGGTGTTTTGAGATTGATGTCGAACATTCTGGCAGTGGTATTAGACCAGAACGCTTTCCAGCCGCTTTTGTAGTCTTTAATCAAATCAAAGGCCGAAATTCCGGTTTGGCGGTAAATAAGTTTGACGAGAATTTGTCCTTGTTTGCGCGATAGTTTTTTAAGCTGGCCTTCAAATTCGTTCTCCATATAATCTTCTACGATTTTGAAATACTTTCTCTTTTCTTTGTTGGTTTTCAATGCGTTCATGTTCTTATTCAAGAGCAGCAAGCGCTCTGCTCCTATTCTTGCGTAGGGATATACTTTGTACACTCGATTTCTCAGTAGTAGAAATTGCTTTTTGCTTTCGGGATCTAAATTCTCTTTATAAATGGTAACTTCTTCTAATTGAATAGGTTCGGTTAACGTGTCCGTATCCTTTAATTGGTAGGTAATTTTGGTAGTATCTTTTTCAATGATTTGAGCCTGAATTGAAAAAGAAAATAATAACGTCAAAAGTAAAAATGGACTGCACTTCATGGTTGAAAATTTATAGTTCAAAATTAGACATTAAACTAACAACTGTAATGCCAAATTTATAAATTAGCCAAAAAAATCAAAATGAGCACAAAATCGATACTTAAAAAATCCTCTATTACTTTTTTAGAAAATTATTTAAATAACGCTTCTCCAACTGGATTCGAAGCCGAAGGTCAGAAACTTTGGATGGAGTATGTTAAACCCTATGTGGATACGTTCATCACGGATACTTATGGTTCTGCGGTAGGAGTTATAAATCCTGATGCGCCTTATAAAGTAGTCATTGAGGGTCATGCCGACGAAATCTCTTGGTATGTGAATTATATTACCGATGATGGTTTGATTTATGTCATTCGAAATGGAGGCTCCGATCATCAAATCGCTCCTTCGAAACGGGTCAATATTCATACTAAAAAAGGAATTGTCAAAGGTGTTTTCGGTTGGCCCGCTATTCATACCCGAAATCGCGGTAAGGAAGAAGCGGCTACCATTCATAATATCTTCATCGATTGTGGTTGTTCTACGAAAGCCGAAGTGGAAGCCCTTGGCGTTCATGTAGGTTGTGTGATTACTTATCCGGACGAGTTCATGATTTTGAATGAAAATAAATTTGTGTGCCGTGCAATTGACAATCGAATGGGTGGTTTTATGATTGCTGAAGTTGCTCGTTTATTGCATGAAAACAAAAAGAAATTGCCATTTGGATTGTACATCACCAATTCGGTTCAAGAAGAAGTGGGCTTGCGTGGCGCTGAAATGATCACCAAAACCATTAAACCTAATGTAGCTATTGTTACAGATGTTTGCCACGATTCGACTACGCCAATGATTGATAAGAAAATTGAAGGGGAAACTAAAATTGGAAAAGGACCGGTAATTACTTATGCTCCAGCGGTACAAAACAATCTAAGAGAACTGATTTTAAAAACGGCCGAGGATAATAAAATTCCTTTCCAACGTTTGGCTTCTTCACGGGTTACCGGAACCGATACTGATGCCTTTGCTTACAGCAATGGTGGTGTGGCTTCGGCGTTGATTTCGTTGCCTTTGCGTTATATGCATACTACCGTTGAAATGGTGCATAAAGAAGATGTTGAAAATGTCATCAAATTAATTTATGAGACGATCCTCAATTTGGAAAACGAGGCCACTTTTTCCTATTTCAAATAACTAGTTGCTCTTTTTTAGGAGCTATTCCTGCTATCCGCTGTATTCCCAACAAACAAAGCATTGGCTGAGCGCCGATGCTTTGTTTATCGGGCGATGCCGCTACTATCAGGGCTAAAAGCAGAACTGTATGAGAACAATTTATATCTTATTGACGATTTACTTGGGCGGTTTGCTTTGGTCTTGTTACCAACCTAAAGATCCTTTCACTTGTTTTCTGGAAATTGTACCGGCTTTAGTGGGACTTGTGATACTGGCCCTTACTTTTAAAAACTTTAGGTTTACTAATTTTACGTATTCGTTGATTTTAGTGCATTGCCTTATTCTTTTTATTGGTGGACATTATACATATGCCAAAGTTCCCTTATTCGACTATTTCAAAGATGTTTTTCACCAAAGCCGAAACAATTATGACAAAGTGGGGCATTTTGCTCAAGGCTTGGTTCCCGCTCTAATTACTCGAGAGTTGTTTCTACGCAAAAAAGTGATTGCCAATAAGAACTTTTTCAACTTCATTATTGTGGCCATTTGTTTGGCAATCAGTGCCGCTTACGAATGGATTGAATGGGGCGTTTCAATTTGCAGTGGTGACCAAGGTGATGCTTTTTTAGGAACACAAGGATATATTTGGGATACACAATCGGATATGTTGTTTGCTACGATGGGCGCCATCACGGGATTGGTTTTGTTATCAAGATGGCAAGATCGCGAACTTTTGACTAACCATTTACAGTAAAAATAGGATGCCACATTAAATAAAAAAGCATCATTACGTAGTGTAATGATGCTTTTTTTCTCTGGTGTGTTGTTTGGTTATAATTGAATTCGGTCTGCCAATTTGATTGTATTTTGTTTTTGAATGCTACTTTTTTTATTGATGGCATCGAAATCTAATGGCTGTGCTACAAGCGATATAGTGCTTTCAATGATGGCGTTATCTTCTGCTATGGCCTCTTCTATCGTTCTTTCTAAATATAAAGGATGTACTTCGTTAGTATTTTCGCTTTCAATAATTTGATTGTTTTCTTGGATGATGCTTTCGATGGTTGTTGCTGCCAAAGTTACATCGCTTTCAATAATTTGATTGTCGGCGACAATGACATCTTCTATTGTTTTTTGAAAACTAGTATTTAATGCCATTTCTGGGTTCAAGATGGTTTGGTCTTCCACTGGTGCGTAGCCTTTACCTTCTTCTGTGATTGCACAAGCTTCTAGAGCAGCACCTTGCTCGTTTTCCATGGCTAGAGCCACTTTTAGAGTTTTGTTAGTTGCTGTAGTAACGGAAGCGGATGCGTTTGTAGTTGCGATAACTAAAAGGGCTATTCCTAAAAAAGTGATTGATGTTTTCATGATATTTTGATTTAGAATTTGATTGAATTATTGTTTGCTCTAATTTCTTATACAAAGATAAGGCTAAAAGACAGTATCTTGTTTTGCATAGTACTTAATTTTAACACATTATTAACATTACTTCAATTTAAGACTAAGGGTTGATTTGCTTGTTAGACTTTTAAAATCAGGCAATAAGGAACTATTTACTGCCTGATCTTTTTTTAAGCTTGTTTTAGAAGTACTACTGCTTCGTTGGCTAAAGAGAGTTCTGCATACTTTAAAGCCGTGAATCCCTTTTCATCTTTTAGTGATGCCTCTGCTCCGTGAGCCAACAAGAATTTAATGATTTCCACTTTATTGTATCGTGCTGCTACCATCAATGGCGTTAGTCCATTTGATTTTTCATTGACGTCTGCACCGTATTCTACGAATTTCTTTACAACGTCCAATTCGCCTTTTTGAATGGCTACACACAACGGGGTAAAAGTGGTTGTGGTGCGGCTTGTTCTTGGAACTGCATTAGAGGTTAGGGAGTTGGCTTCCATTCCTACTGTCGAAAGCGTTAGTAACGCTACTGCTGCATAAACAATTGATTTTTTCATGATGATTGATTTAAATTGATGATTGATTTTGCAGAATAGACGCTGGAAGGTTTCAAACGTTACGAAATTCCTTTTTTTTAACGTTAATTTAATCTTTCACCACAGATTTCATAAAAAAACCGCTACTCTTTAAAAGAATAGCGGTGCTTATAAATTTACTTCTATGACTTATTGAAGCGTTTCTAAATAGCGGTTTACATTTTTTTCAATGCGCGATGCTATCTCTGAAAGTGTTCCTTTGACAAAGGTTTCGCCAAGTATTTTTTCATACAATTCGATGTAGCGTTCCGAGACGGACTGTATATACTCGTTGGACATATCCGGAATCTGCTGTCCTTCTTTACCTTGAAATCCGTTTTCCATCAACCAGCGTCGTACAAATTCTTTGGACAATTGTTTCTGCTCCTCGCCTCGATCTTGTCGCTCTTGGTAACCCTCGCTATAAAAGTATCTCGAAGAATCTGGGGTGTGGATTTCGTCAATTAAAACAATCTTACCTTCTTTGGTTTTTCCAAATTCGTACTTGGTATCTACTAGCAACAAGCCTCTCGAAGCGGCAATTTCAGTTCCTCTTTGGTATAATGCTCTAGTGTAATGCTCTAGTACACTATAGTCTTGTTCTGAAACGATTCCTTTAGATAGGATGTCTTCTCGTGAAATATCTTCGTCGTGTTCGCCATTGTCGGCTTTGGTCGTTGGGGTAATAATGGGACTCGGTAGGCGATCGTTTTCTTTCAAGCCTTCGGGTAAAGCTACGCCACATAGTGTTCTTTTTCCGGCGGCATATTCTCGTGCTGCATGTCCTGAAAGGTAGCCTCGAATCACCATTTCCACTTTAAAAGGTTCACATAAATAGCCAACAGCGACATTCGGATCGGGCGTGGCAATGAGCCAATTAGGGACAATATCGGCCGTTAGTGCCATAAACTTCGTGGCAATTTGATTCAAAATTTGTCCTTTGTATGGAATCCCTTTGGGTAAAACCACATCGAAAGCGGAAAGTCTGTCAGTGGCAATCATTACCAAATAGGTGTCGTCAATATTGTAAACTTCACGTACTTTGCCACGATACACTGATTTTTGATTTGGAAACTGGAAATGTGTAGTAGTTAATGTATTCATTGTAGTAGTTGTGTGCGTACAAAATTAGTTTCTTTGTAAGACAATTACAAAGTTATTTTACTACAAAATATTGAATGCAGCTTAATCAGTATTTTCGATTTGTTTGTAGGCATCAATGACTTTCTTAACTAAGCGGTGTCTTACGATGTCTTTGTCGTCCAGATAAATAATGCCAATTCCTTCTACATCTTTCAAAACCAATATCGCTTCTTTCAAACCGGAAATCGTTCGTCTTGGCAAATCGACTTGCCCAGGATCTCCCGTAATCATGAACTTGGCGTTTTTTCCCATACGGGTCAAGAACATTTTCATCTGCGAATGGGTCGTGTTTTGAGCTTCGTCTAGAATCACAAAGGCATTATCCAACGTTCGGCCACGCATGAACGCTAAAGGTGCAATTTGAATGATTCCTTTCAAGATGTAATCTTCTAAAGATTGTGGGGGTAGCATATCGCGCAACGCATCGTATAACGGTTGCATGTACGGATCCAGTTTTTCTTTCATATCGCCAGGCAAGAACCCTAGATTCTCTCCAGCTTCTACTGCAGGACGCGTTAAAATAATGCGCTTTACTTGCTTCTCTTTTAAGGCTTTAACGGCTAAGGCAACTCCCGTATAGGTTTTCCCTGTTCCGGCTGGACCGACGGCAAAGACCATGTCATTTTTGTAGACGGTATCAACCAACAGTTGTTGGTTGGGCGTCATCGCTTTGATGATTTTCCCTCCTATGCCATGCACTAAGATCTTATCGTGATCGGGCATTCTTTGTTCGTCTTGCGAATTGCTTTGGATCACGCGCTCAATCACATTGTCGTCTATGCGGTTGTACCGTGTAAAGTGCTGCATGAGTCGGTTGAACCGAACTTCGAACTCGTCTAAAACTTCCTTTTCACCAAACGCCTTGATAGTGGTCCCGCGGGCTACAATTTTTAATTTCGGATAGTATTTTTTAATGGTTTCAAGATGAGAGTCTTGAGCACCCCAAAAATCTTTTGGAGCGATGTCGTGGAGTTCAATGATTCTTTCGTTCAAAAGGAAGTTGTATTAAATTAAAAAATAGTATTTATAATTATTAGCTTTGCATTCAAATTTAACTAGTTTTTAGTTCGGTTTCCTTTTTATTTATAAACAATTTTATGTCAATAATTACGCTAACGACCGATTACGGATTGAAGGACCATTTTGTGGGAGCTCTGAAAGGGAAAATCTATTCGGAATATGCAGAAGCTAACATTATCGACATTTCGCACGACATCGATTTATTCAACACCGCTGAAACAGCTTATGTTGTTGGCGCTGCTTATAAGAATTTCCCCAAAGGAACCGTTCACTTGATTGGAGTGGATGCCGAATTGAACAAAGAAAACCAACATATTGCCCTGCAATGGAACGACCAGTATTTCATTTGTGCGGATAACGGTATTCTCAGCATGCTTACTCAAAAGATTCTACCTCAGAAAATAGTCGCTATCAACATTCACGACCGATTGCCTGTAGAAGCTACTGATTTGGATGTTTTTGTTACCGTGGCTTGCCATATCGCGAAAGGCGGATTGCTGAATGTGATTGGGAAAGAAATTAAAACTTTGAAAGAAGTCACCGAATTGCAACCCCAAATCGCAGCGGATAAGAATTCTATCAAAGGCTACGTTATCTATACGGATCATTTTGGTAATGTGGTGACCAATATAAGCAAAGCGCTTTTTATTGAAACCGCAAAAGGACGTCCATATGAAATTGTCGTGATGGGCCGAAACAATCAAAGACAGTCGAGTCCAATTAAAAATATTTGGGCCAAATATTCCGATATTGCTCAAGCGGGGAATTATGATCTCAAAAACTACGAAGGCGATAAATTGGCCATTTTCAATGAAGCAGGCTTTTTAGAAATTGCTATTTTCCGAAGCAATCCAAACAACGTCGGAAGTGCTGCCAGTCTTTTAGGGCTGGGCTACCGAGACACCATCACCGTAAACTTCTTATAAATCTTAATGCTATGTTTGTTAGAATTGTAAAAATGAGTTTTCACGAAGAACATATTCCTGCTTTTTTAGCGAATTTCGAACTCATGAAAACTAAAATACGAAATGCCGAAGGAAATCGGTTCTTAGAATTGTATCAAGACAAAAACGACGCTGGCATTTTCTTTACGTATAGCTATTGGGAAACCGAAGAAGACTTGGAAAACTACCGCCAATCGGAATTGTTTTATGAAGTGTGGACGTTTACTAAAAAACTATTCAATGCCAAACCGGAAGCGTGGAGTGTGGATAAATTAGTAAGTTTGCAATAAGTTAGGGATGTACGGTATATGATTTACGATGTACGATTTACGATATACGATATTAACTAGGTTACTTTTGGCCTTTGTGGCAGATGAATATGAAAGCAATACTTTTACGAGAAATTAAATCTTTTTTTGGTTCGCCCGTTGGCTATTTGGTGATGGCCATTTTTCTTTTGCTCAACGGCTTGTTTCTTTGGGTTTTTGAAGGCGACTACAACATTTTAAACAGCGGTTTTGCTGATTTGAGTCCGTTTTTTACCATTGCCCCTTGGATTCTTATTTTCCTAATCCCAGCCGTCACCATGCGCAGTTTTTCAGATGAAAAAAAGCAAGGCACTTTAGAGTTATTGTTGACCAAACCGTTATCGATTTGGCAAATTGTAAACGGGAAGTTCTTGGGCGCGGTAGTTTTGATTGTGATGGCTTTGATTCCAACGCTGATCTACGTCTACGTTATTTCCAGTTTGGGCATGCCAGAAGGCAATATCGATATGGGCAGCACTATGGGTTCCTATTTTGGATTGCTTTTTTTAGTGGCCGCTTATGCTGCTATTGGAGTGTTTACTTCTACCCTTTCTGAAAATCAAATTGTGGCGTTTATTCTTTCTGTGTTTTTATGCTTCGTACTGTATTTCGCTTTTGATGGCTTGTCGACTTATGTGCCTAGCCTAGAAAACTTTATTGCGGCACTCGGCATGAGCAGTCATTTTAAAAGCATGAGCCGAGGCGTATTGGATACGAGAGACATTCTCTATTTCGTTAGCATTACCGTTGCCTTTCTTTCGTTGACTGTCTATCAATTAAAATCGTTTCAAGCCTAATGACAACTTCAAAGAAAAAAAATCTAAAAAACTTAGGCGCTATCTTCTTGTTATTGTTAGTCATTAATGGGGTAGGCAGCCAGTTTTTTCATCGTTTCGACCTTACCCAAGACCACCGGTACACGCTTTCTCAAACTTCTTTAAATATTTTAAAAGACATCAAAGATCCGTTGATTATTGATGTGTTTTTGAAAGGACAATTTCCAGGAGAATTCAAGAAATTACAAACAGAAACGCAACAAATTCTGGAGGAATTCAAGGCGTACAATAAGAACATCACCTTTCAATTTGTCAATCCGATTGAGAATGACGAAGAACGCGATACGATTATGCAGTCGTTTATCGAACGAGGCTTAACTCCGGTAAACGTTACTGTTGACGACAAAGGAAAGCAAACACAAGAAGTAGTTTTTCCATGGGCGATTGCAACCTACAACGGCAGAAGCACTAAGGTGCCTTTGTTGAAAAACATTATGGGTGCTTCTACGGCAGAGAAAGTCGTGAGCTCCGTACAGCATTTGGAGTACGCGTTTTCAAATGCCTTCAATACCATTTCCAAAGCCAAAGAAAAGAAAGTCGCCGTAATTAAAGGCAATGGCGAAATCCGTGATTTGCTGATGGCCGACTTTATCAAACAGGTTCGAGAAAACTACTTTATTGGAACGTTCACCCTAGACTCCGTGGCTAAAAAACCCAATGAAAGTTTAGCATATCTGAAGAAATACGATCTGGCTATTATTGCAAAACCAACCGAGAAATTTACCGACGAAGAAAAATTAGTCTTAGACCAATTCGTTATGAATGGCGGAAAAACGTTGTGGTTGGTAGACCAAGTGAATATCGAAATGGACAGTTTGTACAACGATTCGGGAGCGACATTAGCGTTTCCCTTCGACTTGAATTTGAACGACATGTTTTTCAAATACGGTGTTCGAATCAATCCCACTTTAGTGAAAGATGTGATGGCTACTCCGATTGCTTTGGCTACCGGAGAAAAAGGAAGCGCTACCCAATACACGCAGTATCCTTGGTTTTATTCGCCTTTGATTTATCCTTCGGCCAAAAACCCGATTGTTAGCAATGTGGATGCCTTGAAATTCGAATTCACCAATGGCATGGATACCTTGAAAAACGGCATCAAGAAAACGGTGTTGTTGCAATCGTCGCCGTATTCGAAATTGGTAGGAACTCCAGTGGAAATCAATTTGAATATGGTTTCGGAACGACCGGAACAAAGTGAGTTTAAGAATACGGGGAATATTCCATTAGCAGTTTTATTGGAAGGGAAATTCCATTCCGTGTATGAAAACCGAGTGATGCCTTTTGCAGAGAAGACGTTTCAAGCGCAAGGAAAGAACAACAAGATGATCGTTATTTCGGATGGCGATGTGATTCGAAATCAATTGGACAAGAACTACCAGCCCTTAGAATTGGGCTACGACAAATGGACGAACAAACTCTACGGGAACAAAGAATTCCTGATGAATTGTGTCAATTATTTGCTGGATGATACCGGACTTATTAACATTCGAAGCAAAGAAGTGAATTTGCCGCTCTTGGATAAAGAAAAAGTCTACAACAGCTATACGAGAACCCAAGCGATAACTATCGGACTACCAATAGTAATTTTAGTCGTATTTGGCTTTGTATTTACCTATCTTCGCAAAAGGAAATACGCGAAGTAATGTTAATAAAATTCTTTTTGATATTTCCTAGTTTAAGATATATTTGTAAAATAGATGCGGTTTCGATGTAAAGCGCATCGATTCCAAAAAAAAGTAAAAGAAAATGAAATTTATAGTATCGAGTTCGTACTTATTAAAACAATTGCAAGTCTTAGGAAGTGTTATCAATAGTAGCAACACCTTACCTATTTTAGATAATTTCTTATTTGAATTGGACAGCAAAACCTTAACCGTTTCGGCTTCTGATTTAGAGACCACCATGTCTGCTACCTTAGAAATCGATTCTACCAGCAAAGGCAGTGTCGCGGTTCCAGCGAAATTGTTGTTGGAAATTTTAAAAACCTTCCCAGAACAACCGTTAACGTTTACCGTAGAAGAAAACAGTACTATAGAAATCAGTTCCAACTCTGGAAAATATGCTTTGGCCTATGCTCCTGGAGAAGAGTTTCCTAAATCAGTGAGTTTAGACAACCCTTCCACTACCCTAGTGCCTGCCGATGTCTTAGCAACTGCTATCAGCAAAACCATATTTGCTGCCGGAAACGATGACTTGCGTCCGGTAATGTCGGGGGTATTCTTTCAGTTTTCTCCAGAAGGGTTGACCTTTGTTGCTACAGACGCTCACAAATTGGTGAAGTATGCTAGAACCGATGTGAAAGCGTCGCAAGTAGCCGACTTTATCATGCCGAAAAAACCATTGAATATCTTGAAAAGTATTTTAGGTACTTCGGATGCGGAGATTAAGATAGAATACAACGATTCGAATGCTACGTTCTCTTTTGACAATTACATCTTAATGTGTCGTTTGATTGATGGCAAATACCCGAATTATGAAGCCGTTATTCCAAAAGAGAATCCTAATAAATTAATGATTGATCGAACACAATTCTTAAGTTCTGTGCGTCGTGTGGCCATTTTCTCTAACAAGACAACCCACCAAATTCGATTGAAAATAGCGGGTGCCGAATTAAACATATCGGCGGAAGATATCGATTACTCAAACAAAGCTGAAGAGCGTTTAACTTGTGATTACCAAGGAGACGACATGCAAATTGGATTCAATTCTAGATTCTTAACCGAGATGTTAACGAATTTACAATCAGACATGATTATGCTAGAAATGTCTTTACCAAACCGCGCTGGAATCTTAACTCCAGTAGACGGATTGGAAGAAGGAGAAACCGTAACCATGTTAGTGATGCCCGTAATGCTCAACAACTAAAGAAAACCTAACCAACCTATATTACCAAAAACCGCAACTTCGTTTGAAATTGCGGTTTTTTTTGAGGGTTATACATGCAGCGCTAGCAGCGGAATCTTCACGTGGAAAGCCATCTTTTTAGACAAACTCACCTGGAAGATGCGTTCAAAGAAACTTCTGTGGTGCGTGGTCATGGCCAGCATGTCAATTTGGTGTAGCTCTATAAAGTCGAGTATCGTGCCCTCACTATCGTTACTGCTGATTTTGTGAAAGGTGATGTCCTCTCCTGCAAACAGCGTTTTAAAATCTTTAATTACAAACTCTTCTAGATCTTCGTTATCGGGTTTTACATACAAACAATCTACGTGAGAATGGAACACTTTGGCTAAAGCTAAGGTTTGTTTCAATACCTCAATTTCGTCTGTTCTAAAGTGCGTAGTAAAGAGTATTCTTTTCACGGGTTTGTATTTACAATCTTCTGGAATGGCGATGACTACGGCATTCGTATCGTTCATGACTTTCTCAGTAACTGATCCTAAGAACGTAGCGGCAAAACCGGTGGCGCCTTTGGTACCCATCACGATATAATCAATTTTTTCAGATTTGGTAATCTTTAGGATGTTTTCAATGAGGTCGCCATTTTCTAGCACATTGCTAATTTTAACGTGATCGAGGTTGTTGGCTTCGGCAATGGCTCTCAATACGGGCACATGACCTTTGTAATTCTCGAAATTGTTCAATTCGGTAACTTCATAGATTTCCGGTAAAAAAACAGGAACATCCATGTAGTTCATAGCGGGATATTCATACACGTGCAAGGTGATGATTTCAGCGTGAATGCTTTTCGCCAAATGCAAGGCAAACAGAAATGCATTTTTAGAGATTTCTGAGAAATCGGTGGGAAATAGAATCTTTTTCATGACCTGTTGGTTTAAGGAATACTGCTTTTTGTACTATAAAGGTAAGCAACTCTCTTTCAAAAAGGTATGATAATTATCATTTTGTTTTGCCTCATTGCAGGGTGCCAATGGAATTACCAATAGCATGGTGTACTGCGCAATTTTGCTTACTTTTGCCAAAAAAAAGATGCTGGCACAAGACACCATAGTAGCACTGGCCACGCCTTCGGGAGCGGGCGCTATTGCGATTATCCGTTTATCGGGAGCTGAGGCTATTGCTATAGGCGCCTCGGTTTTCCAATCCATCAAAGGGAAAGACTTGACGCAGCAGCGATCGCACACCTTGCATTTGGGCCACATCGTAGACCACGGTAAGACTCTTGATGAAGTACTGGTATCGGTATTTAAAGGTCCGAATTCGTATACTAGTGAAAATACTATAGAAATTTCCTGTCATGGTTCGACTTATATTCAACAACAGATTATTCAATTGTTGCTTCGCCAAGGCTGCCGAATGGCTGATCCTGGGGAGTTTACCTTGCGAGCCTTTCTGAATGGCAAACTCGACTTATCCCAAGCGGAAGCTGTCGCTGATTTGATCTCTTCGGATAACGAAGCGTCGCACCAAATTGCGATGCAGCAGATGCGCGGAGGATTCTCTAATGAGATTGCCAAACTACGGGAAGAGCTGTTGAATTTTGCTTCTTTAATCGAATTGGAGCTGGACTTTGCCGAAGAAGATGTAGCGTTTGCCGATCGGATGCAATTTAGAGCGTTGTTGGAACGCATCACCTTTGTTTTAAAACGCCTGATTGATTCGTTTGCCGTGGGTAATGTCATTAAAAACGGCATCCCGGTAGCGATAGTGGGCGAACCCAACGTGGGGAAATCGACCTTATTGAATGCTTTGTTGAATGAAGAGCGCGCTATTGTTTCGGAAATCGCGGGAACTACTCGAGATACCATTGAAGACGAATTGGTGATTGGCGGTATTGGATTTCGATTTATCGATACGGCTGGAATCCGCGAAACCAAAGACATCGTAGAAAGCATTGGCATCAAGAAAACCTTTGAGAAAATCGAGCAAGCCCAAGTCGTTTTGTATTTGGTGGATGGCTACCAAGTGATGACTGAAGGGGCACTATTAGCCTTAAAAATGGAAATCGAGAAGATCCGAAATCAGTTTCCTTTGAAACCTTTGGTAACCATTATCAACAAATCGGATTTGCTATCGGAAGAACAAAAGCACCTCATCACTACGGAACTAACAGGCATTTTGTTGCTATCGGCCAAAAACAATGTGGGTGTGGAGGATTTGAAAAACCAACTGTTGTCGTTTGTGAATACTGGCGCGTTAAGAAATAACGAAACGATTGTGACCAATACACGGCATTACGATTCGCTGTTGAAGGCGTTGGAGGAGATTCAGAAAGTACAGCACGGACTCGATACCGACCTCTCCAGCGACCTTATGGCTATTGATATCAAAGAGGCACTGTACCAATTTGGCCTGATTACCGGGCAAGTGACTAATGATGAATTGTTGGGGAATATTTTTGCTAATTTCTGTATCGGCAAATAACCTATACAAATCATTACAAATTAAAACAAACAACAACACAGTAATCCCTTTAAAATAAAGGGATTTTTTATTTTATTCAAAATCTAAATTTTGTATTGTTTTGTTATTTTTTACTATTTTTTGTACCGTTTTTGTACCTCATAAACATATTTTTACTATTTTTGAAATATTAAGCGAAATTATGTCCCTTATTTACCCTTAATTCTACTTATTTCGCCTTACATCCTTTTAATACCACTAAATATGAGTTCAAATATTATAGTAAAAAGAGTATGTGATTATTGTAAAAATGTCTTTGATGCTAAAACAACAAAGACTAAATATTGCTCACATATTTGTAACAGCAGAGGTTATAAGTTAAATCAAAAATTAAAAAAAATTGAAACGAGCGACACAGAAACAAAATCAAAAGTTTCTAATTATGTTGTGGATGTAAACTCAAAAGATTTCTTAACTGTTAATGAAGCATCTACACTACTGAATATGTCTTCCAAAACAGTTTATCGATTGATTGAGCAGAAAGAATTAAATGCTTTCAATTTTTCGGTTAGAAAAACAGTAATTAGGAGAAAAGATATTGATAGTTATTTTGAAAATAACTTGATACAACCTGATTATGTCAACCCTAATCGAGAGAACGAAATTAACCGAGATAATTCTTATACCATTAATGAAGCAATTGAAAAATTTAATATTTCAAATGGGGCATTATACAACATTATCAAAAAACATAATATCCCAAAAAAGAAACACGGAAAATATACGTTAGTAAAAAAGGAGGATTTAAACAAAATTTTTCAATAACCGATTATGAGTAAAATAACATTAAGAGAGAAAATATTGGGAACTGGAAAAATCAGCCTTTATTTAGACTACTACCCTCCTATCATCAATCCTAAAAACGGAATGGAAACCCGCAGGGAATTTTTAAAATTATATCTATTCGGCAATCCAAAAACAGCGGAAGAAAAAAAGCACAACAAAGAAAATTTTGACCTTGCAGAAATAATTAGATCCAAAAGAAATGTTCAACTCAAAAATAAAGAATTTGGCTTTAAAGATAATGTGGTGTTGAATGTTAATTTTATAACTCTATACAAAAGTGTTGTTGATGACTATTTCAATACTGGCAGTAAATCAAATCACAATTCGTGGAAAGCTTCTTTAAATCATTTAGAAAATTTTAGCGGAGGTGTGATATTATCAAAAAATTTAACCCTCGATTATATAAAAAAATACAGAACTTATCTTTTAAACGCAAAAAGCACAAGAAATTCAAAAGTTGACAAAAAACTAACAAAAAATACTGCTTCATCTTATTTTAAAAATTTTATTGCTGTCTTAAAGATTGCATATAAACAAAATTTGATAGAAAAAAATTTAGCCGAAGATGCTGAATACATTAAAGAAGAAGAAACCCATAGGGAGTATTTAACCGAAGAAGAAATTTCTTTGTTATGGAAAACTGAAATTAAATTTGAGAAAGTAAAATATATGGCGATATTTTCCGCTTTGAGTGGATTACGTTTTGTAGATATAAATAATCTTTCTTGGGAGAACATATACAAGGACAAGCACCAAGGATATTACATATCATTAAGAGAAGAAAAGACAAAATCAATAAAAAATCATCCTATTTCCGATACTGCTTACAATATTTTAAAAACACAAAAAACTGATATTGGGCTTGTATTTGGAGGTGTTCAATATTCTCAAATAACCAGACCTCTAAAAGAATGGATAAAAAAGTCTGGTATTAAAAAGAAAATTTCATTTCATAATTTTAGACACAGCTACGCAACCTTACAACTTGCAAATGGAACAGACATATATACCGTATCAAAATTATTAGGTCATAAAAACGTTTCTACAACACAGATTTATACCAAAGTAATGGACAAAAATAAAATTGAAGCTGCTAATCGCATAAACATTGAACTGGATGGATTATCTTAATATTTACAATTCAAATTACAATAAAGCATATAGAATTGGAGAAAATTTTTCAAAACATAAATTAATACAATTCAACAAAGAAACCTTATCCTTTGGCAAAGCTTCCAACACTACACGGGAATTAATTGAGAATTTTGAAAAAAAATTTTCAATCAATAAGCAGCATCAGCTTTCAGAGCTTAAATATGTTTATCAAAATTCCCTACGCAATTATTCAAAAAATGAAATTGAGTTGGTATTGAAAAATGAAGTACGAAAAGGCTTTTTAAAACTCTCTTTAGACATTCAAAACACTAATTACACCCTTGAATCATTTATAAAAGAATTAGCGATACATAATGCAATAAATGAATTATTAAGATTATTCAATAATTATTCAGATTTATTCAAAATGATGTATGATAACGATTATTTTGATTTGTTTGAAATAAAAGACTATAACCCAATTGATTTTAGGGATTCAAAAAATTATACCGATTTGTTAAATAGATTTTATCCATTAAAAAAATCACATGAAACATATTCAGAAAGTTTTTTAGAAATCCATACTGATGATATTATTGATGATTTAGAAAATAATCTGCCATATTTTAATGAAAAAGAGAAAGCCTTTTTACTCTATTCAATCTATAAAATTATAGAAGAATCCAAAGCAAACACAAAACTAAATAATACTGAATTTTACAAAGTATTGTCAATAGTGAACTTAAAAGATGATTCCTGTTTAGTGAGTGATAATTACAAAAACTCCGATTATTATAGAATATTAAGCGGTGGTTTAGAAAAAATAAGTTTAGACGTTAAAGTTCAAGATAATTTTATTGATATTTTAATATCCAAAACAAGGCAATTAAAACTAAAAAACATAACAAAGTATCTATCAGAAAAAAGTACTTTTTTAAAAGCTTCGATAGCAAGAAACAACAATAAAGCAAAATAACGCTAAATTTCACTTAAAATTTCCACACGCCAATTCATCCTTTTCTCTAAAATTTGAATCTAAAAATTCAGATTTTAGAGAAATCACATTCCCTATTCCTAAAAAAAGTGAATAAAATTAGTTCTCTACAAGTATTTTACTAAACACACGAAAAAACACGAAAACTAACACACTTTTTCTGAATCAATTTTGGAGTATGAAAAATCAACAAATTTACATGCTCTCAGAAGAAGGAATAAAAGTACTTGTAGAGCAAATCACAGAGAACATTAAAAAGATATTTAATCCCTCTAACTCTTCAACAGAGGATGTCTTTATGAACATTGATGAAACGGCTAAACTTATCAATTTAGCCAAACCCAGTATTTATGGATTGGTTCATCAAAACAGAATCCCATATCATAAAAAAGGGAAGCGTTTATACTTTTTGAAATCACAAATCATTGATTGGTTAAAATCTGGAAAAAAAGATTCTAAAGATGATACAGAAGCCAAAGCCAATGAGTATTTAATGAAAAACCAACTATTTAATCGTTAATCTAAAGTAACTTTTACCTATGGATGTAAAAAATCTTAAAGATATTGATGATAAAATTGGAAACGCTTTTAAAACAAACAAAGAAATTGCAATTAATCAATTGGAACAAATAATTTCCAAGATGCCAATTGAAATCAAAACACTAATTAACGATGCGTTTGCTTTAAAAAGAATTCCAAAAGAATATTTATTAAGTTCAATACTCTTTGCATACAGCAATGCTGGTGGTCTTGCCTTTTCAATAAAAGCAATGGGATATGTAAATTATGCCAATTTATATTTTTCAATAATTGGAAGCCGTGGAGATATTAAATCTCCTGCAATGGATTTAGCTACTTTTCCATTGATAAAATATGACAATGAAAAATATAAAGAATTCAAGAAAAATAATATCGAATTGGAAGAAACTGAAAAAAGTGATAGAAAGCAGTTATTTCTTCAAGATGCAACAATTGAATCGGCAATTTTTACACATTATAAAAACAAATATTCGATTGGAATTTTTATTGATGAACTCTATTTCATTATCGAAAAAATGGCAAATAAAAGCAGTACGGAGGGCACAGCT